>Ga0315312_1000166_pt1 | contig 103931 bp, 88 predicted proteins | sample TDP7_MG_FD_203629 | JGI IMG/M metagenome (GOLD analysis project Ga0315312, IMG submission 203629) | Freshwater sediment microbial communities from Lake Towuti, South Sulawesi, Indonesia - TDP7 | ecosystem: Environmental > Aquatic > Freshwater > Lake > Sediment | place: Indonesia: South Sulawesi...
ATAATCTTAAGAGATAAGAACGGAGATACAGAGAAGTATCCTCTGTTCGAAGCAGAAATAGGAGAAGTTGTACTGAAGGGTGGAAATCTAGTTAGTACAGGAGTCTTATCAGCTCTAGGATTTTGGGGAATAGATGTTCTGGTAACTACTAGAAATGACAGACCCATAGCGGTGTTAAGAAACCTAGAGGATGATAGTCATGTTAATACTAGGATATGTCAATACGAAGCTTTGAAGAACGGTAAAAGTGTTTATGTTGCTAAGCAAATAGCGCGCGCGCTAGTACCATATTCCATCTTAGGCAAAGTCATCGATAAGCTAAGGGTTAGCAGAGGCGTAGAGAAAAACATGGAAAGAGACCTAAGGAACATAAAGAAGGCTCTTGAGGCATAGTGTATTCGGCGTTTGGGTTTGGGAATAAATTCCTATAATCAACTCACCATAAGGATAAAAACTTGACACATCCTAAGGCTATGAAATAATGTTAAATACTTCTTTTCTAACCCTTATACATGCGAGAAGATGCCGATGAAGCCTGAACATGCCTTTGCAGAAGTCGAGCTTAGATGGAGAGAGAAGTGCCTAAAGATGAAGGCGCTTCTAGACACGGGGGCGAGTAGGAGTGTGGTCTCCAAAGATCTCTCCGACGAGTTGGGCTCTTTCATACCCTCAGAGAGGGTCTACGAGCTTAGGACAGCCGACGAAGAGGGTAGACTTAGGATACTGGGACACTGCGTTAGTGGTGTAGTCTTTCAAGGAGTCGAGGTGCCTGGTGAGGTAGTCTTCGAGGTCGCTGAAAACCTCAGAAAAGATGTGCAGTTAATCATAGGTAGACCTGAGATAGATGCTTGGGACATAGTATTCACGCCTAAAGGCCCTAAGCCCAGGAGGGTACCCATAGAATTTGAAATAATATAGTCTATGTCTGAACCTATGAACGAAGATGAAAAACATAGAAAAGAGACGGGCCACCAAGAACATAAAGAGTTAATCGACAGAGCAAAAAAGACCATCTATACTGGAAACAAATGAAAAGTTGAGGGCTCAAGATTCAACGCACAGTCTAAGTGAGGCTTAATTTTTTCGAGTTGATTTATGCTCAAACCCGATCACCTCACGCCTTGAAACGCTTGCACGCATCTTCCCAGCAATCCTCTCGAACCTCCTAGTGACAAACCTCCTCGGAACCCTGCTCTCCAAAACAGACAGATAATTCGCCAAATCCAACTCCACAGCAGACTTACTCCCAATCCTATTCAAAGCCTCAGCCACCTTAACCAAAGCCTCAACCTGCCGAGTCAAAGAACGACTCCACTTCAACTTCATCTCACCACGCACCTTCTTCGCATTCAGCTGCCTCACAGCAAGCTCAATGCTCCTCTTCAAATTCTCCGCAGCCATCAACAACAAACCCTCAGCACTCAAACCCTCAACCCCACCAGCCCCAGCAACCTCCCCTACATCCACAACGTCATCCACGCCCATCGGAAAAAAACCTCACACAAACCAGAAAGTATACAACAAATCACCTATAAAACCCTTAAAAAACACCAAAAACCGAAACCAAACAAAACAAAAAACAATAGCCAAAACAAGAACAAAACCCAAAACACAAATAGTCACCCAGCGCCGAAACGCAAAAAATTTCCGCACACACAGAGAAACATTAATCTAGTTTGAAGATTAGTTTTATAAGGTAGTTCCCAATACAAATACATCGTCTAAGGGGGGAGATAGCCTATGAGCTTCGAGTATGTTGTCGAAACGGAAGATTTAACCAAATACTACCAGATGGGCCCTATTACCGTTAAAGCACTTGAAAACGTCAACTTGAAGATCAAACGGGGCGAATACATCTCCATCATGGGTCCGTCGGGCTCGGGGAAGACGACGCTTTTCAACATGGTCGGCGGAATAGATAGGCCAACGCGGGGAAGAGTCTACATTGATGGCGTCGATATCGCAAAGCTAGATGCTTACGAATTGGCTTGGCTCAGATGTCGGAAGATCGGATACATCTTCCAGACATTCAACCTGATTCCGGTTCTCACGGCTATAGAGAACGTAACCTTGCCAATGATCTTTGCAGGCGTGGAAAGGGAGGAACGTAATAGGAGATCAACTGAGATCCTTGAGATGGTAGGGCTTGGGGAAAGACTCAATCACAAACCTGCCGAACTCAGCGGTGGCCAGCAACAACGAGTGGCTATTGCAAGGGCTTTGGCGAACAATCCGGTTATCGTCTTGGCTGATGAGCCTACTGGGAACCTCGACCTACACACGGGATTGGAGATCATTACTTTGCTCAGAGGCTTGAACAAGGACAAGGGAGTGACAGTGATAGCTGCAACGCACGATCTGAAGATGATCGATGTCAGCGACAGGATCATCTATCTTCGTGATGGACAGGTCGACAGGTACGAGACAAGAGCCGAAGTCTACGTCAGAATAGGCGAGTAATTCTCTAACTTTCCGAACGTAGGATAAGCTTGTTCGTGCATTTGTTGCGCCAACAACGATTGCGGTGCTTTTCGAAGAATTTCCAAGATGTAGGGATGTCGTTTCGGTAGAAGAGAGAGGGATAGGGGGTAGGGTCCGAGCCTATAGCCATAGGCTAATGAGGACAGGAAACGTCTTAGTTGACGATCGATACCGTGAGGTTCGAGCAGATAGTCTTGTCTTGCCAAGTAGCCAAAGATACTGAACACTGGTGTTTTAGCCTATGTCCCAATGATCTAAGAAGGTAGCATGCCGTGCTTTTCCGGAGACACAGGGGCTATAGCGCCAGTGTACATTCGAACAGCTACGTCTCGTTTCTGCGTTCGCCGTCCAACTTCGTAAGCAGATCGGAATTTTATCTCCTCTTAGCAAGGTGGGAAAATAGGGTGATGCGCTATCTACCTGTTTTCTCTTGTTGGTCTGCGCCCATACTTTCGGCAGGTTTCGAAGTAGAATTCGAGGTTCTTGAGGAGTACGTTGTCAGGTATCGAGCCGGTTACATTGATGAAGTAGCCGGGGCAATGGGCTGCCGTTTCTAGACAACGGAGCACCTCGGTCTTGACCGCCGTTTCGTCGCCAAAGGTTAGGACTTTGAGGTCCACATTGCCAGCTAAGACTTTTTCGTCTCCGTATTTTTCTGTTATGAGCTTAAGGTCGCAGCTGGGTTCCATTATGAAGCCGTCGGCCCCAGCTTCAGCCAAGTCGTCAACGATCTTCGTGATGTTTCCGTCTGAGCAGAAGAGCACTCTTATGCCTTTGTTCTTCAGCTCTTGCCACAGTCGCTTGTACCACGGAAAAACATATCGCCGGAGCCATTTAGGAGAAAGCATCGGCCCTTCGGTCATGCAGATATCGTCGTGGCTTATGAAAGCCTTGATATCGCATTGGGCCCAAGCCTTAAAGTCTCTCAAGGATATTTCGGCAAATTCAGCGAGTAACCGTTGAAACCTCTGAGGGTCATAGTACATAGCCTTCAGAGTCCATTCGAGCCCAAAGGTCATGACTGTCCACATGAAGGTCGTACAGTAATATCCGCCGGGGACAAGTTGACTTCCGTAACGCTTCTGAGTTATTCCATGTTCTCTATCAAAATACTCAACTATTTCACTCAAGCTGTGGTCGTTTAGCCTTGCGTCTTCCTTAGGTTCGTAGTTTAACACATCGTCGACCGAACTAATAGAGAATGTGGCCCTCCATGTGCTGGGGAAGAGTTCAGACCACGAATCTGCCCGGACGCTGAAGGATTCACCTTTTTCCTTAGCTCGGTCGTATGCGTCATAGGATTGCAGCGTCCAGAATATCATGTCGGTATCAAGCTTTTCGTACGCTTTGGCCCGGGCTTCTTCAGGAGATTTGAACGGATCTCCTCCATACAGTTTCGATATCAGTTCCGTATGCATTATATATTCAATCTGGGCGATCCTGTCATGCTCCTCTAAGTACACGGCTGAAAGACCTCTCTCATAGCACATCTTGACCGACCGAACGGGTATGGCTGACTTCTATCTCTAACAGTATAAAGAGAACTTTCCGATAAATATCAGCCTCGTAAAGCCACATATCTGTGAACCAATTCAAGACCGACGATTCTGAAAGAAACTCTGGTCTCATGGAGGACTGCTCCTGTACCTGTTGACATCAAATAGTTGAAGGTAAGGTTTAAGCGAGACATTTTCCGATATTCATTTGCTGCTGGGAAAAACTGTAGAATATGGGTGGAATGGCGAAATGTTGAGCAAGATAGTAAAGGGATTCGTTCATCGAGTGGGCGTTCATTGTGAGTCTTCTGCTTTGCGGGACATTTTTGAATTTTTTGGCTTCAAGTTTTCTGAGCCCATGGTATTCGGTCTTGGAAGTGGCTTAAGCTTCATCTACTGGCACAGCAAGCAGATGCCCTATCCGTTTATTGGGGGACGAACACGCGACCTCTGTGAGAACCTCTGCTCCAACTTGGGGGTTACGCTGAAAGTAAATAGAACCGCGAGCAAGTCAAGAGCCTATGAAGCCATGAAGAACTTGATAGGCAAGAACATCCCAGTCATGATACACGTTGACATGCCTTATCTGAAGTATCTTGAGTTGCCTGAGCAAGCGCACTTTGGTGCACACACGGTTGTTGTCTGTGGCATAGATGAAGACAAGGGCATAGTCTACATAGCCGACACGATGTTCAAGGACCTGCAGAGAGCGACTCTGAAGGAGCTGGAAGAGGCGCGCTCATCAACCTTCAAGCCTTTCCCGCCTGAAAACAAATGGCTCACCTTCGACTTCCCAGAAAGAATAACTCCAATCGAGGAAGCGATTAGAAACGCGATAAACAAAACGGTGAGGTCTATGCTTTATCCGCCCATAAAGAACCTCGGAGTTAAGGGCATAAACCACTCCGCAGACGAAATTGTCAAGTGGCCTAAGATGTTTCCACCCGGAAATTCATTGTCTCGACAGATCTACGAGCTTAACTATATAATGATGGAAGAAGATGGCACAGGCAGCGGAGTTTTCCGATACCTATACGCCAGATTCTTAAAGGAAGTCGGCGAACTGCTAAACAACAAGGAACTTGCAGACCTGGGCCAACGTTACCATCGAATAGGCCAGAAATGGACAGACATAGCAAAACTAATAAGAGAAACGCCTGAAAAACCGACCAGCGTACAGAAAGCGAGAAGACCTCTTGTGGAAGTTGCCAAAGAAGAAACGGAGGTTTTGTCTTCACTCGAGCGAATCTTCTCTATTGCTCGCGAGCCTATAGAAGGAACTTGATCTTCCTAGAATTGATCTCGGTGGAAAACCGCAGCTAAGGCTCCATATAGCACGACATCATCGCCCAGTGGAGTAACCTTGACCTCTGGAATCCTATTCCTACAGTGTTCATCTAAATGTCGTGTGATCGGTTCGATGACTAGTTCCGCGTTGTTCAAGGTTACAGACCCGCCTACGGTAATCAAAGAGGGATCGTAGGCGTCATTAACGCAGGCAAATCCCACGGCGTTTAGCTTCCCGACCTTCTCCGCTATCTCCACAGCCAGTCCGTCGCCATCTTTTGCGGCCTTGTATAGGCTGCGAGCCGTTATCCTTCCATGTTCACGCCTACGAATCTCCGCTAGGACGCTTTCATTAATCTCTTCGATGTTTTTCTCCTGTAATATCAGGTTGACGTAGTCCGGCATGTTCCTCCCAGAACAATAGGCTTCCCAGTGGCCTCTCTTTCCACACCCACAAACCAGACGCCCCTCAAAGTCTATTGTGAAGTGGCCGATCTCGTGCGCGTTTCCATCCTTCCCGATCAGCAGATGGTTATCTACATATACGCCTCCTCCTATTCCTGTGCTTATCGTCACATAGGCCAAGTTTTGAGTTCCCTTTCCAGCTCCGAAGAATTTCTCGCCCACAACAGCTGCTGTGCAGTCGTTCAGGAGTAGGGTTCTCAGGCCTAGGTTCTCTTCAATGGGTTCAACCAATGGGACGAAGTCGTAAGGTATGTTCGTGGGCTTCATCAGTCCACCCTTCTTTAGGTCTAGGGGTCCAGCTGAACCTATTCCGACGCCTTCAACATCTCCAAGTTTCATGTCCTTAACCCTTACGGAACGGATCATCCGTATGATCTGGTTGCTCACGCCTTCGGGCCCCATCTTGACATCGGTCCTTTCGGAGAGCCTAGCCAAAATTCGACCTCTATCATCTCCCAGTGCAATTCTGACGTTGGTTCCGCCCAGATCGACACCAAACGCTAATCTTCGGGCCATAACCCATCAATCAATATTTCTGCCATGATGTGCTTAAAACTTTGATTGCGCAACGAATGTCAATATGGCCTCGGGAAAATGATCGTTCACCATCTTTCTCCTAAACATGCGGCAGCTTTAAATGGTCCACAGTAGAAGCATCGTTGATGCTCGATTGTATCCCACTAGAGAGATTCTTGACCCTTTTTCATTAGCCTACAACAGATGGCCCGTCAACGTTTCGCGGGTCTCACCAACTACAGTTAGATAAAGATGACGGAATTCGCGTTTCAAAATCCAGCTGGTATTGAACATTCCCATCTTGCAAGAAGTAAGCGGCTTAACATAAAACCTTTCATCTAAGCAGCCCAGAACGGGGTTATCTTCCTCATCACCAAGACGAACTCGTTCAAGGCTTCAAGCTCTTCTGGGGTCAGTCTGTCCTGAAATTTTGCGAGAAGGTTCCTTGCATCTTCCTCTGGAAGTCTCACATAAAGAGTGTCTCCTTCATCAAGGTGGCGGCCGACCACAGGCTTATCGATTGAGATAGCTACTTGTTTCTCAATCTCGGCCTCAGGTACAGGTTGGCCTTTATCCTGAACCTGAAGTATCTCACCGACTTCTCTTCCATCAGTCGTTACGAGTCTCAGTCTAGGCTTAACTTTCCCAGCCAAGACTTCGATGCCCACTATGGCGGGCTTTGCCCTTCTGAATACATAGCCCGGCAGAACCCTTATCTTTGCCGGCTTGATGAGTCTATCGAACTCGCTTTTTAAGAGTGCCTCTTTCTCGCCTCTCATCCATCTTAGATAATCATCCATAAGATGGTAGATTACATTGTGGCGGAAGATCGGAACTTTCCTATTGCTGGCCTCTTCCTCAGCCTCAGGCAAGACCTTAACGTTGAAGGCCAAGACCACCCCATACAACGGGGCTCTCTCTCTAACGATCATGGCTTCCGTTACCTCCCGCTTTGAAACATCTCCAACATCAGCTAATCTTATTGGAACTTTATTCCTCTCCAGGCTCTCAGCTACAGCCTCAAGTGAACCCAAAGCGTCGGTCTTCAGAACGATTCCGTCAATATCTGTCGTAATTCTTAGTCTCTCAACCTCCTCAGATACCATCTTAACGTATTCGTCGGTCTTGTCCTCGGGAGGAACCGCGTAAACTGGCGCTCCAGCTAAAGCCTCATCCAGGTCTGGTGCTGCAATCTTCACACCAGCCGCCGCTGAGACCTCGTCGACAGATGAGAACTTATCTCTTGGGTCTCTGATCTCGTCGAGGGGTTTGGGTAGAAGTATGGCACGAACATTCGTAATAATAGGTTTCGTCTTTCCCCCGATCACTGTTATGTCTCCCTTTCGCATTATACCATCGTAGATTATCACGTTGACCGTTATTCCTAGTCCAGTTTCCTCCTTGACCTCCAGCACTGTGCCTTTAGCTGGGCCTTCCGTGGTTTGCAGACGCGCCTGTAGATACTGTTGAGTAAGCCCAGTCAAGACAGCCATGAGCTCCGGCACCCCCTCCCCCGTTCTCGCGCTTGTCGGAACTATAGCCACCGTTCGTGTGAAATCTTTTATTTTATCAAATCGGTCGGCTCTGAAACCCATCTCCGAGAACTTTCCAATGATGAAGTACAGTTGCTCATCTAGAGCCTGCTGCACGTAGCTGTCCTGACTGTCATAGGAGCTCAAGAAGGTGCTGTCCGGCTTTGGTCTCCAACCTGGAATTCGATCTATCTTATTGGCGGCGACTAGGAAAGGAGTCTTCCTAGCCTTCAATATGTCGATGCTCTCATATGTTTGAGCCTCAAAGCCTTTCAAGACATCGATCACAACGATGGCTATGTCGGCTACCCCCCCTCCCCGTCGTCTCAGGTTTGCAAAGACTTCGTGTCCAGGAGTATCCACCACAAGAAGCCCAGGAACACGTATATCGCCACCTACTTTCCTAAGTAACGGCCCAGATATCTCCGTGAGAACTTCTAGAGGGAAGTAGCTTGCGCCTATATGCTGAGTCATGCCACCAACTTCACGGGCCTGAACACTGCTCTTTCTTATCTTATCTAGAAGAAGGGTCTTTCCAGTATCTACATGTCCAAGAACACAAACGATAGGCTGCCTGATGGGCATCTAAGGTATCTCCGAATCCGCGAAAGATTGCTTGGATCATCCGCATCATTGAAGTGCATCATGGTATAAAACCATTTCTGACCCACTAGTCTTCACAGGACGCAGTTTCCGAAACCAAAGTCCGATCTAGAGACAAGAACCAAAGGACGATTTTTACGAGGGCCTAGAAATGGCGAATACCTATCAGACATATATGCCGAACCTTTTAGCAGCTGTGGAGTATGGAAACGAACCGTGCGTAATCTTGCTTGTAACACTCAAGCACATGAAAATTATAATTGATCAACACGAGTAAATTTTATGTGGGTAACTAGTAACTATTAGATGAGAAATAGAGTTTGAAAAGGTATCTTGTTTGAATGGTTTGTTTCTAGTGGATGCGGGACCAGTTTCTCGGGGTATAAGACTGTATTTCTTCGACACCGAAAAGGGTGATACAGTAGAGATAACGGATGAAGCCTATAGACCGTATTTCTTTGTCGCTCACCCACTTGACCCCCAAGATGAGAAGGCAATTCAGGAACTACACGCCAATACGTCTGTGGTGGAGAAAACTGATCTTTTCAACGGTATTCCAAGGAGCGTTACCAAAGTTGAACTGAACAATCCGGTGGACATTGAATGGGCACCTAGACGTTTTGAAGAGTCCTGGGAATGGGAAGTTCCCTACGTTCTGGGATACGCGTACGATCATGAGCTAACGTTCGGAGCCCCCTACTATCTCGAGGAGCAAAAAATCAAGCCAATCTACAGAGTTCCCACGGATCTCAGGTTGGAATTTGAACAAAGGTTCTCTGATATGAAGAAAACTGATCCGCCGAAGTACGAACTGATAGAGAGATTTTTTGTTCTCTGTTCGCAGAAGGTTCCGGATATACCACTTAGAAGGTTCGGCATCACCGAGGAGACAGATCCAAAGAGGCGCTATCTCGTATTCACGTTGTCAAGGGTGACCAATCTTCCTTTGCCTTTGACCTATTCCACACGGCAAGTAAGCGTTTGGATTAGGTCTATGCTTCATGGATACCTTAGGAAGAGGAATATCCTGATACCAAGGTCTCATGAATTAGGACGAGGCGAAACCAAAAGGGGAATTCAAGGTGCCCTCACCTTCCATCCTAAGAGTGGAATCTACTTTAACACGGTTGTGGTCGATTTTGAAAGTCTCTACCCAAGCCTTATTGATGCTTACAATCTCTCTTATGAAACGGTTGACTGTAACCACCCAGAATGTGCGAGCAATAGAGTCCCCGGTCAAGACCATCACGTATGTAGACTGAGGAGAGGCGTATACTCCATATTAGTGGGCGCTTTGAGAGACCTCCGAATCCACTGGTTTAAACCCCTATCAAGAGACACCTCAATACCATCTGAAGACAGAAGGCTAGCCGAGGTGGCATCGAATCTACTCAAGCTCATATTAGTTTCTAGCTACGGGGTAACCGTAAGGATACATGGTCTCGCCCGACCTGCTCTAGCTGAGTCCATAACGGCGTACGGAAGATATGCCCTACAGGAGAGTTGGAACTTGGCTGCCAGTGCCGGCATCCGACCTCTTTATGGGGATACCGATTCGCTGTTTCTGGATAATCCCGGTGATGAACAGACCGATTGGCTAATCACGGCTGTAAAGAGAAATCTGCTTCTGGATCTGGCGGTGGATAAGAAGTACTCAATATGTGTGCTGCCTCGTGCTATGAAGGCTTACTTCGGCATTGAGAGAGATGGAACTGCGGATATAAAAGGGGTCGTTGCCATAAAATCAGATTCGCCGACCTTTATTCAACGGGTCTTCAGCGATTGTGTGACGGAACTCAGGGAAACAAAGAATTGGGCTGAGTTCGAAAACGCGAAGGATAGGATAAGAAACGTTGTTCAAAGGGCAATCAACAATCTCAAGGCCGGAAGAATATCGCTTAAGGATCTTGAATACACGGTGAGGTTACACTTCGACCCATTTGAAAAGGCAACTGAAGTTATCATGCTTCACCAGCCCTACCAATGCGCAGTTCAACTGATCGATCTGGGCAGACAACTGAAAAAGGGAGATGTGATCTCGTTCATCAAAGTGAAGCCGTTCATGTATAAAGGAAAGACATTCACTGTGAGACCTACCGAGCTTGTGAAAAGTATCCGTGAAGTAAACGTAGAAGACTATGAGCGGAACCTCAAGACCGCCTTGAATCAAACGTTTAAGCCGATGAGTATGACCTTTCAAGAGAAAAAAGAAGCGTCCATAACCGACTTTATCTGAATTCTTGAGGAGACGGAAATTTCGAGGAACTTGAGACTAAAAGACCATCAAGGCTCGTTAGGTTTCGTATACTCTTGTTTCTCTTAACAGAAGAACAGGCGGGTTTATCGAGAAGGAAAAAATAGCTTTAGCCAGTATAAATTGATCAGCAGGTTGAACGGAGCTATTGCCTTGGAGCAGAGAAGAATAACCTCTAATTGAGAACAGACAGAAGGATGCATGGTTTGATCTAGGGTTGAGACAGTTACGGACTTGAAAGGCAGGTTTCTATAGAGTTGGGGGATCTTCTCACACAGGCAGCGGCTTTTCAAGGTCTGTTCGGACGCTGAGATAGGTAGCGTGCTAGCAAAGGCAGTAAAGTGTTCTCCTGGAAGTCTCTTCGCGAATATGGGAGGTTCTGCTCAGATCTTCTACGAAAAGCTTGACGTCAGGGACTCGAATACTCATCATTGAAATACGCCCAATCAATATATGACAATTCAATATATGACAATCGGGCATTTGTCCTCCCTGGGAACCGGCCAAAGAGGATAATGAACCTTTGAGACAAAAGAAGTTCTCTCTGACGGGCCTCCTAGAAGCCCTGGCTTATTACGCTATTCTTGGGCCAAAGAACCTATGGGAGTGACCTCCATGTCAAAAGTGAAACGCTTGCCCTCCCTATCAATATCTTTCATCAGGAAGGGCAAAAGAAGCTTACTGATAGACGCGATCTCCAAATCTGCCATTTCCACAACTGAAGATTGTGTGTTGCATTAGAAATAATTTGTGGTTTGATTCCACCAACCGTTTGCTGATATGCCACAAGATTTGAAGAGAATGCATGTTGACAAGTTTAATAATTTGGCACCTAAATATATCAAGTTGTGCCATTGAACTCGAAGGGGAGGCCGAATCTAAGTGACGAACTATGAGGCTATATGGCGAGTTCTAGCTGATTTGATCACTGAACTCCGGAGAGCAGGTGAAGTGGTGCCCTCTCACGTAATGAAAGACCTACGTTCAGCAAAGACCACAATGCAGATTCTAAAGGTAGACAGAAACAATCTTGACCATATCTCAAGAATTGAAGAGTTCCTAGGAAATGTGACATCTTATGCGATGTACGCAGCTCAAAGAACGCTTGGAGCACAAGCGTTTGATAGTTGGGTGGATAGATTAGAGGAAGCCAGGAGACATGTTCCCGAAGAAACCCAACCTACGAGTGGATTCATCCCAGGGGTTCCCCGAGATAAATATTGGATTAGAATGAAAGCAACAGAGGATATCCCCTTATATAAGATCAAAGGGATAGCGGCAGAATCAGGCCTTGAACACAAAATTCATGAAAATCAGTACATAATCGTGTACGGAGAGAAAGGCAGGATTCAGGACTTCATTAAGAGAATAATGGGACGTTGTCAAGATTAGGGATCGTCATATGCTTTGGTTGTGCAATTTCTTGTTCCACCTCCGATGCAACGTCATTGTTTGACGGATTCATTGAAACTCATTGATCTAGGAGAAGCTGCAGTGCTACGCCACAGAGAAGCTCAAGAGTTAGAACGAAATTGCCAGGGACGAATTGTCGCGATTTGAACCGTACCTAGGAACTAAAGCTGCTCATTTTGGGTTTCTTTTTTCCAAACGCCAAGAAACTAAGCCGTACGGGCATAACTGTACGTATATACCTGCATGTTAAAAAGCTATAATTTCTCTTACACGCGGATTATAGGGCTAGGTGGCGGCTCTGAACCTCACCGAAAGATTCCAAGCCTTTGATTCAGAGTTCAAATATGCTAAAAGAGAGGGGAATACTTTGGACAATTTGCTGACTTCTCGAAGACTTCCCGTTGCAGTATGTGACAGTGGATCGAGGACGCCATTGATATCTGCAAGAAGCTTAGCCCTGGCGAGTTGATTTGAGATGATAGATATCACACTGATGATCATGTCGGTTGGGGTATGTCGCGAGTTCTACGACTTGACTGAAGTGATGCCGGAGTGACCTATCTAAAGAAGATAGAGATGAAAGGTTTCAAGACCTTCGCTGAGAAGACTACAATAGCGCTTGAGAAAGGTTTCACTGTGATTACCGGACCGAATGGAAGCGGCAAGACAAACGTTATTGACGCAATACTCTTTGGATTGGGCGAATTGAGTGCAAGGAGGCTTCGAGCTGAAAACTTCGCTAAGCTTCTCTTTCAGGGAAACCCTGAATCGAATCTGAAGGGTGAGAAGAGAGCCAGAGTAGTAATCCAGTTTGACAATTCAGATGGGCGCATAGCTGTCGACACAAGCACTGTAACAGTTACCCGCGAGATCGATCTGCTTGGCCAGAGCATCTATAGGCTTAATGGGAGAAGAATCTCCAGAGGTGATCTCATAGATACACTATCAATGGCTGGAATAACCTCGCATGGTTGCAACATTATTTTGCAGGGAACGATCACGCAGATGGCAGAGATATCGCCTCAAGAACGTAGAAAAACAATTGAGGATCTGATCGGCATAGCTCAATATGACATCGAAAAGGCCGAGGCTCAAGAGAAGCTAAAGGCCGCCGATGTTTCCATCCGCACAGCCATGGGACAAGTAGGTGAAGTACAGAAAAGGGTCGAGGACCTTGAAAGAGAAAGAAACGACCTTCTTAGATTCAATTCTATTCAGAATGAGATAAGACAACTAGAAGCCTTCAGAATATCGTATGGCATCTCTGAGATTGAAAAGAAGATGATGAGTCTATCGTCCCAAGTCCAAGAGGTTGAAAGAAGGATTCAAAAACTCAGCGAAATGAGAGACAACTTTAGGACGAAGCGCCATGAAGCTGAAGCTGAATGGAGGAAGCTGGGCTCAGATAGGATTGAAGAAGGACAAGCCAGCATTCTTCAGATCCAAATACAGTTGGGAGATTTCAGATCCCGACTGAGTGGCCTGTCAACGAAGATAATCTCAGAAAATGCTACTCTTGAAGGTCTCAAAAAGGTGAAGGATAACACTGAGCACCAGATTCGCACAGTAAAGGAGGAGGTTAAGGATCTACAACTTAAGCTCAGCGGACTGAGGAAGGAATACCAGAGTCTATCCGATGAAGTAGCTTCCAAACAATCAGAATACGATGCTTTACGTGACGAGGTTGCTTCTCTGAGGTTGTCCTTGAACCAAAACAATAGGCTGATTCAAGAGAAAGAGGGCAAGATGAATCAACTGTATCGGAATCTCATCAACATTAGAAGTGGCTATGCCGAAAGCAATTCAACGGTGAGAATTCTCACCCAAAGATTAAATGATGTTCAATCTCGTAAAGATGATCTTTTATCGACATTGGAGAGGCTTCACAAATCTCTAAATGACCTCAAAGAAGTGAGGAGCGAGCAAGAAGAAAGATCAAAATCTCTCCAACAGACCTTAGCACGACGGACTGGCAAAAAAGAAGCTATGGAAAGGGAGATGAAAGAGGCTGAGAAGATCGCCGAAATTGCCAAAGGGGCCGTCATAGAGTTCTCAACGCAAAGGAAACTTTTCGAAAGAATCAGAAGCGAGGAGGGTGCTCTGGAGAACATAGAGGAACTTGGCGAACTTGGAGTAATTCAGGGCATCTACGGTCGCCTCAGGAACCTATTAAAAGTGGAGAGAGGATATGAGAGGGCGATCGAAGCGGCCGCCGCCGGATGGCTCGACTCAATAGTTGTTCGAGACTTGGATGTGGCGTTTACGTGCGCTGAAACCTTGAGACGGCTAAAACTCGGGAGGATAAAGATAATACCGCTTCAAGGTTTATCCGATAGCAAGACTGTTGCGAATATCCCTGAAATCGAAGGTTCAAAGGGATTTGCCTCGGCTTTCTTAAAATATGCAGATCAGTTTGAGCCTGCTCTATCGTTCGTCTTCGGTGACACAGTAATAACATCGAATGAAAAGGCGGCATTGCTCACATCTCAGAAAGGCTTAAGGTCTGTAACTATAAACGGTGATCTCTACGAGGTCGGTGGGCCGGTCGAGAGCGGTTTCTACAGAGCTCCCATAGATTTTTCCGCAATCGTGCCCACAGAATCAACGATTAAGAGCTTGGATCAAGCAGTGAATACTCTAATGAAGCATCTTGAAGAGAGGGAGAGCAGCATAGAAGATGTCTCCAAGGAGATGGTTGAGAACCGCGTTGAGATTACCCGGTTAGCTGAAGCGATGAATAGGCTTGAAGGCGAGATCCAGCTAATCCGTAGTAACATTGAAAGAACGAATCAAAACACAAAGCGAGCTAAGGAGACTCTTCAGAACATCCAGAAAGCTGTGGAGGAAGAGAAGTCTCGCATTGGATCCTACAAATTGAGCCGCATAAGGATTCTCACTGAAGAAAGGAGACTTCGTGCGGAATTAGCTCAGCTGAGGAAAAAAACAGATATGCTAGAGATTCAGAGGATGGAGACTCGTAGGGATGACCTTGGGAATGAGATCGTGGAGGTCAGAGAGAAATTAGGTGCCGTTAAGAGTGTCATGTCGACCGAGGAATCAAGGATTGAAAATGTTCTTAATGCAGCTCTTGAGAACGCCAATATCCAACTTGAGAAGGTGATGAGCCAGATAGCGGATTTGGAGAAAGAGGTAGAAAGGGACATCATTGAGAAAGAAGGAGTTGAGAAACCGATCAAAGATCTCGAGAAGAAGAAAGAGGTCCTCTCCGCCACGATATTAAGTGCAAGAGAAGAGGCGGGGAAATTCATGTCTCAGATTGACAGTGTCGACGAGATACTGCAGCGGGTCGAAAAGGAATATGACGAATCAAACCTCCTTCAGCATCAACTTAAGTTCGATTTACAGACCCTTAGGCTCCAAATGGATCAAAATCTAGAGAAATTGAAAACCCTGGGTTACGAAGAACCCCTAAAAGTTTTGCCGGAGAACCTTCAGAAAGTCGAGTCTTCACTTAGGATGATGAGCTTGGAGCTGGATCGCATAGGTGCCGTCAATCAACTTGCCGAGTCGCACTATGCTGAACAGGTTTCAAGATACAAAGAACTCTCGATTAGGATGAATGAACTTGAGCAAGAGAAGATGGCTATCGTGAAGTTTATTGAGGAGATTGAGAGGAAAAAGTACAATGCCTTTATGGACACCTTCAACCAAGTGAATCAAAACCTCACGAGATATTTCTCCAAATTGACAGAAGGTGGAGAAGCCACACTCAAACTGGAAAATCCAGAAGATCCCTTCTCCGGAGGAGTAGATATGGTCGTTCAATTTCCGAGCAAGCCGCCGATTCTCATAAGTGGAGCCAGTAGTGGTGAACGATCGGTGGCGGCAGTTTCCTTCCTATTCGCATTGCAGGGGCTCACACCAGCATCTTTCTACCTCTTCGACGAGGTAGATGCGCACTTAGATCCTTTCCACGAGGCGAAGCTTGGGGAACTCTTAGTAGAAGAAGCAGCAAAATCCCAATTCTTAGTCGTAACACTCAAGCCTGAAATGGCCAGCAAAGCAGAAAAGATTTGCGGCGTTTATGCGCGGAATGGGGTTTCCTATATTGTTCACACCTCTCTTAAAGGTGCTGCTTAATGGCTGGTCAAACACTCGGCAAACCCTTCTATCTTAAGCCTCCTTGGAACATTCTATTCGATACCAAAAAAATAATTAGAATACACCCTTGGGATATTAAGATCTCATTCTTGCTGATGTCCTTCTTAGAAGAAATGAACATGAGGAAAGAAGTAGACTTCAGAGCTTCAGGGACCGCTCTCGATTCTTCTTCGAGCATATATCTGATGAAATCTAAGCTTTTACTAAAACTAGAAGAGCCGCCACTTGCTAACGAAACAAGGTCCGAATTCATACCTCCTCCCTTAATTCTGCCTCTCAGATACGAGTTGACGACAACGACGATTCAGCACCTTCTGGACGCTTTGGAGGATGCATTGAGAGATGAAAAACTGTTCACGATAAAGCCGCAGTTAGAACATCCATTACCTCCTCCTGGGATTATCCCCACCCTCAGCGCGTACCTTATGGAGATCGAAAAAGAGATAAAACACCTGCATCAAAAAATTGTCCTCCTCGCTGAGAAAGACGAGCTAGTTACATTCTCAAAGCTTGTCTCCGGCCTGGAAAAACTCGAAAAAATAAAAACATTCATAATCCTTCTTTTCATGGCGCAGAAAAGAAAGGTTAGCCTGTGGCAAGAGGAAGATTTCGAAGAAATATATATCAGCCCTTCCGGAGGCTAGCAATTGGTGAGAAAGGCCAAAGACGGAAAGGAGCTCAAACTACCTGAGGAAGATCAAGGTAACCGAAATATGGCTTTAATGGAAGCCGCACTATATGTTGCTGGCCGCCCTCTCGACTTGAAGACCTTGGGATCGATAACTAGATTGAGATCTAAGAGGAAAATCCAAAGTATTGCCAGAAGGCTTATGAGCGAATATAAACGCCGCAACACATCCATCGAAATATTAGAGCTGGAAGACCAGAGGTTCGTCTTGCAGTTGAAGACGGAGTATTCATCTAGGGTTGGAAGATTGGCCGTGAGGCCGCTCCTAAGCATGGGGCCATTAAAGACTCTATCTTACGTAGCATACCGTCAACCCGTCTCACAGAAACAGGTAATTGAGGCCCGTGGGGGGCACGCATACGGTCATATAAAAGCTTTGAGAGATATGGGCTTGATCGAATGTGAAAAGGATGGAAAAACACGCACTATCAAGACTACAGATTACTTCGCTGACTACTTTGGTTTGAGCCACGACCCGAAACTTATGAGACGGCAATTGGGAAGGATTTTTGATGACCTCACAAAAAGAACATGAACCAGCATACTTATATCCAGCAAAAGATACGCTTAGCGTATTGATGCGAGGAAGCGAGAAAGTTGTCAGTATGGCACGGGGACTTGCACAAGAAGAAACCATCAGGGGGTAGAACTAAGTCTTACCGAGGCAAAAGAAGATCCGAAAGCGGATCCTTTCCGACGGAGACTGTTACAGGTGAACCTAAACGGAAGATAACTCGAGGACGCGGCGGCAATGCAAAGGTTCGTTTGATCAGCGAGAAATACGTGAATATCGCTGACCCTTCGAGTGGAAAAACAGAAAAGGTCGAGATCCTAAGGGTTATGAAAAGTCCCTCCAATGTGAACTATGACAGGCGCGGCGTCATTACCAAGGGAACAATCATAGAAACGTCTTTGGGAACAGCCCGCATAACATCAAGACCCGGACAGGAAGGCATTCTGAACGCCGTCTTGGTCTCAAAAGAGCCGACGTAAACTGTCCAATTTCGCACTTTCTAGAATGTTGACCGTTTCTTCCTGCTTCTGAGCAGGCGTTAAGGAATATGAGAGAACGAGATAAAAAAGTCATTTGGCCGGTCTATTTCGACTCCACAAAGACTAGATCGCAAGGAAGAAGAGTCCCAAAAAAGCTTGCAGCACCAGCGCCAAAGCTCAGCGACATCCGAGCCTTAGTGGAAAAAATGGGCCTTAGGTGCGACCTCGTCGCAGAAGCTGCTTATCCCTCTTCTCCGTGGAGAAAAACAGGTTACGTTTGGGTCTCCACAAAGGGATCGAAGAACAATCTTCTTAGGAGAATTGCTGAAAACCTGCCGAGAATTCATCCTTAACGACTTTGACTTGGTTTCAGAGTCCAGAAACATTTAAATAGTGTGTAGCATCTCATTTCTGATATCTTTTGGGAGGAAAATCAAGATTTGCAAAGGATAGGGCGAGTTATCCACATAACCGCAAGTAAGAATGCGGTTGTGAAGGCTGAGACTCTCCCAAAGATCGGCGATAGAGTAATCAATGAAAAACATAATCTGGTCGGTAAGGTTTTCGACATATTTGGTCCGACATCTTCACCTTACGTAGAAGTGAGACCTAAGGTGGAAGACCCGTACGAACTCGTTAACCATACCTTATATGTGCTTCCCTCACGTAAGAAAAGAGGAAAATTAGATGAGTGAAGAGAACTCTAAACCTGATCTTAGAGAGGTTCAACGATGCTCCGAATGCGGGAGCACAAGGCTGATGAGAGATTACGAAAACGCCGAGATTGTGTGCATGGACTGCGGCTTCGTCGTCGCTACAAAAATGGTGGATCAGGGTCCGGAATGGAGGGCTTTCGATAATGAACAGCAGGAGAAACGTGCCCGTGCGGGTGCCCCCCTAACCTTCACAATTCATGATAAAGGGCTGTCAACCGTCATTGACTGGCACGACAAAGACGTTTACGGAAAGAAGATTGCGGCAGATCAAAAAGCTCAGATTTACAGGCTGAGGAAGTGGCAGAGAAGGATTCGAGTCTCAGATGCGACCGAGAGAAATCTGGCGTTCGCCCTTTCTGAGATAACAAAGATCGCTAATAATCTTTCTCTTCCTACCAGCATTTTTGAAACAGCCTCCATCATATACAGAAAGGCGGTTAGGGAACATCTCATTCGTGGAAGATCCATCCAGGGAATCGGCGCAGCCTCTGTGTATATAGCCTGTAGACAATGCGGCCTGATTCGAACCCTAGATGAGATTGCTACAGCGTCGAATATAGAGAGGAAAGAGATCGGACGGAGCTATCGGTTCCTTGTAAAGGAACTTAACTACTTTATTCCGCCAACAAGCCCAAGCCAGTATGTGTCGAAATTCTCAAATCAGCTCACAATGCAGGGAAAAGTCGAAGAGATCGCGGGCAAAATCCTAAGAATTGCGAGAGAACTCAAACTCACATCCGGAAGGGGACCGACAGGCATAGCTGCCGCCGCTAGCTACATAGCCTCGGTTCTCACCGGAGAAAGGAAGACCCAGCGAGAGATAGCTGAGATAGCCCAAGTGACAGAGGTCACCATCAGAAACCGATATAAAGAGCTCACTGAACGCCTCCTATTCGTCATGGATATATGATCACGAGAAAGGGACAAAACTTCTTTCCTAAGGAGCTGCCCTCAAGATTTAACTCGTGCGATGCATGTGCGAGAAGCTTTCACCAGCAAAGCTTTGATCTATGACTCGTAGGAGACAATCCTTATTGATGGAAGTCATCTGGAAGGTTATATTCCTTGGCATATTACAGGGCATTCTTGAGTGGCTCCCTATATCAAGTCAAGGTAACCTTGTCCTAGTCATGATTTACCTCTTAGGAATTGACCAAGCCGAAGCGTTGAATCTCTCCGTATATCTCCATATCGGAACGTTCTTTGCGGCGTTAACATATTTCAGATACGACTTCTTAACTTTGGCGAAGACTCTTCCGAGTTACCGTTTCCGATTTGGAAACGGAGTGAACAGTCTCGTATCGTTCCTCCTTCTCTCATCTATCCTATCTGGTTTTGTAGGTTACTTCATCATTAGACTCGCGGAAATATCACTCTCAGTCGGCGAATATTTCACTGGGATGATGGGCGTCGCGCTCTTAGTGACGGGGTTTCTTCAGAAATACTCGACAAAAACCGGGAGAAGAGAGATCGAAGATGTGAATCCTTCAGACACTTTTCTTCTAGGGATCGCGCAGGGATTCTCCGCATTTCCGGGCATTTCGCGTTCGGGCATAACAATCTTTGCACTACTTCTTAGGAAGTTCAAGACTGAAGCTGCAATCAAGCTCTCATTCCTTATGAGTGTTCCAGCAGTCATAGGAGCGGAATTGGGCTTAGGTTTAGGCCGAAGTTTCGTCTCAGTTGGGACGATTGGCTTACTCGTGGGATGTCTATCCTCGTTCCTTACAGGCTTGCCTTCAATTCGCATTATGATGAAGACCGCCCAGAAGGTTAATTTTTGGAGCTTCTGCGTATTCATCGGCAGTTTAGCCCTACTTCCAACATTTAGCAATATATTAGCAACATTGTCTTGAAACTCGTCGCCTATTAACCTACGCTGGCGATGGTTCTCACTTTCTTATCCATCAGTATCTCGACTTCAAATGCGAATCACACACTTCATGGGTTTTTGTAATCACATATCTCGCCGCAGCTGCGCGTATGAGTAAATACCCATAAAGGAACTACAAGATCACCTGGCTAGTTAGATTATATATGCGAGCGGATCCTCCTTTACGAGGCCGCATCTCTCACATCTCTTATATGTCTTCCCATTGCACGAGGATCCTAAGTTAGTCCATAGATGCTTGCAATTTTGCTCGGCATCGGCCTCTTTCTGCTTCATGGTCAGGAGATTCATTAGAAGAAATATTATCTTTATGAACCAAGAGTACATCGGTGTATCTTTTCAATCTTGGCAATCGCGCGCTTTGAAACTCTGCCAACGAACGAACCGGAACCGATCCGTCAGATTATCTTTCTAACCGAGACGGGAAAGTTTAATATTTGGAAGGAATAACGCAGATATGAGGATTCGCATTTGCTCTATGTTCTATCGCGGCATTAGGAGGGTAGGGTACGGGCATCGAAGGTTTGGATAAGATCTTCAACCCAAAAAAGATAGCCGTAATCGGAGCCAGCAATAAGGAAGGGTCGGTTGGTTTCAGGCTTCTGAACAACCTAATCGGCGTAGGTTTTAGAGGTGTCGTGTATCCCGTTAACCCGTTCAGCCCAAGCGTTCAGGGCATAACAGCCTACCCGAGTGTAAGAAAGATTCCGTGGCAGATAGACCTAGCGATAGTTGCTACACCCGCACACATAGTTCCACAGATCATTGAGGAATGCGGGGAATCCGGCATAACTGGTATCATCATAGTTTCCTCAGGCTTCAGAGAGACAGGACCTCATGGGAAGGACTTAGAAGAAGAGATTTTGAGGCTGAAAAACACGTATGGCATGAGGATAGTCGGCCCGAACTGTCTGGGAATAATGCGTCCAAGTGTGAGGCTAAACGCAACCTTCACAAACAAGATGGCAAAACCCGGCAAAGTCGCCTTCATCTCTCAGAGTGGAGCATTATGCGCATCAGTTCTAGACTGGGCCGCGCAAGCCAATGTGGGGTTCAGCTACTTCGTCTCCGTCGGCTCCATGATGGACGTAGACTTCGCGGATCTGATAGACTACTTTGGAGTAGATCCCGAAACAAGAAGTATAGTCCTCTTCATTGAAACGATAAGAGACGCTAGAAGATTCATGAGTGCAGCAAGGAGATTCGCCGGAACAAAGCCAATAATCGTGATAAAAGCTGGAAGATCCCCGCAAGGCATGAAAGCCGCCGCGTCCCACACGGGCGCTATCACTGGTGAAGATGCTGTCTATGATGCAGCCTTCAGAAGGGTGGGCATCATCCGCGTGGAAGAGATCGCTGATTTGTTCTTTTGTTCACAGATTCTCGCCATGCAACCACGCCCGAAAGGTCCAAACCTAGCCATAATAACGAACGCAGGCGGTCCTGGAGTCATGGCTACCGACTTTCTGACAATAAAAGGTGGAAAGCTCGCCTCTCTAACCGAAGAAACCGTCCGCGCATTGGATGAAGTCTTACCCTCATACTGGAGTAGGTCTAACCCTGTCGATATCTGTGACAACGCCACTGTTGAGAGGTTTAGAAAGGTGATAGAGATCTGTTTCCAAGACCCAAACATAGATGGGTTCCTGATAATCTACACGCCGATAGGAGCCGCAGATCCGGTGGAAACCGCGAGAACGCTGTTGCAGGTGTCAAGCGATACTGATAAGCCCATCTTAACCTCCTGGCTTGGAGAAGAAGACGTGAGAGAAGCTAGAGACATCTTACGTAGAAATGGCATTCCAACATACCCGACGCCTGAGCAAGCCATATCCACCTTCATGTACATATACCAATATGCAAGGAACCTAGAACTTCTCTATGAAACCCCTGAAGAACTAGTGACAAGCCTTCTGGTGGATAAACGCCGCCTCCAAGAGATTCTGGAAGGAGCCGCTAAAGAAGGACGAGAAATCTTAGCGGAGCTTGAGTCTAAGGAGTTTCTAGAGACATACGGAATTCCAACTGTGAAAACCTATATAGCCAAGACAGCTGAGGAGGCGGTCTCCATCGCCTCTAAGGTAGGTTATCCTGCACTGATGAAGGTTTCCTCACCCCGAATCATCGATAGAACCGATTTCGGCGGAGTTGTTCGCGAGGTCAACTCAGAGTCGCAGGTTGAAAGGTGCTTCGAAGACTTAATCAACCAAGTCAAGAAAGGGGACACTGCGATAAAGATTAAGCGGGTTACAGTTCAACCTGTGGTCAAAAAGTATGGCTACGAGTTGATAGTTAGATCTAAAAAGGATCCTCTTTTCGGCTCGGTGATAATCTTTGGATGCGGAGGAATGGGCGTCGAACTGTTCAACGATTTCTGTGTCGGATTTCCGCCTCTAAATCAGACCCTGGCGAGGAGGATGATAGAGCAGACCAAAGCGTATGAACTCCTCTCAGGAGGCGGAAATAGACATCCAGCTAACATGAGGCTCCTTGAAGAGATCCTTGTCAAGTTCTCTCAGCTGGTAATCGATTTCTCCCAGATTGACGAGGCAGTCATAGACCCGCTTGTCATCGATGAGAACGATGCTACAGCTCTAGATGCGGAGATTGTCATAGACATGAACCGCGTCTTCGCTGAGACTCATCCTTATGAGCATTTAGTGATCAAGCCTTACCCAGCGAAGTACATAACTGAATGCACGATCAGGGATGGAAAAAAAGTCTTATTGCGTCCGATAAGGCCTGAAGATGAGCCATTAGTAGCTGGCCTTTTTCGAACTTTCTCGGACGAAACGATGAGGCTTACGTTTTTCCAGATAATCAAAGAGATATCCCATGAAACCTCGGCAAGATACTGTAACATCGACTATGATCGGGAGATGACAGTCGTTGCGGAAAGAACGGAAGAGGGAACCAGAAAAATAATCGCGATGGTGAGACTTATCGTGCAACCTGACGGGGAAAGAGGGGAGATCGCCGTTGTGGTGGGAGACCCTTGGCAAAACCTTGGACTGGGCTCAAAGATGTTGGACCACATCATCGACATCGGCAAGGACATTGGATTAAAGGCCATATTCGGAGAAATTCTAGCAGAGAATACAAAGATGATCCATCTCTGTAACAAAACGGGGTTCGAGATCAAACGTTTAGATGAAGAGAATTTCCTAGCAACGTTGGACTTGACCAAAGAATCCCCACCGAAAACGAGTCCTAGCACCGACTAGTCTTGGAAAATATTCTCAAGACTTCATGATCGATCCAACTTATTAAGAAGCAACTATCAAACCTTGATGTCCAATCTTCTAACGTTATCTAAAAGCGGAGTCGCATCCGGAGGTCACCCAGGGACAAAGGTTCCTCTTGGTCTATTGTAGAAGGTACGTACTGCGCAATTTCCATAGAGAAAGACATGTCCGCATCTTGTTAGGCATAGAAACGCAGTCTTCTGCCGCTTATTCTAGTAGAAGCAGGGGATATACTTTCTCAACCTGAATTTTACTCCAAGTTGAGAAGCTACTCTTTCAATCTCTGAGACATCGATCTCGGGGATTCTGACGGCGGTAATCTCTACGTCTAACAGTTCCTTAGCGTTCTGGATGAATTTCAGAACAGCTTCATAAGCGTCTGCGAAGACTGGTTTGCAGATCTTGTTATAGGTTTCTTTATCCTGTCCGTCTAGGCTGACGCTTACTTCGTCGACTCCGGCCTCTTTCAGTTCTAGGACAACTTCGCGTCCAGGATTTAACAGGTATCCATGTCCGTTCGTATCGACCCGAACCCTCAGGTTTGAGTGTTCTTTAATCCATTTCGTTACTTCTAAGATGCAGTTGAGCCGAATTATGGGTTCCCCAAAGCCGCAGAAGACCACTTCGCTCCACTTCCGTCGGTGAATATGCCTGATCAAGTCATTAATAATCTGGGTATCAGAAGGCTCTTGGCTTAGCCTCAGATTGAAGCCCGCGATTCCACCCCAGAAATGCCTGAAGCAGAAGTAACAACTGTTGGAACACCGATTGGTAATGTTCAGGTAGAGACTATTATCCAACCAGTAAACCACGTTTGAGCGCACAATGACACCCTTGAGCTGTCGATTCTTATGCCGAAGAGATTAATAAAAATGCAATGGCACTCCCTTTCACGTACACAATCCAAGGAAGCTTTTGCCACCAAACATTGATTCAAGAAAAGAAATATGAGAGAACCAGAACCCCCATATCTCGGATTCTGGGCGAAGGAGATCCATTCCTATTCACCGAGTGTTACGAGCTTATCTTGGAAAGTGCAACTTCGATTACGATTTGAACAAAACAACCAGCCATTTCTTTTCTTCAAGCTCCTCGCGAAGGATGTCTCTTGGTTAATTAATCTCACCAAGATAACCGAAGAAAGTTTTCTCCCTGTCGAGGAACAATAAGCCGAGAACAGAAAAAGCAACAAATAAGAGACGACGACCCAAAGCTGCCTGAATTAGCCAAGAAAAAAACATGATAACAAAGGGTTGTCAATAGATGGGCAGATCGGCACAGGGAATAGCAGCAAAGAATCGATCAGGCTTTCTTGGCTTTACCTTTCTTCTTGACTTCCTTAGCTTTCTTCTCCTTCTCCGCGTAGTAGTAATACTTCTTCTTTTTCTCGGCCTCAGCCATTTCTCACTCCCTCGATCAATTTCTTTCTCAATCGCAGATATAAAAGTTCTCCGGAGAGCCTAGACGGTAATGTGTTGAACCCTATGCAGGTGGGAGTGTTCTACTTGTATTATCTTGTACATCTCTTGCCTATCTTCTTTTCCAAGTCCCATCGACAAGGCGTAATAGAAAAGCAAGGTATCTTTCTCCAGCTGAACGGCGGCTTCAAGGGCCGACTTTATATCCGGAAACTTGCTAGCTCTTTCAGCCCCCTTTCTAAGGTCTCCAAAGACTCCTTCGTTCTCTAAGGCTTGGATGTTGTAATCCGCTTCCATGCGTTCCTCTTCGGTTGAGTAGATTTCTTCTCGCGATAGAAGCTGAGTATGTCTCTTGGCGTGCACTTTTTCGTCATCAGCAAGTTGCTTAAAGAGAACCTTTCAGCCACACCTTAGTCAGTATTCATTAATGGCTTGATTCAAGTCCAAGGGTTTATCCATAAACCGCGCAGAAAGGATACGATCCGGGCCGGTTTTTGTCTCTCGAGGTATTGCCATAGAAAATGGGGCTTCCAACATCACACCCTTTGAGGGGTTATCATATGTCGCATCGTAAATTTTTATTTGCCGCATGGAAAGAATACTCTCTAGTTGGTGAAGATCATGCACGGCACCACAAGTAAACTGCTACGAGTAAACCTAACCAACGGAAAGATAAAGACTGAGAACTTGACCGAAGACACGATCAAGACATTCCTAGGGGGGAAGTGCCTAGGAGCCAAGATTCTCTATGACGAACTCGAGCCCGGCATCGACCCTTTAGGACCTGAGAACAGGCTCATATTCGCTACAGGACCACTAACCGGGGCTCCTTTTCCAGGTAACACGCGACATGTGGTTATGGCCAAGTCCCCAATAACGGGCGGCTGGGGAGAGTCTCACGCAGCGGGCTTCTTCGGTCCAGAACTGAAGTACGCAGGCTACGACGCCGTGATCGTCGAGGGGAGAGCCGAGGAGCCTGTATACCTATGGATCCATGATGGGTGTGCTGAGATAAGAAATGCCAAGAGGCTTTGGGGAAAGGTTACCGGCGACGTTCAGACGGAGATAAGGAGAGAGGCCCGAGACCGGAGGACAAGGGTTGCGGCCATAGGTCCTGGAGGAGAAAACCTAGTCAAGTACGCCTCAGTCATAAGCGACCTCTATTGCGCAGCTGGAAGATGCGGAATGGGCGCTGTCATGGGCTCAAAGAAGCTAAAGGCGGTTGCAGTAAGGGGTACAGGAAGCGTTTCCATCGCTGATGAAGAGACCTTCAAGAGCCTTCTGAAGAGAGCCAGAGACGAAGCGATGGCCGGGTGGGGTGAAGACCTCTACAACTATGGGACTGACTCAGGCTTGGACAACCTCAGCTACTCAGGAAGACTCCCAACGAAGGCCTTCATGAAGTGTACCTTCGATGGGGCGGATAAGATAACTGGTGAAACTCTGTCAACAACCATCATGAACAAGAGAGCCACATGCCCAGCCTGTCCTGATGCGCATTACAGGATCGTGGAGACGAAGGACCGTTACATTACGGACCCGGACTATGGAGGGCCTGAGTACGAAACCTGCGCTTCCTTCGGCTCCTTGTGCATGAACGATGATCTAGAGGTTATAGCCAAAGCGAATGAGCTATGCAATAAGTATTCTATCGACACCATCTCCGCCGGGGTCTCTATCGCTTTCGCGATGGAGTGCTATGAGAAAGGCGTCATCAGCAAGAAGGACACGGAAGGAATAGATCTCTCCTGGGGTAACGGCGACGCCATAATCCAGATGATCCACAAGATAGCCAAAAGGGAGGGGATAGGCGATACGCTGGCCGATGGTGTGAAGAAGGCTGCAGAGAAGATTGGAGGAGGATCCGAAGCTTGGGCACTCCACGTAAAAGGGGCCGAGCTCCCTATGCATGAGCCTAGGGGCAAGAAAGGGATGGGGTTAACCTACGCCACTTCAGATAGGGGAGCCTCCCACCTCCAAGTCTATCATGATGACAGCTTTGAGAATGAGGCCAATGTGGCGCCAGAGATTGGAATAGACTCTACGCTTGTGCCGCAAGGCAGAACAGAGACAGGTCCGAGGAAAGTCAAGCTTGTTAAGATCTGCGAGGACCTTATGGCCCTTTACAACAGCCTCGTAATCTGCCGATTCGTCTTCTACCCGGCAGGAGTATCCATAAAGACCTTCATGGGCATCTTCAGATCCGTGACTGGTTGGAACGCATCCCCAATGGAACTCCTTCACGTAGGTGAACGTTCATTCAACCTAACAAGGGCCTTCAACGCCCGCGAAGGCTTCACCCGCAGGGACGACACTCTACCTAAGAGAGTGATGGAACCCCTTCCCGAAGGAATGCTCAAAGGCGAAGCCTATCCGCCCGATGTTTTGGAGAATATGCTGGATCTCTACTACGATTACAGGGGTTGGGATAGAAAGCAAGGGCGGCCAAAAAAGGAAAATCTTGCGGAGTTAGGATTGGAATGGGTTGCTGAAGACCTATCAAGGAGAGGTCTCATCTAGATACGTCATTTCATTTCATGCAAACAGCGACTTCTCATTAGTGTGATCCCTAGTTATGAATTTGCTGCAATTAAGTGAATATAGACATCCAGTCAATCTGAAACTGAAACAGGATGGTTTGCTGAAACAGTTATTCAATCTGGCGATTTGAGGAAGAGTTTTCCGAGTCGCAACGAAGGTGTCGCTTATATTAACTTGCTCAGAGATAGTGAAGTTGTCGTCCAACTAACGTCCTATGGAATAGGCTGAGACTCTTTCAAAACTTCTAATTCTAAGCCAAAACATGATTGTTTCAGCTGATGTAGCTAAAAGAGGAAGCTTATATCTCTCCCTTTCGGCAGTGTTGTGTAAGGAGGGTTTGGGTTGAAAGAGAACAGACTTAGGAATCTGATGGCGAAAGGAGAACCGACCCTTGGGACGCGCGTCCTCATCGTTTGGCCCGGCGTAACTGAGCTCGTTGGGTACACTGGCATGTATGACTACGTCGAGTTCCTAAGTGAATACGGACCTTACGATCTGCATGACCTTGACAACTTGGCCAGAGCAGCTGAACTCGGCGGAATCTCAACCATGATAAAGATCGATCAGGAGCCTAGAACATACATAGCGGAAAGAGCGCTGGCAGCAGGCATGCAAAACGTTCTCTTTGCAGATATAAGAACGGTCCGAGATGCTGAGGAGGCTGTTCGGGCAGTAAGAGCCGAACCAAAGGGAATCAACGGATATAGGATGGATAGGAGAGTAGGATACGTTGGCGCCGCCGCTTCGGCAGCCGATTTTGTCAAGATGTGTGAAGATGCTGTTGTCGCTTTAATGATCGAGAAGAAGGCGGCAGTCGAAAACCTTGAAGAGATCTTATCCGTGAAAAGCATAGACATGGTACAATTCGGGCCGTCCGATTACTCTCTAAGTATCGGGTTACCAGGGGAGACAAGTCACCCTAAAGTGAAAGAAGCCGAGCTTAAGACGATTAAAACAGCGTTAGAGATGGATGTTGCCCCAAGGGCAGAGATAAGAAGCCCAGAGGATGCAAAGAGATACATCGAGCTCGGCGTACGTAATTTCAGCCTCAACACGGATGTAAGAATCTTGTACGACTGGTGGAATAAGAACGGGAGTGAACTGAAAAAAATACTGTCCAATCTATAAGATGTCAACCAAAAGAGGATGTCTGAAAGGGAAACTGGCTCTCTTCGAGATCAAGGACGTGGAAGTTTAGAAGACTCGTTTGGCGAGTACGAAGGAACTAGGATCTTTGTCAGGGGAACACAGAAGGATGCGAAGTGGGTTGTTGCGGAGACAACTTCTCTTGAGAGCAAGCTCGGATCAGCAGAGTGCAGGGGGATGCTTCCAAATTATGGAGGAAGCAGAAGAATGCTAAAAGAGGTTCGTGAAGGCGGAGTCTCCAAGAAGGCTCAAAACATTGTCTTCGTCGTAAGAACCCGCCATGAATTACGCGATAGCTTGCGTTAACCTGATCCAAAGAGGGGTAGAGGAGGTCACTCTAAATATTTTACGACTCTATAGAGAAAAAATAGGGGAATGCTGAGACGGTTATCCTTCAATAGCGGTCTCGGTGCTTTTTATACCCTTTATAGCGTTGATTTCTCCCGAGATTTTGCTCACCGAGTTGAAGTCAGGTGCCTCGACGAAGGCTACGATGTCGTATCTTCCGTAGACCGGAAAAGCCTTAACGACGCCTTTAACTCCTTTAACGTCTCCAAGTACCTTCACAACCTTGCCAGGCATAGCCCTAATTAGAATGCACGCATACATTATTCTCTCCTCCTAAAGCACAGCCTCTGCAAGAGTCTCAGTCGCCCTGACGCCGGACAAACCATTTATCCTAAGTGCAACTTCTGTCAAAGCCTTAGGGTCTGCTACTTCAACTTGAGCGATCACGTCCCATCTGCCGCTGGTTGAGAAAGCCCCCACTACGCCTTTTACTTCCTTGACCTTCTTAGCAACGTCGGGATACTTCCCAGGCTCACAACAGATCAAGATACAAGCGGAAACCAAACTCCTTTCCTCCGTTTAATTAATATATTATTTCGCTTTAATAAGTTTCTTCATTTTGAAAATGTAAACATTTCTAGGTCATTTTTCCCAGACCAAAAATTCCGCTGCGTCGAGGTTTTGTGAATAGATATCAGGTCCTGTTAACAAGTCTATTTCTTGCCAACTGGCTATCTAAATTTGGGATGATCTCTCGTGGTACATAGACTCTCTTTAGATCTTGGGCAAGTGTATTAATTTGTGTGGTTTCAGCTGAAACCACTAAAAGGATATAAGACGTCAATGCTAAATGACCGAATGCAATAAGTCTGCAAGTTTTGCTGGCACCTACAAGCTTTAAATACCATACAAATGAATCAAGAAGCGTGACGGAAATGATGTCTGAGCTCCTTGAGGGATTTAAAGAGAAATTTGAAAACATGATAGCCACCGTAATGGCGCACGCTCGCATACCGGGACTAAGTATTGCGCTGACAAAGGAGAACCAGGTTATATACGCTAGGGGATTTGGAGCCAGAAATTTGAAGAATAACCTTCCCGCCACACCCCAAACACTATATGGAATAGGGTCCTGCACGAAATCTTTCACCGCTTTGGCTATAATGCAGCTTGCTGAGCAAGGAAAACTGAATCTACAAGACCCAGTGAACGAATACGTGCCCTTTAGGATAGGAAGTAAAGATAGCCCCATCAGAATACATCATCTTTTGGCTCATTCCTCAGGAATACCAAACCTTGGGGAAGCTGAGATACTCCTGACCAGAATGAATGAAATATATGACAGATGGATTCCGATGAGCAGTTTCGAAGATCTCATGTTACATATTAACGGTGCTTCGGAAGAAGTGGCTTCCAAACCTGGAGAGAGATTCTTCTATCTAAATGAGGGCTATACCCTTCTCGGCAAGATCGTCGAAAGAGTCAGCAAACTCAAATATGAAGATTACATTAGGGAGAATATACTAAAACCTCTGAAAATGAATAGATCCACGTTTCTGAAGGAGGAGTTTGAGAAGGACCCAGACGTTATGACGCCGTATTTTGTGTACAGCAAAGAGGACGCGGTAACAGTCTCCCCCGTGATGCATCCGTTCCACAAGTTGATTTACCCAGCTGGGGGATTAATAAGCTCAGTAATGGAACTAGCAAACTATCTTGTTGCAACCATGAATGACGGTGTCTTTGAGGATACAAGGATTTTAGACGCTTCTTATCTAGGCGAAATGCACAAACTTCATATTGAAACGTTCCGTAGCTATTACGGAATCAGTGTAAGGGGAGGCTACGGCTACGGGTGGGCTGTGGTGGATGATTTCCTTGGACACACATTAGTATACCACGGTGGCTCCACAGGAACGTCAAGTGCCCACCTGGCATTTGTGCCAGACTTAAGGATCGGAATCGCGGGAGCAGCGAATGCGGGCGGCTGCCCAGACCTCATGCTTCTGAGTGCTCTAGTTTTTCTCATGGGTAAAGACCCTGAAAAGGAAATCCCTTTCTTTGAAAGAGAGAAAAAACTCGGCAGGCTAGCAGGCATATACGAAACATACAAGGGAATAAACAAAGTTTCAATTGTGAAGAGGGCAAGTTTGCTGTACCTTGAAGTTAAGGAAAAATATATTGAGACTAGTAATCCATTGATTCCAGAGACCGAGAAAATCGAAAACTTCAAATTCTACATGATCTCTGCGACAGGTGATAAGATGCCAGTGGAATTCACAATAGATCCATCTGGGAAAATAGACCTCTACATAGGAGGAAACCGCTTTCATAGAGTTGGAAACATCTCTCAAAAAGTTTAGGTGAAGCGCTCACTAACACTACTGAACTATCTTTACCGCTCACATCAATCTCATCTGAACGTGGCATCTCTAATCACATCTTGCTGAAGCTCATCAATGCGCAACATCCGCCTAGCAGCCACCTTCGACAGAGGCATATCAAGAATCTTATGCAGCTCCCTTTTCGGAATCAATAAATACCGATTTGTGGATTTACTCAGTATTCAGAGGAAAGAACGATTATGTCGAAGGCAAAGATCATCAGGGAGGAAGTCAAAGAGGAAGAAACCTCTTTCTCTGCAGTTTACATCGAGATGGGGAACGCCCGTATAATCTTCATGAGCGAAACGGAAGATAACCTTGGCACATTAGCTGCCTCAATGCCCCCGAGAGAACGCTTCATCGGTCCGCCTTTATCCTCAATACTCCTCGGTGATCGGAATACGCTGGTAGCGAGACTCCTAGCTGAACGCGTGGCTCATGATGCTAAAAAGATGGCTCTGGTCTCGGTCTACATCAAGTCAATGGACGAGAGGAGGTCCGGACCTATACTTTTAAGGCTTTTGGAGAAAGTCATGAGAAAGGGAGAAGACTAACAATGAGTTTGAGAAGCTTCCTTGAAAAGATGAAGACTAGGAAGGAAGTAGCTCATATCGCCGAAAGGGTCTCACGCCGATTCGAGGTCTCGTCGATTTTGAAAGCGTTTGCTGATGGACCCATACTCTACTTTGAAGATGTCGAAGGCTACGATACGAAGGTTGTCGGAAACGTTTGTGGAACACGCAGAAGAATATATTCAGCGCTGGAAGCCTCTGAAGAAAGCTTCTATCAGAAGATGATCGAAGCGGTTAAGTGGCCTAAGACCCCAAAAGTTGTTGAGGATGCGCCTGTAAAAGAGATAGTTGAGAAGCCAAACCTCTACAAGATCCCAGTTCTAACCCATTATGAAAAGGACGCCGGAGCTTATATCACCTCAGCTGTCCTATCGGCTCGAAGTCATGATGGAAGCGTCGAAAACGTATCCATACACCGACTTTTGATTCTGGATGAAAGTCACCTCGCAATTCGTTTGGTTCCTAGACATCTCTATCGTTTATGGAGGATGGCCAAAGAAGAGAAAAGAGACCTAGACGTTGCGATCGCCGTTGGGGTTCATCCGGCTGTCTCCTTGGCCGCTGCTTCCTCACCGCCTTTCGGTGTAAGCGAATTCGGCATAGCGAACACACTGCTTGACAACAATCTACAACTAGTGAAGTGCACGGATGTTGAAGGTTACGCCCCGGCTGATGCAGAGCTTATACTTGAAGGAAGAATCTCTGCGGACAGGGAAGTTATGGAAGGCCCCTTGGTCGACATTACAGGAACATACGACATAAAAAGGTCTCAACCCCTTGTCGAGATATCCAATATCATGCACCGTAAAGATTACCTGTATCAAGCCCTTCTCCCCGGGGGACCCGAGCATACGCTCCTTATGGGTCTACCTAGAGAAGTCATGATCTACGAGGCTGTATCGAGAGTTGTGCCGGCGGTCGGGGCTGTAAACTTGACGATTGGGGGATGCGGATGGCTACACGCCGCTATTTCAGTTGAGAAGCAGACAGATGGCGACGCAAAAAACGCTTTGATGGGAGCTTTTGGAGCCCATGGTAGTCTTAAGCACGCCATCATAGTGGATACCGACATCGATGTTCACAACCCTTCAGACGTGGAATGGGCGCTAGCCACACGATTTCAGGGGGACGAAGACTTGGTCATAATAAAAAATGCTCGAGGCTCAACTTTGGATCCTTCAGGTCATCAAGAAGAGGGACTAACTACAAAAGTGGGATTCGATGCCACAAGGCCACTATACAAACCGCCTGAGAAATTTGATAGGGCACAGATTCCCGTAAGTTCGAAAGCAAGCCGTATTGTTCGTCAATTAGGAATCGGAAAGTGGAGGTTCTAACCTTTAGCTAAGTATTGCTAGGCGTCATGTCTCGGAGTGGAAAATCTACTGTTTGCATGCGGTTTCAATACATCGATTGAGAGACTCGAAGATTGTTTTGACTCGGTTTGATGTCGGAGCATAGTATGCGGTCTTTGCGGAGTTTGTCATCAAGGTATCGACCCCAAGTTTCTCAATCCAAGTGACAACAGCGCAAGTGTCACATAACACCTTGCCACCAGCCGATTCGATAGCATTGACATATCTTTGAGCTCTAGATCTCATGTGCCTCGAAGTGCAAACCCATAACCTCACATTACGGCTGACCTTTCTTCCGTTAAGCATCTTGGCTACACGCTTGATCTCGTGGAGTGAATAGTGAGGACAGCCAAGGAAAACTAGGTCAGGCAGATCTGAAGATGTTGAAAGTTCCTCAATTGTGTTCTTGATGTCTCCCTCTTCGATGGTGATCTTCTCAAGTCCCTGCGCTCCTTCCTTCATGGCCGTGTAGAAGATGGATGTCATACCGCTCGAGGCTAATGCTGCACCCAGCTGTTTCAGATCAGTTTCTCTATACCTGTGCAAACCGGAGAAGACTGGGATCTTATCTTCAAGGATCTTGCCGACGCATATTCCTAAGGCTCCGAATTCTGTTTCCCTTCTTAGCTTGCAGTCTACCTCAACCAAGACTTCTGGTTTTCTATTTTCAGCTTGATGGACTCCGTAATTTGGAACCTTTCCAGTGAGGGCGGCCGCAAGTGCACTCGGTCCACCTTCACGGTTCGTCCAGGCTCTTAGGATCGAGTTGGCATACACAATAGCTGAAGACTCCGCCCATGCAAGATGGGAATCGCTTGCTGGCCTTGATAGATAGTAGGGCGTGCACGTTAACGTTGGGTTAACGCCCATATTGCCATAGAGATTGATTATTCGAATTTGCTTCTCTGCGATGCTGGAGGAGATCCCCATATCAGCTGCATGGTTGATGTCGAAGACTGATGGATTGACCGTGGAAGGTACCTTCGCCTCGCCTCCTGACTCTGCAAGCGCTTCGAGGAAGCTAATCGGTGCGTCACCGATAGTCTTGTATGAAACACCCGAGATATGTGCTGAACTGATTGGCATAAGGCGTGTCGCCCCAAAGAGTTCCCCCAGACGGGTCAATATCCTCATCGATACTTGATACGCCCACCCGCATTCTCCGTCGTATATTCTTTCCTCTTCGGGCGTAAGATACATAGCCCATCATTGCCTCCTCGTGACAGTAAGCAATCCCCTGTCACCGTCAACCTCGACGAAATCGCCCGAGAAAATCCTTTCAATATCCACCTGGTCAACCATTGGGATTTCAGCAATAACGGCGCCTACAACAACCACCGGATCTGCGGTCGTATTGACTATTGCCCTCGGACCCACACCGTTCTTTGCAAGTGAGTAAAGGATATAGCTCCCGACGGTTGAGCCGTGACCATGAGGGAAGCAAAGGACTTTTCCTTTGACGCAACTTCCCTTCAAGTCGTGATCTCTTTCAGTGATCACTCCTGAGTCCGGATCGACACCGCCAAGGAAACTGAGAGGTTTCTTGGAAACCAGAGCCATTCCTTCTGCAAATCCTGAAACAATAGGCCGACCAGTCAGTCTGATGCTCAAATCTACGCTTCCCTTTTTGGTTCAGTCCAACTAGTATGAGATTTTCATCGATGAGGGGAGATCGCCAAAGAGTTTCTCTGATGCTAGCTGAACCCTTTTAAGATACTCTTCCTCAGTATAGACTCTTAGGATGTTCATGAACCCTCTAAGAACGACGAAGATCCCCGAGATCTCGCTCAATCTCCGATATTCTTTCCTTCCATCAAGAGTCTTGTGGAACATCGGAATCTCCATCGGCTCCATCAAAAGTGAGTGATGGTACGGGACGGACGGAAGTGTTGGAACATCGATTATCACCAGATTCGAATCGATCCCGGCTTCTTGGGCTATTTGATCTCGTATCTTATTCCTTATCCCTTCAACATTAAATATGTTGGACACTATCCTATCCTTCATGTAGAAGGGCGGAGGGTCGTAGGCGCATTTGATCAGCCGCCGCTTTTCCAGCCTCCCCATAATATCCTGAGAGCTTTCACATTTCTTCAACATAACCCAAACGGTGTAATCGTCCAAGGCGAGGTATTCTTCCGGCGACCTAAAATCCACGAGTCCCAGATCGTCTTTCGCCTTCTCCATCGCCGTCGTGAGCATTATCTGCACTGCCCTTGCGACTCTGTGGAAGTATATGCTCCTGAAGGATTCAATCCTAGCGAGTATGAAGGATTCCAATACGGAAAGCGACCCCATGTCCACGGCTAGGCTTCCATCCAAGACATCTAATGTCTGGATAAGGCGGAAGATATCCACATGTCCATACTCCGCCCCCGTGTGATATGTGTCTCGGACCACGAAGTCAAGCTTGTCTGCATCCACGGCGCTTCGAATGATCTGATCCATAAAATTCATCTTAGGCCTGTTTAGAGTGCCAACAGCAAGTTTGGCGATCACATTCGGATCATATCCCAGATCAGTGATAATATCTTTTAGACTAGAATCTTGAATGACCCATACCGCAATGTCTTCATGTGTCTTGTTTATAAACTTGACAAGGAGGTGCTCAAAGATATGCGAAAACGGTCCATGCCCAACATCGTGAAGAAGGGCCGCGATCCTAACCATCTGAGCCTCATCTTCAGATAGAATCTCGGACAGTTGAGGGTTACTCGTTAACAGTCCAGCCAGATGCAAGACGCCGATCGAATGTTCAAATCGGGTATGGTTGGCTCCTGGATAGACATATTCGGCTCCTGCTAACTGGCGAATCCTCCTAAGTCTCTGGAAGACGAAGGAGTCGATTATCTGTCTTTCAGCTTCAGTAATGTAGACGTAGCCATACACTGGGTCCTTTATCTCGCCCCAATATTTACGTGATACCATAACATTCCGATTACAATCTTCAACATGACTATTAAAGTGTACGCTTCAGCAGAAGACATTGGAACTCAAGCCGCTTATTCGTTGAACAGAGGAAGACGATAACTTCGCTTCTTGGAATTCAGGAAAATATCCGTAGAAAGGCTTATATGCAAGAAACTTCATGTGATGCCCAAGAGAAGGAGATGCCCTCAAATATTAAACCTGACCGAGTTCTGGACTGTACGGGACTCTACTGCCCGGAACCAGTCTTGAGAACGCGAATAGAACTGGACAACATGGTTGTAGGCGAAGTTCTACAAACCCTCGGCGATGATCCAGCAGCTGAAGAAGACATAAAGAGTCTGGTCAAACGAATTGGACATGAACTTTTCGAACTGAGTAGGGAGGACGATGTTCTCCGATTTCTAATTAGAAAAATCAAATGAAGGTGGTGTTCTTGAGCGAGAAAAAGAAGATATTGTACGTCCAAACAAGCGGCGTAGATACACCGGAACGAACCTTCGCACCATTCATCCTAGCAGCCACAGCCGCGGCAATGGGAATGGAGGCCACAATATACTTCCTGATAAAGGGAGTCACCGTCGTCAAGCGGGGAGAAGCCGATAAAATAAAACTGGAAGGCTTCCCAACGTTGAGGCAGGTGATGGACCAAGCCGTGAAGACAGGACTGAAACTTGAAGTATGCGAACAGAGCTGCTTGCTTCTTGGATTGGAAAGAGGAGACTTTGTTGACGCCGCAAAAATTGTAGGTGCAGCTACACTCAACGACAGACTCTTGGACGCGGATGCCGTCATGTGCTTCTAGCCAGTGTTACACATTCTACGAATCTAAGACTCTACGTCATCTACAAGGCTAGAATGCCCGTAGAACGGCGCGTTCCGAAGTTCTGATGATTGTCTCCACTCAAAGTTACAGGAACCCCTTGTGGGTTTGTTCTTTTGGCAATGAACCTAATGGCAACAGATGGATCTCTGAGCCCACATATCTGACCGGTGCAGATAGAAAAGGTCATTTCCTGCTCACACGGCAGAGAAGAACCAAGGAAAATCACATCGTCATCAGTGAGTTCATTTACTCGTTCTCGCTTCCTTCATCAGAGGGTCAAGTATTTCAACCTTTGGTTCACATTCTCAGTCGCGCGGGCTTCCTTCAGGATCCGATGAGAGACTCACGACAAGAGCATATTCTTAGCATTTCTCTATCCGTGAGTTCCAGTTTTCCGCTTTGGGAAAGTCAAGTAAGACTTGGCTCGTTCTTGAAGTATTTTTGGAATGATCTAGAAAGCTTTTTTACAATAAGATCGTTAGATGTCAGATGTGGAACTAGAAGCGTCTTATATTGAAGGTGTTTGAAAATGCCGAGTGAGCTGTCTGCGGAAAAGCTAAGAAGAGATTGCGATCCTACGATGATGCGGTGCGAAACTACTGAACGGATATTGCCGCTCGAGGGGATTATCGGTCAGGAGAGGGCTGTTAGGGCGCTCAGGTTTGGATTAGATATAAAGGAGCGAGGCTTCAACATTTATGTGGCAGGTCATCCCGGGACTGGTAGGATGACTGCCGTGAAAGACTTCTTGGAGCAGATAGCCAAAGCGAAGCCCGTACCTTCTGACTGGTGCTATGTGAATAACTTTCGTAACCCGTATGAGCCGCGGGCTGTAAGACTGCCTCCGGGAAAAGGGAAAGATCTTCAAAGAGATATGGCTAACCTCGTCAGCGAGGCGCGAAGAGTACTTCCTAAGGCGTTTGAAAGCGAGGACTATGCTGCAAAGAGAGAGTCAACAATTAGTAGTGTTGAAGAAGAAAGGCATGAACTTTTCACTCAGCTCAACAGAAGAGCCCAAGAGGAAGGCTTCGTCCTCCAGAGCACTCCTATAGGTTTGTTGCTCGTTCCTGTGATGGATGGTAAGCCACTTGGCGACCGAGAGTTCATGACTTTGAGCCCGCAAATAAGAGAGAGGTTCGAGAGGAAGAGGGAAAAACTAGGCGCAGATCTGAGGAGCGCTATGAGACAACTGAGGGGGTTGGAAGGGAAGATCCACGAGGAGCTTACGAAAATGAACCGTGAGGTCGCTCTTTACGCTATTGGTCATCTCGTTGCTGATATGAAAGAGAAGTATAGGGAATTCGGTGATATCGTCACGTACATGGATGAGATGCAAGATGACATTTTGGAAAACGTTACTCAGTTCATAAAGGAACCTGAGGCCCCTCCCACTCCTTTCCCGGTTCCTTGGATGAAGGAGCTTGCTTTCAGAAGATACGAGGTGAATGTGGTCGTCGATAACTCGGATCTTCGAGGCGCTCCCGTGGTTGTGGAGCTGAATCCTACGTATCAGAATCTCTTTGGAAGGATAGAGAAAGAGGCACAGTTCGGTGTTTTGACCACCGATTTCACTATGATCCGTGCGGGTTCGTTGCATAGGGCTAATGGTGGGTATCTGGTGCTTCCTGCTGAGGAGTTGCTTCAGAACATGTTCTCCTGGGAAGGCCTGAAGAGAGCCCTGATAAATGAGCAAGTTGCTATTGAAGAGGCAGGGGAACGCTTAGGCTTCATCACTACAAAGGGCTTGAGGCCAGCGGTCATTCCGCTGAGCGTAAAGGTTGCCCTCATTGGGAACCCACTCCTCTACCATCTGCTGTACCTGTCGGATATGGAGTTTAAAGAGCTCTTTAAGGTAAAGGCGGACTTCGATACGACTATGCCGCGTTCAGAAGAAAACATGCAGAAGTATGTAGCCTTCATCTGCACCTTCTGCCGAAAAGAGAACTTGAAACATCTTGAAGCCTCAGCCGTCGCGAAAATAGTGGAGTATGGCTCGAGACTAGCCGAAGATCAAGAGAAGCTTTCTACGAGATTTGCCGACGTAGCCGACATTATCCGAGAGGCCAACTTCTACGCCAGCCAGGAGAACTCGGATTACATAACCGCTAGCCATGTTAGGAGGGCTATTGAAGAGAAGACATATCGCTCTAGTCTCATTCAAGAGAGGATAAAGGAGATGATTCAGCGGGGCCTCTTTCTCATCGACACAGAGGGTGAGGCCGTCGGGCAGGTGAACGGTCTCTCTGTCATAAGCCTAGGAGACTTTGCCTTCGGTAGGCCCTCCCGCGTCACCGCCAGCATAAGTATGGGTCGGGAAGGAATCATCGACATCGAGCGGGAGGCAAGGCTGGGAGGGCGTATCCACACTAAGGGGGTAATGATACTGAGCGGTTATCTGGCTGAGAAGTATGCTCAGAATAAGCCTTTAAGCCTTTCAGCCCGCCTCGTCTTCGAGCAGAGTTATGAGGAAGTGGAGGGTGACAGTGCCTCAAGTACCGAACTTTACGCTATTTTATCGGCTCTTTCGGGGCTTCCTATAAACCAGAGCATCGCTGTCACAGGCTCAGTGAATCAAAAGGGAGAAGTTCAAGCTATCGGCGGAGTAAATGAGAAGATAGAGGGGTTCTTCGAGGTTTGTAAGGCTAAGGGTCTGACTGGTCAGCAGGGGGTGATCATTCCTGAAAGCAACGCGCAAAACCTGATGTTGAAGGAGGAAGTCGTTGAAGCGGTCAAAGCGGGAAAGTTTCATATATACCCCGTCAAGACGATCGATGAGGGGATTGGGATCCTGACCGGGGTCAAAGCAGGAGTGAGGCTGTCTGACGGAACATTTGAAGAGCGAACAATAAACTGTAGCGTCGATAGACGTTTGAAGGAGATGGCAGAGAAGCTTAGAGAGTTCCCTGAGTTCATCGTAGGAGGGAGAAGAAGAGAATGAGGGAGCTCATTTGGTCGAGGTCAAAAACGAAGGATAACGGGTGATTAGAAGTTCCTGTGAAGACGAGCTCTGCTAGAGGATTGAGGGGTAGCTTTGCGCCTGAACTAGTGTTCTTGGGTAGCAGTGGCACAGTTCAAGTGCCATCGTTCCACTGCTCTTGCGAAGTCTGTGAAGCTGCAAGAATGAATCTTAGACATCGCCGCACAAGAGCATCGATTGCCCTGATCGGTCAAGAGGTTGTCCTCGTAGATGCAGGTCCTGATCTTGAAATTCAGTTAGAATGCGAAGCTATAAGACAGGTGGATCGAATCTTCATTACTCATTGGCACTTTGACCATATCGGGGGACTTGCCGCCTTAGGGACGCCTTCAAAACTTGCGAAATGGCCGCGCATCGAGGTTTACTTGCCTCACCAGGTAGTATATCATTTTGACCAAGAGCTTGCCTACATGAAAAATAGGCTGAATCTGCATCCAGTCAAGCCCGGAGATAGATTTGAGCTGCCCGATGCCACTTGGGAAGTAGTGAAGACCACGCACACTGAGCACAGTGTTGGCTTCATTGTGGAATCTTCTCAGAGATTCGCCTACCTTGTTGATGGCGTCACGCCTCCGCCAGAGACCGTACAGCGTCTAAAGGGCCTTGATTTTGTAATCTTGGAGGCGACAGTAGATGAGCTATTCCTAAGAGAAGGCGAGAGATGGGCGAATTTTTCACTTCAGCAAGCTGTTGATTTCTGGAAACAGATAGGGGTTGAAAAGTGTATTCTCACACATCTCTCCTGCCACAGTTGGAAAGATGACCAATTAGCTGCTGGTCTGTCACCTTCAGAGAGAATTGAGTACGAAAAAAGAATCCCCGGCCTGAAGTTCGCCTATGACGGGATGCGTGTGTTATTGTAGAATTTTGGCAGAGAAGACACCTATTTCTTCTTCGAAGGACCAAAGAAGAAATAAGAGAAACTAAAGAAAGGTACATTTCAGCCATCGTAATCCATGAAGTCTACCAACTCGCACTTAAACGAGAGGACCGTGAAACCGCAATTTTAAGAATCAGCTTACTGGAAAAGGACTTCAGAATAGTGAATATAACTCTGAGATTGCAAAGAGTTCAGCCGAGTTACGGCATAAATATCAAACCTCAATGGCCGATAGCTTAATAGCGGCTACAAGCCTATCCTTAAACGCAACGTGCTTCTCAGATGATCCGCATCCTAAAGACATCAAAGAAATCAAAACGAGATGGATCCGAGAATGAAAACGCCAAAAATTTAAACCACGCTTTAAGGACGCCCAAAGTGGTTCAATCCTCAATCTCTAAATAAGATTCTCGTTTAAATTTCCGCAGAAAGCAAAATCCAGGCAAATATTTTTATCAAAATAAGCCTAAAAAAAGCAGAAAAAGGAATTTTTATATGGTAGCCCGGTAGAGATTCGAACTCTTAATTCTTTTTGTCTAGAGAGATAGAGACCAGCACAAAAAGAAAAAGGTAACCGTTTTGGTTCATTCAAATCTTGAGATCGTTACTCAACAACATTGGAGAACACTTCATCTCTGTTGGCGTATACATTGTCGCCTCTGTTATCAGCAGGCTCTCAACCCAGTATTTTCTCAACCTCGTTCACTATGCCTTCAGCGTTTACTCCTTGTTCGGCTAAGAGTTCTTCGGGTTTACCTGAATGCGGCATCTTCCTCACAGCGAGGATACGAGGCTTCAAGCCCAGAGAAGCCGCGGCTTCGCCTAATCCTCCTTCAGAGTAATGATCCTCAACCGTTATTACATGCCTTGTTTCTTCGAAAGCATTCAGTAAGGTCTGTTCATCTATAGGCTTGATGGAGTAGCAATCAATTACTCTGGCGTTGATGCCTTCTGCCTTGAGTCTGTCGTAAGCTTTCAGCGCTTCATGTACGGTCACACCAGCTGCAAGGATAGTTGCAGCGTCTGATCTGCCTTGTTTAAGGATTTTTGAACCTCCTAAATGGAATTCCTCATCGTTGCCATAGATTACTGGTGTCTTAGGTCTGGTGGTTCTGATGTAGGAGATCCCTTCATAATTCGCCATTAGACATGTGAGTTTCTCGCTGCTTACGGCGTCGCATGGATAAAGGACAATACTGCCTATCAAAGATCGGAACAAGGCTAGGTCCTCCAAACCCATTTGAGACGGGCCGTCCTCGCCTATTGAGACACCTACGTGAGAGCCCGCTATCTTCAGGTTAGCTCGAGAGTAGGATGCCATCCTTATCTGGTCATAGGCCCTAGTTAGGAAGCATGCGAAGCTAGATAGGAAGACGTCGAAGCCTTGCGTCTGAAGGCCGACCGCTGTTCCAACCATGTTCTGTTCAGCTATATAGCATTGGAGGCTCCGCTTTGGGAATTTCTCAAAGAAGTAGATCGTGAATGTGGAATTTTTGACATCACCGTCCAGAACGATCATGTTCTCGTTTTGTTCGCCAAGTTTGACTAGGGCCCTTCCGTAAGCCTCCCTTGTAGCAATCATCTCTCCCAGCCTATATTCAGTCTTGATGGAATACTTGGTTCTCGCCTTAACCGGCATCGTTGCATTAATGAAGTTTGTCGGCTCAAAACCTACATCCCTCAATCTTGGCAGAATCTCGGCCTCGGCTTTTGCCAGATCGTCTCCGCTTAGGGCTGTTCCGTGCCTTCCTTCTATGTTCTCTAGGAAGCTAACTCCTTTACCTTTCACAGTCCTGGCGATTATGAAAGACGGCTTGTCCGATCTTTTAGCTTCGTTGAGAACATGGGTAAGCTCGCTGATGCTATGCCCGTCACAGATGTGAACGTTCCAACCGAATGCGTCTATCGTGTCGGCATACGCATGAGAATCCCATTGGAACATTGTCGGCTCGCTTTGCCCCAGCCTGTTCATGTCCAATATAGCTGTCAAGTTTGATAGACGGAGTTTACTAGCGAGGTTCAGCGCTTCCCAGACCGATCCTTCAGCCATCTCTCCGTCGCCAAGGAGAACGTAGACTCTCCTATCTATGTTGAGAAGCTTCTTCGCGTACGCCATGCCCAAACCGATCGATAGGCCTTGACCAAGCGATCCCGTCGCCACCCTTATCCCTTTTACTCTCGGAACCGGGTGACCCTCTAACTCGGATGTGAACTGCCTCAAAGTAGAAATCTTATCTTTGGGTATGGCGCCTATTTCCGCTAGTGCCACATAGAGAATTGGGGCGGCATGCCCCTTTGACAGTATGAACTCATCGTTATCGACGTAATCGATATTCTCCGGATCGATATTCATCTCATTAAAGAACAAGCTAGCCACAATTTCCGCACTAGAGAGGCAGCTTGTCGGATGACCCGACTTCGCCCTAGTCGTTGCCCTGAGACAGTGCAACCGCAGAACATTAGCCTTGTCTTCCAAGTGTTTAAGAACGCCTGACATCTTCATCCCCGCTTTGAACTAGTTGAGAGGTATTTCATCGGACTTAATTAATTAAGGTTTTGACCGACCGCTCGAACCTTTCAAGTATCAGAGGAGACTGCGTGAAGAGTGGGAGAGCTGAAGATTGCGCTGGACACAGACGTCTTCATATGCTTTCTTGAGGGCATGGAGCCTTATGCTATGAAAGTGCAGGTTCTCCTAAACTCATTAATGAGGAAGGAAAACGATGGAGTCCTCTCGACAGCAAGTATCGCTGAAGTTCTGACAGAGCTCTATACTTCAAAGGACGAGGAAGAGGGCGAAGAAGACGAGAAACCTTTTCATAGATCTTACTAGCAACGGTTTCGAAACGGATCCGGTCACCCCTAAGATTGCGGATATTGCCGCCAGCCTAAAAGCGAGAAGAGGAGGAAGGCTACCAGATGCCTTAATCGTGGCGACAACAATCGACTGAGGGACCAACTTCATTTGTTCGGAAGACGAAGAGCTCCAACGGTTTGGTGAAGACATCAATATCCCAAAGTTAGAGTGAAACAGATCCTTCCGGCACATGAGAGGAAAATGTCAAGTGAGGAAGAGGAGGATTGCCAAAAAGAGCCTGACATATTTCATCATCCCTCTGTATTCCTCCACTTTGAACAATTCATCTCAAAATCGGATTTTTCTGTGTTCGAATGAGCTAATAAGAGTTGCGCTCCAATTTGCCGGGCTGTTCGGAGTCTTTCGGTACTCCCAAAACAGTTAGCACACGCATTATCTTTATATGTGAAGAGTATTCTTAAGGTAGTTAGAGATGGGCATTGTGGAAACCGAAATAGTAAAGAAAATCGTCTCCACTCTTCACGATTCGCCTAAATCTATCAACCAAATCGCAGAAGCGGTGGACGTAGGTTGGAAGACTTGTGAGAAATATCTGGAAAGCCTCAAGTTACTGGGCATAGTAGAAGAAGCAAGAACGGCGAGGGAAAGAGTGTTCTCTTTCAAGGGACGGAGGAGAGGATGGTTTTTCCCACACGCCAGAAAAATCCTCGGCAATAAGGTTGAGAGGTCCGATGAGATACCGTTGGAAAGTGAGTTGAAAGCCTAGAATGAAGCGCTGCGACCTATCCATCATGAACAAGTTCGATTATGTTCAGGTTGAGGGAGCCACTGAGGCTCCTGCACTTCCACTCTTGATCTTTCGGAGAGGAATGAGGAAATCTGCTAGGACTTTGGCCATAATCGACACAGGGTTAGATGAGGGGCTTCTCATATCCAAGGAGGTCAGGGACATAATTTTTGTGGAGGGTGGGCCTCCAGACACACACGAGTCGCTTTGGGGCGGAGTCGTAGAAATTCCATGTGAACTCTACCTCGTCTCGGTTAGAATACTGGATAAATGGGTGAGAACAGAAGCCTACGCGCCGATCTACAACGGATATGAAACTCTGATCGGTAGAAAACTGTTGAACACGGTTAATCTCTGTTTAAGAGGGACGACAAAGATGGCGTGCACCGCAACAGAAAAGTAATCGAAAGGATCAATATTTTTTGCATGGCTTTAATGGGATTCTTGCACTGGTTTTGGGCTTGGCCTTCTACGTCTACTACTACGTGTAATGAACCTTTTGTAGGAGGAGCGAGGGCTCTTCTGCCATCTGAAAACTGGCTAATCTTAAACTTCGACGATGGCGATCTTCTCGAAGTTTTTCACTATGATTATCGATCCGCCCTTGCCAGACTTGTATATGACTCTGCCATTTTCAACCACCGTGCAATTCTCAGCTGCGTAAATCGTCAATGCATCTTCATCCAGGCCGCCGTCGATGATAGCCCAGTCTCTGCCGTATCTAGCCAGATACCAGACCGCGTCATTGCCCTCTCCGGCATAGATTAAGACAAAGTCATCGCCTAAATAATCGTGCACCGTGATGTTATCATCGCCCCCTGCGCCCTGCTGAATAATGTAATCATTTCCCTCACCGCCGCCTACATCCATATCATCATTGCCGCCTTCGCCTTTCTGGACGATCCAGTCATTGCCATTTGCGCCATAGGTGAACTGGATATCGTCCCCGTCTCCTCCGTTCTGAACGATGGTGTCGTTGCCGGAGCCACCATCTACGTCTTGGTTGTCTTCACCCGTTCCGCCCTTCTGGATGATCCAGTCGTCGCCCTCAGCGCCTCCAGCAGACTGAGTATCGCTGCCTCCCCTACCATCCTGCACGATTAGGTCTTTGCCCGGAGTGCCAAATGCAATCTGAGTGTCACCGGCAGGTCCACCCACTTGATAAATATATTTATCAAAGAGCTGCGATTTAGGATTGCCGAATGCCCCACAAATATTTCCAGACGCGACTGTAAGGATCGCTAGCAAAACCATCCCACATCTTGCCACTAATCGCATATTCATGCACCTGAGCGATTTGTCCAAAAATCATAAGTGTATTCTTCGAATGAGCTTATAAGAGTTCTGCTCGATCTCAGCTCTTAAGGTAATTTTTTCCCTTCTTTCGGTAATCTGTCATCCCTCTATCTGATCAGTTTGTTTCTTTAGAATATCTTCCTAGATAGCGAACTTGTTTCCTAAGCTTTGAACCCTCTCTTGCCACAATTCAGCTTACATTTCAGGAGCAGAATCCTACGGACATTCCGCAATGAATTGCGATCAAGGATATACTCTCAACCATCCTCAGCATCGGATTTCGAAAAGTATCTCGGTAAAGCTCGAAGACTCCCTTCTTTTTATGCCTAAGTTTGGATGATGGCTTTTCGTTTCTGGAGTGGTAAATGATAAAACTTAAATCGGCCACATCATGAACAGATCAACTGTAGACTTTATGGGAGGACTCCACCTATGTCTCGCCTCTTCGATCTCCTGAGCTTGCCACTAGTTTTCGAAGGCATCCTATTGCTGATTCTGCTGGTTATAGGCATCATCATAATCGTAGCGGTGGTCAAGGTTCTACTCTTTTTCTTACCTGCAGCCATAATCGCTATCGTTGTGTGGTTTCTCACCAAGAGCTTTTTCTGGGCTGGAGTATCCTTCGTGTTTGTAGCCATCATATCAATTGTAAAGCGTAGATGACACAGAAACCTCATTTCTTATCGGAACTCGCTGAAGATAGCCTCAAGTTTTCGCCTTGAGTTCTCTACCTTGTTCGAAAATCAGAAAGGACAAACTATAAAAGAAGAGACCGAATATTCACGAAACATGGTCCAGATATCTCTCATAGGTGCCGGAAGCGTTGCATTCTCGGGCAGCTTCATAAGAGATCTTTGCGTGACAAAAACTCTCAGCGGCAGCACGGTTGTCCTCATGGACATAAACAAGGAACGCCTCAACATGGTACGCAAGCTCGCTACAAGGTACAAGAATGAGACCAAAGCTGACTTGAATTTCAAGACGACTACAGAAAGAAAGACGGCGCTTCAGGATGCTGACTTTGTTGTCTGCACAGTCAAAGTCGTCAGTTACGACAATATGGAGAAAGAACGGGAAATTGCAGAACATCACGGCTACTATAGAGGCATAGGCGACAGAGTCTGCGATTACTATGGCGGAATAGGGGCTTACTACCAGCTGAAATTCTTCCTAGATTTGGCAACAGACATGGCGGACATCTGTCCAGACGCTTGGCTAGTTGAAACTGCGAATCCCGTCTTCGAAGGTGTCAATCTGATAACCCGAGAAACCAAGACAAAGGCAGTAGGAGTCTGTCATGGACACTTCGGATACATAGAAATGGCAAAAGTCTTAGGGCTCAATCCTGACGATGTCAGGGTCCAAATGGCCGGTTTCAATCACTACGTTTGGATGACCGATTTCATGCACGAGGGACGAAATGCCTATCCGCTTCTCGACGAATGGATTGAGAAGAAAGCCGAAGACTACTGGAAAAGTGAGAAATATTTGGAGGGTGTTCCCTGGGAAAGTGAACAGATGTCTCCTGCCGCCGTAGATATGTACAGCAAGTTCGGTCTCTTCCCTATCGGAGACACCGTTAGAAGCGCAGCTCCCTGGTGGTATCATACAGATCTGGAAACAAAGAAGAAATGGTATGGCCCAAAGGGTGGCTTTGACTCCGAGATAGGATGGTCTTTCTATCTCAACTTGCATGAAAAAACATTAAAGAAAATGGATGAACTGGCTCGAAAACGTTCCATCTCCCTAACAAAAGAGTTTCCCCCTGAAATGAGCGGAGAACAGCACATCCCCATAATTGACGCTATCGCGAACGATAGAGAGACAATGCTACAACTGAACATTCCCAATAAGGGCGCAATCTCAGGCATACCTGACGATGTAGTTGTAGAGATCCCAGTTGTTGCGAGTGGAAGGGGAATCCAGGCGATACATGTAGGTGAACTACCTAAGCGCCTCATGCTATATGTGATGGTGCCTCGAATGCGAAGGATGGAACAGATTCTGCAGGCTTTCCTAGAGGAAGATCGAAAGAGCCTGCTACTAGCACTTATGGAGGATCCTAGAACAAAGTCCCCTGAACAAGCTGAAGCCTTACTAGAAGAGTTATTGGCACAGCCTTGGAATGCTGAAGCGGCAAAACATTACAAGGTGAAGTAGACCAGAAAATCTGCAAAGTTTCTGCGTCGAAAGGGTCGTAGAGAGACTTAATGCTCTTTTGATTCCTTTGCTTTGCGGGGTTGGTCTGCAATAATGAGATTAGTTCAATTTCCTGTTGCCAATAGCGTATATGTGTCTTCTGTTAGGTCTTCAACGTTTCCGTCCCCGTCATCTTCCCACTTGAATATGTACCATGAATTAGTGTAGTTGCCTATGTCTGGGTAGATTACATGGTCGAAGTATATTCCTCCTGCTAGACTTCCCTTCCATCCTACTCCGTAGACTATCAATATGTATCTGCCTTGGTGGTCGCAGAAGAGTTCAATTAGAAATAGGTCTAGGTGCTCTGTTGTGCCTATGGCAGTTTCGGTTATGGCTTTTCCGTCGTTGTGGTACCACTGGCTCCAAGGTTGCTCTGGACCAGCTGCTCCTGGAACACCACAGTAGATCACAGGAGCTGTCTTGTCGACCTCGTAGTAGTATACTGGCTGGTCTACCCTTGGTCCACCGAATAGGACTAAGCCTGAACTGAAGGTAAGTGTCGGTTCACCTGTTGTTTGGTTTATTATCTCGGGGTCCGTATCGTACCTTACCTCTTCGTGTTGGAGGATTCCTCCGACGAACCCCGCCGCCGTCCAATCCGAGACGCTTGCATTCCAGACTGGCAAGCCAACTGTTGGGTCCTTACCGGTGCATGCAGGAAGAATCAGATAGACTTCAGTGTTGTCTCTATGCGTCTCCGGGAAGTCCTTAAGTTGAATGCCCTCATTAACAAAAGTGGGAAGCCCGACTGCTTGGAATATACTGTGAGCGGCGTCATCTGCGCTAATGGCATACCTAACCGTAGTGGAAATATCTACTTCTACTTCGTAGATCCATCCTGTCTCGTTGTCTCCACCTGCGGAGAACATTTTAAAGGGACTTCCAGGCACCGATTCTTCGCCGTATAGGTGAAGTTTGACATTCTCAGGCTGTTTCCCCGCCCGGTCAAGGCATTTCACTCGAAAACGGTATGTACTATTTCCAATTCTCTCCACGCCATCTCTTTCGTAGCCAATCTCACGCGTCCATGTAAGCATAGGAAGCCCATAGTTTCCGAAGACTGTATGAAAATCTGTTGCTGCCACTTCCCCGAGATAATGGAGAAAACCACCCCATGTATGATCTCGGTCGTACTTGCGCAAAGGATAACTGTCTCGCATACTCTCAAAGGCCTCAGAAAGCGTGTCCCAGCCATAAACATCTGTTACTTCCGTTTTGAATATATGCGCCAAAACACGTGTGAGCCATATATTTTCTGGAACACCCGGTGGGCCGTCGTCATGCTCTAAGTAGTAAATGGTTGTCTCATTAAACGTTTGATAATCGTCTCTGATGCGTTCTTCTATGTAGGGATTGTAAGCTGCTCGCAATGCCGTTTCGCCACCTATCATCATTCCCAACGATTCATAGAACCCAACAGATGTCTCGTCTATCACCCCGAAATCATAGGCAAAGCAGTGAGCCATCTCCTCATAGTATCCTATCATGTGCGGCACTCCATACAGGTTCCATTCAGGCGTGTCATCTTCAAGGTTTGAGTACCCATACCTGATCGTGCCTCGCGCATCGGTTCCTCCCCAAAAATAAAGGCTTCCCGGCGGGTAGTGCTCAATAGAGAATTTGTAGGGGTATTCGTGATTTCCGAAGATGCTAATTAGATTCACATAACCTGCCACTAGATAACCAAATATGATTGTAGAGTGATTTTCGTAACTTGCAGGCACCCACATCTGGAGGTTTTCGTCTTCGAAGAGGAGACCTTGTTCGCCGATGCGACTTTCATAAGTGGTCATGTTGTGAACACCGTTTGGTGCAAGTGGTTTAGACGCCTTAGCTGGTTGAATGTTAAATGCCAACGTTAACATGCCTATTAACAAAAGTGTCAGCATTATTCCTGACACTTTTTTCCTTCTCAATCCTCCTTTCTCCTGTAATCGTTAAGAGTTAGTTCATTTGGTTCTGTTAACCTGGTGTGGGATAAGTTTTGCTGTTACCAGTCGTGGGATGACTCGCATTTTTGGATTATTGTCATGCACTTGTTCTCTCCGTTTATTTCTATTCCGCATACTTCGGCTGGAGTCCTACCGTCTAAGCCTTCGTGTTCTCTTATGTAGTTGTGGAATACTTCGTAACCTTTGATTATCGGTGTGTCATTTTTCTTTAACCCTCTCATAACCTTCTCTCGATCCCTAACTTCACCATTGAACCGTTGAAAACGAGGTTAGAAGAGTGATTAGAGTTCGCTAATGCCGTTATGGAGAGATTTCGTCTTCCGAAGGAGCATCATAAGACATAATTCGGAAATGTTTCTCTGACAAGTCGGAGATGGTCATGTTGGAGACTTGCACTTTTAATCAGGCTAAGATCCTCATTAGACAACTCGTCGCGGAGAAGGAATTTCCCGACGATGAGTCCGCCTTGATGCAGAAGCTCTTGTGGGCTTTCGTCGAGCTGGGCGAGGCTACTGATGCCTTCAAAAAGGGAAGAAGCTGGGAAGTTATCACAGAGGAATTGATAGACGTGATCTTTTACGTCCTAGACTTCATCGGGCTCGTCGAGAAAACCCAGGGAATCAACATGGATGTAGATCGAATGTTCCTGGACAAGTGGAGAAGAAACATGGAACGACCAAGAAAATATGGACAGAAGAGGGGTTAGTGAAAGTACTTTCTCCAGTTTAGTGGGTTTTAGGGTCAGATTTCGCCTGCTAGCTCTCTGACTTTCCGAAGGTTTTCGATATCGCTTCGGCGGTTGTCAATCGGCGTCTCAAGTATCAGCGGTAGCCGTGCAAACTCGCTTTTCAGTATGTTTCTAAAACCATCTTCGCCTATTTTTCCCATCCCTATGTGCTCGTGGCGGTCGATACGTGAGTCCAGATCGCCAACAGAGTCGTTCAGGTGGATAATTCTTAGTCTTTCAAAACCTATCGTCTCGTCAAGCTTCCGAATGGTGGCTTCAACGGCTTCCAACGTCCTCAAATCGTATCCGGCAGCGAATCCGTGCGAAGTGTCGAAACATACCCCAACTCGATCAGACCTGTCAACGCGATCGATTATGCACTCGATATCTTCAAATGATCCGCCCATGCTGTTCTTGGTTCCAGCAGTATTCTCCAAGAGAAGCGTCACCTCGCCCTCGGCTTCTTGAAAAGATAGGTTGATTGCATTAACAATTCTGCTCAACCCCCCTTGCTTACCAGCTCCCAAATGACTCCCGAGATGCGTGACCAAGTAAGCGACCCTTAACCTTTCGCATCTCTCCAATTCAGATATGAGTGAATCGACGGACTTCTCGTAAACATCTACCCTAGGTGATGCAAGGTTAGCCAAGTAGGGCATATGACCAAACACAGGATTGATCTCATGTTTGCTAACTTTTTCGATAAACGCGGCGGCTTCGATGGGACTCAGGTCTTTGGAACGCCAACCGCGTGGGTTCTTCGTGAAGATCTGGAACGTGTTACATCCTCTTTCGACTGCCCGTTCAACCGCCTTGTCTATCGCTCCAGAAATAGACACATGAAGCCCTAACCTTAGCATTTCAAATCCATGGGCAGATCTGTTGTTCCGTGCCCTAGAGGCTTCTTTTACAGAGTCTCTTCCGACCGGATCCAAGTTACTTCCATGCTATTGTTTGAAGTCTGCAAGATGATTGCAAGGACGGCTTTAGATTCATCATCTCGTCTATGTAAGAAACTTCTTGAAGAAACTGAAAGCCTTTCGTCCAGAGAAGCTGTGTTCCCCGGGGAAAATCTCAATCCAAAGGTTCTCTTCGTGGCCACTCACCTCATAAGCCTTTCTGATGGTTTCATGAGCCTTAGTCGCCGAATGGATCCAGAAACATGTGTCAGACGCGCCGCTTTCTATCAAAAGAGGCTTGGGGGCAATGGCAGCAATCACATCGGGAACATCGGCGTACTTGCAGAGGAATGGAACGAGCTGCGACCCACAGAAATTCGGCCTCGAGACAGCATAGTGTTCGGTCGTCGTAGCGTAGCAGATTATGTCAGCCGCTTTTATCCTATCATCAATCAGGGCAAGATATGTGGTCATTGTTCCTCCGAAAGAGAGCCCCATACAACCTATCTTCTCCGGGTCAACCTCCTTCCTACCTTGGAGGAAGTCTACTACGCGCATCCCGTCGAAGATGTTGGCGCCAAGTAGAGTCCGCCCCAAGATAAGATGCTGCAGGAAGTGGACGTTACATATATCCCTTCCGGGATAGGGATTTTGATACGCGATCCTTTCTCCGAAGCTCCGCCAGTCTGGAGCAACCGTTACAAATCCGGCCTCCGCCATCTGCTCTGCGTAGTTGTAATTACTTCGCGTCATCTCTGATTTCCTCACGGGATCATTGAAGTGTACTCCAGCAACCAGATCCTTTCCGTAAGGACCGTGCCCATGAGCACATAGAATAGCTGGCTTTCTCTCTGCTTTCCCTCTTGGAATAAGTAGGTAAAGCGGGACCCAACAGTCGATCTCCGACTGGATTAGCCACTTCTCGCGGATATAGTGATCCGTTTCTTCTGTTGAGAGAAGCTGAGGATCTAGCGTAGCCGGTTCTGGGAGTTCTCCCAAGAGTTCTCTCACTTTGTTCTTCAGAACTTCCTTCCATACGAGAAAATCGTCCTTGGCGGTCGATTGAAATGCCAGGGACGGCCTTGTTCGCTCATACAGTTTCCTTACGAAGTTGTCAGTGATTTGGGGGGCGTCAACCATGTCCACCATTTCTTAACCCTCTCATATTTGAAGCTGTTTCGGTTGCATATTCACCAGATCGACAGGGCTTAATATTTAACCTTCTCCCATTTGCGTGACTTCAGTGATTTATAACCGGCGTCTATAATGACGTTGCTTATGTAACCGTCTTCAAACGTTTCTCTGGGCGAGACTCCTTTCTTGACGCACTCAACAAAATGGCGCATTTCCTCATGGTATCCGTATGTCTTGGCTTCATCTACGCAAGGGATAACCCATCCCTTATCCGCTTCAGCTTTCTCTACCACGTAGCCTGCGCTTTCTAAGGTGAAAACTCTAATGGGCGTGCCACGTGTGACATCGGTGAATATGGCGCCCTCAGAGCCGTAAACCTCGTTCCTCAGATCTAAGCCTCCGCGGGAAGACCAGCTAACTTCAGCTTGTCCCAGTTGACCTCCCTCAAACTTGATCAGAAGTAGGGCGTTGTCCTCGCACTTCACAGGATGAACCAGTGTATCTCCCCAGGCTAGTGTCTCAACAACTTTCACACTTTTACCAACTAAATACCTAGAAGCGGCAACACAGTGGCAACCCATGTCGAGGAGAGCTCCTCCTCCTGAGAGAGAAGGGTCCCAGAACCATGAGGAATGGGGACCGTAGTGAGCTTCTCTGGATCTAACCCAGAAAACCTCGCCGATTCCGCCTTTCTCAATGACATCTTTCGCCTTCATAACAGCAGGGCTGAAAACCTCGGTCTCAGCGTACCCATTGAGTACTGCTGACTTCCTTGCAGCGTCCCACATGTCTTTTGCCTCTTGAGGATTTCGACCTAATGGTTTGGTACATACCACGTTTTTGCCTGATTTACAGGCCAAAAGCGCTGCTTCCTTATGGACAAAGTTGGGCAGAGCTATCAAGACTAGATCAACTTCGGGTTTCTCCACCACCTCAACAATGTCCGTGGTCCATTTAGGAATCTCCCATTCTCTGGCAAAAGTCCTAGCGTGCTCTTCAGTGCGAGAATAGGCTATGATGACCTTTTGATCAAGCACATCTCTCAAACCGTTCATGTAGAAATTTGCCACAAAGCCAGTTCCGAGAAGTCCTATCCCGATCATGTTTCTTCCCAGAGAAGTATGGTAGATTTTTATTTAAAAATTTTCATAAAGCTACTACCCTAATCGATCAGGTAGAACGTTGTACATAAATAAAGTTTAATGTTCTTACGCCGATTAGATACTCACATGTTATGACAGGTGGGAATTCATGCAGTCTCAGGTAAAGTTCGGTCTGAGGGTTCCAACTTTCCCAATAGATAGAGCTGACCAAAAAGAGTTTATGGACCAAGTTCTAAGATTCGTGGGAAGATTGGAGAAAAGTTTCCATTCGGCGTGGGTTGATGACCACTTTGTGCCTTGGGCAGAATTTGTTGACAAGACTGCTCCAACTTTAGAGAGCTTCACGCTGATCAGCTACCTTTCGGGCATGTTCCAAAAATTGGTCCTCGGTAACATAGTTCTCTGCAACTCTTACAGGAACCCAGCATTACTTGCGAAGATGGGAGCGACCCTTCAAACTCTGACAAAAGGGCGTTTCATCTTAGGGATCGGAGCCGGTTGGAAAGAGGACGAATACATATCATACGGCTACGAGTTTCCTTCTCCAAAAGTTAGAATCGAACAACTTGAAGAAGGCGTTCAGATAATAAAGAGGATGTGGACTGAAGGGGAAGCTACCTTCAGAGGCAGATACTTCAAGATTGATAAGGCCTATTGCTATCCGAAACCAGACCCGATTCCGCCGATAATGATTGGAGGCGGAGGCGAAAAGTTAACATTGAAAGTTGTTGCGCGCCACGCAGACTGGTGGAACATCCCAAACGTCTCACCTGAAGCTTATCACCATAAGTTAAGGGTTCTCGAAGAGCATTGCGAGAAAGAGGGTAGAGACCCGTCCGAAATCGTCAAAACGATGGCAAACATGGTAGCCGTAGCCGAAACTGAAGAGAAAGCTTTGGACATTGCCGATAAGAGTCCCTTCATCCAGAAAAGGAAAGGAGAGAACCATATAATCGGAAACTCTGACATGGTTGTAGAAAAACTTGTCGAATATGCTAAATTGGGTGTTGAGTACTTCATCCTGAGGTTTGTAGATTTCCCAAAAGTGGAGGGGGCTGAGCTTTTCGCGGAGAAAGTCATCCCTCAGCTTTGCAACATCACGCTTTAGTGTGGAGGGCTAAACAATGATCGTCGACGCGCACATGCATATCGAACATGAGGACCCCGATGTTATTTATGCCATGGACAAAGAGGCGGGAGTGGACAACGCTGTGATATGGTCAATATGGAATCCATCTTGCGAATCCAACGATCTGACATTGCGGGCGTCGAAACGATATCCTGATTTCTTCATCCCCTTCGGTCATATCAGACCTTCAGATCCCTACTGGAGAGACGAGCTCCGCCGAATAGCCGAAGTTCTGCAGTGGAAGGGACTGAAACTTCACCTCGGTGAATTTACAGATGACAATATTCAAAGAATTTCGGACCTCTACGATCATCATATTCAAGGTTTCAGAAGAGAACGCTTGGATCAAATCTTAGAGGCGGCTCAAGATTACGCCCTTATAACAGTTATTGATTGCGGTGGACGATATGACGTAATCGAGAGCATAGTGAAGGATTTCACAAATGCGCCGATAATCATTCCGCATCTGGGTTCAAACATTCAATATTTAAAGGCTTTCTGCGAGCTCGCCAGACTGAGACATGTATTTTTGGACACTTCTTTCACTCACGTGTATAGGGTGATCGTGTCTGCCACCCGCTTATGTGGAGCAGATAAACTAATCTGGGGGTCGGACGGTTACTGGATGCACCCGATTGTTGAATTGGCAAAAATAAAAGTCTTAAAGCTGCCAAAAGAGGATGAAGAGAAGATTCTTGGCAGAAATATTATGAGGCTTCTCGAAAGGTAAGCTAGAGCTGGATGAATACCATAAAATTCATCTCTTCTTCAATTCAACCAGTCGCTTCCCCTTCATAAGCGTGGAAACTTGTATCTTTCCAACAACTTCCATCCGCATCAACGTACTATTTAGGTCGTTGAAACCAATGTCTTTATATATCTCTTTCAAGGTTTCAAAGAGCTCAGCATCCGTCACCGACCCCTTCTTTTCAAGAATCTCAGCTATGGTCGTATGAAGCGGATGAATCTTCCATGTTCTGGTTGACATTTACCTTAGCTTCCATCACTACGCGACCAGAGGCGTAGGTTTCTGCAACTTTCGAACCTGGCTCATAAAACTCTTGTACCAGTTCTCCATGTCGGGCGTTATGCTCGGCGGAACCCTCTCTATGGCCTTCTCAAAATCGCTGAGGCTGACCTCTTTGGCGTTGATGTCTCTTCTCAAGGCGTCGATTGCCGCCTCCCTGCAAACAGCAGATATGTCGGCGCCGGAGTATCCCTTCGTTATGCGAGCCAGCTCCTTTAAGCCCGCGTCCTTCGATAGCGGCATACCCTTCGTATGAACCCTGAAGATTTCAAGCCTCGCAACCTCGTCAGGTTCGGGAACGTAGATCAAACGATCAAACCTGCCTGGCCTCAATACGGCCGTATCGACGATGTCAGGCCTATTTGTGGCGGCAATAACCACAATATCTTCTAATGCGAGTATTCCATCCATCTCTGTTAGAAGCTGGCTGATGACACGTTCACTGACGCCGCTGTCACCGTAACCCAGCCCCCTTCTTGGAACAAGAGAGTCAACCTCATCGAAGAATATCACAGACGGCGAAGACATTCTAGCCTTTCGGAAGACCTCGCGGATAGCCTTCTCAGACTCGCCGACCCATTTAGAGAAGACCTCAGGACCCTTAATCGAAATGAAGTTTGCCTCGCTCTCAGTTGCGACAACCCTAGCGAGCATCGTCTTCCCACAACCGGGTGGCCCAAACAGGAGTATGCCTTTAGGTGGCTGAATCCCCATCCTCTTAAAGACTTCGGGACTCTTCAACGGCCACACAACAGCCTCCTTTAGTTGCTCTTTAACCTCCTCCAGACCTCCAACTTCATCCCAATGAACAGCCGGGACCTCTACAGCAACCTCCCTCATGGCTGTAGGCGTAATCTCCTTGAAGGCGTTCATGAAATCCTCCATCAGAACCTCCATCTTCTCCAATACGGTGGGCGGTATCCGCTCTTCCTCGAGGTTTATCTCGGGAAGGTACCTACGTAGGGCTTTCATAGCAGTCTCACGGCAGAGGGCGGCCAAGTCGGCACCTGTATAACCATGGGTTCGGTTGGCAAGCACCTTTAAGTCAACGTCAGTAGATAGTGGCATACCCCTGGTGTGAATCAACAGTATTTCGTAACGTCCCCGCTTGTCAGGGATCCCTATCTCTACCTCGCGGTCAAACCTACCTGGCCTTCTAAGAGCCGGATCTAAGGCGTTCGGCCTGTTCGTGGCACCTATGACTATGACGTTTCCTCTACCTGACAATCCGTCCAGTAGGGCTAGAAGCTGAGCGACAACCCTTCTTTCCACTTCGCCTGTGACTTCTTCACGTTTTGGCGCTATCGCGTCAAGTTCATCTATGAATATTATGCTCGGAGCGTTCTGTTGGGCCTGTTGGAACATCTCGCGAAGCCTCGCCTCAGACTCTCCATAGAACTTGCTCATTATCTCAGGCCCATTTATTGAGAAGAAGTTTGCCTCCGACTCACTTGCCACAGCTCTGGCTAGTAATGTCTTTCCGCAACCGGGTGGACCATGCAGCAGAACCCCTTTCGGAGGATCTATCCCAAGCCTCTGGAACAGTTCCGGATGCCTTATGGGCAGCTCCACCATCTCCCTTATCCGTTGGATCTCCTCTTCCAAGCCTCCTATGTCTTCATACGTGGTTCTCGGCACACCTTTAGCCTCCCCCACGGGTTCAGTCAATATCTGCAACTGTGTATCGTAGGTCATTCTGACTATTCCATGGGGCCGTGTCTTAGTGGCAGTGAACTGAACAGGATGGCCAAGCATCATAACTAGGGTGGTATCTCCCTCGACGAACGTCCTTTCCATAAGTCTATTTTTCACAAAGTTTGTGAAGTCCTCATCAACGTTCAACCGCATATCTACCGGAGCGAGCATTATACTCAAAGCATTTTTGACCTCGGCCTTGCGAACAATAACGTACTCGTTTATCGACACCCCTGCATTTTTCCGTATGAAACCGTCGATCCGCATTACGTCTCGCTCCTGATCTTCAGAGTATGCCGGCCAAGCGATCGCTGATGTCTTCTTCTTTCCGATGACTTCTATTACGTCCCCAGCGGAGACTCCCAATTTCTGCATGGTTTTTTGGTCTATCCTAGCGATTCCTCTTGCCACATCTCTCTGTCTCGAGTCTAGGACCCTTACCTGAACCTCGCTCAATTTCTAACATCCACCCAGACGCATCATATTGAAGAACGTTTCAATTCCTATATAAACGTAGTGAAACTCAGACCTCATGTACGTCTGATCATCAGGGTTTCAAATTGGCTGATCTGCTCTATTTTTCTAAGGCTGGATTCCAATTCATCCATCCCTCCGGACCTGTCTTCTGGCAACAGTAGATGTGCGATTAGAGCTGTAAGCCCGAAGGCTACTGGTTCCTCATCAAACCTGTAGACTGAAGCATATTTTGGTATAGTTTCAACTATCTCCTTTCTCAGCGAATCGAGGTTTCTGTCAATGTCGGAAGGGAAGATCTTTATTGAAACGAGAACCTTCGCCATGATCAGATCTCCTATCGGCAGATAGACGAACACAACTGATATTTTAGTATTTCGTGTAGACAAGAAAGGTTTTGATAAGTAACGCCTAGTTTTCAGTTTCAGAATCTATATCAAGGTTATGACGCCTAAGACCTGGAAGCTTGCGCAATATCACGCAAAGAGAAAGGAGATGACCCGCTCACAAAAGACACTGCTGCAAAATTAGTGGCTCCACGATTTGATACTCTAGTGTTTAGGGGTGATGACTAGATTAGATGGTTTTGGTGCTTCGGATCTGTTTCCATTTCAAATATTTACTTCGTTTCCTGAAGTTTACTCTTGCCAGAGTCTGAGCGACGACTTCCAAGACGAGACCCATGAGAATCTTCCGGTAATCGCGAATTTTATGAATTCTAATCTCATCTAGCAGTATCCTCAAAGAGAAAAGTGGCTTCCTGAATGCCAGGGCTCCTATGGTAGTAGGTTCGACACCAGTCATTTCTTTGAGTTGCTTATGACCTATTACTATCCTTACTCGCTGGTGGATATATTCCATCGGGGTTGCAGGACCGCCTATGAGCACCTCCGCCTTTGGAACGAAAACTATCTGCCAGCCTTTCTTCCTTAGGGCTATTCCCAGATAGGCATCATCGTTTATCACGTCCCTAGGTATGTGATCTACTATCCCTTTTCTGACGGCCCACATATCCCCTCCCAAATGACCCAGTGTCCCGTTTTTTGATTCTTCGCGTAAGGCTCTGTTATGCACTTTCCACAAGAACCAGTAGCAATATTCTATAACAGCCGGGTTCTTGTTTCTGGGAAGGGTTTTTGCGCAAGCCCCTCCCACACCGGGTCCCATTGTGTCAACCAATCTTGCTATGGATCTTTTTGCGATTCTAGTGTCAGCAGAGATAACAACCAAAATGTCGCCTTTTGCATTATCAAAAAAGATGTTTAGCGCCTGGGCCTTTCCCCCTCTCTCTTTCTCCGTGATGAGCCTTATCCGCTGGTCTTTCTCAGCTAATCTACTAACAATATCGTTGGTTCTGTCTGTCGATCCAGATGAAACAACAAGGATTTCCTCGAGTTTGAAGGCGTGGGGAAGATATTCCATACTAAGATTTTCCAACAGATTGCCTATATTGTCTTCCTCATTATACGCACATATGCCAATGCTGACCTTCAAGAGGCGCACCCAAGTATTAAGAATACCTTCCGGGGTCCAGTTTACTACAATAGGGTTTATAAAACCTTTATATATATAAAAGTTTAATCAATTCGGCTCTTTGCGAAGTTCGGTGCCAGAACTGCTGACTTAACATGTCTGATAGTCTCATGATCTCGATGCTTTATGAGGCATCAAGCCTACTTCTCCAGACCCATCTTGTGTTACCCACAAAATTCCATAGCGTTGCGAACGCTATACCTATGATCATAGACAAGATGTAATACAAGCCGAGAAGCTCGGTCAAAGCCCACAACAAAGCAAAGTTGATCAGAATTCCTCCGATTCTTGTCAGGTGATCCTTAACGATAGGTTTCACCAATCCGGTTGAGGCTGCTTCATCTCTGAATGTCCACCATCTATTCAAGAAAAAATTGAAAAGAAGAGAAGTCTCTATGGCTAGCAGACCTGAAAACGTATAGTGCAGCCCAATGTTCGTCAGAGAGTACAAGACCCCGAGATTGACGCCTGCACCGGTGAATCCTACAAAACAGAACTTGATAAGTTTTGGGAGTTTCCCGGTCCTCCACAGAAGACTTGTAATATGCTTGAGATACGAGAATATTACGCTAGGACCGAGTTTGCTTTCTCCGGCCGTTCTCTCCCCAAAGCTGTATTCTACCTCCCTAAGTTGGTTGTACTTGCAGAGTATGAGGATTTCGAGGAGGATTTTGTAGCCGACCGGCTTTAACTCTACACCGTCAAGAATCTTCCTTCTGAGAGCGAAGAAACCGGATTCTCTATCCCTTACCAGCTTGGCTTTACTAGATGCCATGCCTGCCAGAAAGTTTGCAGCCTGAGAAATGAGTTTCCTGGTCAAGCTCCAATTCCTAATCGATCTGGAACCTACAACGATGTCTGCGCCTTTCCTAACCTCCTCTATCAGGTCAGGAATCTTCTCTGGAGGGTGTTGAAGGTCTGCGTCCATGACGACCAGAATGTTCCCTTTTGCGTTGTTGAAGCCCTCGACGACGGCGGTCGCAAGACCCCGCCCTCCTCTCCTTACAAGTCTCACGGGATACTTGTTGGTTAATCCTTTGACAACTTCTGGGGTCTCGTCGGTGGAGTCGTCCACAACAACGATCTCATAATCATAGTTTATCAATGAGCTTTGAAGCCGCTGAAAGAGAATTGGGATATTCTCCTTCTCATTGAAGGTGGGAATCACAACAGAGATTTCAGGTTTGTGAATGCTTCTTACCTCCTGCCTCTTTTACGGCGATTCTAACATTAGGTTGGAAAAGGTGCTGCGAGCCTTCAAGTATTAGTGAACTTCGCTGTATGCTCCCTTTCTGTAACGCCCGACGGCGACGATTTGAATGCGATCATACATATCACATAAACGCATGATTCGGCTATCTAGGGTTAAGTTTAAGATTCTAAATATTTAAAACTTAATGGGACTAATAATGACATTTGACAAGAAAAAGATCCTGTTCCGAAGTTCGAAAGAAATCTTTTTGCCCATCATTTTAATTGCCTTAATTTTTAGGATTGATGTCCATACGGTAGAGCGCTATTGTGATGAGGAAGCCTATGATTGGCTAGCCTATAATTTGTCACAAGGGAAACTCCGAACTGGTTCAACCTTCACATCCGTTTATGCGCAGTTCGGGGCCGCCATCCCGGATGATGGCGTCGAGCCTTGGCTTGATCACCCCGTTTTATACCCTCTAATATTAGGTGCCGTAAAGAAGTTGCCACAATTTTTTAACGCAGAGGTTAAGTTCTATGACGTTAGATTAGCGTCCATCCTAATTTTTTGTTTGCCAACCATATATCTAGCGATGGTAATTTGCAGGAAGGAGTTCGGAGCAGGAGCCGCCGCAATTTCAGGCCTAACCTATGCCCTTGTGCCCTCTATGGTCCTTCAACAGAAGATGATATTCCTAGATCATGGTGTGGCCTTTTTTTCCATGCTGTCAATCTACGCCTTATCAGTGCATCTCAGCTCTGGCACGGAGAGGTGGTGGATTCTGTCGGTTATTTTTTCGGGTCTCGCCTCTCTGAGCAAAGGCTTGGGGATCTTCGCAATTCTGGCTGTAGCACTTACAATGGTGTTGAAACCGCAAAGTACACTGAAGAAGCGCACAATCAGAAGCTTCTTGTCTTTAGTTATTGGTGGCTCCTTATTCTTGTTGTATCCCATTTACGCATATGTGCTTAACTTTCAGCTTTTCAAAGCAATTGCTTCGGTTCAATTGTCACGTGCTTCCCCTGAATGGTTGGTGAGGTCAATGTTTGAATATCCATGGAGTTATCAGCATGTCTATGATTACTTTCTACTACTTGGTTGGATATCAGTTGCATATACAGTCGTTATTGGCTCGAGAGAAAAGAGAATCAATCCCACTTTAATGTGGTTAATATGCTACCTAGCAGTTCTGGTGTTCGTTGCAAAAACTGCTTACTACTACTCACAGATTCTGTTCTATCCCTTCCTATCGATTCTGACCGGTAAAATGTTGTTTGACATAATAAGATTTCTCTGTTCTCTAAAGGGAAGGTCGCAGTCTCAAGAACATAATGATGAAGAAGCGACGCCATGGCTTTATTTTACATTGTATTCAATTCTTCTAATAATTATTAGGAAAATAAGAGGTGCTTGTCCGAGATTCATCTTGTCAACCCGTTAAGTATGAGAAACTAGCCCTGAAGCATTGAATCCGTGAAGAAAGTATTCTTGTTCTAGAATTCCCGAAAAGTTTTTGGTGGCAACGGTATCGTTCTGTCGGATGATACTTTGACCAATTTGGAGAATATCTGAATCAGAAAGATTATGATTGGTATGAAAACCACTATAGGGATGAGAGGTGCATCGATCTCGCTTGTTATTAGGAGGGTGGATTTGGCGGATACGTCATCCAATTTCAGTCTATACGTCTTTTGTTGCTGAGGTTGGATCGCGATCTCCTTTCCCATGAAAAGTGCCTTGCTTGTTTGGCCGCTTATGTCAAAAGTTACCTCCTTTTCGATTCGCGTGATGTTCGAAGCTTTCGTGAAGAACCATCCATACATTTCATTTCTGTATGTCTTGAGTGGCGTCCATTGAATATGCACGCTTTCTTCATCGGGGGGAATTCTGGTGGTAACAAGAACGTTTCTAAGGTATAGGCCATCTATTTCAACAAGGTGGCCACCTTCCAGCGGCACCGATGGCTTAATGTCTTCTACCCTTTCACCGTTGATTTCTAATGGCTGAGGAGATATCTTCGCCAAGAGGAACTGGGATTTTACTTCGTTGTCCAACTCAGCGCCCACAGCATACTCTATACTTGTGATGTAAGACGGCCTACGCGAGAAACTCGAGTAGAATAGATTCGGTATGTCAAATTGATAGAAGCCCCAGTCTGTGGCACTTCCAATAACGAAGTTGCTCTTAGTGTCATTTTCGCTCTTGAATACGTAGTCTCCCGGCCTGTCTTGAAACTGCCAGCTTAATGAATAGGAGGTATTCTCTTCGGTTGAGAGGTCTATTTTATAGTAGGACCATGCCGAGCCCTGTGAGGAAGGCGTTAACCTGAGGATAAGTAGAAGGGTCGCATTTTCACGTACTCGCATAGGATGTCTCAACTTTATACGGTAAGCGAACCATCCCTGCAACCCGTCCGTTCCGTTTCCGCTGAATCTCATCTCAATCATCTTCTGTTCCAGAGATGTTCGTTTGACGACGAAGTAGCTAGCTCCAACGAATGGAGTTCCTTTTTCAGAGATCTCTCCTATACCGTAGACTGATATAGGGTCTTCAAAGTGGGATTTTGAAAGATCCAGGGAGATGCCATCCGTTTCCCAGTCCATGAGCGTTACGTGTCCCTTGGGATCTTCTCCGTGTTTCATGCGCAGGTTGAGCACGGTAAGATACTCTATCAGCATCGGATTCTCCAACATACTGTTGATAATGGCGTTACTCCAAGTCTGATCGCCATACCGCAACGCGAATATTTCTACTCTGTCTGCATCATGGAGTGCATCATAGATTTCTTGAAGTTCTTCGAATGAAACCCTGGGTCTGTTATGTAGCCAAACGAACTGTCCTATTGAAGTATTATTTGCGGGTCTTTGCATTAGGCTATCTTCAATATAACCAGTATTTTCTGATACCGTGTACCAATCCCAGTGCGTTATGTTGAGTTTAAGAAAGGGATTTGTGTCTTTTGCGGGGGGATATGAATCCAGCATAATGGTTCTATTATTCGTAATTCCATAGGTTACATCGATAAATGATTGAGCATTAGCTAGATTGGAAACCTCATCAAAGCTCATGTCATCGAAAACATACCAACTGACCCCTAACGAGCTTCCCAGTGCAACTATATTTTTCAATTTGGGAGTGTAAACCTTTTCGATCCATGCTCTGCTAGCGCTGAAGTCTGCGAATACGTTCTGATTTATCGGTAAACCCCACACTCTTTGGAAGTCAGCATCATAAGCGTGGAAAATGATTATCCCAACCTTAAGACCATTTCTACTTGCTGCACTTATAGCGTCCGAGAAGGCTTCGGGTTGGGAGACGAAAGTATATCTATCACTCACTAAAAAGACGCCGTCTATAAGCATGTCCTTAGCTGTCTTGAAGTCAGCATCATAATAGCCCGCCCCCCAATCGATCCAATACCACCCATAGATCTCAATGTCGCGCAAATGGTAAGTAGTGTTATGATAAACAGACATGGTCATCTGGGGGTTTGCTAACGGAGACGTGACCAACGTCGTGACTTGTGCCAAAGTGACAGTAGCAGAAAAAAACCAGATGAGCAGCATAGACAGATGTAAGAACTCTTTCTTAGTTAATGGTTTAAGAGTGATGGAGACACCAAAGACATCTATTAGTATCCTGTAGATAGCCCACAATCCTGCAAGTGCCGTGAGGGCGTCCCAGATGAACCTGGAAGGAGGCGTCAGAAAGCCAAATCCCAGAATTCCCAGAAACTCTAGACCTTGAAATCTTGACGCAAGGTCTGCAATTATGTCCATAGCCTTGAGGAGAAGTAACCAGACAATGACTAAGTACTGTACTCTTTTATCTTTCAGGCTTAGGACTCTCCTCATGCTTCCTTCACCATGTCATAATCTTTATTCGCCTTCTGCACTTTAATGTATATTTCTCCTGTATCGAGGCTGGAGATATCAAGGAATAGACGGTAGAGGGCTGTTCGAAGCGAATAAGCGAGAAGACTGAAAAAACGCATAGAATATACTATTTCTAAAGCCTTACCCAAAACTCTCCTTAATTTGAAGCTGGAACGTAGTTTTGGGATTAGGTCTTGGAGCCAGCCGAGGCCACCGCCACCACTCCATGTTGTACTGATAAGTAGATCAAGAAATCTTGGTTCAAACTTTCTCTGCCTAACAAGAAGTCCCTGGTTCTCTAGCATTTCTTTCAGTTGTTCAAATGTAAAAAGTGAAATGTGGCCATTTAGTATATCCCAAGGATTGTAGCCTAGTAGTTTAGTTACACGCCTTTGAAACTTCGTTAAGCCGGATGATTCGGTGCAAAATGATCCTATCCCATGAAGTTTTAGTACTCTGGATATCTCGGAGAATGCCCTATCGAGATTGGGGATATGACCAAAAATGTCCATTGCGAATACACCATCAAAACATTCAGATTTGAATGGTAAGTATGTGCCCTCAGCAACTATGAAGTCAATGATAACATGACTATTTTCGGAGTATGATGTGTCAGACATCGTTCGCTTGGCTATCCTCGTAGCGTGTCTTGATAGATCTATTCCTACGACATTGCATCTAAGGCTAGTAGTAAGCCATAGAGAGTAGTTACCAACGCCGGACCCAAAATCCAAGAGCATGCTATTTTTTGGAATGTCAAAAAGGAAAGTAATTAGCGGCCAAATACTGCTCGCAAACAGCTTGAGGAAATTGACAAAGGGATACTTAGATAAACCAATCTTCCCACCCCAGATTCTTCTGTTGTACATGAATTCTGCTATTCCTTCTGCTTTTCTGAGATGAATCACTTCGGACCAGTCCAATCTCGAAGCGTTTGCATACATACTTATTTTGTCCTGGGAACATCTTTCATATACCACGGGAATGAATCGCCCTCACTAGAATTATTAAATCTGACTTGTTTGAATTCTAAGGAAAGTTTTTTATGTAGACCATGGAACAAATCAGCCAGAGACTCATTGAGGAAAAAGAGGATCCCAATCTACCAGTACCAGCCAAAAATCCCAATATCTCTAATATACTGTGTTCTTTGTCTCTCAGAATGGGAGGTACTCTCCTCATGCTTCCTTCACCATGTTTATTAGGGCCCGGAATAAAGAGTAATCGAAGAAAACGGCAAGCACGAACCGTGCCGCGTATCTTAAGGTAGAGGAGGGTGGCACGGTTGCTAAGAGATCAAATGCGTTCCACAAGTTTATGTCCACCAAATAAGCGAAGGCGAAAGGATAGAGGTTGACGAAGGCAAAGGCCAACGCGAAAACCCAAATATCGAAGTAATATCTTTTTAATGACGTGTTGCCGGAGATTCCGAGCATCACAGTCATTGTAAATAATGGGTACAAGATGAACTGCTCGGGGATAAAGGTTCTTGTTAGAAGAAAGCCAATCATCGTAATCGAAGACCACTTTGAAAGAGCGTATAAGCTGTATGCATCCATATTCCCAGAAGAGGGAACTTGCTCTTTGAGATAGAACATATAGCATGCTATCAAACTCAGAAGCCAGAGATATCGGACCGGAGGGAAAGAGAAGAACGAGCTCAAGAGTTCAACTGAGAAGACCTTTGGCGCTAGATCTCTCAGAAAGGAAAGAAGGTTCCAGTAGATTATCCCTTCACCTACTATTACTGTTTGGCTCAGGACTGTTATCCCTGTTTCGGAAACCTCCCAGCCCAACAAGATCATAGGTATTAGTGTAAGCGCTAAAGGTGTCGCTATGGAGATCAGTAGATACATGATTGAATCTTTAGCACCCTTACTCTTACTGATGAAAATTAACTGGATCGGGAGGTATACAAGGGGCACGACCTTGAAGTATATTCCCAACCCTAGGGCGAGGGCGCTCCAGTACGGCTTGCCCAATAACAATAGTAGGATTGAGAGGAGAGTCAATGATATCGGTATGGAGTCGAACATGCCCCATATCGAGCTTATGAAGATGACGAAGGGACACATGAAAAATCTCATTCCAGCCTGTTCAGCTCTCTTTATGTCATGTGTCGACCCTTTCACGATGAGGAATATCAAGTAAGTTGCAGCTAGATCTCCCAAAATAGGGAAGGACTTGAGGAGAAAATAGTAGAAGTAGGGTGAAAAGGGGAGCAGCTGATAAGTCTTATAAGCTAGAGCTGTACATAAACCCCAAGCTGGGAGATACCCTATCCCAGAGACGTAGGGATAAGTCGGTTGTCCCAGACCTTCCACATAGAAGATTTTAGCTTGGGTTGGGCTCCCGCCGTGGGCCACGTGGTAACCCACTCTAAGGAATATCTCGAAGTCGCTCGGATTTCCAGTCCAAAAACTAAATAGAAACCTAACCAACATGCCAGCAAAGACTGATCTTCTCCAACTGGTTAGGGTGCCGAGCACCAACATCGCCTTTAGGACTTCCTAAATACCAGCTTAATCCCTATGATGTAGAAGATTGCGATAGCTACGGCGGTCAGCACTATCGCTATGGGGATACTTGTAAGGTATATTCCTAGGTAACCTACGCTCTCGGGCAGGAAGTAGGGTGAAACTAGGTAAGACAGGTCATAATGCCAAAGCACGAAAAGGATTCCGATGCTGCCTATTATCCAATATAGGTACCTCAATGAGACACTATTCTTCTTCATTGAGAGCAGAAGGAGTGAAGGTAAGACCCATAGGAAGTACTGCGGATTTACAACCGCGTAGGTCAAGTATATTGCGAAGTAGGTAGCGACTACATAAGAAAGTACCTTCTCTTCAGAGGGTTCTTCTGAACTGTAAATCTTCATCAATATGTAGACGAGGGCTACAGTCATGAAGAAAGGAGAGATGGGAATGTTTTGGATGTTGTGCTTTCTAAACACCTCGTCTAGCACTATCAGGGGGGTTAGACCAGTGATTATGTTTTGTCCGTACCAATCTGGTGAGGCTCTTTTGAAGAGAAGAAAGGTCATCAATTGAACCGATAGACCTATGGGTTCTTGCCCAGAGAGCAAGGCTGAGAAGAGATAAGATGCGAAGGTTACTGCAAAGAAGAGGACGAAAGAGACTAGAGCGTATTTTACCGTTTCTGAGAACTTTCTGCTCAATCTATGACATATTGACGCAAGTGTCGGTATGAGGATGATCGGATACAGTTTGAATAGGATAGCGACGCCCAGCAAGAGTGAAGACTTCGTGTATCTCTTGTTGAGGAGTCCCCTAAGAGAGAGAAGTGTGAATAGAGAGGGAATAGCGTCGAATACCCCCCAGACTGAAGAGACGAAAATAGTGTATGGGTTGAAAAGCCACGCATAGTACGCATAGGTAGCTTTTTCCTTAGAGAATGACTGGGTCATTTTGTAAAGAGTTATCGCTATGAAGATGTCTGCGAGGATGATAGGGGTCTTGATAATCAGGTCAAGGATAGGTAAGTTCACGTTCACTCTTGGTGGAACGAACGACCAGTAAGATTCAAACATGTTTGGGAATTGTTCAAATGGAGGTTTTTGCCATGTCTCCCAAAGCCTTTCAGGGTTACCGGGGTAAAGTGTAGGCGATACAACCATGTAAAACGGATAGACCACTAGAAGAACAAAGAGCCAGAAAGGGGGATACGCCCAGTAAAAGACCCCCGGGATATTTTGGAATTGGGGTTGTGGCCAGAAAGGATTTATGTGGTAAGCGTAAACGAATACTTGGTGGAGCCTCCATATGTACATGTCCCATCTCTGCTCCGTTAGGGGAGCGAGTAGGAAGCGGATACCAGCTCCTAGGATCAGTGGGATCATCATCTTTGGTTTCAGATAGTCTTCGATACTCATCGTCATCCACCAGAATCCTAACCGTGAATATTTCCTATTCAAATAAAAGCCTTCTCATGAATTGGTTTACGACAGTGTGGAATCTACGAATAATGAAAGGTGGAAACATCGGGTACGCTCTTTTTCCATAAAACTTCTTCAGAAAGACGAGATGGTTCCTCAACACGTAGTATTCGTAAAGTGGGAGGCTTCCTCTTACGTTTGACCATTGTCCCCCTTTAGTGAGTCCGCGTAAGCAGTAGATCTTCGCTTTTGGTTGGTAATAGAGTTTGAACCCGTTCCTCCTTAACCTTAGCCAGAGGTCTGTCTCTTCTCGGAAGTAGTTTCCCTTGTAGGCCTTCTCGTCGAATCCCCCCACACTTAGAAACGCTTCTTTCCTTATCATGGAGTAACCGTGGGTGACAGATACTTCCAAGATTTGCTCACCGTCCACGTTAAATGAGCCTTTTACGTCCCCTGTGTAGGTATCTACGGAGGCGTAGTCCTTACCAGCCGCCTCTTCTCTTGAATCTCCGGAGCCGCCTATATAGATTAATCTGGGCGCCAAGGCCGCTACGGTCGAGACTTGTCCGCGGCTGATTTTCCCAGCTGCCTCTGCCAGCAACGCTAGGCAGTCTGGGTGCAGCATTACATCGTCTCCCGTAAGGAAGAGATAATCGCCTCTTGATAGCTTTGCACCTAGATTCCACGCGTGTGGTGTTCCTCTATGTGGGGTCCACAAGTACTGAATCTTTCCGGATAGGTATGGCTGAATTACTTTCCACGTCTCGTCTCTCGACCCATCGTCTATGATGGTAAGGTCCCAGTCTCTATAGGTTTGACCCAAGATAGATTCCACTGTCTTTGGAAGCGTGAAAGCTCTGTTGAACGTGGGGATGATGACCGATATCCTCACACAATAGCCTATGTCTTTGCACATATTTTAGAATTTTCTAAGAGAGACTCTTCAGTTATCATTCCGAAGGGTTAAGAAGATGGAAACATTGAGCAATCGAAAAACGCCAAATCTGAAAGAGGTTTTCGAGAGTTTAAGGATCCAATAAGCAAGCGAATGATCGAGGTCTAGCCCCCAGGGCATTGGCGTTTTTGGGGGAGGAGCCGAGATCCGGTTCGTAATTAGAGCAGTAACCCCCTTCAAAATCTGTTTTCCATCGAGGGAATGACAAGCTTTAATAGGGATAAAGACATAAAATATCGGTAGGCGTAGTAAAGAAGACAAAAATAGGAGATGAATATGGGCAACATTAGCAAACTTGTGGCGGCATCAACTATCATCGCCATACTAGCCCTAGGTGTAGTAAGCGCATCTCCAGGCACAATTACAGGGACGCCTGACGACACGGGTGGAGTTTGGCTATTCAGCGCTGGGACGGACACTGAGCCGGGAGGGCAGCCAACAGACGAAATAGTCAAAAACGCCGTAGATGCCGGAATACTAGAATTGATTGGTGACGAAGCAGGAGAGGTGGTTGACTTCGAGGCGGGTCCGCCAGAACCATATGAGGGTCCAAGAGACACTACTCTGGCCTTGGTGGTTGAGGGGCTCTCCGCCATAGATGATTTCGGGCTCATAGAAGAAGGTGACGATGCTTCAGCAAACTTTGACGCGGGAATAGGCGGATGGGTTACGCTCAGCAACTTCGGTGAGATTCATTCCGATGGAGTTGTTGCCACGGGTACCATAGGCCCCGAAGATGCTCCAGATCCGGAAGAGGCTCTTGGCGGATTTGAAATCTTCCTCTTTGAGGACGCAGAACTCAGCGGCTTCGTCTGCACGCTCACGCCTAAGAGCGGGGCGCCGATAAGCTTCACCATTACGGACAGACAGGTGAACCCAAGTACCCCGAACGGGGCAGATGACACACTCATAGCAATAGACCTAGACTCTCTCCCCGGGTTCACAATTGGCAACGCGATAATCGCCATAACCATAACGGATGATGCGGTAAGCATGGCTGAGCCGGTATTCGGCGACACGACCCTCGAACTAGATGCGGTCGCAACCCGCGTCAGCGTGCTTTTGGGCTCGATTAGCGGCTACAAGTGGAATGACTTAGATGGGGACAAAGTCAAGGACGCGGGTGAACCAGGGCTCTCAGGATGGACTATCACCCTCTCCGGCGTGGGCAGCACCACCACTGGACTAGACGGCTACTATGAATTCACCGGACTTGCCGCAGGCCCCTACACAGTCTCAGAGACTCTTAAGGCTGGTTGGACTCAGACCTACCCGGTAGCTCCAGGAACCCACACCATCAACCTAGCAGCCGGCGAAAACCGAATCAACGTAAACTTCGGAAACAAGTTTATTCCGCCCCCACCGTCCGTGGGCGGTCAAGGCGAACTCATAACAGTAGCATCAGCTAACTACATGACGGTAATCGTGGCAATCTTCGTTGTAGGAGCTCTATCATACGCAATCATCAAAAGAAAAAAGATCTAGGGCTCGCCAACCCCCCTACTTTTTTTAAACGTATCCCAGTCAACAGAGGTAACCCTGAATAGTCACTTAGGGCAAGGGGCATCTGGCTGGAACCACTCATTCAAGCTTGTTCCATGTCGGTTCCCAGCAAATTTCAGTTTCACTAACTGTGTAAACTGTTGTGCCATCATAGAAAAAGATTCTATTTCATGGCCTGCTAGGGCTAATAGCTTTCTTCCTGTATATTAAGCCGATAGTCCCCAGCGTTAAATGGATAGTAGACCAGAACGCTGGTAGTGTAGTATGGGTCACGCCCAACTTCCTCCATTACTGTCTTTACCGCTTCTTTTACTGTGAGCCTTTCTATGCATAGAGCTTTCAGGAGAGCTAAGACAGCGGCGTCCGTGTGGCTGGCTTGAACCTCCCCGTCCCAACCGATGAAGACTTTCGCCCCACGTCTTATCAAGGCTTCAGCCATCAAGTGAGGCTCATCGGCTTCAAGGTAGACGGCAAAGCAGCTGTCAAGAATCACTGTGGTATTCTGGAATTTGTCTTCCGGGCTCAGCAGGTCGAAGAACCGTGCCGAAACAGCAAAGTATGTTTGATCCGGGTTTCCTGTTATCCAGGCCTTCGCTAGCTGCCTGTTTTCCTGATAACCAACATATCTAGTCGGGTCGTAGGGCTCAGTTGTGAAGAAGACGGTTCCCTCAGAAATTTCTGTTCCGTCCGGAAGCCGTCGGAAGAGAGGTCCGACGTGAACTCTGACAATGAGGAAACTGTACCCTAATCTGGGTAGGCGCCTATAAAATTCGACTGTTACAGATTCGCTGCCTATATAGTCCACTTGGAAACCCACTTCGCTCAGTAGTTCTCTTGCTGCTTTCACGAATGTTTGGTTGGGGTAATTAAGCAAGCCGTCGATGATAGCGGCTTTAGGTTTACTTGGGGAATTGTTCCCACCCATCTTGAATGGCTGCGCCAAAACGACACATAGAAAGACAACTACAGATGCGAAGGCAAAATGGAGCAACTTCTTCGATCCCTTGGCTTTTCCCCTCTTTCTTGCCTTTCGCCTAAACATGGCATACATTGAATGCTCTCTCATCCTGTTCTCCACTTCTTGTCAGATAACCATTTCGTTCACTTGGACTATATTCCTCACGTATCGAGGAGACTCCGTCTAGGAAACTCCCAATCTCATCTGGATCGCCTTGAGGCACCGATCAACGCGATAGTACTGAGAATGGGAACCCGAGGAACCCGTCCCTCCTTACAGTGGAAGAAAGAATAGCAGTGCGAACGACGTGACTGAGGGCGTTTCTTGGAGGGCTTTTAAATGAGAATTGCGAGGGTCATCGAGTCATTTGAGGCTCTTGAGACTGGTTTTACTCTGAAACATCAGTTCTAAGGGAAAGCTTTCATAAAGAGTTAATAAGTGTTACACCTAACTAAATTGACAAACATGTGACAACTGATTCAAGAAGGAAAATCATGAGGAACCTGTCCAAGGCAGCAGCGATTGCATCCCTGTATTTGGCTTTGTTAACATTTATCCCGCTGATCAACACGGCCTATACAGGACATGTTGAAGCCCAGGCTGTGCCAGGAGAGTTCCTTGTAGGCTTTGAGAAGATTGACGAAGAGGCAATTGCGTTGATTGAGAAAGGCAATTTTAGGGTGGTTAGAACAATCGACCAGATAAAGGTTTTGCTGGTTAAAGGGAAAACTGGAGTGAGCCTACAGGCATTCATAGAGTCTCTGGCGAGGCAACCGCTAGTTAGATACTTAGAGCCGAACTACATAGTTCGGCTTCCGCCCATGAAGGTTACTCAAATGATAGAGGCGACCCAAGTGAACGTGGAATTGATACCCAGTGACCCATGGTGGTCTACAGATCCCGTCTACGGGTTTGGCCAATGGAACATGCGTGTGATAGAGGCTGATAAAGCCTGGGATATTCAAATGGGAAGTCACGATGTGATAGTCGCTGTTGTCGATACCGGGGTCCGTGGAACCCATCACGACTTAGATGCAAACTACATGGCCGGAGGCTACGATTGGGTGAACTGGGATGATGACCCGGACGATGATCATGGGCATGGAACACACGTTGCAGGAATAATCGCGTCTGAAACTAACAACGGATACGGCGTGGCAGGCCTTGCTCAAGTCTCGATTGTCGCCGAGAAAGTTATTGACAGCCTAGGTTCAGGAACGATAGCTGACCTAGCTCTTGGTATAATACACGCTGCTGATTTGGGAGCTGACATAATTAACATGAGCCTTGGGACTCACAGATATAGTGAGACATTGAGGGAGGCAGTTGACTATGCACATGCTAAAGGCTCTGTATTGATCGCTGCCGCAGGGAACGATAATGCCTACGAGCCCTATTACCCAGCGGCATTCGAAAACGTGATAGCTGTTGCCTCCACGTATGGTGAGCCCGATGACTCTAGGGCTCCATACAGCAACTACGGTAGCTGGATAACAGTCTCTGCGCCTGGCGGTTACGACTTCTACTATGTGTTATCGACGTATCATCTGAACGACGATTATTTCGCCTACATGTACGGTACATCCCAGGCAACGCCGCACGCTTCAGGCTTAGCAGCCCTCTATAAGAGCAGATATCCAAGAGCAAAAAATACGGAAGTTGAGAATGCCCTTAAGATGGCTGTGGAGGATAGGGGTGAACCTGGTTGGGATGAACTCTATGGACATGGTAGAATAAATGCTTACATCGCGTTGACCGCCGCTAGAATAACCTCTGTTGGGGGAAAGGGAGAAATCGTCTCGCTTAACCGACCAAGGATATGGGCTCCATGGATTAGCTTGACTGTGTTGGTATCTCTAGCTTCCATTGCGTTTTTGATTGTCACAAGAATCAAGGCTTGAGACTCTTTTTTGAATATGACGCTCCGCTCAGATCACGATCCTGATCAATATCCTATTGTCTTGGCGGGCTTCCGCTTTCTCCCATCTCCCCCACGAAATATTGGTCATGTTGATAACGTCACTGTGCTTATGGGAGCTTAAGAACTTTATCGGTTTTCTCATCCATCGCTTCGTTAGAAAGGCAGAAACATAGGTTCCCTAGACCGATTGTCGTTATTGCCGGGACGCCATATGTGCTAAGTGGGTACTCGCAGAGCCGAACCGTCGCCAGGGCAACGGGAAATGAAAAAAGCAGCCCAAGTAAGAGGCAAGGCAAACCATTAGTAAAGCGAACGATATCATGCAAGTCAGAGCACACATGCAAAAATATTTGATCTCGTCTTTTCTCCCCTTCATACTCTATCGCCTTCCTCGAGTAACCAGACTTCTCCAACAACTCTATCTCTTCTCCTATCAGTCTCTCACGCATTTTGAATAACCCCTAGGGAGCAACAAACTGTCATCGTAAGCGTTTCTCTGCTTGGGGTTAGAAGTTTTAGGATTATGGTTTTCTAATCGACAGAAACGAACGCCCTTAGATTTCTAGGACGATCCTGGTAGAACATGCGTGGGCGAAATCTTGAAGCAGTCAGGTAAATACCTATTGCTCGTTGGAGAAAGGTTTAGTTAGAAAGAGATCTTGGAAAATTCAAAAATAAAAAGGGGGTAGTTGGGTTTGGAGAGACTCTTACGGATCTTCGTGCGGATACTTCGAGCTGATTGTTCCTAAGAGCTCTATCGGGTAGATGACCGGGTGTTCAGGGTCTGTGTAGTCGATTTCTAGGATTATGCTGGTTACGTGTGGGTTTATGTGCTGTAGTATGAACTTGTTCTGTTCGAACCATTTGGTTGCGTAGAAGGTATCTCTACCCCAGACGCCCCATATGGTGATGATCACTGTTGCGTTCTTGTCCTTGGCGGTTGCGACTACGGCGTATCCTACGTCGGCGCTGGAATAGTAGGCGTTCTTGCTCCAGCATGTTATGGCTGCAACGGCTCCGGACCAAGGTCCGTACGGCGTGAACTCTGGGATTCCGTAGATTGCCTCTACGAAGTCGTTCGTGTAGTATGTGAGGAGGTTCACTAATGGTCCGCCGACCGTTATCATGTTGGAGCTTGAGACTGGCCATCCGCCTGTTGTTGTCCAGTAGTCGTTGACGTCGTCATAGTACCATATCGGGCACCAGTCGTCTCTTAGGTCTGTCCTCTTGTCTGTGGGTGAGTAGTAGTAGTCTTCCCGTGCGTTTCCTGCGCCGTGCTTTACCATCACGTTTGGTACGCTTTGGATTCCGTATTCTGTGTAGATCATGTCCATTCCTGCGAAGCCTATCTCTAGGTTCTTGTTCTTTATGGCTGCTGTTACTAGTGATGCACCTATCGAGTCGACTGTGTGGGCTTGTTTGCCTACCACTGTCCATTCGTACCTTCCGCCCCAAACCTTGTAGACGATCTTCACCTCAGGACTGAGGATAGCCGTAGGTAACGGCCACCTTAAGACTAGTTCGTCGCATGTCCAAGTCTCATGTATGACGTAATCGCCTCTCGTCAGTTCGTCTGGTCCAACAGTCGGCGGGTAGGCTATATCGACCTCAATGTATCCTCCGTATGGACCCCTAATGGATACGATTATTCCGCCAGGCGTGAATATGTCCCAATCGTCAGTGTAGTCGCCCACCATGGGCTCCGGAATGAGCGTCGCCCAATCGGCTTCCGAAATTAATGTCTCGTTGACCCACGCTTGGGAAACAGCTGATGGTTCCGCTGCTACTCGGAAGACTGTCCTGAACTCGTCTAGGGCTTCGCTGCTGTGTATTACTTCAGGGTCCCTTGTTGCATAGTCGATCCAGAGATAGTGGCATCCAGGCAATCCGTCGGTCGGTTTCTGTATGACTATTTCATGTATCGTTCCCCACGTTCGGTAGACCCACTCTCCGTGGGTCAGTGCAATAGGTATACCGAAGATGACCGTAAAGACCTCTGTCTCCTCCTTTGGAACGCCTCGTGGTATAGAGTGGTGCAGCGGCAACATGCCAAGAACGGCAGTAACATCTGACCACAACCACTGCTCAGCCTTGGTTTCGATCTTTGGACTGGACCACAGAACCTTGATCTCGACGCCGGCAGGTATTCTCCAATACTCCGCCGGGGGCTCTATCACTCCATCTCCATCTTTATCCACGTAGAATGTGATGACGCCGCCTGTAGTGATGTCATAGGTGTACGGATAGCTATACCAATCGCCGTCTATGTTCCGCCGCGGTGTTATCACTGCGCCGAGGACTATCACCCTCTCTGTTGGGATGCTGTAGGTATCCCAACCACCCAAGATCACTGGTATTGTTGGCTCCCATTTTCCAACCTCAGTCTCCCTCGCTGTGTCTAAGTAGAACTCGTATGCTACGTCGTTTCCTTCGAAGAACTGTACCCACCTCTTCGTTTCCTTGTGCATCGCGTCTCTGAGGTCCCATGAGCTGAATATCTCGTCCAGCTGATACTGGATCTCCCTATCGATCGCGTTTATGTGACCGGGACCGATGTTCGCATCGTCAGCGTCATGGTAGTCTGTAAGAACATATACGGAAACGACCCTGTACTGCTTCTTACCCTCGATCCAAGCATCCAGCTCAAAATCGTGCTCATAGATTATCCAAGGTGTTTTGGGCTCGGGGGCGACGGGTGACTGCATATCATCGATCTTAACCCATATGTCATTTCTGTCTGGCAGTTTCTTCAGCAGATCCTCGTCAACGGTCCACCTGTGCCACTCAAGCATCCTAGAGAGCGGAGCAAGCATGAGAGGTATATCTACCGGCTTACCGTCGACGTAATCCCTTACGACGTCTTGTACGCTCCAGAACTCTGGATGAGGCCAAACCGCATGAGCACCCACATACTTAAAGTTACTGTCTATCACCTGCGCAACAGCGTATCCATGCTGCTTTATGTTCGGGTCTACGTGCCACTCACTCGTATAGGATGTCCACTGAGTCTCGAGCCACCCATATTCAACCGGATCAGGAACACCGTTGTCGTTCGAGTCAGGCCACTGCCTTTCATCAACGTCCTGCCACCACTTCTTCGGATACTTGTTCTCCACCATCCATTCTCTAAAGAACTCGCGTGACTCCTCTGCTTCTTCTGGTTCGATTGTCCCGTTACAGTCTAAGTCCCAAACCTGTACCGGCTCGTCGGTGTAGAAGTGGACGTAGCCTCTGGGATCTAGGTCCCATTCGCCACGGTTGCCGAACTGTACATTGAGCGGCGCCTTGTCGTAGAGCACTTTGATATCCTTCAGAAGGATGACAGACTTCTCCACCTTGTTGAATATGACAGTTATGTAAATGTCCACCAGTTCTGGATCTTCTCCAATCTTATCCATCACCCTAGTCTTCAGTAGAGCAACGAACTTCCTCGGGCCATTGTAGAGCACAGTGATCGGGTCGGTCACAGCTACACCGTTCGTCTTCCTGCCACCCCTATACGCAATCCCAAGCGGAGGAACATAAGACAAAGCCGACGGGTTCGCGTATGGCGGATGCTCCTGCCAAAGGGGTCTAGCAGGATCGTACTCACCGACCTCAGGCATAGTTATCCAGTCTCCACCAGCCATAAGGCTGTCACTGAACAAAGCGAAAGCCCAAACCTCCCTGTAACCAACGCCGGCACGCCAGTACTTAATGTCGGTGAACCAGCCGTTCATCCACCGGCTCACAGCTATCCTCTCGTTTGCGAAGGGGTCAGCAGAAGTAAGTGCATGCTGGTCGTGGGTTGAGACAGACTCCCATCCAGGGTACTGAAGTCCTACGCCTGTCCCTTTGCCTGCAGGAACGTCTAAGCTGATCATCTCACCGAACTGTGAGAAACCTATGTCAAGACTCTTCTGTTCATACGGATAAAGCGTGTAACTGTCACTAGTCAAGAGCCCTCTTACCGTCTTGTACCATCCAACAGGATCGACAGCTAATTCAACGTCAGACTCAACGGAACTATCAGAACCATCAGAACCCAAGTTTAATACTGGTAAGCCAAAAAGCACTGAAGTTACCATCAAAGCGATAAACGCTGCAACACCGAACTTCACAAGCAAACTTTTCCAACTCATCTTTCTTTCCCTCATTTTATTCGGCGTCATGAACGCCGGCTATATTATCTGCACCCATCTATTTAAAAATCTTTTGGTAACTTTTCTCGGTGAAACAATGTGACATCGCTGGCTGACCACTAACTACCCTTTCAGCTTAATCAAAAAAAGGCCCTAATAATCCTGCTTCTTATCAATTCAAGGAAAAATCTTGATTTCTCAAGTCTATAAAAAATTTTTCGATAGGAATGCAGGAAATACCGGTGACTGATCTTCGATTCGATTTAAGGCGGTTTCGGCTATTGCGCCTCTCTCACCTCTAGGCTATGGCATTGGAACTTTTCAACAACGCTTTCTGTATTGGCATAGCGATGATCTGCTATCCATTTCCAATGTTTGGACCGATCTAACTGGGGTTTCATCGGTACTTCTGATAGGGCTTGAGGCGGGATCACAAATTGTCCGCGGCCTCGAGAATTGCTTGCTCCATGCGCTCATTTTGCCGGATTTTTCTTATGTTATCAGCACACAAGTCGGAGACAAGAACAGTTGCGACGCTACTGTATCCTCCAGACTTCAGATACGCCTTTTTGACTCGTAGCACCTGCTACTACATATCGTTAGGAAAACCTCAGAGGTCTCGAATCAAGGATGCCGAAGTAAGTCTGACCCTATCTTTTCATGCGATTGGCGACCAAAGAATTTGATCAAGATTGGAAAGTCAAACATTCTTGGTACTTCGTATTTGTTTCCACTTCAAATATGTGCTTCTTCTCCTAAAGTTTATTCTCCCCAGGGTTTGAGCTACCATCTCTAAGAAAACACCTATGAAGATCTTTGGGTAATCTAGAATTCTGTTGGTTTTGATTTCCTCCGCGAGCATTTTTAATGAGAATATTGGCTGCCTGAGTACAAAGGCGCCTATTGTGCTTGATCCAACGCCCATCATCTGTTCCATCTGTTTATGACCTATTACTATTCTTTCACGCTGATGGATAAATTCTAATGGAGTAGCAGGACCTCTTATGAACACTTCTGAGTTCGGAACAAAGGTTATTTGCCAGCCTCTTTTCCTCAGAGTCATACCCAGATAGGCATCATCGTTTATGACATCTTTGGGTATACAATCTACGATTCCTTTCCTTACTGCCCACATATCTCCGCCTAAATGGGTTAAATTTCCTCTTGCCGATTCTACAAATAGGACTCTATTATGCACTTTCCATAGGAAGTAGTTGCAGAATTCCATAATTGTCTGGTTTTTGTTTAGTGGAAGGGTGTTAGCACAAGCCCCCCCTAGATTGGGCTTCATCGATTCGAGTAATCTTGCCAACGATCCCTGTAAGGGTTTCGTGTCAGCAGATACAACGACCAAAATGTCGCCCTTTGCTTTCTCAAGAAAAATGTTCAAAGCTTGGGCCTTGCCTGTTCTCTCTTTCTCGGTAATGAGTTCTATCCGTTGGTCTTCTGCCTCCATTTTGCTAACAATTTTGTTGGTTTCATCTGTCGAACCCGATGAAATGACGATAATTTCTCTTAATCTAAAGGAAGAAGGTAAAGCTTGATCAAGTAGGTTTTTGAGTAGGTTGTCGATATTATTCTCCTCGTTATATGCGCAGATGCCAATGCTGACTTTCAAACATTGCACCAGAGGATCGTTTGTACAGTATACTCACGTGAAGTATTTATGAAGTTATTCCTATTCTTGAGAGAGAAGAAGCCACCTGAGAGAGACTAAGAATTTACTGAAAACAATGTTATTGGTCTTTCTCTATCGAAACACCGCTCTTATCTGCCATACATTGGACCATCTGTTGATGTAAGAATTGCAGCAAATGAGATCGCTGTATCGGAACCAAACAAACCGAAATGGTTTCTCTAAGATAATCCACTGCGATCAAAATAACATTTTCCTCGCCGCTCATGACCGTCTCTTCCCTGCTTGCCAAGATTTAAATATTAAACGAATATCTATTCTGCCCCTTTGATATAAAACTGGACCGTAACGTCTTCACGATCTCTTCTATTTTTCCATATTCATCAGATTTCGAAACACTCTCAATGATCCCTGAAAGCTACAGAGAATGTTAGTATAGTGGGCATTTGCGAGTGGACAGGCGCATTTTTCACCTTTGATGTGTTTCCTGACATCATCGCCTTTTCTAGAGAACCAAACCTTCTTGAAGTCATAGTTGGCATCACGAAGGTTTCCGATAGGTCTATCGTACCCAAGAACGCAACAAGGCCAAACATCGCCATATGGAGTTATCTGGCATGAAGCATATCCAGCGTAGCAGGGAATTACCTGTCTGTGTGTGAAGTTTTCTTGAACAACGATTTGATAATACAAGACACGAAAAGCCTGGATAACCCTCGGGATGAATCCTTTGGATTTCAAATAATCGTTTTTGACATGCTCAGAAATCACATTGATAGTTTCCGCATAGCGGTGCAGATCAGGAGTTATACCCTGATTCAGATTGAAAAGCTCCGTTCTCTCCTCGGCTACTTCTGATATATATGAATCCGGATCCAACTGTCTGACAAAGTCATAAAGCTGCAAGATGTCATCAATGTTGTATCTAGAAATGACGCTGTGGATGCCTACATTCAAGTTGCCGAACTCCTTCTTAAGCTTCTCTAACCGCTGAAAGGTCTCCATAAATCGGTTAAAGTTACCTAGAGCACCTCTTATCTCATCGTGTTTCTGACCAATATTGTCAAGAGATAGATTGACTAGCAATTTAACCTTGCTGTTTTGTTCTAATATTCTCTTAGTTTCTTTTTCTATTAAAGTGGGAAGAAGAGCATTAGTAGGTATCGTAATAACATCTGGAGAACAGCATTCGCAGATCGCTACACAAATTCTTTCTATGTCATGCCTTAAGAAAGGTTCTCCACCAGAAATAGTAAACCAGATGGGCTTTTTGCCCAGCGACTCGAATGTTCTCTCAAACTCCCACGTTCTAAATTCTTTCTCCCTTAATTCAGGGTGATCGCGATACAGCTTCCAGATGAAACATGTTTTACATCTAGAATTGCATGAATTCGTTATACTAACAGTGACATTTATTGGGAGAAAAGGCTTCACATCTAACGTTCTCGACAACTTATATTGTGCGATTGTGGGGGGAAGTTTCAGTAGAGTTTTTATCATACTTCTCTTCTTCACCATTCTGGATCTTGAAGCTCGAGTAGGATGCTAAATATTAGACACTGAATCCGCGTTTAAGGTAAAGCTTGACAGCAACTGTCTCCCTACTTTACTAGTCATGATCGCTAAAGCGCGCACGATAGGTATGCCTTTAATCCCGTCGAAGCGATTGAATTAGGCGGGATATGGAAGTCGCCCTACATTCTTTTTCTTCTTCATGCTCAAGTATTCCTATCATAAGTTTGCGCAGACCTTAAAAAGCTTATGAAAAGAAAATCCCATTGTTACCTTTGTATATTCCATCTCCGGCTGAGAACGCAGATTTCAATACCCTTGTAATCGCGGGGTCATCGATGAGTGGATACCCTTATGCGGGGAGTTTTGGTAACTTCGGCAAGCTTGTTAGAGAATTCGGATTCAGGTCGTTCAGCAAGCGACACGTACTTGCACTCGTTATCAATAACAGGGACCCCGAATAGAAAACAGTCCCTTCAATCTGACGTGACTTTTGGGCGTTCCATCTTTACATACGTATCTCCTTGACTTGAATGACCTGATTGATGTAGCTTCACCTATTTTTCCCTAGTGACAAGTTGAGCGAGATTGCAGCCATTTCATCCGTAATCTGGTTCACTCTTTCTGAAAAAGGGTCTGGATGCGGCTCAAGCTCCTCCGGGTCTTTGTTTGAACGTCTCCTACCAGCCCATCAGCCTTAGATTTTCGTTTCACCTTCTATCTCAAGCTATCTGGGGGCAGCCGCTTCGCATCCTTAAAGGTATGATAAAGCGTCTAACCTCTTCTGTATCGTACATTGGAACGTTGATGATTCTAGTCCGCTACGCATTTTAACTCAGGATTCGGTTCACGCCGGTTCTTTTTAGTTCTGGTAAATAGTTGGAATCTGATAGCAACTTGCCGTTTGCAATTAGTAGTCGGTGTATCGCCTATAGATATTATCTTCATATCATCATCTGTTTTTGGTCCTGTTCTGATGACTTTCAAGATTTAGGTCACGTCTAATCGAATTCAATTCCAGCGGCAATTGAGCTTAGGACGGAGAATGCTTTCTTCGATTGTTATGCCTTTTCGGCCACCTTTGCGTAAAAATCGTCTATATACGCTTTCATTGTCTCATCGTGACTGTAGTTCAATATGCTGGCATAGATGAAGAACATTTTTCTCGGTGTGTATGCGAGACTTGAGATGTCCGCCCTTTGTTTCATAACTTCAAAAGTTTTTTTCTGTGTTGCGGATTCGTATCCAACAAGCAGAATCAAGTCTTCTCGGATATCAGTTGTTAGCCATAGTTTAAACCAAGTGTTCGGCTCGAAAGTAACGTTCCCAATGTGTTCGTATCCATTTATCGTCCAAGCGATTATCAGTCCAACGCCTTTCGGAGTTGGAACGATAGCGAATCCGCCGACTGTATGCTTGAACTGGTAGAAACGCTCCAATGATACGTAGCAAGGTGTCAAGTAACCTTCAGGGACATAGAAATAAGCCCCAACTTCATATTCAAGTTCAAAATCTACCAGGCTTTCGTTGCCAAAATAGCGAGATGGACCAACGCAGATTTGCTGATGCCCTTCAGGAACGGCAAATGCGATATTTTCGAGACTTTTGGAACCAGATCTCGATACTGAGTCTGTAATAGTCGTTGAGCCTACAGAATAATCCAATATATAACCATAGAGACCACCTTTAGCCCTGCCAAACTCTAGCCAATGTATATCGTCAGAAGGATGTTGCTCCCATTGCTTTTCCATCTTTTCAAACTCTTCTGTTGTTGCCTCTTTGAAAGTTGGGTTGTCTTCGTAGGTATCCTCGAACAAGAACATTTCAGATGGAGGAAGCGGTATTCGTGCCATGGCGATATTGACAGTGTACGTCTTTTCTTCAGACGCATCCACTAATGCCAATTTTGTCTCATATCCTTCAACGTTCACCAATATAGTGTAGTTTCCAACCGTGACGATTAGAAAGTAAATTCCATCCGTCCCTGTTGTAGTTCTGTTACCGTTAGCTGTTACAGTCGCGCCCGAGATAGGAACTCCAGTTTCAGAATCGGTAACCTGACCAGTAATTGTGGCTAAGCGTGGAGGTGGTGGCGGTATTCGTGCCATGGCGATATTGACAGTGTACGTCTTTTCTTCAGACGCATCCACTAATGCCAATTTCGTTTGATATCCTTCAATGTTCACCGTTATATTGTACTTCCCAACTTCAACGCTTAGTGAGTAAATTCCGTCTATTCCCGTTGTAGTCTCATGACCATCAGCTGTTACAGTTGCATCTGGGATAGGAAGCTCTGTTTCCGAATCGATAACCTGACCAGTAATCGTGGCTGGACCTGGAGGCGGTGGCGGGGGCTTTGGGGATCGGATGAGCAGAAACAACGCAAACAGAATTACCACTAATATAGCAACTGCGACAAACTTCTTACTGACCATTACGCGACCGCCTCAACATAACTTTCTCAGCTCCGTGTACATTATGGATTAAACAAACGTTTCCAACCAATGAAAACTCCAGTCGCCCGGTAGATCCCCCAAGATGTCATCCGATTGACCCTTTCTCCTTGTTGCTTCATCCCATCTTAAAAATATTGCGCAAACCTGAAGGAAAAACAGGAATGAAGCTGCCAATGCTTCTCCGATCTGGCTAGGAGTATGTTAAGGGCGGATGTTCTTCCTTTCCCTCTCCCCAATAGGATGAACCTCCACTCGGATCATGCTCTACAATTTCTTTTTGGGACCCAAACTTTGGCAAGAATGAAGTCAATTCTCGTCTGTAAATCCTGAAATCGTGCGATTATCCAATATCGACGAGTTGCCTTTCTCTGTTTCCCGAATACTTCTTCCTACGTAACCATCTTAGTGTCCCAACTGCTTGTTCTAGAACCACTTTTTCAGAATGCTCTAACATTTTATACTTCAATCTTCGCATAAGCGGAATTGTCGAGGGTAACGCAAAGTTTCTCCTCACTTCCTCAAGCCTTTCACCAAATAGGTTGATGGAATGTGCATCCATTTGACCCAATCCTGCATCTGCAGCCATCATTATGTGGTTTACATCCTTGGGATCTACTCCCATTATGTTGCAGGCAACGCTGTCAACCGAAACAGGATTGTTACCAGCAATAACGACGTTCATACCAATGGGCTGGCCAGCTATTGGCCCGTCACCCTCCATCCCCATCAAACCATCTATGACGATAAGCTTTGATTTGAAAATCTTGTTTAAGTCTACAATAACATGACTGATATGTTTATGATATTTAGCACGATGCTTACTAGGGATTAGCCCAAATAGGTTTTTGAGGGAACATGTAACAATCGTCAGATCATTTGTCTTGATTTTTGGGATATTTATCAGAACGTGGTCGGCAAATAGTATCCTAGGAAGCCTATAGCCTTGATGGATCACGGTAGGTTCCTTTGATAGATTTATCAGATTAACATTCCTTTCTCTAGCCAGTTCATAGTATCCACAATACGACCATATTGTTTCAGCATCGGTTGCAAAACTATCGGATTCGATAATTGCGATGTCACTAGTTCGTTCTTGTATCAGATCGATAACCGCTCCAACTATGCTGGGATCTGTAGTTGCGCCGGTCTCGGACTTTTTTAGTGTACCCAAGTTCGGTTTAACGAAGACTTTTTCATTGGTTCTGATAAATGACTCCAGGCCCCCGATTAGATCAATCGCGTTCTTCACCATCTTTTCGGGGTCTTTGCCTCTTACAACCGACACATTGAATTGCATGTTTCTCATCTCCAAAACTTTCGCCTAAAAGCATAACTATTAGCGTCCAGATTTCCTGGGGAAATGAAATCCCTGACAAAGAAAGAGGTTTTCTAAATTGGAATGGGATTCTTCCGGCAAACTACAATACGCAAGGTGACAGCTACTCTAGGAAACAAGGCTGGGGAAGGTCAAGGCAAGTTCTTCCGCAAGTAGTGCAAGGGATCTCCCAAAATCTGTGATGATCACTTGTCTAGGCTTAGAACGATACGATAGATCTGCGCTTCTTTCTTAGCAACCTCGCTCCACTCATACCTTTTCACATATTCTGCCGCTTCGCTGCCAAGCCTTTGCCTCTTTTCTTCATCGCTTAGAAGATCGCAAACCGACGCGACCGCGCCATCAATATCGCTGATAGGGGCTTTTAGCACAGCTGGACATGAAAATAGCTCTCTTACAAAAGGCACATCATAAGCCACCACGGGTAAGCCACAAGCCATCGCCTCTCCAATGACAAGCCCGAACGACTCAAATCTACTCAGATAAAGAAATAGACTACTGCTTTTCAACAGTCTGCACTTATCTTCCTCGGATACTTCTCCTAGGACCTTGACATTTTTGGACATGTTAAACTCATTAATGGTTCTTCTAACAGCCGACATTTGAGCCTCGTCTGAATATCCTGCGACCAAAAGACTTGCCTCCGGAAAAATCTCTGCCACTTTACTCCAAACTTCTAGGGCATCAAATATCCCTTTCTCAGGCACAAATCTTCCCAAATAGATCCCAGCGTAACGCTTAGCGCACGTCTTGCTTTTGGCGATCTCATCCACGTTTAGCCCGTTACATACGACGAACATCTTGCATCGGATTCCCAAGCTTCGAAGGTATAAGCTCAGACTTCTGCCTACTGAGAGGATTGCCTTCGCCCTATTGTAGATTTTAGGAAGAAGAAGCTTTGGAAAGAACGAGTAGCATGCGATTAGGAAGGCATCAAAAACGCCAAATCTCAATCTCCTATAATATTCATAGATCCTTGTAATGGAGACGATAAGTCGGCCTGAGGAATCCACTACAGCATAAGCTTCAGGAACATTTTGTGCGACTGCTGTCCATGGAATTCGAGTAACTAAATGCGTAATATATACTGGAATAGTCGTACAAAATAATTCGCCAACAGGAGCTATCAGCAGATCATAACGTTTTTTTCTGCATGCTTTAAGTCCGACAACTGCTGCCATCAAAGTTGCGAGCAATCGAGTCAAGAATTTTGTAACGTAAGTTTCTTCACTAAATGGAGTTTCATACTGGTAAACTTCGTGTTGCCCAAACGAGCTCGAAATGAGGGGATGATTTTCAATGACATCAATTTCAATCTCGTAATTCTCAAGGTAACGCAGAAGCTCAATGAACCTTCTATAAGCACCCGGAAGAGCAGAAATATCGGTAGACGAAGTTATCTTGGGATGCCAGAAAAAAGCTAATATTTGTAAAGTGTGTTCCTTTCTGCAGAATGAGGATTTCTGTTCGTGGTCAGCGAGTTTTCTTATTTTGGACAAGATCTTTTCTCCATGTTAAGTATAGGTTCTTCAGCATTTGAATGCGATAGTTTGGGGGACTGTTGTTGCAGGTTTACCGTCTAGTTGACCAACAACCTCAAGGGTAAGCAACCTCTCGCCATTTCTGTCTCCGGGATCTTTCTAGCGTCTGTTCGTACACGACCACTGTTTCTTTCGCCACGATATCGCTTGTAAATCTGTTCTCCACTCTTCGACATCCCGCTTCACCAAGCTTTCTTGAGAGAGATCTGTCCTCCAAAACTGTACAAATAGCTTTATGAAGTGCTGATGAGTCGCCAGGTGGAACCAGAAGGCCGGTCTCTCCATTGATGACTACTTCCGGTATGCCTCCTACAGCTGTAGCAACGCAGGGCTTCGCCGTAGCCATGGCTTCTAAGAGGGTCATACCAAATCCTTCCATGATAGAAGGAAGAACTACGAGATCGGCAGCGGCGTAGATTGCCGGCAGTTCTTTGCTAGGTACCCTCCCGACCAGCTTTATGGAATTTTGCAAATTGAGCTTTCTAATCATGATGAGTAATTCTTTCTTCAACGTTCCTTCTCCTGCAATGATTAGCTTGGCTTCTGGTATGTCTCTGAGCACTTCTGCAAAGGCTTCAACAAGATATTGTAACCCCTTGTTTTGAACTAGGCGACCGACGAAAACGACTAATGGATCAGAATGAAGCTTCCATTTTTCTCTGAAGCCCTCACCATTTATATTTGGATTAAATCTGATCGTGTCTACACAATTAGGAATAATAGCCATCTTACCAGGAAGGATACCGTATTCACTAATGATGCCTTCCGCGGTAAACCTACTAACCGCTATAATTTTGGTAGCTTTTTTACAGGTTCTTCGTGCAGAGATGTCCTTCGCGAACAAAGTTAGAAGATAAATAGGATGTTTAAACGTAGACTTTTCCACATTCCCGCGCCAAACTCTGCGTTCGGCGACATAGGGGTGATGCATTGTTGCGATGATCGGTCTATTGATCTCCTCTTTTGAGATAATAGGGCCGCAATAGTCGTTGGTATAGTGCACGATATCAAGGTCCGTGTTCATGCCAATTTCTCTTATCTTAGCTCTAGCTCTTGAGTAAAAAGAAAGTAGTCTAAATGGAGGTTTGTTGATTGTATCGACAAACAATACTTGGGGCCGCGCGTTATGCGGATCAGACCTGTTGATACTCGTTGTCAACACTATTACTTCATGACCAAGCTTCAAAAGAGCGTGAGAGAGTTCAGCGGTATAAGCGCCCTCGCCGCCGATCCAGTGGAATGGAGGAAACTCATAAGTGACTAAGCAGATATTTAACTTGGGCATTCTTTAGCCCCAATTATCAATATGTTGTAAGCAAAGCAAACGAGTCGCGTCCTTCTGAACAGTCTATCTAACCTATTTGCTATTTTTAGAGGAATGATGTGAAAGCGAGCATCATGATATAATCCAAAGAGTGGCAGAAAGGGAATAACCTGAAATCCTTCAACTTTTACGATAGATAAGCCTCCGTCTCGGAACATTTTCTTGAACTCCAACAAATTGCATCTCTTGATGAAAATCTTCTGCCGGGGTATCCTCCTAGCCCTAACAACGCGAGCAACAACCGTTTTTAATCCCTCCCAGAGAAATCTTAGGCTCAAATAGTTAGTGTGATCAACAATCACTTTGCCTCCTACTTTGGCTACCCTAAACGTCTCTCCGATCGCTTTCTTCTGATTGGGGATATGAACGATGGTTCCTATGAGATTCACGATGTCAAAGCAGCAATCGCGGAAGGGGAGATGTTGAGCGTCCGAAACAAGGAGACATATCTTGTCCAGAGTTTTGAATTCCTCTGCCCTCACTTTCAGCGATTCTAGCATCCTACGGTTAATGTCCGTAGAAACTACTGTCTCGCTTATCCTGGTAAGAGGTGTGGTGAATCTGCCTTGTCCGCACCCCAGATCGAGGGCTAGGCCACACTTGGAGTCATTGACGTTGATGGCTTCGAACCAAAATTCGGAATGTGCCAGAAAGTAATCGCCTTGATCAATCCACCAGCTTGGATCAAGTTTCGTGAACGATTTGCTCATCAAGTCATTCCCAGACTCGCGATGACCGTAAAACTATCCGTTAGAGATCGATGGGTGCAACCAACCCTGAAAAGTGACTGTTACCGCTTTTCCATTAACGCTCTTACCGCTCTGATACCGGCGATCATAGAAGACTACAGGAGATTAGGGCTCCGGGCAAAAAGAAACATCGGTCAACATGAGACATGGCCCGCAATATTCTTGATTTGATGTAGTTGATTTGCATTGGGCGCCAATACTTCTTCTCCCATTTATCTGTCCATTCATGCTTTAGAAACTCCCTTGAGAAATCCGATTCGTTGAAAGCTTTGGCTACGATCTGACCCGCGATTCTACCGCTGTGGATAGCGTACTCGATCCCCCCTCCCCATATGGGGTCAGCCATACCTGCGGCATCCCCGACTGCAAGCATCCTCGGTCCAACTGTTTCTCGGGCCGGCGCGAATGGAATAAGATCGACCGCGAACCTTAGGATCTTTCTGCCGGTGAGCTTCTTCGAGGCTATAGGATGCTCATTCACCAGGTAGTTGAGATGATGACGGATGCTTCTCTGCAGCATTGAAAGTAGACAGCCAACTCCTACGTTTACAACGTGTCTTTTTGGAAAGATCCAGCCGAAACCCCAAGGTGATATCTTCCTGTCAAAATAGTACTCGAAACAGTTCAGAGGGTTGCTTTTCCACTCCAATTCGTAAATCGCACCTAAGGCTGTGTCGCTCGGGGTTCTTGAGAATCCGAGGCCGAAAGTCTTGTAAGCCAAAGAACTGGGGCCGTCAGCAAATATGACCAGGTCAGCAATCATGGTGATAGGCTCGCCTGTGTTCATCCTCTTCAGGTAGATTCTCACACTGCTGGTCTCGATAGCTACGCCAGTCGCCAAGGTAAGACAATTCAGCTTGGCGCCAACTCTTACTGCCCTTTGTGCTAGGTAGTTGTCGAAGACCCTTCTATGAAAGGAGATGCTCTTAACGGGTGAATGCCTCCTATCAACGATCCCCCAGGGAAAGAAAAACATATAGTTGAATATCTCTTTCTCGATAACAGACGGTTCCAAATCCAGATCCTTAACGAGATGAGTTTCAAGAATTCCACCACCGCAAACATTGCTCTTTCCAGGGAACTCGTCCTTCTCAACCATGAGAACATCTAAGCCCCTTTTGGCCATCTCCGCTGCCGCTGCGGACCCTGAAGGTCCGGCTCCAATAACGACAACGTCAACTCTCTCACTCAAGATTCTTGTTCTCCGCGATGTATACTCGTCTCGCCTCGGCCATCGAAAGTAATCTGGAATGTACTTAATGCTACGCGCGGCTCCTCTGAACTTATCGCGCCTAGAGGTACTCGCTTAAGATTCAACTGCTACTTTCGCCTGTTTTTTAAACCGCGTTTACATGTTCGGTAGTTAGCTTGGGTCAAGATTATTCCCACGCATTCGGCTCAAAAGTGTATCTCAGCAAAGCTCTTTTTAGAATACTGTCAAATAAGAAAGCTCATCCGAATCAGGTGCGGTATGTCAAGGTTCGCTGGCTGACCAGTTTGCATCTAAAACGCCCTCTTTCTCAAAAGCGATCTAATAAGTGAAAGCATGCGTACACGCGAGAGGAACTTTATAGCGACGTAGTAGGGAGCTATAGAGAAAGGACTGCCCGGGATATACGCATGTTCTGCAAAGGCGCGGCCGGTCACCTCTTTTCCGTCTAAAGTTCCTGTTACGGCACAAGCTCCTTCCCATAAACCTTTGATGATCTCCTGATCCTTTAAGAGGGGTTTTAGCATAAGCTCTATTCGTTTTTGGGGGGCTGTTATCCTCCAGCCGGCGGGATAGAGGCAGCCGCTTTTGCTTCTCCAGTAGCCAAGGCGATGTACCTCGAATCCGTTAAGCATAGCCATAGAGTCATTGGCGATGATGCCAAAAAGCAAGGGCTGTACATATCGTCTTGTAATCGGGTGTAGACGAAGGAAGACAAATATCTCTGTGTTACTGTTCAGGTTGATGCCAAGCCATTCCCACCCGCCAAAAAGTCCCCATTCCCAACTGCCCCACTGTCTCTCTATCCACCCCACACCGCGCACATGTTTCGTCTCATTCCCCACGGTCACGCAGCCGTTAATATCCAGGTGAGTCTGAACGTAATAGTAAGAGTATCCCCCGGCTATTCTTATCACCTCAGTCTTCGTCGGCAGAAGAGGAGTTTTCAGCGACATCATACTCAGATCGAGTGAGATTGGCATATCTGCTGATACTTCGTTGTGCATCTCATAAGTGAATAGCTCGCCCCCCTGTCTCCACCAGTTTGACCCGTACGAAAGATCCAACCCAAGTTCTGAATATCTGCATCTGGCTGCCTTGTTAGTGGCAATCGATCTGTAACAGATCTTTCTATCCTCGTCGACAACGCTGAGGAAATAGTTCACCTCCGAGTTCTCAAAACTTGTTGGTGCGAGATAGCATAACACGAAGCTGTAGCGGCTTCCGTCGTCTGCCTGAGAGTGTCCTTTAAAGTACCACCACTCGCGCTCTGCGTAGGAATGTCTCCCCTCGTCCCTCGGAAAGGTTATGAAGCTAGCTGATCGTCCTATCTTGCCCGTCCTTATTGGATTCGTAACCATTTTCCTCCATTTCAGAGGAATCGGACAACAAACTTGAATGCTGATGAAATCCGGTGAATGCTGTTTCTAAGTTGCAAAAAGTCATAGATGTTTGGCTTTTCTGCTTTCAATCTGAACGTTTAGAATCCTGCAGATGCAGGCAAGACCTGATAAAGCTCCGTACCGGCTTGAAGTAGTACTTGAATCGGTAATATTGCGAGGCGATCACGAGTAATGTTAGGAAAGTGTATGGTTGGAAATTCCAAGCCACTAGTAGACTTAGGTAAATTGGAAGCGTGCTTACTAGACAAAAGTAAAGGTAATTAAAGTACAAGGGATATTCCTTTTCTTCCTCTATCAACGCCTTTTTCTTGATCAACGTTCTTATGGAGACGAACCCGACTACCAAGATGGCAAGAGCAAATGATAAGTCGGGAATCTTCACTAGAGCGATTACGCAGAAAACGAGTATGAATAGAGCTGTGAGGGGACGCAGACATAGGTTCAATGTCTGTAAAGCTTTTACTGGATTCGTCTCTACCACTAAGGTTCTTGTCTGCGTTCTTGAGTCCGCTTCATAGTCCAGAATTTGGTGATGTATGATAACTTCGGCCTGAAGGATGAAGCATAAGATGATGAAAAACAGTGTATCCAAATGGAAATAGTGGAAATACGAGAATACGAGAGCGACTGGAATAGCCTTCTCCATCAACGCATTGCACAAAACGCCCAGGACGCCTCTTTCCTTCAATCTTATTGGGGGTGCCGAGTAAAAAGTAGCCAGAAAATATCCAACTATACTGATGATGGCAAAAACAGGTTGTTTGATGAAAAAGATGATTATTACATAGTTTAATGATACAAGAGTCACAACCAGAATGGCTATTAATAATCTAGGCACTTGGTATATTGTTCTTTTCTTCCCAGAAAGCTTATCGTATGGCATATCACAGTAATCATTTATGAGCGAACCGGAGGCTAGCCCTAGAACCAAACAGACTAATAGCGTGAGAATCTGCATGACGAAACCATGATCAAATATTTTCAAGGTCAGAATTGAGTAAGCAAGTGCGAGGAGGCAAATATGCATGTCGGAATCCAACCAAACCTTCCATGCTTTAAGTCCAGCCACGTTCCGTACGAGAGTTACATATTTTTGTAATCGACTATTCCAAACGTTCAATGAAGTCACCGTTCAAAAGAATTAAGAAGATTTCTTTCCGACAATGCTCATATGGGCACAGGCAAAAAGTTCCAAGGCGGAGCCGATTCCAGGTAGAGCCCTAACGAGGTTGTAAATCCTCTTTATGAAGTAAGCATGAGCCTGATGTGAGAAAACATCGAGGTAAAACATACGATTCACGATGTCGAAACCAGCTTGGCGTAAGGTTTTTAACAAATAAGCGGCTGATTTTAGATCTACGTGAAGAGAAGTGAATCTTGAAACATGATCACGCAACCTCTTGTCTGGTCGAATAGGAATAGGCCTTAGGAAGAGAGAACTAAGTTTTGAAAAAAGTCGAAAAGGAAAGGCTGACCTATATTTCAAGTGGTCTGGGTTATCCGTATAGATAACGATCTTTCCCCCATTTTTTAAAGCAGTGAACCAATCATTCAGTGCAGTTCGGTACTGATCTCTATAGAGATGTTCAACTAAGTCGGCCGCTATGATTCTGTCAAAAACATTTGGAACGAAGGGAAGATGCTGAACATCTGCGCGGACTATTTCCGAGTTGCCTGTAATTTTCAACTTCCGCGTCAAGTTTTTCGATATTTTGACAGCATTATTCGAGAAGTCTATCCCAACTGCAAACAATTCTCTTTTGGCACATTCAATGGTTAACGTTCCTACACCGCAACCTAGATCCAGAATGAGATGCTCTCTTTGTGGGGATATCAAAGAAAGGATTCTTAAACTACGATCTTTAATATAATCTATGGCTAACGTCATACACTCTTGCTGGAATTCGCCTAATTTATCACGATTCGACAAAGAATTGAGATACGCTGTAACATAAAAGAGATGGTCCTTGAAATACTGCTCCGTATAATCTCTATTCGAGATTCTAACCATCGCCTAACCTCCACTGACCTCTATGGCTAGCCTCATTATCACGACAACGTTCAACGGAGTCGCCATCTGAAAGGAATTACGAAGATTTCTTTACGATGATACTGATAATATTGTGACATAGAAAAATCGATAGATCAGCCGATGACAGGTACAGCCCTTACGAGGTTATTAATCTTCGTGACATATGTGGTATATTAGAAAAAATATCGAGGTAAAAGAACCTACTGGATACTTGAGGGTTTACTGATTTCTCCAACGAGCTCCTCAACTGTTTTTGATCAATGTCTTGGACAAAGTTGTTAGGCTCTTCTTTCAAATACCACCCAGATTTGATAACGCGTTGGGTATCCCAAAGAATAGCCCAAAAGTGGCTTTCCAGTCCAGACAACCCGGTAATTGCTCTGAAGCACTTCTTTCATGGTTGTGTTGAAATAAAACTCCAGATATTCTCTACTGATTATGATGAATCGGGGCTTCAATATTGTCAAGACCTGTTCGTTTACGGTATACTTGCCGTAGGCGACTGGTCTTTCAAGGACTAGAGCCTCACGTTCCATCTCTGGAGGAACACGCTCAAGTGGAACGAATGTGACGTTAAGATCGTATTGGTTAATATAGTAGATGTAAAAGCTCGCCCACCATCCGGATATGACTTCTCCTTGGCCAACCCGACTCTTCACATACGACATAGCCAAACGGTTGCCTTCAAACTCTCCTGCGTCAATAGATGAAACCATTGCGCCGACCATCGTGTTTGTAAAAACGAAGATAGCCACAAATAGTAGCACGAAAACCTTTAGAACAAATGAGGTCTCCTTTAACCCTTTTTTCACTTGTGCGGATCTGAATCTATGGACACGTAAAGAGCATGCGTAGCGAATGGTCAGATTCGCAAGCATAATGAGACAGTAGGGGAGAGCGTAAATAAGCCAATAAATATGTCGGAGGGGGCTGATGACTGTAAAGGAAACTGGCGCCAGAAGGGAAAGTAAAAGAAAGCTCTCATTTATTCTCCCTATTAGCGAAGGATAGATGTGGTACAGGATAGCAGCCAAAGATAAGGTCAAAATAGAAAGCTCGTAGGCTCGTAACCACGGTAACCATGGACTTGCCGCCCTTGCCAACAAATAAACAAAGTCTCTGATGCCTCTGGGTACGATGTCGAATAGGGAACGTGAAACCCGTTCTGGAATTTGGGCGCGTTGTCCCCACGCTGGGCATGGTGAGACCTCATTCAGGATGAGGGAAAGCTGAACCGGTGAAATGACCAGAAGAATTGTTGCAAGCCAGATTAGGAAATCCTTTCTAACTAGAGGCTTCCAGCTCCTTTCAATCCACGCGATGAACAGAACTGAGGCTAGTGCTGCGGCTAGGGCAATATACTTTGTGTTTAAGCTTAACCCGAAAAAGATACCTGACATGCACATGTAGGTCCGGCTCTTCTTGTTGTAGCCAACCCAGAAGAAATACAATGCCGTTAGTATAAAAAACAGCACGAGCGATTCTGATGTCGCCAGTCGACTATAGAGGATGTGAAAGGAGGAAAAACAGAGAAATAGGGCCGAGAGCAATCCCACTTTATTATCAAAGACAGATTTGCCAAGAAAATAGACCACTACGATCGTTAAGCTGCCTGAGACGACCGATACCGTTCTAGATGCTTCTAGGGAGGTCCCGAAAAGGTAAATCCATATAGCATACAGGTACTGTATTAGCGGAGGATAACAGCCCCACTCCCACATTAAGCGCTCCGTCCATCTCAAACCGTAATGAAGAAGTTGATACGCTTCCAGCTCAAAGGTAGTTTCGTCAGGATAAACTGCGACACGTAACAGATCAGACGCTCTCAGTAAGAGGGCAACCGAGAATAGTACAGAAGCAATTATGAGCTCCCGCCTATCAGACCTTTTTCTCCCGAATCTGACAGCAAGCGCAACAATTCCTAGGAAAACCACGAATCCAATGATCCATATTGTTGTTTCAACTGGATAAGTTGTTCTAATCTCGTAAACCGTTGCCGAGGCATTGTCAACCAACTTAATCACTACGCGATCAGGTAGCAATGAGTACAATTTACCGACAAATACTAAGGGCCCTATATGATCGTCCACAGGAGTGACGTAAAACTCAGCCCTATGAGATTCTCCTGGACGTAAAGTGAAACTCCTAATCCAGTCTAGGGAGTAAAAGTATTTAATCGAAGTCTGAAAGGGAAAATACAGATAGACCAAGAAATCCGCTGTAATATTGCCAGTATTCGTTACGACTAAAAGGATTGTGTATGTTTCGCCAACAGTCATTCTTTTTGGGACGCTTCTAGAAAAGATTTCGTAGTCTATCTCACCTACAGCTATTGGCTCTGAGGTCCGTCGGGTCTGCCCATCGAGAGGCGGCTCTGAGTTGACAGCTTTTGTAGCCAAAACAAAGACAAGTAGAGCTGCAAACATTATGAGAAGCGAGGACCTAAGAATTCTCTTCATCTTTGCTTATTCCACATGCGTGATGAAGCATACGTATAGTAAACGTATATTCGAGTAGATGCACTCTTAACGAATGATGGTCGTATTCTGGGTTACCTTGCTTTCCTTGTTACTGGCGTGCATATTGGAGGGTTGAATTGGTTTCCTTGGATCTAAGCCTTTTTTTCCTAGAACGTAGATCATATGGGCTTGGGCAGCTTTCACGGCTTCTGGCAGAGACTCCTCTAATACACCTTGAACATGAAGGAATTTGAAGAGATTCGATTTGTTAAAGTTCCACACTCTTTTACATTTCCTAATTAACTTGCCCACAGAAATGTGTGAAGGCCAGAGCGGCATGTCAATACCACCTTGGGCCACTATGGTAAGGTCGGCCTCCCTGAAAATTTTGCTTAGAGTTTTAAGGGTCATAGAGTATCCATACTTCCTTTTGAACCGTGATCCGGCGATACGAAGGTATAATCGGAAGAAGAGGTCACCTACGTGTAAACGGTTTGGGACAAAGACCAACACGAAACGTTTGGAAACCCTCACCATTTCCCGGATGCATTCAAGAGTGTTCTCGGAGTGACTGATGGCATCCGAGTTCCAGACCAAATCGAATATATTAGAATTAAGCGGTAACTTTCGCAGATCCCCCTTCAAAAATTGGATCTGTCTTGAAGAACAGTTTCTCAAATTTTGTTTCGAGTTATTCATTAAAACGATTTCACATCCCATATCAGCTAAGGAGGCGCTATCAGCAACCCCTGTGTCACTAGCCTCGAGAACGACCCTTATGTTTAAACGTCGGACCAGATTTCTCAAATATTGTCTCCTCGCGAGGTGTTCGTAGGCAGTACCCAAGCCCTCACCAAGCAATGCGTTGCGATCGTGGAATCCACTTGATTCTTCCAATCATCTAACCGCCCTATCGGATCAACTTCTTATGAGCACCTGATACGGTTGTACCCGTACCTATCACATCTGTCATGTTTGGCTTTGCTTCCAAATGGGCCTACGAAGTCAGCGGAATCTCACCGAGACAACGTAGAATGTTTTGTGGCTGTTATTAGCAGCGAGCCCATTCCCAGATACCGTGGAAGTAACTTCCAAATTATCTTAAAAGATAAACAGTACATGAGCATTATGAAGCCGAGTCCGAGACCGTGATCACGTAGAAAACCTTCGATGATTTCTCTATCATATGTAATCGCTTGGTCGGCAGATACGTAAAATATTACTTTGGAATTAACGAAACCATTAGATTCTAATGCATCTCTGTAAGATTCAGCGACATGAGGTGTTTCATTTATTGTTGCGATACCTTGTTTCATCCACCATTCTTTAGGGATAATTTTCTTGACAAGCCACGAAGCCCTAAACACGATATTTGAACCATTTGGCTCAAACAGTACAATTCTGCCATTCTTTTTGACAACTCTCGATAGTTCTGGCATAATATGACCTAAATCAGGAAAATGATGCAGAACTTGCCCACAAAAGCACAAATCGAATAATTCGGACTTAAAAGGGCTTTTCGTCACATCACTTCTAATGATTGAGAAATCAGTCTTCTCCACTTGAGATCGTTCTTTCGTGATCTTGAGGCTTTGAGCGGAAATATCTACTGCTACGACAATAAGACCTGCTTTCGCTAACCTTACTGCCCAACCACCTGTCCCACATCCTGCATCAAGTGTTAATAAACGTCTGTTGGTGATGTTGATCCCTATCAGTCGTGCTCCTTCTTTTACTGCTTCCTCCAGTCTCCCAGCTCTTTTGCTTCTAATGCTTTCTCTTCTGACTTCCTGATCAAAGAAATGAACCTCGGCTTTTGCATTCTGGTCTCTATTTTTCTCGTGCACGGTCCGCGTACCGCCGCTTCGAGTCAACTTTTGGGATAACAGGTGGATCTGGCTCTCGTGGAATGTGGAGGAGCCGAAACGCATTTTCCAGAGCCTACAGCCATATTCACATCACGATTCAGAAATCATCTTTTTGGATCATTCGGCGGCATCAACTAGCTAGACTATGAATGACCGAAACGTACTCATCAACTATTTGAGACCATTGGTAGCGACGTAAGACGGTTTCTCTAGCCTCCCCCCCGAGTTTCTGTCTGTATTCATCTTTGTCCAGAAGCTCGTCGATCTTGAGTGCCAGAACTTCAGGGTTGTTGGGTTGAACTGTGATCCCGTTCTTGCCGTTTTCTAAGAATTCGGGTATCCCTCCGACCTCGGAAGCAATCACTGCTTTTCCTGCGCTCATCGCTTCTAGGGCGGTCAACCCGAATGGTTCAGCCCAGATAGAGGGAACCACAACTAGATCGCACGTAGCGTATATCTTGCCTATACTCCTTTCACTTTTCCAGCCGATCCGCTCAATGAAGGGGGCCTCATATGGTATCTCGGATGTTACTAAGATCCGGAAATCATCTCGCTTCTTCCAAAGAATTTGGCCAGCTTTCAGCAAGACTCCAATCCCCTTCAAAGGGTCGCTTGCTCTGCCTGGGAAGAATATTCTCTTATTTGCTTTGGTTTCGCTTGAAATCGGCTTGAACTGGTCAGGATCCACCCCACTTGGTATAATGTGAAGTTTTCGTCTTGGGATGATTTCGGAAAATCTTCTCTTCATATAAACAGAGGTGACGATAAACCCGGCGGGATAACCTAGACTTTCTTTGACGATAATATGGTAGAAAGGATACAGGAAGGAAAAACATCTCAAAAACTCCCAGTCCAGCGATGGTGAGAATCCTATTGTGTTCCAGCAGAATGCACACCTATGTGGATACGTCACAAAATTGTATGGACATATCTTGCTCTCGCGAAATAACACTCCGTGCTGAGCAGGGCATAAAAGCTCATAAGAGTACAGCCTAACTATCACCGGATAGTCCTTTGCTGACAGGATCATGTAAGGTTTTAGACCGTTACCATTAGCGATGAGAACCACATCAGGGTCCACTTTTACCAGCGCCTTTCTCATCTCTTTCTCAAAACACGGACCATTGAAATGCACGTTGTAACTGAACCGGACCCTAACGAGGTCAAAGTTCCTGCACTCCATTTCATCTGTAGTCCCTCTACCTCTAAAGTGGGGCATTAGCAAGATGACTCTATGGCCTCTCTTAGATAGCCAAGTAGAAACTTCCTTTATGTCCCTGATTCCTCCTCCACGCGGAGGCCAGTGGAACCACGAATCCAATACCGCTACCTTCAATTTTGAACCCGCTGAGAATATCCCAGGACTGTATCGAACCTTTCAGGTTAAGCTTTCTGAGAGAAGAGAATATGCTGAATGGTCCCGCTAGATCTTGAGGATTATGCAGATCACGGTTGGGAATACCAAGAAAAAAGTGAGGCCCGTCATCGTTTCTTTCCTCAGTATGTCTAGAGTGTAAAGTGTAGTGTAAAGTGCTATGAGGGAGAAACCTAAGATTTTAAGGTTACTGAAAACAGCCAGTACAAGATTTAATGGTATAAACAGCGTGAAAAACATCTTGATCTTTTGCTTGCCAAAGATCGTGGCAAGCGTTTTCGCTCCGGCTATTCTGTCGTATTCGTAGTCAACCACCTCGTTCCAAAGTTCATACATCACTGAGATGTTGAAGAAGATCATAGAGAGAAGGAGTATTTCCCGACTTATGTCGCCGTTTAGCTGCGTCCCCACTAGAAATGGCAGACAACCACCAAATAGGCCGTGAGACATCGCATCTAAAGGAGGTCTCTCCTTCAGTCTTATTGGCTTAACAGAGTAAATCGATCCAAGAAGAAGCAGGGATAATAGAAGAGCCATAGCCTCAAAGTGAAATGCGAAGAAGTAGATGGTGAAGCCGACGATGACAGCGAGACTTGATGCTAGGACAGCGCTCTTCTCGTTCACTTCTCCTCTAGATATAGGATTGTGCCACATCGTACGCGGGTTCCTCTTGTCATCCTCTGCATCAGCGATGTTATTTATCCCAAAAAGGGAACCGAGCATTAGAGAAGATGAAAGGAATAGGAGAATCGGTCTCAAAGAAAGCCAAACATTGGGCATAGATGTGTAAAAATAGCCGGTCAAGAAAAACATTGAATAGTATGCCGACGGCAGTGGCCTCAAGGTCTTTCGCGCAGCGGTGAGGAATGCGAGACCTTTCCGAAAAATGTCAGATTTTATCATCGACAAACTCGACACACTGGAATCAAGTGGAAATCGTGCATATCAAATCGTCAACAAGACTGCATATTATGAGGAAGGCATAAATAGGTGAAATAGGCTCTTCACTGAAAATGAATCTCACGAGAACGAAAAGCTGGAGTTAAGACATTGTCCGAAGAAATTCCTGTCTACATCCCTAAAAGTCTCTATGAGAAAATCAAGCTTCGGGTACAGTCTAGCGGGGGCGAGTTTAAGAATGTTCGGGAATTCGTCAACTTTGTTCTCCAAGAAATCGTAAAAGAGGAGGAACCTGAAGAAGTCGTTACTTCGGAGGAGGAGGAAGCATTAAAGGAGCGTCTAAGAAAGTTAGGCTACCTTTAGAAGTCTCGTTTTCCAAACTTGCTAATGTCAAAAAGATCAAAGTTATTACACCTCAATCTCTAATCATTTCTACCTTCTTGGCTATTAGCCACTTCAATGCGTAATTGTGGCGTCTATCCTTATGTGTCATATCGTTAAAAGGGTCGGTGAATATTCTGGCGTCGGAATCGTGTGGTATTGGTACTCCCATGTAAGCCATGATTGTTGGTGACGCGTCCCACGCATTTATCAATCCCAAGTTGGTAGGAACGACATCGTCGCCTACGAAACAGAATATACCGTGTGGATGATGGCTACAGAACGGAGCATTAGTATATATTTCGAAATGGATTTTATTTGACCCCGGTGCGTACCCGTTCTCATGGTCGAAGTAAATCATAAGGTTTGGGGCCCTCCTAATGTATTGACCCCGATAGATTGTTTCGCGATTCTTAACATCGGCTATCCCCTCGCTATGAAGGAGTATGTTCTTTATGCCCTCAACATCGCTGGCATTTTTGACGAGCACGCCGTACCCCAGAGGCGTTGGCATGAAGGCTTTTGAGGCCTTAATATCCACACTTGGAATGGCAAGTTCGCAGATTTGGTTGGTTTCAAGTGTAAAAGCGTGTTCACCTATTTTTTGAATTGAAAAGGGTAAAAGTCTGCTCACCAATTTTTTGAGGGGTTTCATTCGGGGCTTCTCCAATTGTTGCGCCAATACCTGCATATATAGGGGAAGATGAAGTATTGCCTTACTTGCCCTACTATGTCCTTTACTCATTAGATTGTAAAATTTTTGCCAGCTTTGACCTGTTGACGGTTGGGCGAATCCATGCTTGTAAAGTATCGTGTTAACGTTTATCATCCTCCTGTACCTTCTAAAACCATGATCAGAAATAAGTACTAAGAGGTCTGCAAGGTCTCTCCCAATTTTCACGAGATCATCAATTAGAGTGAAGATCTTAGAAGCTCTTGGGTGACCTGAGAGGGCTTCGTCATAAGCAAAATGTAATAGATTGTCCGGTTCCTGAAGCATTATCCACGCTAGACTCCAGCTTTCCTGTCTTAGAGCTTGATCAACAACAGCTACCCTCTCATAAGTTTTTTCAAGCTTTAGCTCTAGAAACAAGCCCTTGTCTAACTCCCCAGATCTGCTTTCTGCATCCACAACCTCACTGTAGAGGGGGAAGCCTTTGGCATACTTTCCCATTTTCTTCGGATACGACAGTATTCTAGGAGATAGTGCGGCACTAACAATTTTCAGATTCTCTAAGGGTATTATGGGGTATGAGGGTATCGGGTTAAAGACCAGCGCCTCAAGTCCTTGCATAGCCAGCATTTCATAAATCCTTGGGTGTTCAAGATCCCGGGTTGTGATTAGCCTCTGTTCCCCCGACCAGAGGTCTTGGTAGACGAAGTCGAATATTCCATGCTTGCCTGGGTTCACTCCGGTTGCGATGCTTGCCCAGGCCGGTAGCGAGATTGGCGGATATGAGTCCAGAACCCCTCTCGCAGCCTTGTTCAACATGCGTTTCGTATGTGGCATCACCCCTAGCTCCATCATCTTGTCTATGAAACCCCACGAAGCGCCGTCAAGACCAATAACCACCACGCGCCTTTTAGCTACTCCCAACACTCGCCCTCTGGTTAGCCTTGAGAGGTAGATGCTTCAGTGGTTTTCAACCTTCCCGCAGCATATTCTAAGCCTAGATAATCAAAATAATGCCTATTTATGGCGTCTCCACAAACCTTCTTCCCTACGTCCTCCCTCCTTTTACGATCGATCAAGCAAACCTCGAAACCGGCTTCAGCCACGGTCTTTGCAGTGATACACCCCGCTGTTGCGGCACCAGCCACAATCACGTCAAACTTTTTCAAAGAGGGGCGGCTCCACAGTTCTATCGTTATCGCACAGGAGAAGTACCCTGCATGCATAGTTAGAGCAAAAAGCGTCATAGTTACGTCGAATCAGACCGTCAGAGACATCCAACGGTTTTCAGGAGATAGTAATATCTATAATCTTCGATATGTTCAATCTCTGGCCAAGCCGAGAGCTTGGCTTAGTGCTCTCATTTTCGAGGCGAGGGCTCTACCTGCCGGACCACGTTCTAAGTGCCACAAATAGACAGCTAACGGTATCGATACGATAAACAAGTAGCCAAAGAATTTCCACTCTTCAGCGACATAAAGGTGGCGTTCGAGCGCCAGCACGTTTATGCAAAACACTTGGAGGGAGTAACAACCTATCAAAGTAGGCAGATTCCAAACAGCGAGCCTTCCTTGGAGAAGCACCGCCAAGCAGAAGACAACTAACACAGGACCGCCATAGAAGTCTATTCTAGATAACTCATATAGGATGCTGCCCGGCTGGGTTGAAAGCATGGTTTCGATCCCGGTTTCAAATGAGCCGAGCTGCCTCACCTCTGCAATGGCAAACCTGTCAAAAGTGCGATCTGCTAAGTCGAAGTCTCGCCAATCTACACGCCAGTTGACAACGAAATCTGACATTTCGACATAGGTGTCGGACGCAAATCTCTCTGGAGCAATCACCATCGTAACCCATTCCGGTTTTAGATGTTTGACTAGAAGCACAACCGGTGTAAAGAGACCTCTCAACCTACATACTTTCTGAACATCTCCCGGCAATGACTCAAGCGTGATTTCGTTGCTGTAGATGATGACGCCCGCACTTTCCAAGTTGTGATGAAACAAGTAGGGTATCAGAAGGCCGATGTATATCGCCACGACGCAGGAGACTAACAGAACCCTCCTTCCCATATGATTGCCTCTGTCAGATGACTTAGCACGGGATCTATTCAACTCTTTGAGGTGAATCTCTGCTGGGGCAGCCTCATCTGCATTCGTATGCCCTGGGTTCTTTGCCTGAGGCTCGTGGGTTAAGTCTTCCGGCTTCCAAGTATATACAAAGTAGCCAACTAAAGCCACCGCTGCGATCCCGGCAGCCACGCCTATGTAAAAATAGGGTACAAAAGGTGTTATCGGTAGAACCTTGAACTCATATAACTTAGACACATTGTAGGTGTTGTTGAGATCGTCTCTGTAGATCACCGTGATGTTTAGCAAATAAGTGCTGGGTTCGAGCGTACCGTCAACGCTTACCGGAAAGATGATTGATTCTGATTTCATGCTATCTATATTTGCAACATGTGCAAAAGAGCTGGCTATCAAGTTCTTTCCCCCAAAGATTTTTATTGACGCATCACGAGCTGCGTCTGTACCTACGTTGGTCATCTTAACAGTCATCAAACCACTTTCACCCGGGGTCACGGGCGACGGATCGACGATTATCTCGTCAATAAATATTTGAGGCTTACCCAGAATCTTGACACCGATTAGACCTGACTTGGTGTAGCTTTTCCCGTAATGGTCTTCGTACGAGACAACGAACGGTATGGAGTATACTCCAACTAATGCCTTTCTGTCTACGGAGATTTCTATCTGGAGGGATTTACTCTCGCCCTGCCTTAGATCGCCTATGAAGAAGTTGGAGCTAGAACCGGTTAATGCGAATGGGTAGCTGATGTCCAGAGAGAGTTGAACCATAT
>Ga0315312_1000167_pt1 | contig 102366 bp, 104 predicted proteins | sample TDP7_MG_FD_203629 | JGI IMG/M metagenome (GOLD analysis project Ga0315312, IMG submission 203629) | Freshwater sediment microbial communities from Lake Towuti, South Sulawesi, Indonesia - TDP7 | ecosystem: Environmental > Aquatic > Freshwater > Lake > Sediment | place: Indonesia: South...
AGTCGGGAAACGCGTTGTAGGCCTCGCTGAAAGATTGTTTGTAGTCCTTGAGGCCGCGTATATCCTCGCCAGTGCTACCGTGCTGGACGATGTCAGTGGCGTATAACTCGTCTATTACGGCCATGGCGGCTGCCTTCCCCTTGTTGCACTCCTCATACAAACGACGCATGAGCGCCTTATTTTCTTTTGCTGACATGACAAATCATCCGCTAATTGCTATCAACTTCTATTATATATAATATTAAGCGCGCGCATTTATAATGTTGATCTGCCAGTTTCCTAGCTTCAGCCTCATCTCGGATGACTGACGCGCGCACACGCAAAAAATTGGGGGAAGTATTCTCTTACACATGTAATGGTAGCCCGGGGGAGTTTCGAACTCTCGCCAAGCATACATCAGACGTATCTTTACTAGTAAAAACGTGCTCGAATCCCGGCCGGAGCACCAATTTACTGGCACAGCATTTTCGTAGAGGGGATATGAAAAGTTGCGCATCTAGCGGGTCGCGTGATCAAAGCTTCCGTTTCATGATCATGTATACACTGCCATTAACCTAAGTAGGTTTGCGTTCGTTAGGTCAAGACGGAAATACATGCCTGTGGGAATAAAGAACGGTATAATCATGTCTTGTTGCGCCTGTCCAGCGGGGATTCTCGCGGTTGCAATTTCCGTTAGTGTTTCGAGGGTGTTTCCCATTTGAAGAAGGGCTGAGGCATCAGCCTCAACAGTGGGCGACATCCTCACGTTTGCGTACATGAAGGCTGGTGCATATCGGTTCACGTGCGTCTCACCTGCCGGATACACGCTCGTAACGTCTTGTATTCTTTTTTCCGGATCACTAAACCCGCCTATGTAATCCCAGCTGCTAATCCAGTTGATGGGGGTCCTGTATTCTGTTGGATTTTTGCCTAGTTCAGAGTCGTATTGTATCATGTTGGCTTCAGAAAGTATGGAAGAGACTGGCCCCGACACTTCGATGAAGAAGTTGTTTGTTGCGCTGTTCTTGTTGAACCAGTTGCTCGTAATTACATATCTTGCCGCTTCTAGTTGTGGGTATTTGTTATCGAAGTGAATCCTTATGGCTGCTCTAAAGGTGGTGTTCATGTTAAACTCATTGCCCAATATTCTTACTTTGTCGGTGTTGTCGAATTGACAATCGAAGGTTACCGGACCCCATGGTTCAAAAATATTGGTTACTACAAAGACTTGTGTGGCCCCGAAGCATTTTAGGTATACTCCCTTGCCTTCCGTGAACATGTTGTTTGTTACCCAGTATTGGCCCGGCTGCTCTGGTTTAGCAAGGGAAACGCCTCTATAGTCGCAGTTAACCGCTGTTCCAAATCCTGAAAAGAGACAGTGATCTATCGATAGGCCGTCAACGTTCGACAGTTGTAGCCCAATCGAGTTTTTCGATCTTGTTTTATCCACTAGCTTCAAATATTGGAATGATAGCCCCGTAACACCTCTTAGATCGTTGTTGTATGATGTTTGTATTGCAGGAGATGCCTTCGCTTCTATATGTGTGCCCCCTGCATAGTATGATTTGCCTAGAAAACTCGTTCCTACTATCGCTATGTTGCATTTTATGGGTATGGTAACCGTGGAGTCAAGGGCATAGACTCCCTCTTTTATTAGGATTAAGCCGCCGCTTGCAGGTAGGGCATCAAGTGTGTTTTGCAGGACATCGCTAAAGCTGGCTCCATAATAATCTATTTTCCCTGTTGCCCCGTTTTTGCTGAAATACGTGCTGTCCTCTATCCAAATGATGTAGGATGCGGTTTCCGTTTGGATATAGAGTTCGCTGTTGGCTCTGCTGGACGCGATAAGTAATGTTCCATAGTGAATAATCGGTATCGTTACGATTACTGTAATGAGGATGCCGATGAGGGCGTACTTGACTGGTTTACTTTGGCGGGAGTAGTAGTCGGAATCCGAATCCAACTTTGAATAACCAGTTAATAACTAGTTAATACTCCTTTATAAGACTTACCGCTGTGTAATAGCAATTTCAAAAAGGGACTAAACTGGCAGCGTTAAATCCGTTGCGCTTAAGTACTAGAGGTGCAAAAGAACATTATTTAGCGTGAAGCGAAACTGGAGGTGTATTGCACTCAGCAAGGTTTTGGTTGTTGAATCCTGGCCCCATCCATCACTTGTCTCTCTTGAGCGACATATGGAGCGCAATTCTGAATCCATTTCATTGTTAGGGGGTGTTTAAGTTCGGAAAAGTAATTGTGACCGCGGCCTTGCCGTATGCCAATGGTGAAATCCATTTAGGGCATGTTACTTCGACCTACCTACCATCGGATATACTTGCGAGGTTTCTGAGGTTAAAAGGAGACGAAGTTGTTTTCGTTTGCGCCACCGATGATTTCGGAACCCCCATCTTGATTGAGGCTGAACGGGAGGGGAAAAGCCCGAGGGAATTCGTAGCTCATTGGTACAAAATAGACGACAAGGATTTTAGCGATTTAGGGATATCCTTTGACATTTTTTATCAGACAAGTTCAAAGGAAAACGTGGATTTGACACAATATTTCTTCAAGAAGCTCTACGAAAAGGGTTTCATTTTTAAGCGGTCAATCTGGCAACCGTACTGCGAGAACTGCAAGAAGTTCCTACCTGACCGATATGTTAAGGGAGTCTGTCCCTACTGCGGTGCACCTGATCAATACTCAGACAGCTGTGAGAAATGCGGAAGAACCTTTCAACCAGGAGAAATCAAAGATCCACATTGCGCAATCTGCGCGTCAAAACCAACAAGCAAACAAAGCGAGCATTATTTCTTTAAGCTCTCCCACTTTTCAGAGCCGTTGAAGAAATGGCTAACAGAAAATCAGAAGTTGCAGTCCGAAATCAAGAATTACGTGTTAAACTGGATTGAGGAAGGATTGAAAGATTGGGATATCACTCGAGACATATCTTGGGGTGTTCCCATCCCCCTAGAAGAGGCTAAGGGGAAAGTGCTATACGGCTGGTTTGACAATCATCTCTGCTACATTTCAACTATGTTAAAATATTTTTCAGATAAAGGACAGGACGGAACAAAGTTTTGGAACTCTTCAACGGTCTATCATTTTATTGGAAAGGACATAGTGTACCATCACTATTTGTTCCTACCAGCTATGCGTATCGGCGTGGGAGAATTTAAGCTTCCGGAGTTTATACCGACTAGGGGGCATCTACTGCTTGAAGAAAAGAAATTCTCCAAAAGTAGAGGATGGTATGTCAGTTTAAGAGACTTTCTAGATCAATTTCCAGCGGATTACTTGAGGTATTACTTAGCGGCCATCACTCCTTACGATCAATCCGACGTAAACTTTAACTGGGAAGATTTTGAAGCGAGAATAAACAATGAACTAATTGCAAACATAGGAAACTTCATCCATAGAACCCTGACGTTTATTTGGTCTAACTACGACGGAAAAGTGCCGAAAGCGGAAAAGTATGACAGCTTGGACCATGAATTTAAGGAAAAAATTAAGGGATTAGCCAAACATGTGGGACAGGAGTTAGAAAAAATAGAGCTGAGTAGGGGACTCAGAAACATCTTGGAGTTTTCAGGTTTTTGCAATCAATATTTCCAACGGAAGCAACCTTGGGCTAACAAGGAAGACGCCAAGACCTGTTTATATCTTTGTGCGAACGCTGTCAAAAGTTTAGCCATTCTGCTCGAGCCCTACCTACCCTTCTCAGCCCAGAAGCTCTGGAAACAACTAAATCTAAAGAATTCTGTACATAAACAAAGTTGGAGCTCAGCGTCAAAACTGACCATAAAAAGTGGACACAAGATCAATGAACCGGGAGTGCTCTTTGGAAAAGTACGAGACGAAGAAATAAAGAGGGAGAAAGAGAAACTGCTAAAATTAGCAGTTAGCTAATCTTATACTGAGCCCGGAAAGCAAAGCCCCACCAAAAATCGAGTTATAAGCAAAACAAAGTGAACACTTTGACCCTGAAGATCGACCTTCACGTTCACACGTGCTATTCTTATGACGCCATCATAACCCTCGAAGAAGTGGTTGCGTACTCTAAGAAGCGAGGTTTAGATGGAATTGCCATCACTGATCACGACACTCTTTGCGGAGCGCTCAAACTAACCCGAGAAAGTGAGCTCATCATCATCCCAGGGGTCGAGATAACCACCCGGCAGGGTCATGTCCTCGCCCTCAACATAACCACGCCGATCTCCCCAAGATTAGGCCTCTCTGAAACGATCCAAAGGATTCATGACGCTGGCGGGATAGCGGTGGCTGCCCACCCCACTGCAGTTGGTAAGGAGGGGTTAGGGCTGGGACGAGTAACTCAAACTTTAGACCTTGACGCCATCGAGGTAATCAACTCAGCAGCCTTCCCCTATTTTCTTTCCACCTATTTAAGCCGAAGACTTGCCGCTGAGCTTAGCCTCCCACAGACCGCTGGAAGCGACTCTCACATTCCTGAAACCATTGGGATGGCCTACACCGTCATCGATGCTGACCCAGAGGTCGATGAAATCATTCATGCCATTAAAAGGGGCGCAACTATCCCAACTGGAAAACCAATACCATGGATGATGAGGCTTCAAAAGCTGGCGTTGAGCCTAAAGTGGGGGGATGAAAGCGCTATTCCTCAAAGTCCTCAAGCTGATCGATGTTCAAATTGATCCGCAATGGTTTTTCAGGCTCTGGGTCTAAGTTAAAGATCTTCTGATGTTTGTTGGAGTCGTCGATCAACGTCCTCACGGCTCCTATCTGGTTAACATTGAGTAAGGGGCGCCCTAAAGGGCTTTGAGCGATTTCCTCCAGTTTTCTGACCTCAACCAAGGTCGCTACGTGCTTCCCCGGTCTAGCCATTGCTTCTTCTCTCCCAAGCCTCCACGTTGAGGAGATCTCGAATTGCCACCCGAATAGCCTCAGCCCTGTTTGGATAATACTTTTCATTCACCAGTTGATCAAGCGCCCGAATGTACGGCTCAGGAAGATACAGCGTAATCAGCTTCATCTATATCCCCCCGCAAACCAAAACAACCAACGTTTACAATTATATCTTGTTATATTTAAAATAAAATATGATTAAAATAGGAAGAGCCAAAACCTTATAAAGCTTTCTCTTATTTGCATTTGGCTTGTTGCTGTTTCATGTAAAAGAGGAATTTTTCGGAATCTTTATGTTTCCCCTTATACGATTAAAAGCGTGACACTAGTTTGCTTAAGGTCTCATAACTGTTCAAATATATAGGCGGACAGAACCTGATGATGGAAGGGTCTAAACGGGTTTACGTTAGGAGTTTTGGTTGCCCCACAAACCTTGCTGACGGAGAATGTATGGCTGGTTGTTTAACTAGGGATGGCTATAAAATTGTAAAAGGCGAAGGCGATGCGGATGTCTTAATCTACAACACCTGCGCGGTGAAGACACCCACCGAAAATCGGATAATAGAAATCTTAAGGAGGGCTCCAAGGGGCAAGAGGATCCTTATAACCGGCTGTCTCCCCCTTATAAATTTCAATAGGTTAAAGGCTGAGGTGAAGTTCGATGGCGTCTTGGGACCGGCTCCAGGTTCTGAAATCGTGGATGCTGTGCGTAGAGTGGATCGCGGAGAAAAAGTTGTTGCGTTAAAGAAGAATTCCAAGCCCAATCTTGACCTTCCCAAGATTCCCATAAATAGGGTTGTTGGGATTATGCCCATCAGTTATGGTTGCCGAGGGTCGTGTTCTTACTGTTGCGTCGTCTTTGCCAGGGGTCGCTTAAGAAGTTATTCAATCAATGAGGTGGTTAGAAGGATAGAACACGATTTGGCCTTGGGTGCTAGGGAAATATGGCTGACTTCTCAAGATACGGCTTGTTATGGAATGGACATCGCCACTAACCTCGCGGATTTATTAACAGAGGTTTGCAAAATCAAAGGAGAGTTTTTCGTTCGTGTGGGCATGATGACCCCCAATCATGCGCTGGAGCTATTAGACGATTTAGTTGAAGCCTATAAAGACGAGAAGGTTTTCAAGTTTTTGCATCTGCCAGTTCAAAGCGGAGACGATGAGGTGTTAAAGCTTATGAATCGTTTCTACTCAGTAGACGACTTTAAAACCATCATTTCCTCCTTTAGAAGGGAAATTCCAAACATCACGATAGCCACGGATGTTATTTGCGGCTTTCCCGGAGAAAGTTCGGAGGGTTTCGAGCGAACAATAGATCTTGTCAAGGAGATTCAACCCGATGTCGTTAACGTCTCGAAGTTTGCTCCAAGGCCAGATACGCCCGCGGCAAAAATGGATCGGCTTCCCCATCAGGAGATTGGGGAGAGGAGTCGAAGAATGTCGGAGTTGGTAAGAAGGGTTTCGTTCGAAAGGAATAGGGCTTGGATGGGTTGGGAGGGGAAGGTTCTCATTGATGAAAGGGGCAAGAGGAACTCATGGATAGGGCGGAACTTTGCTTACAAGCCTATGGTGATAAAGGGTAACGAGTTTTTGCTGGGTAGATTCATGGACGTTCGAGTGGTGGAGGCGCTTCAAACGTATCTGGAAGCGGAAGTCAGAAGATGATCAACTTCTTACTTCTCTGTATGGGTGACTTGGAACTGACTGTTAGAATTTTGATGGATTCTAGCTGTTTTTTCCTGAATTTTCTCGTTTTAGCCTCCGCCCACCGGTGGTATGATGGCGAAGCTGTCTCCTTCCTCTAATCTTGTTTCGAATCCCTGTAGGGTTATTATGCTCTTGCCGTTTACTAGAAACTGTAGGTGGCCTCTCACCCTCCCCTTCTCGTTATACACGTAGTTGGTGAATCCTCGACCATGTCTCTTCGAAAGGAGGTTCAGCAAATCTGCCACTGTAATGGCGTTTGGCAACTCTATCTCCTCCTCTTTCTTCCCGGTTAACTCCCGAAGTTCAGTGAAGAACTTAACCGTAATCTTCATTTGCGGTCGCCTACCGAATGTATAGCCACACAAAAATGATTTGTCACCGTGCTTTTTCGTTTCTACGGTTTGTTGACCATTTTGTTGATGGCTTCTTCCATGGTGTGGCCGTGGCAGTAGACCAGCGCTTTTTTGACTCCCTCGATACTTGTGACCGCTTTCTTGATGTCCAAGGCGAGCTTGAAGGCAATTGGGCAATAGGGACTCGAGGGTACAAAGTCGATCTTTACTACACCAGACTCTTGCTCCTTCACGTCGGTGATCATTTTCATTTTACCAAACGTCAAACCGGTTTCGGGGTCCACCAATTTTTCTGCCGCTTTTCGCACCCTATTTTCTAGGTCTGTCAATTCTCACGCCTCACAAGAGATTATTGTAAACTTGAAATCAAGATTGTTGCTCATCCTAATAAGATTGTGGGCTTTGCAATGCCTTAAACTGGTCAAAGTTTCGATATTTGAAAAGACACCTAGAGCTTAGTCCGTTTCAAGTGCATCCTCCAACTCAAGGCCATAGTTTTTGGGTGAGACGCTTTTGTCTCGTCTAATCGCGTTATGGCCGTGTTTTGTGGAGCCTCTAAGATGCCTTCGGGATTTGTGTACGCCTCCTCAGACGCACTCTTCATTATTTCAATGAATCGGTCTAGCTCCTCCCTCTCATACGATTCGGTGGGCTCAATCATCAGCGCCTCCTCAACGATGAGGGGAAAGTAAGTTGTTGGCGCGTGGGCGCCATAATCCAAAATCCTCTTGGAGATGTTAAGCGCGCGTACTCCCGTTTCTTTATACATGGTTTTCGCACTAAAAACGCACTCATGCTTCCTCGGTCGCTCCTGGGCGTAGGGAAGTTCGTAGCCGCGAATTCTCTTCAATTTCTCTATGATGTAGTTGGCGTTTAACACGGAAATCTCCGCGACTTCCTCTAATCCCTCTGCGCCTAGGGTCAAGATATAGGCGAATGCCTTTAGTAGGACCGCCACGTTTCCGTAAAATCCCTTGATTTTTCCAACGCTGTGGGGCTTCTCATAGTCCAGGTAGTAACTTTTACCATCGAAGGCGATCCTAGGAACCGGCAGAAATCTTTCTAGCTCATTCGACACTCCCACAGGACCTGCTCCAGGTCCTCCCCCACCATGAGGAGTTCCAAACGTTTTGTGTATGTTTATGTGAACAATGTCGAATCCCATGTCTCCGGGTCTCACCTTCCCGAGGACGGCGTTCAGATTCGCCCCATCGTAATACAGCAGTCCACCCGCCTCGTGAACGATCTTGGCGATTTCCTCGATGTTTTTCTCGAAAATCCCAAGGGTATTGGGGTTTGTTAGCATCAGGCCAGCGGTGCGTTCTGAAACCGCTGCCTTCAGCGCCTCAAGGTCAACGCAACCGTCATCGTCGGAGGGAACCACCACGATCTTGAATCCCGCCATGATTCCGCTTGCGGGGTTTGTGCCGTGTGCCGAGTCAGGTACGATGAGCTCAGCTCTCTTTTCTAGTTCTTGGTTAAATCTGTGATGTGCCCGCATGATTAGGGATCCTAGGAGTTCTCCGTGGGCGCCAGCGGCTGGCTGTAAGCTCACCTCATGGGTTCCGGTGATTTCCGCCAGCCATCGAGACAGCGTATGCATGATTTCTAGGATACCTTGAACTGTTCTCTCGTCTTGATATGGATGAATCGAGGTTATCGTAGGCAGTCCTGCGAGGATTTCGTCGACTTTGGGGTTGTATTTCATCGTGCAGCTTCCCAGCGGGTAGAATCCCAGATCGACACCGTAATTCATTTGGGACAAACGGGTGTAGTGTCGTAATACCTCCACCTCAGAAAGCTCCGGCAGTTGTGGAGGTGTTTTCCTTCGCAACTTCTCTGGCAAGCAAGCCTTCACATCGCCCACTGCCCGCTTAATTTCCTCTTCTACCCTGGGTACAAGGTGTCCCCTTCGTCCCCGCTGCCCAAGTTTGAAAATAACTGGCTCATCCCAGCGAGCTTGCCTAAACATTTAGGATCCCTCCCTCAAGACTTCCTCCAAGGTTTGGGCGAGGCGATCAATCTCCTTCTTGGAGTGTATTTCCGTGACGCAGTAGAGGGCGGTTTCGCCTAACTCAGGAAACTCCCTTACGATATCTTTTCCTCCATGAACTTGACGTTGCAGAAGCCCTTCGTGCACTTCCCGAACGGTCTTTCCCGCTTGATCAAAGTTCACCGTGAACTCCTTGAAGTGCACTGACTTAAACACAGGAGCCTTCACTCCTTCTATTTCCGCCAAGAGTTGCATGGCATAACGCGCCCTAACCATGATGGCCTCCCCCAGCTCCCTCAAGCCCTGGGGCCCAAGCAAGGCCAAGTAAACCGCGGACGCAACGGCGCACAGGGCTTCGTTGGAGCAAACGTTGGATGTCGCCCGTTCTCTCCTGATGTGTTGCTCCCTAGTTTGCAGAGCCATACAGAACCCTACCCTTTTTCCGTCTAAAGTAGTGGTCATGCCGATCATGCGACCGGGCATCTGCCGGATCAACGTCATGTCGTCTCGGCAAGCGAGTATGCCGAGCAACGGTCCTCCATAGTTCATGGGGTTTCCGAGGGGCTGTCCCTCACCCACCACGATGTCCGCCCCGTACTCACTTGGTGGTTCCAGGACACCGAGCGAGGTGGGGTCAACTCCAACGATAAACAGCGCTCCATGGTCATGGGCTTCTTTGGCGATGTCCTCAACCTGAGTTTCGATGAAGCCAAGATATGTTGGATTTTCGATATACACTGCGGCGCTGTTTTCCGAAATCTTCGCCTTCAAGTCTTCTAAATCGAGCTGTCCAGTCTCTGAATCATAACCTACGGGTTTGATTCGTAACCCTATCGGCTCGATGTACGTTTGTAGTGTTGCAGCCCTTTCGGGATGAAGGATTTTTGGAACGAGCGCTTCGGTTCGATGGGTCAACCGAGAGGCCATACGGACGGCTTCGCCTAGCGCAGAGGACCAGTCATACATGGAGCAGTTAGCTACCTCCATTCCCGCGACTTCACAGATCATGCTTTGATACTCGAAAAGGGCTTGTAACATCCCCTGAGAAATCTCTGGCTGGTACGGGGTGTACGAGGTAAGGAGTTCTGCCCGTTGAGTGACGGCTTCCACGACTGCGGGCACGTAGTGGGGCCAGCAACCCGCGCCTAAAAACATGGGTATGTCTTTCTGGGTCTTGTTCTTCGATAAGAGGTCTTCAACGCGTCTTCTCACCTCGTGTTCCGTCGCTGGCCTTGGTAGACTCAGCCTCCTCTTTAGCCTAAACTTTTGGGGGACATCAGTGTAAAGCTCCTCGATATTCTGGATGCCGATCTGCCTCATCATTTCCTTTTTCATTTCCGGAACAGAATTCGGTATGTAGGGATGTACAAAGGACCTAGCCACGGTTTTCACCTAGAACTAAAGTAATCTTAGGTTCCTTTCTTTAAGCTTTGTTCATTTATCCCAGCAATTTTCCGCGCCTACCCTTGATCAAGCCGAAGAACTCATAGAGTTTCGTGAATCTTATAGAGGAGAACCGCTATACTATTAGGTGAGAAGATTCACCTTAAAGGGGTGGCTTAATTAGAAGACGTATGAGGCGTTGGGCATTGGGGCTGGACTATGAGGAGATGTTAAAGCGTGCGTATTCGAAGCTTCCTCCCAAGTTATTTGAGCGGAAGCGATTCGATATTCCCAAGCCTCGTTGCTTTACGATTGGCATGCGGACTATCTTTCATAACTTTAAGGAAATTTGTGACGTCCTTAATCGAGACCCTCATCAAGTGTTGAGGTTTCTATCTAGAGAGATGGCTACCGCCGGAAACATAGACGGGGCGCGAGCGATCTTCCAGGGGAAATTTCCCCACGACACCCTCGAACGACTAATCAAAAGATACGCTGACGAGTTCGTGATATGCCCAATTTGTAAGCGCCCGGATACAATAATCGTAAAAGAGAGACGCTTCCATTTCCTAGTATGCGAGGCGTGCGGGGCAAAGTCGTCCATAAGACCCGTGTAAAAGTGCTCGGTCTTGGAAGTGTACGTAAAGGTGCGAAAGTGGGGTCAGTGCGTGCTTCTCGCGACTTGCGACGCTGAACTGCTGGGAAAAATCCTTAAGGAGGGCAAGATCGTTTTTGAGGTGCGGGAAGAATTTTACAAAGGGTCAAAGGTGAGTGTGGACGAGGCCATCGACCTCATGAGGCAGTCTACGATCGTAAACATGATTGGACAAAACGTCGTTGAGAAGGCCATTGCGAGGGGACTGGTTCATCCCGAGGCAGTTTTAAAGATTTCAGGTGTCCCTCACGCACAAATCGTCAAAATGTAGGAAGAGACCTCTCAAGGTATTTAAGGGAGATTTCTTTCTCTTGTAGGAGATGGAGTCGTTGAGGTGGCTCTTTGGGGAAAAAGAAGGTCATTAGCGAGGAAGAAATCAAGGATGTGGTTCTTCCAGTTGCGAATGATGTGCTCTGCATAGCCGTGCGTCTCTTAGGTTTTGACAGGGTTTTGGTGAAGTGTCAGGATGGTCACGAACGTCTCTGTCGGATTCGAGGCAAGATGAAGAGGAGGGTTTGGATAAGAGAAGGGGATGTGGTCCTCGTTTCCCCATGGGACTTCCAATCTGATAAACGAGGCGACATTATCTGGCGATACACGAGGGGTCAGGCCGACTGGCTAAGAAAGAGCGGATACATCACCATCTCGTGAGCAGGCTGGTGTTCTCTTTTCGAAGAACAGTGGAGAAAAATTGCGCGCAAAAAGTGTGAAACTAGACAGCCGATGAAGGATAAAAGCGAAATCAAAGACAAGGAATGGCGAACTAGCTTAATGTTAGTTTTTCGCCAAGGCTTGATTGATTTAGATTTTCTTGGATCCAGCCTTTAATTTCCGTAAAATCTCGGAGTCAAACCCCTTTTAAACAAGGGTGACGTAAATTAAATAAGAACTGGTATAACTATGGGAAGCAAAGCTACACGTCAAAAAAGTATGAGGGAGCGCTTAGATCGTCGGCTTCGAGTAGTGGAAAAAAGGGATAAGATGTTGATTAAAGACTTTACGTCCGATCGAGCGGTTTTAGAAGAAGTTTTTGATCGCTCCACGCTCATGACTGTCTATAACCTTTTGAACAAAAGGACGATCGATGAGATTTATGGAGCTGTGAAAGCCGGAAAGGAAGCTCGAATCTACTGGGGTAGAGACCCTAACGGGAAGGAGCTCGCCATCAAGATCTATCTTACGGTTTCAGCCGAGTTTAGGAAAGGCATGCTCCTCTACATCGAAGGAGACCCACGATTCGCTCATGTTCGGCGAGACACCCGTTCTCTGGTTTACGTTTGGGCTCAAAAAGAGTTTAAGAACTTGCAACGTGCCCTAGAGGCGGGGGTTAGAGTCCCCAAGCCTATTGACGTTGAAAAGAACGTGCTGGTGATGGAGTTTATCGGAAAAAACGGAGTCAGCGCCCCCCTCATGAGGGAGAGCTCCCTCAAAAACCCCCAGCAAATTTATCGTCAACTTCTAACCTCTGTGAAGAAGCTCTATCAAAAGGCAGAACTCGTGCATGCCGACCTAAGCGAATACAACATCATGATATGGAGGGGTAAACCCATTTTGTTTGACGTTTCACAAGCCGTACCCCTAAAACACCCCATGGCTGATCGATTCCTGCGAAGAGATCTAGAAAATCTGTATCGATACTTCAAGAGGCTAAACGTGGACGTGTTGACGGTGGAGGAAATGTACAGGAGGGTTACAAGTGTCGGGGGGTAGCGTGTACGTTAAGATTCCGCGAGATCGCATCGGTGCCTTGATAGGTCCTGAGGGTTGCGTGAAGGGAAACATCGAGAAAAGGCTCTCCGTGAAGCTTCAAATCGATAGTGAAACCGGCGATATCGTAGTCACATTGAACCCCACAGCGCAAGATCCCTCCCTTCTCTTTAGGTCAAAAGAGGTGATCACTGCCATTGGAAGGGGCTTTTCCCCTGAACGTGCCTTCAAACTGCTCAAAGATGATGAAGCCATGCTAAAGGTTATTGATCTACGAGAGGTTGTGGGGAGGTCCCCGTCAGACATAAAGCGGTTAAAAGGTAGAGTCATTGGGAAAGAGGGGAAAACCAGAAGGATTATAGAGGAATTGACCGACGCTGACATCTCTGTGTATGGGCACACCATCTCCATCATCGGAAATATGGATCAAGCCGAAGCGGCGAGTGAAGCGATTCAGATGTTGATGAGGGGAAGCCAACACAGCACCGTATACCGTTTTCTGCATAAAAAGAGGAGAGAACTAAAGAAAAAGAAGATGGAGCTATGGGAAACTGGAATGCCTTCCTGAGGTCCAGGTTGTGATCACAAAACCGTATCGCATGGTCAAGACGAGGAACAGCGGAGCGTTCACTTTTACAATATTGAACTCAAAAATGAAACGAAACAAAATTAAAATAGAAAGAAAACTGCAAATTGATGTGTTCACATGCTATCGGGCTCTAATGATTTTTCACCAATTTCAGCTAGTGGTTCTATAGAAAAAGCAATAGCTGAACGTTGCGCTTATCATGTAGTATCAAGAGAGGCGACTGAGTAGTGGTAACCTTTGAAGAAATTAGCCCTGCCGACTTTTTCTATCGTAACCGAGACATAGCTGGCTTCACTAACCCGGCTAGGGCAGTCTTTGCGTCGGTGAGAGAGCTCATGGAAAACGCCTTGGACGCCTCAGACCTGACTCGCATTCTTCCTGAAATCTACATACGATTATCCGCTGAGGGGGGGTCAGGTTCTGAGACCACCATTTATAGGTTGAGGGTTATGGATAATGGATCAGGCATACCCGCCCGCCACATACCGTCTGCGTTCGGCCAGGTTTTGTTTGGCTCAAAGTTCAAACTGAAACAAGCTCGAGGCACCTTTGGTCTCGGAGGAAAAATGGCCATTCTGTACGGACAAATCACTACCCACAAACCTGCTTATGTTGCCTCAAGCGCAGGTACGTCCAAGATTTACGAGTACAAGCTAATGATAGACATTCAAAGAAACCGACCCGTCATCCTAGATCGTAAGATTCACGTAAACAAGGATCAATGGCACGGAACGGTGGTTGAATTTTGCCTCGAGGGAGACTACGTTAGGGCTATGCCCAAGATTTTAGAATACTTGAAACAGACCGCGGTGGTAAACCCCTACGCCAACATCGCCTTCGTTGATCCTAAAGGATTCCTATATAGGTTCACCCGCGTCACCACGAAAATGCCGCCTCCCCCAAAAGAAACGCTTCCACATCCCTACGGAGTGGATGTTGAGACTATTCAGCGCCTCACGAACGTCACCGACTGTCGGAACATGCTGGATTTCATGAGAACCCACTTTCACAGAGTCGGTGAAAACATCTCCCTGAGTTTTTTGGAATTCGTTGGATTCATCAGAACGAAGGATCCGAAAAAGCTGACGCTCGACGAGATCGTGAGACTCGTGCAAACGATGCGGTCCTTCAAAGAATTTCCTAAGGAAGTGGATGTTGAGACTATTCAGCGCCTCACGAGCGTCACCGACTGTCGGAACATGCTGGATTTCATGAGGGCTCACTTTCCCAATGTCCAGGGGAGTATCTCCCTTCGTATATTACAGGTTGCTGGATTTATCAGAACGCAGGATCCGAAAAAGTTGATGCCGGATGAGATTGTGAGACTCGTGCAGATGATGAAGAGGTTTAAGGGATTTCTTCCTCCTGACGCGAGTTGCCTCTCTCCCTTAGGTGAGGAACTTTTAGAGGCTGGGATACTGAAGGAACTGAACCCGGAGTTTGTTGCGGTTTATCAACGCAAGCCTTCCACCTACTCCGGTCACCCTTTTATTGTGGAGGCAGCCGTAGCGTACGGAGGAAACGTGCCAAAGAAGGGAGATTTCGTCTTGTATCGGTTCGCCAACAGGATTCCGTTGTTATACGACGAAGTAAGCGACGTTTCATGGAAGATCATAAAGTCCATCAACTGGCGAAGATACAAGGTCACCCCTGACATGCCCATCGCCATCTTGGTACATTTATGTAGCACGAAGGTTCCCTACAAGACTGTGGGCAAGGAGTTCATTGCTGATAGGCCGGAGGTTAAAAGAGAGATCTTAAATGGACTGCGTGAGGTAGCCCGCCACTTGCAACGCTTTCTGTCTAGAAGGGAGCATGTGGAAAAAGAAAGGAGGAGGCTCGTCACCATTTCTAAGTATCTGCCCAAGATAGCCGCATACTCCACGGAACTGGCTGAAAAGGAGAAGCCACCAGATATTGAAAAATTGTTAAAGAGTGTGAAAAAATTTGAAGAAGATTAGAAGCTCCGCGATGGAGAGGAAAAAAGAGGTTTTAGCAGGTTTAACAAACTTTGGAGCAAGGCTCTACGGCCAGATGGACGAAGGGGTCTTTCCTTGGATTAAGATGCCAAGTCGGTCCATCGAAAACATCATGTATAGTCCAGAGGTTCGCCAGTACATTTTAGGCGACAAAACCGTGAGGAGAAGCGCTGGAAACATCCGCCACATTCGACCTTTCACCCAACTGGTTTGGGCAGCCTACTTCGCCAAAGAACTTGCAAAAAACAGAAAGACCTCGACGCTTCGAGATGTGTACTACTCAGCGGAGGCTTACGATGTGCCCTTCAAGGATCAGCCGGAATCCAACAACATCATAACCGATCTTGAAACGATAGCCAGCTTTGCCCGGGAAGACTTTAATGTATTCCCAGAAGAGCGCTCAGCCGTCTTCGGTGACCTAACCATCGAATACACGGTTCCGGGCTATGAAGGAAGGCAATTAAACCTAACCTCCCACCCTGACGGTGTCCTAATAGGACCCGCCCTCACATCCTCCGAGTTCGTTGAAACCACCGCAGACAAGGTTATCGCTATTGAGAAGGGCGGTCTCTTCACCCGCTTCATTGAGGAGTTGGTTCACAAAAGGTTTAACGCTCTCCTAGTGCTCACCGCTGGTCAAGCACCCCGAGCCACAAGGCACTTCCTTCATAGGCTAAACAAGGAGCTTGACTTGCCAGTGTACATCTTCACCGACGGGGATCCTTGGGGCATGCACATCGCTATGGTTATCATTTCGGGCTCGGCGAACGCCGCCCACCTAAGAGAGCTCACCACTCCAGACGCTAAGTGGAGCGGTGTTTGGGCCACCGACATTGTGGATTACAAGCTCCCCAGCGACCATTTGACTGAGGTGGACATTAAACGTCTCTACGAGCTACAGAAGGACCCAAGATACGGAGGGGAACTATGGCAGAGGGAGGTCAAGACCTTTCTAAAGATCAAGAAGAAGGCGGAACAGGAAGCCTTTAGCCGATACGGACTAACCTACATTGTTGACGAGTATCTACCAGCGAAACTGGAGAAGGCAGACGATTAAGTCCGCCATTATCTCTTGACAAATTTAAAATAGAACTTTAGAAACCTAAGCAACCTTAGGATAAGGGGATGCGACGTGAGCAGGGAGGTTCCCGTGGGACTAACCGTTGCGGAGAAGTTCTTAGGCTTGTTAATCATCATCATAGGCGCGATAATGATCTACGTCACCCACACTAACCCGCCTACCTATCCGGTTGCGGCCTACTCCGGCATCTTTATGGCTGCCGGCATTTTATTAATAGCCCTAGGCATCTTTCTTATTCTGGCAAAGGCCGAGTGAAGACAGTTGGCGCCGCCGGATTCGCCAGACGGGACCGATAGTCACCCTCTTCGGACTCGGACCGTCGACCAACGGGTTAACAGCCTCAGCCTCCATGGACGCAAGCCATAGGAGTCCGCTGCTCTACCTAACTGAGCTCTCGCCCACACACAAGCGTGCGTAGAGCGTGTACGGCGGCTCGACGGCTTCAGCGGCGCCGCTTAATTTGAAATCGCGCGGTATATTTAAAGTTTAATTTATGGAAAAGTTTGAAAACTGCTGAAGATGCGAACTGAGGATAAAAAGGTGACAGGACGCTGAAATTAGATAGTCCTTAGCCATCGCTCTGCTTCTATGCAACAACAGGCGCAGTTAAGGCATTTGTCGCAAGGGTCTGAGCCAGTCCACTTCTTCTCTATGTGGATCTGATAGAAGACTCCGCATTCTTCGCATAGTGCGGTTAGAATGCGGGAACCAAAGCCTGATGCAGGGTCAAACCAGAGCAGTATCGTGTCGCATGTGGGGCATCTTGCATTGTAGACGAAGTCTGACGGCACGATTTTGATTACATCTTTGAATTCTTCCGCTATGCTCATAACGATCTCCATTATTTAATTAAACTATTTGTATAATAAGTCTTATGCAGCAAGCTTACTACATTGCTTTTGTTGAAATTTAAATTTGCATATGACATACTTACGTTGTTTGCGGGGTGAACTGTTTGTTATAATCTGAAATTTGGTGGAGTGGTGCACTGATTGGGATCTTGTTCACCACCAAAGCATATTGTGGTTCTGTTTGTCTTGGGCTCTGATTGGCGAGCGAATTTTTAAATGGATCGGGTGGGTGTGCAGAATGACATTATGAGGTGAAAATCCTTAAATCACAATATGAGTATCGAATATGTTAGAGACATTAGAAGAGGGGGCCCGTAGCTCAGCACGGTTAGAGCGACAGGCTCATAAACTTTCATTGAGAGACCTGTTGGTCGGGCGTTCAAATCGCCCCGGGCCCACCACTTTATTTACAAAGAAAGTTTGAATCCAGTGTTTTAATACATTGAATACTAAGGCAATGTTTACTCTGATTACAGGAGAACCAAATGGTGTGATCCTTTATTTGGTGATCTGCAAATTTAAAATAGAAATGTGTAATGACGTTAAAGGGCTGTTATGTTTACGATTTCTATTGCGGCTATGTTTTCGTTTTCGTCGTAGTGTATTATAATTTTTCCGTCGGTTGTTGGTTCGCCTTCGGTGTTTTTTGCATGTTTGAATCTTATGAAGAGGTCGCCTGCATCATCTCCATAATCTATCGTAATAACTTTTCTAGGCAGTTTCAATCCGTATTTTTTCTCTATTTTCTCCAAGACCTTTTTTATATCTATATCTAGGAGGGTTTCAATCTTTTGAATCGTTTGTACCTCCTCTCTTTTCTCCTAGAACTGGTGTAGTAAGCGGTTCTTATATAGCCTTCTCTATCCTCTTTACGATATATTACCACAAGATAATCAGACATTTCATGGATTAGTCTTTTCAATGCATGAATAGCGCCCGTCGGGTCTAGGTACACTTCATCCGGATTCGATACAGCATCCATGACCTTAGCTATTTTATTTTCAAATTCAGGATGTCTCATAACTATATGCCTCCATCTTTCCTCAGTCAGCAAGACCTCAGTTCCATTAAATGCTATCGTACCACTCATTAACGTAACCTTCCAGTCCTGTCCCAAAACTCAAGTGCCGGACCTACTAATTTTGCCAAATCTAACGTTCCACCATTAATTCGTACGCGGCTTTGGTGAGTTTCTCCGCCTTGTGTTTGCGCACGAGCACGGTGTCTTCTATGCGGACGCCGCCGAAGTTGGAGATGTAGATTCCTGGCTCTAGGGTTATTACGTTTCCCGTCTTCAAGACCTCTTTGCTCTCAGGACCCAAGGTGGGTGGTTCGTGGATTTCGAGTCCGATGCCGTGGCCTAAGCTGTGAACGAAGTATTCGCCGTAGCTCTCCTTTTCGATGAGTTTTCTGGCGGCTGCGTCGGCGTCGCGGGCCTTGACTCCCGCGCGGACGCTTTGGAAGGCTCTCTCTTGGGCTTCTCTCACGACCTCGTCGATCTTGGCTTGTTTTGGTGATGGTTTTCCAATTGTCACGGTTCTGGTTAGGTCGGCTCGATAGTGTTGATGGATGGCTCCTACGTCTATCACCACTAGGTCCCCCACCTGGATTTTTCGGTCGGTGCACCCTCCATGAGGGAAGGCTGTGCGAACGCCTGAAGCTACGATGGTGTCAAAGGCGACCCCTCCAGAGCCTAGTCTTCGCATGGCATACTCCATCTCCGCCGCTATTTCGTACTCTCGCAACCCGGCTTTAATCGTCTCAAAGGCTGCCCTCATGCCCTCGTCGGTGAGTTCAGCCGCCTTCCTCACACATGTTATCTCGGTTTCGTCCTTCACCTCGCGAAGCTTCCAAACAAGTTTGCCTTGAGCCTTCAACCTTACGCCCTTTAATGCCTTTCTGAGCTTCAGGTAAGTGGAGGCTTCGACGGCATCAAAGCCCACACGCCTCAATTTAAGACTCTTAATTTGACTCGCGAGTTTTAGGTCGGCATCCTCGCCCCTCTTCACGAGCTCAACTCTACAGTCCTTCGCCCTTTCCTTGGCTTCCTCGTAGTTTACCCCATAGACGTAGAGGACGTTTTCGCCCTCTTTTGGGGTCAGCAGTCTTGCCCCACCCAAGAACCCTGTGAAGTATAAAATAGTGATTTCGTTGGCGACAAGGTATCCGTCTAGTTTTTCTGTGTCAAAGGCGTCCTTCAAAGCTTGAATTCGATTCTTCAAAACGCCGCCCCTCTGTCGTGAATCCATAGGAGGCATTTGACTATAACTTTTGTGTCAAGGTGCCAGTGGATCCAGTCCGTATTGTTCTCACTATGCGTAATTGGGTCCATTTCCTTCACTGGTCGCTTGTCCGCGTCTATTATGCATATGCGCGCAGACGGGCTGTCGAGGGCTTTCCTCTGCTTTGGTCAGCCTCCGCTTATGAGGGTCATCAAGGCGATTCTGTCGCCTCTTTTCAGTTTTGTTTTCATCCCGCTAAGCTGACCAATCAAAACGCCGTTAACGGTGACAATGAATGACGGGTCCAACACATTTCCCTTATCCGCATCAAAGAGGCTTTTGAGGCTTTCACCATAAGTTTTGGTGAGTTTGTTTAGCAGGTCCGAGAGGAAGGCGCCTTCCTTGACATCAACTTCCTCCTCTCTCTTCCCCACTTTGCTACTGATTAGCCCTAGGTATTGAACCCTTACCAACATTTTTCCACCGGGCTTAACAATGTGATTTTGCGGATAGACTCTAATATTTCTTATGTGTCAGAAGACGATGCTTTACACAATGCATTTAAATATTCCGATAATACTTTTAATTGTTTCTAGTAGTTAGGAGGAGTGATGCTTGTTTGGATACGCTGGACGCATCTTGCGCGTAGACTTGTCAACTGGGAGTAGCAGGACAGAACCGCTAAGAGAAGACATGGCTAAGAAGTTCATCGGCGGCATTGGACTCGGAATGCGCCTCCTTCTAGACAACTCTAAGGCTGGCGTAGAACCCCTCAGCCCTGAGAACCCGCTTCTTCTTATGACTGGCCCTATGACTGGCACAATGGCGCCTACGGCTGGAAACGGCATCGCCTTTGTGTCTAAGTCTCCGCTAACGAATGGGGTGGGCGAAGCTAAGTCTCACGGCTTTTTTGGCGCTGACCTGAAGCGGGCCGGCTATGACGCGGTTATCTTCGAGGGCAGGTCGGAGAAGCCAGTGTATGTGTGGATTGATGACGACGCCGTCCAACTCATGGACGCTAAAAACCTCTGGGGTAAGTCTCCCATGGATACGGAGGATGCCATCAGGGAAGAGCTGGGAGACTACTATGTTCGTGTGGCGGCCATCGGTCCGGCAGGGGAGAAGCTGTCCAGAGTCGCCGCTATCATAAACGATAAGACCAGAGCAGCAGGGAGAACTGGCATGGGCACCGTGATGGGCTTCAAAAACCTGAAGGCTGTTGCAGTGCGCGGGACGAAGGATGTGGCTATTGCGAAGCCTGAAGAGTTCAAAGAGTTTGTGAAGATGCTTCACGAACGGATGAAGGGCCCGGCTGCATCAAAATACAGAACTTTAGGAACCCCCGTAAACGTTCTTGTCCACAACTCCCTAGGAGCCTTACCCACGAGAAACTTCACCAACGCCACCTTTGAAGGCGCTGAAAAAGTCAGTGGGGAATATTTGAATGAACGCTTCGTCGCAAAAATCATTGGGTGTTCGTCATGCGCCATGCGCTGCGAGCACATAGCGGTTGTCCCGGAAGGTCCCTACAAAGGGGCGCTCACACGGGTAGAGTATGAGCCCCTCTGGTCGCTTGGACCACACTGTGGCGTCGACCGCTTAGACGCCATCATCGAGGCGATGCACCTATGCAACTACTATGGACTGGATTCCCTGAGCGCCGGCAATATCATAGGATTCGCTATGGACTGCTACGAACACGGGATTCTAACTAAAAAGGACACCGATGGTATAGACCTCCGCTTCGGCAACGCCGAAGCCCTCGTAGAGATGGTACACAAGATAGGCAAGCGAGAAGGACTCGGAGACACTCTTGCTGAGGGTGTTAAGAGGGCTGCAGAGAAAATCGGTAAGGGTGCGGAGAAGTACGCCAACCACATTAAGGGTCTTGAGATGACGGGCTATGACATCAGAGGCCTGAAAACTGCGGCTATAGGCTATGCTGTATCGTTCCGTGGAGCTGACCACAACCGGCATGGAGCCTACGGGCTCGACCTTGGTGGGAAAGTGAACCGCTTCAAGGTGGAAAAGGGGAGAGGCAAACTCGTCATGGATATCGAAGACCTCTACACGATAATTGATTCCCTCATCCTGTGCAAGTTCTCCAGGGGCACGTACTATGAAACCTATCCGGACATCGCTCGTTACTACACGCTGGTTACCGGGATCGCAACAACTCCAGAAGAGCTCAGGATAACCGGTGAAAGAATAAACAACTTGGGGAGACTCGTCAATATTCGAGAGGGCTTCACCAGAAAGAACGATCACCTTCCAGCTAAGGTGATGAGCACCCCCATACCTGACGACACGGTGTCCAAAGGAAGCTACATCACTCAGAAGGAGTTGGATTTCATACTCGACGACTACTACGCCTGCCGTGGATGGACAAAGGATGGCGTCCCAACCATGGAAAAGCTCAAGGAAATAGGACTCGACGATCTCGCGTACATTGTGAAGCCAAAGATCGAGAAGCCGCCCGAGAAATCAGAAACGAAGAAGAGTTAAATATGACGTATGTAATATTAATGGAGGAGTAAATATGGCTACGGTTCCTGCAAGGAAGTTCGTCTCGGCGGATCCCGAGAAGTGTGTCGGATGCGCTGTTTGCGAATACGTGTGCTCCTTAGAGAAGGAGAAGGCTTTCAACCCACTGAAGTCTCGAATACGGGTCGTGCGTTTACACCCCCTTATTAACCTTTCAGTGACGTGTAGACTTTGTGAAGACGCCCCGTGTGTGGCTGCTTGTCCAAGAGACGCCCTGGAGCAATCTGAGGAAACCGGCATCATTCTGGTTGATGAGGAAAAGTGTAATGGCTGCGGCTGGTGCATTGAGGCGTGCGATTACGGCGCCATCACACTGCATCCAGAGAAGAGGGTAGTGTTCGTTTGCGACCTTTGCAAGGAAAAGGGCAAGCCACAGTGCGTGGAATGGTGCCCCGAAGAAGCCCTAGACTTCACGACCCGCGAACTTCTCGCTCAAAAGGCTCGAATGGCAGTCGTCAAGAAGCTGTTCCAAGAAGCCATGAAGACAGTACCGGTTTAAACCTTCTCTCCCCCTTTTATTTCAAAACGATGCGACTTCTTTCTTTACTTATATATTGTTATAGATGATAGTATAAATCATGGTTCAAGAAGCAAGAAGAAAATTTATAATAGGCGTTATGGGAGCAACCATAGGGGCTTTAGCTACTTATATCGGATTGAAGCCATCTTTAGCAAGATTACATGGGTTAGAATTTGCTGAAAAAATACCTTGGGAAAAAAACTTACTACGTGCTTTAAAATTTTTATTAGAATCTCAGTATAATCCTAATCTTAAATTATGTAGAGAGGGAACGCAAGGAGTAGCAGCAAGTACTTATTGGCTATTAAGTGATAACCTATTGGCATCAAAGGTTTTTCAATATTTTAGATTGCATGATGTATCTGATACAATCTCGCGTGAATTGACTAGGAGAAATTGGATTCGTAATAATTTCCATGAAATTCTTTTTGGTTTAAATATTGATTTCCCCCCTAGAGTAGAACGAGTTATAGAAGTAGAGGCTGGACCCAATTACAGAATTTTAACTGAGTATCACGATGGAGCCGTGTTTTCGGATTATGATCAATATGCTGACTTATCAATCTATGGAGTTTTGCATCATTTGAGAAATGATGCAAAAGATTTAGCTTTAGAAATTTATAACAATGTATTGTCAATGTGGGACGGCTTAGGTTTAAGAGATAAAGTAGCGAAGGAAAAAAACATTTATTCAACATATAAATTAGCCTTATTACTATATGCATCGAGTTTGCTTGAAAAAAATTTCGAATTCCGTTCTGATTTAGAAAATAGAATATGGAATAAGCAACAAAGAGATGATGGTGGAATAATTACAGATTATGATATTAATGGTTTTCCAACAGGTGACGCAAATACAGAAACGACTTCTTTATCTATTTTAGCTTACACTAATTCTTATAAACCATTTATTCATTAATCTTTAAGGAAGAAATTTTGATAGAATGTCAGTCAAGTGTTTAGCGGTTTTCCTTAGTTCTGTTGTTAGGCCCTCCCCAAAACTGGTGTCTTTAGGCTGTATGGCGAGCAGAGTAATCTTAGCTCCGGTTGTCTTCGCAAGGTAGTCGCAAAAGATTTGTAGGGGCAAAAAATGAGTCGACACAATCGGTCCCACTAGTTGTTCTGGCTCCACTAAGTTGAAAGCCCCCGCTCGTAAGCCTAACAGGGCGGCGTCGATGATGAGAACATGGGTAGGTTTAAACTCGATGATGGGCTCTATAAAACTCTCTGGAACGGTCTCACATTCAATTAAGTAGACAGAAGACGAAACTTTATTCTGCAACCCCCTTACGATCTTGACCCCGACAAAGTCGTCTTTCCGAAGCGAACTTCCAACACCAGCCACTACCACCTTCCGAGCGTTTAAAAGCCAGTTCCGAAGCCTACTCTCCGTTTTCTTCTCGTTAGTCGTGCAATCTCTCCTCATTCGCAGGCCTCTATCAGCAGTGATGGAACGAGTAACAAAGCTTAAAGAAGGGTTGAAACACGCGCGCGAATTATTTTGAAAAAGATGGTTACTTTTCTTCTTGCTTCTCTTTACTTCCTTTGATTAATGTCTCATATACTTTTCCACTGAGTTGAAATGTTTCTTCGATTGACTTTGAAATGAAAACGCTTATCGTGCCCCTTCCGATTTCTTCAGCTTTTGGTTTTAGAGTTTCCCGCCTCTCGGTTTCAGACATTTTTATCCCTTGTAATATAGTTTTATTACTAATTTAAAAGTGCTGTGGAGGTTATTGTAAAACTGTAATAAAGATAGCCAAGGATGCTAACATTAAGAAGGAAAACAATAACATATAGCCAGTTTAACAAATCAAGAAGTTGAACACTGTAAAAAAGCCAAGCTCGCATCGCTATTATGGCTGCAATAGTCGCTACTATAAGTGTACTGCCCGCTAGGAAATTACCCGTAAAACAGTATAGAATTAAGGCTAGAATGGGAGCAATTATACCGAACCCGAGACCGAGCATCAACCAGATAAGAATTCTGCTGGGAATATGAAAGCCCCAAGATAGTGCAATACGTTCTTGTACTGGGAACCATCTAAATAGTACAGAACTCTCATCTTTATATGCAGGGGCCGTTTCGGGTTTCGGAATAAATAGTTTGTATTCCTTCGGCGCAAAAATTCCAAAGTATACTGACGCATCTTTAAGATCTTCAACGCGAGCTTTAGGCACGATATCCTCTGAGTAGTATGTATATCCAATCATGAGCCATTCACACTTAAGCACTTCTTTCAGCGAGTATGCCATGATATATTCCACTCTAATTGTTTCGATTTCATCTCGTTTAATCTCGCTTCTTAACCGTATAACAATAGGATAGACATTATTCAACTTAGCTTGTTCTAATGTTTTCTTATCTATTAGTGATGTGGGAAGTACGTGCAAGAGTCGTCGTTTAGAGTCTGTGACTTTAAGATCCGGAAGCACTTCTTGGGTAAAGAACCTAACATATCTTACCGGTTCGGGGTCAGGATTAGTAATCATCCACTCAATTATACACTTCCTTTTCGTTGGAGTATCATACTGATATAGTCTTGTCTCCCTGAGGATCTTAAGCATGGTCATCCAACGTTATACAACTTACGTTTTAGGAATATTAAAGTTAGGACATTTCTACTATTATCTATCATAAGTTTAACTACGTCCGAGATAGCTTAAAGATATGTAAACCCCTCTTCGAAGATAGGTTCTATACCAGTTGCTTTCCAAACTCATTATAAGTCATCCCCAACAGCCACCATTGTTAACACCATACTTCGCTATTGAATTGACTAAACCCTTTATATAACTTTCATAGCGTTTTGTAGCATTCCTTCCAACATTGTTTAGAAGAGACGTAGTGGAGAGCCCAACCGACTCGACCCGTATCCTCCTCCACCACCTAAAGCCGCTTTCGATGAACAGTCAGCGGTTAGGCCGTCTTCACTTATATTAGTCCATCTCTTAAAGGAAATATACAATCTGGCTATGGAGCTAGCTATACAGCATAAAGACTAGAATTGTGCACACCTCTAGTTATGGTGTTAACAGCGACGGCGAGTTACCTTTTCAAAGTTTTTAGTAACCTTTTCTCATGATCATAAATTTTTACTTCGAGAGGCATCTGACCAACTGCAAAGTGAGTGGCGCACGCGAAGCATGGGTCATAGGCTCTGAAGGCCATCTCCACCATGTTCAATAAGCCCTCACTAACCGCTCCACCACGTATAAGACCTTTAGCCGCGTCCCTGATGGACATGCAAATCGCTGGAGCGTTGTTCGTCGTAGCCACTATTAGGTTGACTTTTTTGGCTAGGCCTTCTTCGTCGAGCTGATAGTGGTGGATCAACGTTCCCCTCGCTGCCTCAACTATTCCAACACCTTCTCCAGGACTGCCCGGCTTATTTCGAATCTCTTTGCTAGTGATCTCTTCGTCTCGACTCAGCTCCAGAGTCCTTTCCGCCGCGTATAGCAATTCCACCAGCCTAGCCCAGTGAAAAGCTAAAGTCGAATGCACTGGCTTTCCGCCCAGGGTCTCATACAGTCTCTCATATTCTTGTTGGGCTAGAGGCGTTGCCATACCCTCCGAAGCGTTCAATCGTCCAAGGGGTCCAACTCGGTAGATGCCACTAGAGGGTCCGCCTACAAAGCCCTTCCATCCAACCTTCTTCAGGTAGGGCAATTTCACGTAGGTCCAATCTTCTACATGTTCCTCAATCACATCCAAGTAGTCGGAAGGGGCAAACTTCACAAACTCACTACCCTCTGGGTTGACCACCCGTACGTTTCCATCGTAAAAGTTGACCTTGTTGTTTTGGTCAACCAGACCCATGTAATAAGTTGGTAGAGTGTATGCATCGCTTAGGATCACGTCGACATACTTCTTGTTCTTCAACACCACATCCTCAAAGATCTTCAAGGTGAACTTCGCAAACTCAACACTGGATTCCGCCATCTTCTCGATTTCCTGCCGCTCCTCCTCCGTCAATGGCTTGGAAATTCCACCCGGCAGTCCGCACACTGGGTGGGTCGCCTTCCCACCGATGATGGCGGTGATCTTTTGTCCATAGGCCCTATGCTTAATCACCTCTTTAGCGATGTCTAGGCCTACTTTCTTTATGACTCCGAGAATGTTCCTTTCTGCGGGTGGGGCGTCGGGACCTACAACGAAGTCTGGGGCTCCTAAGAAGTAGAAGTGAAGAGTATGGTCATACACGTAGTAGCCGCTGTACATGAGCTCCCGGAGCTTTTTGGCAGCGGGGGGAGGGTCTACATGAAACGCGGCGTCTAAGGCTTTCGTGGAGGCAAAGTGGTGGGCAACAGGGCAGACGCCGCAGATTCTGGGCATGATTTGGGGTAGGTCCTCAGCCTTCCTTCCTTCACAGAACCTCTCGAAACCTCTAAGCTCTGGAACCTGCAAGTAGGCGTTTTCTACGTTTCCTTCTTCATTCAGGAAGATCGATATTTTTCCATGACCCTCTAATCTTGTGATGGGTTCTATGGTTATTGTTTTAAGCCCACTCATTCTTTCATAACCCTCCTCCGAAGAACGGATGCGGGTAAGGAGTATCGGTAGAAGGTTCCAAGAGGATCTTTGATCTGGGCAATCAATGTTTCAGGGTTATACGCTTTTTCCTTTTCCCCCTCCACTCCAAGCAGTGACGAGAGGGCGCTTATCATCGCCGCCCCTTGCTCGATCTCGTTTGGACATGGGCCTCCACATCCCGTACAAGGCATGTTTGCGCTGACGCATTGTGCCTCGCATCCTCCACGGGTTGCGGGTCCCATACAGATGATTCCCTGCTCCAGAAGGCATTTCTCTGGCTCCGGTGTGATCTCATACACCCGGTATATCTTAGAGATCTTCTTTTGCTCCTTTTTCCTAGGACACTCGTCACAAACAGATTTCAAAGGGCCGATCACCGAGCCTTTTGGAGGTAACTCGTTTTTGGCGATGGCTTCCACGGCCTTCGCTACCTGCTTGGCTGGCGGAGGACAACCGGGCAAGTAGTAGTCCACATCCACCGTCTGATCTAACGTCTTCACGGTGTCATAAAACTCTGGTAAGGTTAACAGACCTTCCTTGACTTGAACAGAGGTCTTTGGGGTGGCAGAATCTGGGTTTGGAGTTGAGGGGCTTTGTAGGTATGCCCTCTGAAAAACCTCCTTTTTGTTGGCAACGTTCGCAAGTCCGGGAATGCCGCCTTGGTGGGCGCAGGAGCCGAAGGCCACCAGGACCTTCGATTTCTTCCTCAGTAGCTTGGCTATGTATTCCTGTTCTTCAGTTCGAATGGAGCCGTTGAAGAAACAAACGTCTATGCTCTTGTCTGGCATGGCCTCCACATCTTTATACTTGATGTCCATGGCCACTGGCCAGAAAACGATGTCAGCGAGGGCCACCACATCCAGAATTTTCTCGTTTACATCGAGGACTGCGATTTCGCAACCTCCGCAACTAGCGGCCCAGTAGAAGGCAAATTTCAGCTTTTCCACGCGATCACCCACTTGGCTCTATTTCCTGTAACCTTCACTTACGCAATGTTGCCACCTTAATATGATCATAGGGTGCTTACGAGTTTCGACGCATCTACTCGAAGTTCCTTGAGGGCGAGTTCTTCAGGGCTGAAGCCCATCGCTAACCCCAATAATTGTGGATAGTGGAGCACGGGTAAGCCAAAGGTTTCGTTGAACATCCGCTCTATTCGGGACTGGTTAGTGTCGAACATCATGTGGCAGAAGGGACAGACGGTGACCATTGCCTGTGCTCCCACATCCTTAATATGACTGAGCTTGTCCCGAGCCAACTGTAGAGGGATTTTCTCATTTACCCCGATGATCGGGGCGCCACAGCACTCGGTTTCGTCCATATAGTCTAGGCATTTCGCGCCTGTGGCTTCAATCAGCTTCTTCAACATGACCGGGTTTTCGGGGTCGTCAAAGCCGACGTATTTTACGGGACGCAAAACGTGGCATCCATTATGCTCTGCCACTTTTAAGGGATTAAGCGGCTTCCGAACAGCCCCCTTAATTTTTTCGAAGCCTACGTCTTCTGCCAGCACTTGAATAAGGTGTTTCACTTCTATGGTACCCTTAAATTCTAAGCCCGTTTCCTTCAAGTACCCGTTGACCAACTCTTTGAGTTTCTTGTCTTCCTTCAGCATCTTGTTGACTTTGCGAAGGGTTCCAGCGCATCCTGGGCATAGGGTCATGATGTTTAAGCCTTGCTTCTCCGCCACGCATAGGTTTCGTGCTGCTAAGGCGAGCATAATGTCGTGGCTTACGGGGTCCATGGGCAAGCCGCAGCAGTTGTACTCCGGCATATCGACGAGCTGAATTCCGAGTTTTTCAGCGACTTTTCTGGTGGAAATTTCGTAAGCGGAGACCCTATACGGAATAGCGCAACCTAGGAAGAGCAGATATTTGAGTTCTGCCATTTTAAGTCCTCCTCGTTTCAATCACTTTTGAAAAGCCGGTAGCCTGAGCCAACTTGTTTACGCTTTCCAAGTCGGCTTTGGGCAGAGGAGGCAGTCCGATCTCCCCCCTCTTTTTGAGTCGTAAGTCGGGGATCTTGTAAGCCAGTCCAGTTTGTAGAATGTTGGAAGCCAGCTCCTTGTAAACGGCGGGCAGAAACCCCTCTTTAACGGCTAGATTTCGAAGCGCTCTTAGAACGCTAGCAATCTCTACATCTTGTGGACAGTGGTCGACGCAAGTGAAGCAGGCGGCGCAAAGCCAGATAACATCACTGGCGAGAACTCTCGATTTTAATCCAAGCTGAGTCATTCGCAGAATTTGTCTTGGCCTATAGGTGTCGCTGAATCGAGCGACGGGACAGTCGGCGGTGCAAGTACCGCATTGGAAACATAGCATGATTTTCTCTGCGCCTGGAATCTTGCTGATTTCATACTTGAACTTAGGGTCCATTTCGGCGATTTTAAGCACTATTCGTTGTTCCGTCTCTTTTTCTTGGCTTTCTTTCTTTTCCGACATCGATTTTAACCTCCAGCCCTTAGGGGGCTCGGACCGAGTTTCTTTATTTCCTCGGTCATGTCCTTAATAACCGTTGCGAATCGGTCTCCCTCAGAAGCGGAGACCCACTCCAGTCTGAGGCGCTCCGGCTCGAGACCGAACTGTTCTAAAAGCTTTTTCAGCATGACCACTCTTCGTTGCACTTTGTAGTTGCCGGCGAGGTAGTGGCAGTCGCCAGGGTGGCATCCGGCGACGAGAACCCCGTCCGCTCCACTTCTGAAGGCTTCGATGATGAAAATCGGGTCGACTCTGCCGGAGCACATTACCCTCACGATTCGAAGGGTTGGGGGATACTGAATTCGGCTCACTCCGGCTAGGTCAGCGCCGGCGTAAGAGCACCAGTTGCATAGGAAACCAACGATTCTAGGCTCAAAATCAGTCATACTTTGCTTCCTCCTTTAATGCTGCCCTAACTTGAGCAAGAATTTGATCGTCTGTGAAGTGAAGCATAGATATTGATCCCGTGGGACAGGTGGAACCGCAAACACCACAACCTTTACACAAGGCTTCAAGAACATGCGCCCTCAATTTTCCTTCCTTCTCCTTCATTTCGATAGCCCCATACTCACAAACCGACTCGCAGATCCGGCATCCACTGCAGAGGTCTTCGTCTACGTTTGCTATGGCTCCCTCCACTTCCAGCGCCTTCTTAGACAGGATGGTAAGGGCTCGGGCTGCAGCTGCACAAGCCTGCGCAATGCTTTCTTCAATGAACTTCGGCGAGTGCGCTAATCCGCACAAGAATACGCCTTCGGTGGCGAAGTCCACGGGGCGAAGCTTCATGTGGGCTTCTAGGAAGAAGCCATCTTTGGTGAGGGGAACCTTCAACATTTTTGCTATGCGTTCGTTGTCGGGGTTCGCAATGGTCGCTGCGCTTAACACTAGAAAATCGGGCTCCACGGGAATCCAAGTTTTTACCACGGGCTCCCAGACTAAAACGTGGAGTTTTCCATTTTCCTGAGTGACCCTAGGCTTGTTTTCGTCGTCGTAACGTATGAATAAGACCCCTTTAGATGCGGCCTCATGATAGTGGTCCTCTTTAAACGCGTAGGTTCGAATGTCCTTGTATAAAACGTAAACATCTGTTTCTGGGCTTAGCTCCTTGATTTTTAGCGCGTTCTTGACCGCTTGAGCGCAGCATATTCGAGAACAGTTGGGGCGCTCCTCGTTTCTTGAGCCCACACACTGGATCATGGCAACGGTCTTTGCACCAAGCTTGCCGTTAGCCAGTCGCTCCTCCAGCTCATGCTGAGTAATTACACTCTCATCCACGCCGTACAAATACTCGGTTGGCTTATACTCTATGGCGCCGGTTGCCACGATCACAACGCCGTGTTCAATCTCCCTTCTCTCGCCATTGTGATTCAATGTTGTCTTAAAGTTTCCAACATAGCCCTCAACATTAACAATTTCTGAATTTAGGTGAACGTGTATCTTCTTATTCTCCATAACCTCTTTGATTATTGACCTCAATTTCTCCTGCGGATCCTCGGATCCAAGCAAATAATAGATCGTGCGCAGGTGTCCTCCCAGTTCCTCCTCCCTCTCCACTAAGTGTACATCGAATCCTTGTTTTGCCAGCTCCAACGCGGCGGTCATTCCGGATAAGCCACCGCCAATGACCAGGCCAGCTGGTGTAACGTTGATCGTAGGCTTGGGTAGCGGCTTCAGTAAGCGCGCTTTGGCCACGATTGACCTCACTAGGTCCTTTGCCTTTTCCGTAGCCTCCTCATGCTCGTGCATGTGCACCCAAGAGCACTGGTCCCGAATGTTGGCCATCTCAAATAGGTAAATATTCAGTCCGGCTTCTCGAACGGTTTCTCGGAAGAGGGGCTCGTGGGTTCTAGGTGTGCACGAAGCCACGATCACACGATTAAGGTTGAGCTCCTTTATCTTCTCCCGTATTCTCTTCTGCGTGTCTTGTGAACACGTGTAGAGGTTATGTTCTGCGTAGGCCACGTTGGGTAGAGTTTTGACGTACTCCACCACCTCGGGCACGTTGACTACGCCGCCGATGTTGATGCCGCAGTGACAAACAAACACGCCGATGCGAGGCTCTTGACGAGACACTTCCACCTCCGGCGGATACTCTTTCACTGCCGTGAGCTTCCCTCTTTCGGAGGCAATGACGCTTGCCGCCTTCGCCGCAGCGCCACTCGCTTGTGCCACGCTCTCTGGAATATCTTTTGGAGCAGCAAAGGCGCCGCAAACATAGATTCCCGGTCTAGAGGTTTCGATTGGCGAGAAGGTTTCGGTGGAGCAGAAGCTATACTTGTTGAGCTTGATGTCTAACGTCTTGGCGAGTTCCTCTGCGCGTTGGGGTGGTCTCATACCCACCGATAGAACTACAAGATCGAATTCTTCGTCCTTAGGCTCCTCCTCCACCACGTGTCTCACTATAAGTTTTCCCGATTCCGGAACTTCCTCCACACGGGAAACCCTAGATCGGACAAACCTAACCCCATATTCCTCCTCGGCTCGACTGTAGTAGGCGTCAAACTCCTTGCCGTAAGCGCGCATGTCCATGAAGAAAATGGTGCACTGAACACCAGGAGTATGCTCCTTGGCTATAACTGCCTCCTTGATGCCGTACATGCAGCAGGCAGAGGAGCAATAATTGTTCCCCAATTGAGCGTCACGTGAACCCACACATTGGATGAATGCGATTTTTCTTGGAACCTCGCCGTCAGATGGGCGTAGGACCATTCCTCCATATGGGCCGGAAGCGCTTAAGATGCGTTCAAACTCGATGCTGGACACCACGTTTGGGTATCGGCCATAACCATACTCGCTTTTTAGGCTGGGATCAAACTCCTCAAAGCCGGGCGCCAATATGATGGAACCCACGCTTAGCACGGCTTCCTCTTCCTTATCATCGTACATAACCGCGCCCGCTTTACACACCTCTTGGCATGTGCCGCATCCGATGCACTTCTCCCGATCAATCATGTAGGTGAGGGGCACTGCTTGCGGATATTTAACGAAGATGCTGCTTCTGTCACCTAAGCCCTGATTGAACTCGTCTATGGCTTCCACCGGGCATTTTTGAGCGCAAACACCGCAGCCCGTGCACTTCTCCCCCTTCACGTATCGGGCTCTTCTCGTCATGGTAACCTTAAAATTGCCAGCCTCGCCATCCGCCCTCTTTATCTCCGCATTAGTGATGAGGTGGATGTTAGGGTGTCTACCAGCTCCCACCAGCTTTGGTGCGAGGATGCACATGGCGCAGTCGTTGGTGGGGAAGGTCTTGTCCAGCTGGGCCATGACGCCGCCTATGCTGGGCGACTCATCGAATAGGTAGACTTTAAATCCTGAGTCGGCTAGGTCGAGGGAGGCTTGTATTCCCGCGATTCCGCCTCCGATAACTAAGACAGCGCCTACCTTTTCTTTCATTTTCCCACCTCCAACGCAGCATATATGGGAGTGGTTCCCTCAACCCGATCCACTGTGACCATGCCCCTCCGCCTCATAACCACAATGTGGCGTAACACTGCTTGAGGGTTTAAATCTAGGCGCTTAGACAGCTCCTTCACCGATAGCGGCTCCTTCTTCACCATGAAATAGATTTTGTTGCGCACATACTCGGCGGCGATAGCTTCGTCCATGACTTCATCGAACTCTTCTTGTGAAACTCCCTCCCCATACACGTTTCCGTCATCGATCATTCCTTTTTCTCTACCCACCAGCACTCTCAGCCTGAAATCTCCAGCCGTTGCCTTCGCTGCCAACAAATCCTCCAGCATGTTCGGGTCTGGTTTCTCTCCAGCCAATGGAGAGGGGCCTAACGCCTTTATCTGCGCGGTAAAGTCTTTGACAAGCTCCGCGAATCGGCCACCCTCTGAGGCGGAGACCCATTCGAGGCGTATGCGCTCGGGTTCTAAACCAGTCCGAGCGATTAGTTTCTTCAACATCTTAATCTTATGTTCAGTCTGGAGATTTCCCTCTACATAGTGGCAGTCGCCCGGATGACAGCCCATCACCATGACGCCGTCTGCACCGTTAGCAAGTGTTTCCAAAACGAAAACTGGGTCAACTCTTCCACTGCACATTAACCGTATTATCCGTATGTTGGTTGGGTAGCTGATCCTGCTGACACCGGCTAAATCTGCACCCGCGTAAGAACACCAATTGCACAAAAATCCAACGATCCTTGGCTCGAAGGTCATGCGATCACCCTCCCAAGTGCGGCAAGTGCTTGAGCGACAACTTGTTCGTCCGTGAAGTGGCGCATAGAAATCGCCTTTTCTGGGCAACTCGCCCCGCAGGTTCCGCATCCCTTACACACAACCGCTGTCACTCTTGCAACGCCTTTCTCATCCTTCTCTATGGCGCCGTACGGACAGATCTTCACACAGGTTCCACATCCGCTACAAAGACTCTCGTCCACGATGGCTGTTATCGCCTCAGTTCGTAGGTGCTTGACAGCCATGGGAATGGCGGCTCTCGACGCAACCCCTAAAGCTTGAGATACGCTTTCAGCCGTGTCTTTAGGGCTGTGGGCCGTGCCGCACACGTAGATTCCGTCGGTGGCGAAGTCGATCGGCCTCAACTTCACGTGAGCCTCGAAGAAGAAACCGTCTGGGCCTAGTGGCACTTTAAGTATTTGCGACAGCTCTTTGACATCTTCATGCTGAACTAGAGGAGTCGACAGTACAACGAGGTCGCTTTCGATTTGGACTTGTTCATCGAGAAGAGCATGATACACATCCACGGTTAGTTTTCCATCGTGTTCAGCGACCACTTCTGGGGGTTTTTCCAGAGCGTATTTGATGAACTTGACGCCTCTGTCTTGAGCCATTCGGTGCCAATCTTCATACTCCTTTCCAAAAGTTTGGAGGTCTCGGAAAAGGATGTAAACGTCCGTCTCGGGGTATGACTCCTTGACGAGCAGGGCGTTTTTGAGAGCCTCCATGCAACAGATTCGGGAACAGTAAGTTCTCCCCTTTTCTTCCCTAGCTCCAACGCACTGAACCATAACCACCCTTTCTGGCTTCTCCAGTTGGCCACCCTTAAGGAGTTGTTCCAGCTTAAACTGTGTTATCACATTATCGTATTTCTTGTATCCATACATTCCAACAGGCTCAAAAACGTTCGCTCCAGTCGCCACGATGATGGTGCCTACCCTAAAATTCGCTGTCTCCATGTTTCCCCTTTGAACACTAACGTCAAAGTTTCCGATGAAACCCTTAACCTGCTTAACAACCGTTGATGTCCATACCTCTATGTTTTTGTTTGGCTTCACAGCCTCGACGATCATGTTCATTCCTTCGGAGGCATCTACCATGGTTGGGTACAGCTTATGTAGATGTCGAAGCATCCCACCTAGTTCTGGCTCCTTCTCAACCAAGTAAACCTTGAACCCTTGATTAGCGAGGCAGAGGGTAGCGGTCATCCCTGAGATGCCACCGCCGATAACCAAGGCAGAAGGCGCCACCTCTATTTCCGGCTCCTCCTGCGGCTTGAGTAGACGAGCCTTAGCCACAGCCATTCTCACAATGTCCTTTGCCTTTTCCGTAGCTTGCTCCGGCTCGTGCATGTGAGCCCAGGAGCAGTGTTCGCGGATGTTGGCCATCTCAAATAAGTATTTGTTTACACCAGCCTCCTCACAAGTGGCACGGAACAGCGGCTCATGCGTTCTAGGGGTGCAGGAGGCGACAATAACCCTGTTAAGATTATATTTTCCTACGCCTTCCTTGATTTTGCTGAGCCCATCAGAAGAGCATGTGTAGAGGTTGTCCTCGGCGTAGACGACATTCGGCAACGTCATAGCATACTTCACCACCTCGGGCACGTTGACTACGCCGCCGATGTTGATGCCGCAGTGGCAAATGAACACACCGATTCTTGGAACTTCCTCCTCAGTTTGGCCCATCTTAATGCACCTCCTTACTAGCCGACAGCGCCATCACTTCCGCAGCCCTAGCCGCCGCTGCACTCGCTTGCGCCACTGACTCAGGAATATCCCTTGGGCTTTGGCAGTACCCACATATGAAGACGCCTGGAACGTTGGTATCGACGGGTGCGAAAGAAGTGTCTTTAGGTTTGAAGAAGCCATGTTCGTCCAGCTCCAGTCCTAGGATGACACCCACCTCCTTACTGGCCGCCCTAGGGACCAATGCGGGACAAAGCACGACTATGTCTACCTTTACACTTTTTGTCACGTTTTCTGTAGTGTCTTCGTACCAAAGGGTAAGGTCGCCCGTTTTCAAATCTTCTACTACTTCTCCAGGGAGTGCCCTGATGTATTTCACGCCCCACACATCTTTGGCTCTGGTAACGAAATCTTGGTAGCCTTTCCCAAAGACTTTGAGTTCATTGTAGAAAATGTGAACCTCACATTCGGGCTCGTGCTCTCTAATCAGTATTGCCTCTTTTGTGGCGTACATGCAACAAGCGCTGGAGCAGAAGGAGACCCCGCCCTTCAGACTTCTGGAGCCGACGCATTGAATGAAGGCGATCCTTTTAGGAATACGACCGTCGGATAACCTCAGTAGGTGTCCCCCGGTTGGCCCTGAAGCGGAGAGCATTCGTTCAAACTCCAAACTTATCAGAACGTTTTGGTATTTGCCGTAGCCGTATTCGCTTCTCTGCTGGACATCGAACAACTCGAAGCCCGTCGCCACAACGATAGCTCCCACATTAAGATCAACAACCTCAGGCTTTTGATTAAGGTCTATAGCCTCTGCTTGACACATTCTTTGGCACAGCCTGCACTTCAAACAGTGTTCTTCATCGATGGTATACTTAAGCGGAACCGCCTGAGGAAACGGAACATAGATCGCCTTTCTAACGCCAATACCCATATCAAACTCGTTGAGAACCTCAACTGGGCAGTGTTGAGCGCAGACTCCACAACCCGTGCATTTCTCCTCGTTGATAAATCTTGGCTTCTTAAGAATCTTGACCGTGAAGTTGCCAGCTGAGCCGCTGGCTTCCTGAACCTCAGAATAGGTTAACAAAGTTATGTTGGGGTGGCGGAGACACTCAATCATTTTTGGTGCCAAAATGCATATGGAGCAGTCCATGGTTGGAAACGTCTTGTCTAGCTGAGCCATCCTACCGCCAATGCTAGGGGTTTTCTCCAATAGGTAAACTTTTAACCCGCGGCTGGCTAGGTCGAGGGAGGCCTGCATTCCCGCGATTCCGCCACCGATAACCAAAACAGACTTGCTAGCTTCCATGATGTCCACCTCTACGTTAAATGCATCGCCTCCGCCACCAGCACTGACAGGTCGCGCATCTCCATCGTTACCTCCTCTGGGTTGACCGGCAGTTTTTCGCTGGTGACGCATTTCCAATGGATTTGACACTTCGGACATGCTGTAACTAATAAATCGGCTCCAGTGGCTTTCGCTTCTATCAGTCTGTCGATTTGGACCTCCTTCGAGTACTTGTTGCAAGACAGCCAAGCGTTCACTCCACAACAAACAGAATTTTCCCGGTTTCTACCCATCTCCACCATCTCGACTCCCGGGATACTGGCTATGACCTTTCTAGGCGGCGCATACACGCCCATGTGCCTCCCAAGTCTGCACGGGTCGTGGTAAACCACTTTCATCGGGAGTTTCCCTTCAAATTTGATTTGTCCCTTATCCACTAATTCGGATAAGAGCTCAGAAACGTGCAGTACTTCAAAATCAAAATTGCTAAGCCGTTCAGCATAATCTTTTTTGAGGGTTCTATAGCATTCAGGACAAGCGGTAACTATTCTAGTTGCCCCAGTTTCCTTAAAGTCTGCCACGTTTATCTTCGCCAGTTTTTCAAAATTTTCTACGTCTCCCGTCCATAATAAATCGTGACCACAACATTTCTCGTTGCCCAGCATAGCTGGCTTTATCCCGATTTTGTTGAGGGCTTTCACCACGCTTTGAGGGATCTTTAAGAGGTTTAGGTTAAAGTCTTCAAAAACCACATCAAAATACGGGAGGCAGCCAACAAAGTACAGTAGATCACTTTTATGGGAAATTTCAGCTCCGTTAGGAAGCCAGCCCATTCGTTCCTGCTTGATCATCGGATTTGTCATGATCCTCGATAAGGACAGGGGTATCCCTCTATGGGCACAAAGTTCTTCCATCATTTCTTTGGAGGCTACGCTCCGACAAGCTCTAACAAACTCTGGAAACCGAACGTCTGATGGGCATCTTTCGCTACACGTAAAGCATGTTAGACACGTCCAAACATCTGTGCCAGAGAGCACCTTGTCCTCGTAGCCCAGCAAGAATCTTTCAACGGTGCGTCTCGGCGAGTAGGCTTCATTGATCCTTGATATCGGACAACTGCCAGAACACTTTCCACACTCTAGGCAGTATTGAACGTTCGTTTTCTTCAGCGCTTTAGAAACCACCTCCTTTGTGCTTACCGAAGCCTTGGGATTCCCCTCAGCCTTTAAAGGGTTCGGCCCCATTTTACGTAGTTCTTCTGTGAAACCTGTTACGATCTGGGCGAATTTTGCTCCCTCAGCAGTGGAAATCCACTCTAAACGTAATCTCTCAGGTCCGAGCCCAAGCAACCTTAGGAGTTTCTTCGTGTTCAGCATCCTTTTTTCAGCTTTTAGGTTTCCGCTCACGTAGTGGCAGTCGCCGGGGTGGCAACCACTGACTAGGACGCCGTCGGCTCCCGTTTCAAAGGCTCGTATCACAAAAGCTGGGTCTACTCTTCCGGAGCACATTACCCGTATAGCTCTAATGTTCGGTGGATAGCTGATTCTACTCATGCCAGCGAGGTCTGCTCCCGCATAACTACACCAGTTGCACAGGAAAGCCACGATTTTTGGTTCTGTCACCAAGCTAACCTCCTATGGCTGCTGTTATCATGGCGTGGATTTGTTCGTCCGTGAAGTGCTTCATGGTGATGGCTCCAGTGGGACAGGCAACGGTGCACGAACCGCAACCCTTACACTGGGCCTCCGTGACCCTAGCGACTAGCGTGGGCACTTTAGCAACAGGCTCCGCTTCTTCCACCTTAATGGCGCCGTATTCACAGACTTCCTCACACCTACCGCAACCCTTACACAACTCTTCGTCTACGACCGCAACTATGGGCTCTACCTCAACCTTGCCCCTCGCTAAGGGAATCACTGCCTTCGCGGCGGCGGCACTTCCCATGGCCGAGCTATCGGTGATATCCTTAGGTCCTTGAGCTGTGCCAGCCAAGTAAATTCCGTCTAAAGGCGTATCCAACGGCCTAAGCTTAGCATGGGCCTCTTGAAAGAAACCGTCAGCGCCTCTGGCGATTTTTAGTTTCGTTTGCATGTCAGAGGCATCTGCGCGTGGAACTATGCCGACATTTAAGACCACCAAGTCGGCGGGGATGGCTATGATTCGGTCATCAGTGAGCACGTCTTCAACCGAAACCATGAGACCGTTTGGTTCGAGTGAGACTACGGGCGGCGCTTCAGGCTTATAGTTAAGAAACAGGGTTAGAGCTTCGCCGGCTTTTCTATAGTATTCTTCGTGTCCCCTTCCAAAGGTCCGAATATCACGGTAGAGATAGCATATCCTAGTAGCGGGGTACCGTTTCTTTACAGTTAAGGCGCTCTGTAGAGCGGCCATACAACATACGCGAGAACAGTATCTGTTTAGCTGCTGTCCCTCTTTAAGGGGTTGATAGACTCCTGGTTCTTGTCTTGATCCAACACAGGAGATGAAAACGATGCTCTTGGGTGGGGAGCCATTAAATAGTAGTTGACCCTTTGTAGGACCGTTTTCGTCCAGCAACCTCTCTAGCTGGGGAAGTGTGATCACGTTATCGTATACTTTGTAGCCATACTCGCCTTCTGGAGGCTCATATACATCATGGCCGGTCGCGACGATGATGGTTCCTATGTCAATCTCCATCCTCATCGGCTTCTCGTTAAGGTCGATGGCTCCTCTTTTACAAACCTCTACACACTTCCCGCACTTGTCACAGTTTTTATCGTCAACAACATATACGTGGGGAACCGCAACGGAAAAAGGAAGATAGATCGCCTTTCTTTTACTCAGACCAAAATCAAATTCGTTTAAAACCTCAACAGGGCACTCAGCTACGCATGCACCACAAGCGTCACACTCATTCGTAACATATCTCGGCTTTACAAGAACTTTCACCTTAAAGTTTCCAATAAACCCATCCACAGCCTCGATTTCCGAGTTCGTGAAAAATCTGATTTTCGGATGAGACGAAACAGCATCCATCATCGGCTTTAAGACATCTAACGCATACTCGCCGGTCGGGTACACCTCGCTTAACTGAGCGCTCCTGCCTCCAATGCTAGGAGCCTTTTCAACGATGGAGACTTCAAAGCCCCTCTGGGCTAAGTCCAAAGCAGCTCTCATCCCAGAGACGCCCGCGCCGACAACTAGGGCTCGTAGTGTCACTCCTACCTCTTTTTTCTGAAGCATTTCCAAGAACCGGGCTCGAGCCACCGACATCCTGATTAAGTCTTTAGCTTTTTTCGTTGCTTTCTCCGGCTCACGGGAATGAACCCAAGAGCAGTGTTCGCGAATGTTGGCCATTTCAAAAAGGTAAGGGTTAATTCCCCCTTCCTCGACGACCCTTCTAAAGGTGGGCTCATGCATTCTCGGAGAGCAAGACGCCACAATTACTCTGGTAAGTCCGTGTTCTTTGATGTCCGCCTTAATCATCTCTTGAGCCGGGGCAGAACACATGTAAACGTAGTGTTTTGCAAGAACTACGTTCGGTAACTCCTTTGCATATTTTGCTACCTCTTCTACATCGACCACGCCTGCTATGTTAACCCCGCAATGACAAATGTAAACACCGATCCTAGGCTCTTTCTGGGTCATTCCTTTCTACCCCTTAGCGATTATTGACGCCTTCATGGCTGCGGCGCTCGCTTGAGCGACCGAGTCAGGGATATCCTTCGGGCCCTCCGCCACACCCGCCGTAAACACGCCCTCAAGAGATGTTGTAACAGGATCGATCTTGGGATTGGCAGAGGCGAAAAAACCATCGTCTCCAATCGGTATCGGTAACACCTTTTTCATATCATCTGCTACGGCTGGAACTATACCAGCGGATAAAATCACCGCGTCCATTTCTTCCTCAACAAGCTCGCCTGACTCAATGTTTTCAGCTCTAATAAGCAGGTTTTTGGTGATGGTGTCTTCAATGATTTCTGCTACTCGACCTTTGACGTATTTAATGTTGAATTCCTCCTCAGCCCTTCTATAGAATTCTTCAAATCCCTTGCCGAAGGCTCGAATGTCCATGTAGAAGATCGTTACCTCAGCGTCTGGGATGTGCTCTTTAATCAGCTGCGCCTGCTTTGTGGCGTACATGCAGCAGACTCTGGAGCAGTAGAGGTTTCCTGCTTGTTCATCCCTAGATCCTACGCACTGTACAAAGGCAACTTTTCTGGGTATTTTTCCATCAGACGGCCTTACTATGCGTCCTCCAGTTGGTCCAGACGCGCTTAAAAGTCGCTCTAACGCTAACCCGGTTAATACGTTATCATAAATGCCGTATCCATACTCCTCTTTCTTTCTTGCATCGAATAAGTCGTATCCAGTAGCCACGATGATCGCCCCAACTTCTACATTAAGCTCCTGTGGTTGTTGTTCGAGGTTGACGGCTTTTGCTCCGCAAACCTTTTCGCAAAGCCTACACTCGAGGCAAGTTTCTTTATCGATTGTGTATATGAGCGGAACCGCTTGAGGAAACGGAACATAAATCGCCTTTCGAACACCGAGTCTTTCGTCAAACTCGTTGAGGGCTTCGACTGGGCAGTGTTGAGCGCAGATGCCGCAGCCAGTGCACTTCGTCTCATCCACATACCTAGGCTTTTTAAGAACCTTAACTCGAAAGTTTTCTCCTACTTTGGAGATTTCCATTATTTCCGAGTAGGTGAGCAGACGAATGTTGGGGTGCCTTCCTACATCCACCATCTTAGGTGTCAATATGCAAGCGGAGCAGTCCATGGTTGGAAACGTCTTGTCCAGCTGAGCCATCCTACCGCCAATACTGGGATTCCTCTCCACGAGATACACTATAAAACCTTGGTCTGCAAGGTCGAGAGAAGCTTGAATTCCGGCTATTCCTCCGCCTATCACGAGGACCCCACGTGTTTCACTCAAAACCGGGCCTCCGTGTAAGTTTTTCATTTAATTGTAGCTGTTTAAGTTTTAAATCTATCCCTTTATGATCTGTTTTTAGAAGCATAACTCGCTTCAACTTGCTTATTAAGATAGTGCCGGCCAGTCGGATAGATGTTATACAGGGGATTCCATTCATGCTTTGCCGAACCGTATGACCCGGCATCGACGTTTCCTTCAGATATTATCTGAGCAACGTGTGCTTCCGGGAGTATAAATCTTTCGGCAAATATGCTGTAACGGTACCGCAAACATTAAAACTAACTTATAGCAAATACATTTTAGTGAGTTTGAAATGGCTGAGCGATGGCGCAGGATCAGCGTGAGACAAGAACTCGTCCAAGTAATAGAGGGAATTATGAAGGAGAGACCCGAGCTCGGCTATGCCAGCATCTCCGACTTCATCACCGACGCGGTGAGGCGTAGGGTTGAGGAAATAATGAGCCCTGCGGAAATCCCTACCCTTGATAAGGCAATACGGGTTCTGGCGGAGCAAGAGATGCGAAGGCAAGCGATGGAGACCGCCTTGAAAAAGTGCTTTGCATTTGAGGGTGGTGAATTCTGGCGTTGCCTCGCGGGCTTCGTAAAGAAGGAAACCGAGGACACTAAAGAATCAACTAAATAACAGTTCTCTTTATAATTTTAGGGTAAAATATATATTGCTTGAATATACTGCAGTTAGAAGAGGTGAGGAAATGAGCTCGCTCGACTCTGACTTCATGCATGAGGTAGCGAACACTCCTAGGGGCAGAGGCATCCTCTCCTGCATACAGTGTGGGAGATGCTCGAGTAGCTGCCCCGTGGCGAGACTGGTCACGGAACATAACCCAAGACGATTGATGGAAATGATCATCTTAGGGCTACGATCTGAAGTCTTGCCGACTCAATTACCATGGTATTGCTTATCCTGTTTCACCTGCTTAGACAGATGCCCCCAAGGTGGCGATGTGGGCGAAGCTATGTTCGCCATCAGGAACCTCTCTGTAAGGGAAGGAAACGTGCCTGAGGGAATCATGGTTCAGGGAAGAAGCCTTATTGACACTGGCCGAGTTGTGAACCCCACCAGAATGGCTCTACTCGAGAGGGAGAAACTCGGTTTGGATAAAGGCCCATCAACAGCCATAGAGGATGTTCAAAAAATCTTAAAGAGAACCAAGCTTGATAAAAAAATCCGTCGAAGATAGATGGTGGGAAAATGAAGTACGCCTTTTATTTGGGTTGTCTTATTCCAGCAAGGGAGTTCAGCTACGAGGTTTCTGTTCGAAAAGTTTTGCCCGCGTTAGGGGTGGAGTTGGTTGATATGGAAGGAACCAACTGCTGTGCGCCCTTCAGCATTCAATCTTTGGATCATGCGAGCTGGATGGCGCTAGCAGCGAGGAACCTTTGCATCGCGGAAGAAATGGGGCTTGACATCCTTACTTTATGTAACGACTGCTACGAGTCCCTCCTAATGGCGAATACAATTTTGAAGGAAAACCCAGACGTTAAGGATCAGGTAAATGAAGTCCTTTCTGAAGTGGGCAAGGAGTTTAAGGGAACGATTGATGTCAAACACATGGTAGACGTTTTATATGACGACGTGGGCGTGGATAAGATTAAAGACGCTGTTAGCGAACCCTTCAAGAGACTGACGGTTGCAACGCAACCTGGATGCCACCTAACCAAGCCAAAGAGGATACACTTTGGTGCTATGCGCGGGTTTGGAGCACTTGACGAGCTCGTAAGGGCTACGGGCGCTGAGTCCATCGAGTATGACCGGAAAGAGATGTGTTGCGGAGGCCCCCTACGAGGCATAAACGATGAGCTCGCTAGACAGGTGGCGAGACTGAAGTTGATAAATATAAAGAACGCGGGTGTGCAGTGCATCGTTACCGTTTGCCCCTTCTGCTATGTGGAGCTTGACTTAGGCCAGTTAGAGATTAAAAGGCACTTTAAGGAGGAATATAACCTGCCCGTTCTACACTTTGTAGAGCTTCTTCGGATGGCGATGGGCATGAAGTTAGAGGACTGGGAAGTTAAGTCTCACAAAGTTCCGTTAAATCAAGTTTTGAAAGGTCGATTATAGGAGGAATAAATGTTGGAACAACCTGCCGTGTTAATTATAGGCGGAGGAATATCAGGTATACAAGCTTCGTTAGACCTAGCAAGCAGAGGAATTAAGGTCTATCTCGTGGAGAAGTCCTCGAGTATTGGCGGTAGGATGGCTCAGCTGGACAAGACGTTTCCAACCATGGACTGCTCCATATGCATCCTCGCCCCCAAAATGATCGATTGTGCCCATCACCCGAACGTCCGGCTGATGACATATTCTGAAGTGAAGGAAGTTAAGGGATCCGCGGGGAACTTCACGGTGAAGATTCTCAAAAAGCCTAGGTATGTGGATGAGACGAAGTGCACTGGCTGCGGCATCTGCTCCGACCACTGCCCCGCTGAGGTTCCCAACGAGTTCGATGAGAAGCTTGGGATGCGGAAGGCGATCTACATGCCCTTCCCACAAGCGGTGCCTAGAGTAGTTACGGTTGATAAAGAAAACTGTCTCGAGTGTGGGCTTTGCGAAAAGGTTTGCGGAGCAAAAGCCGTCAACCTCGAACAACAACCAGAGGAAGTCGAGCTCAATGTTGGCGCGATTATTGTGGCGACAGGTTTCGATCTTTTCGACCCCTCTGAGCTTCCAACTTATGGCTACGGGCGCTACAAGGATGTGATCACTGCCATGGAGCTGGAACGCTTGCTCTGCGCGTCCGGACCCACTGGGGGCCACCTAATAAGGCCGTCAGACGGTAAGATACCAAAAAGCATTGCTTTCATACAGTGTGTGGGCTCGAGGGATAGGAGGGGTTGGATTGGAAACGCCTACTGCTCCAGCATTTGCTGTAAATATGCGGTTAAAGACGCCGTTCTGGTCAGAGAGCACATTCCTGACGCCAGGGTTAGCATTTTCTACATTGATCTTCGAGCCTTTGGGAGAGGCTTCCAGGAGTTTGTTAACCGGGCTAAGACCGAGTATGGCATAAGGTTTGTCCGAAGCAGCCCGGGCGAAATTGTAGAAGATCCAGCAACAAAGAGTCTTGCCTTATGGTTTGAGGATACAGCGACGAGGACTATACAAAACTTGATGTTTGATTTAGTGGTACTCTGCGCAGCCTTAATACCTAGAAGGGATGTTAAAGATCTAGCCAAGGTTTTGGGAATAGAGGTTGACCAGTATGGTTTTTTCAAAGCCTCAGACGCCATAGTTCACCCTGTGGATACAACGGTCCCAGGAATTTTTGCCAGCGGATACTGTTTGGGACCAAAAACGGGAGATGTTCCAGACTCAATAACACAGGGGAGCGCCGCTGCTTCACGAGTGGCAGAGGTTGTTGCTGGTAGGGAGTGAACATATGAAAGAGGAGCCTAAGATTGGAGTGTTCATATGCCATTGCGGGGTTAACATCGGCGGCGTAGTTAGCGTTCCGCAAGTTGTCGAGTATGCAAAGACTTTGCCATATGTCGTGCATGCGGAGGGCAACCTCTACACGTGCTCCGAAGCCGGATTAAGTGCCATCAAAAACGCAGTAAAGGAGCGTAGTCTTAATCGAGTGATTGTAGCTTCATGTACGCCGAGAACGCATGAACCACTATTCCGATCAGCCTGCAAAGAAGTCGGATTGAACCCATACCTCTTCGAGATGGCAAACATTCGCGAACAGTGCTCTTGGGTTCATTCCCGTGAGCCGGAGAAAGCAACGGAAAAGGCGAAAGACATCGTGAGGATGGCTATAGCGAGGGCTGCGTGGCTGGAGCCGCAAATAGAGCCTGAAGTGGAAGTGAGGGACACTGCTCTAGTGATTGGCGCTGGCGTAGCGGGGATGACCGCTGCGCTCAACTTGGCTAACCAGGGCTTCAAAGTCTACTTAGTGGAAAAGGAAAAGGAGCCTGGCGGGATTGTTCGGGGGCTCTATAAGCTATATCCCACGCTAGAAGACGCGGCGAAGGTCGTGGACCCTATGATCAAGGCAGTGAAATCGCATAAAAAAATCGAATTGCTAACTTCCACAGACGTAACAGACGTGGGAGGATACGTTGGAAACTTTAAAGTCACCATTTCTAAAGATGAGAAGGAAAAAACAGAGCTTAACGTAGGCACCATCATCGTTGCCTGCGGTGCATTAAATTACGAACCGCCCAAAGGATTGTATCAATACGGGATTTATGACAGGGTCATAACGCAAAAAGAACTGGATGAGCAGCTGAAGGAAGGAAAACTTGAAAAACCAGAGAGAATCGTGATGATACAATGCGTGGGAGCGAGGAAGGGAGAAATACGTGCATATGAGCTGGAAGCCTTCCCGAAATCTGACACCGCCGTCTTGCTGAGGAAGATCCTAAAGGCGAAGAAGGAAGAAGGGTGGCCCTACTGTTCCAGAATTTGTTGCATGAATGCCATTAAAAACGCAATACTCGTGAAGTCTCAATACCCTGAAACAGATGTGGTCATTCTTTATGGAGACCTTAGAGTGTATAAAGAATACGAAGACTTTTATGCAAAATCTCGTGAACTCGAGGTCAGGTTCATAAGACATATTGAGGAAATCCCGCCGGAAATCAGCCAAGGGCCAGAAAATAAGCTTAAAGTCGTGACATATGACATGCTCGCTGGTCGAGAAGTGGAGTTCTTAACTGATTGGGTTGTGTTGTCAACGCCCCTTAGGCCTCGTAAGGGTGAAGTGATGTTGGCACGGATGCTTAAAATACCCATAAGTCCAGACGGGTTCCTAATGGAGGCTCATCTGAAGTTGAGGCCCGTTGACACCACAGTGGACGGAATATTTCTTGCAGGAACGGCTTCCGGTCCGAAAGATGTTTCAGAGTCCATAATAGCGGGTAAGGCCGCAGCGGCAAGAGCGGCCATTCTGATGGCTAACAAAAAGGTAAAAACAGATGCTATTACGGCTATGGTGGATACAGATTTATGCATTGGATGTGGGCTATGTGAAGAACTGTGCCCGTACGGCGCGCCCAAGGTTGAGGAGGGAAAATCCCAAGTTATCGAGGTTCTGTGTAGGGGTTGCGGGGCATGCGCGGCGGAGTGCCCCAGACGAGCCATAACCATGCGCCACTTCGGAGATCAACAAATCCTTGCACAGGTTCAAGCCGCGCTGTTTCCTGAAGCAGTTAAGATGGAGGGAGTTTAATGGAGAAAGCAGAATTCGAACCCGTCATCGTAGCCTTTTGCTGCAACTGGTGCGCCTATGCAGGAGCAGACTTAGCGGGTACCAGCCGTTTCGAGTATCCACCCAACATTAGAATTGTTCGAGTCATGTGCAGTGGGCGAATAGACCCCACCATAGTTCTTTCGACCCTTCGATGGGGGGCCGACGGGGTACTGATAGCTGGTTGCCACCCTGGCGACTGCCATTACGCCAAGGGGAACTACATGATGGAAAAAAGGTTCGGCTTCCTTAAAGAGGTTCTCAACCACCTTGGAATCGAGCCGGACAGACTCAGGTTAGAATGGATTTCTGCTGGTGAGGGAGCAAAATTTGCGGCTTTAATTCGAGACATGACGAGGGCAATCAAGGATTTAGGTCCCAGTCCGTTTAGGAGGGCATAACCCGATTGGGGTGATCGAGTTTGAGTGAGCCTAAAAAGCTGATAAAAAAGACGGATGCGGCGATCGAAGCCTTCAAGACGCAGAGACTCCGGTGGGTGCTCGGGATATCGCAGGTTGGGGTAAGAATCGATGAGGCAAAATACCACGCGGTGGTAGATAGCATAATGAAGGACGAAATCGAGCGACAGATGATCATAGGTGCGATTAAAGAGAGGGGACCGCTAACCATCAAGGAGTTGTCTGAAGTGACAGGCATTGTCCCCAACCAAGTATTACGGCACATGATCGCCCTCAGAAAGGCTGGCACGGTTTCTGAAGTTGGTGAAAAAGAGGGCGGATACCTCTATGCAGTCTTATGATTTCGCGCGCAAACATTAGCTGTTCACTATAATTTTTCTACACATTGTGGATGCACATCGCCCGGGTAGTCATGGTCATAAAAGTAAACTTTGTTGTTTTCAAGGTCCACCTCAGCTCGATCATACGCCTTAGACCTCGTTAACAAGTTCTCATAATCATCGCGATCGGAAATCTGGACCGTCCTCAACATCTCTTTCTTTACATCTATCACCCCGTTGCAGAACTCGCACAATCTCTCAGTGACCCTTATTACCTCAAAGGTCTTGCTTTTCATCTCCTCAAATCTCACTATCCCTAAGGCTTTCCTCAATGCACCTTCTTCCCCTTCTAGTCGGCAACGAGTAAACAAAATTAATTGTCTCATTCTTAAGCTTTGATTTTCACTCAGCTGTCACGGCATAAAGTCTTAAGCATATCGCCGAAATCGAGTTACACTACCAAGAAGTCTACACTGTTTAGTTTGTGGCGTCCCTTCTAGGAGTTAAAGTTTAGTTCCTTCCTCCTTCCTTCCGAAACCAAAAAGCAGAAATCCCAAACCCAAACCCAAAGTTTTTATGGGATTTTTTGCCAATCCTTACTCCAAATTTTGATGACGCTTGGCTCAGACGTGTTTATTATTTCTTGAAATGGGAATAACCGTGTTGCAGACGGTGGATGCACGGAATTAGTGGCTTTCAACACATCATCAATATAAAGTTTTACGCTGGATGCTGTCCAATCCAACCTAAAAGTGTGTTCCACAGTCCAGTCTATTCCCTTGATTTCATTAGCTTCTTGAAAGCCATCACTTGACCATAGATACCATTTGTCTTGAATACCATCATAATAGACTTCCATCCCACCAATGTATTCCCGATAATATTGATGGAAACCCCACCCCACATATCTTTTTGCTCCCGCCGATGCTCCACTTATTTTTCCTTTCCATTCATAAACACCATAACCAATGCTTTCAAGAAAGATTGCCGCTGAATAACCCGCTGTAGTTGACCCCGTTCCTTGAAATAAGTAGCCATCCTTGAAACATGGTAGGCTCTCACCATTACCACTAGTGCCGAATCTCGGAATTGATTTTTCATTTAGAATTTTCCCAGTTTTTCCCAAAATATATATATAACCGTCATCGAACATTCTCGCCTCAATCTTTTCATTAATTATTGTAACGCCAGCTTTTAGTGATACTGTTGGTAAAGTCAAATCCTTTAGATATATTGTTCCACTTGTCAAAGCATCTATCGCCGACTGTATTGTATATGTTTTGTTTATGCTATTCCACAACGCTTCACCATTGTATTTTATAGCTCGATAGTTTCCAGCCCCATCAGTTACAATCGTGTAGTCCACATCGTGAGGTAAAGTTTCCTTTAAAGAGGAATAGTTTAGACTTAAGATAGTGAAGCTCTGGTTTAGAGAGGAATAGTTATGCTGTAAATCTGAGAAGTTTTTGCTCAGAGCAGTATAATTTCCCTGAAGGTTTAAGTAGGAAATTTGCAGACTCTTGTGCTCTTTGCTTAAAGCATCAAACTCCGAAGAGAGTCTTTCACAAACGGTCTTGAGGTTTTGGTACTGGTAGGCGCAGACTCCAGTAAGAAGTGCCAAGCCAATAATTACGACGATACCTACTACTTGCATTGTCTTCAACTTCATCTTTTCACCCCGTTTATTGACTCGTAAGATAGGCTTTAGTTCACATCTACTTAAGGGTTTCGATTTTAACCTTTATATGTCGAATGTTGAACAACGAAAGATTCTCTAAGCCAGTAATCTGATTTTTCAACCTCTACTGGTTTTGTCGTAGTATATGATACAGTAATGAGAGAAGATGCCATCACCACGATTCCTACAATGAGTCAGAATGGGTAAAGCAAGAAGTCACTATGGCAAAAACTTTAGATAAGAAATTTATCCCCATCGTAGAATCTGGCGTAGAAGATGAAGACATTGAATACGTGAAATGCGAAGTAAAGGTTCCAATTCAGATAGTGGAGTTTCTTGAAGTCTTTAACATAGATGTTCAAAAGTGGCTTGAGGAAGCAAGAAAGTAAACACGTAAACATGCTCTCTCCCCCCTAGGGGGAGTTAGGAGGGGGGTATGGTTCTGTTTTAAGGAAGGAAGGAAGGAGGAGTTAAAGTTTAGTGAAATGGCGAGGGATTTGAGCAGATATTAAAGAAGAGTTCCTTTGTAGGCGACTGTTCGGGGGCATCCTAAACATCGATCTAACGTATAGTATGAACACTCGAGGCATTTTTCCCCACAAGGTGTGATATGTTTCTTTTCTTTTTCCATCGTCAATGGTAGAACGATATCCTTTGTTGGCGTTATGACAAAATCCAATTCGATATCAATAATATCAGGGTTTCCCCTGATGTGTTTATCTATACAAGCTACGATAGACCTCATGTTTTCTCCTAATAAGAAAAGACATAGATTACGCTTTCCAGAGGTTACCAGACCATTCGCGTATAAAGGGCACTCTTTGAAAAAGTCTAGGACCCTCTGACTCTCTCTTGTTTCTATATCCACCTTAACCAGAAACAAACCAGACTTCTTTACGTTTACACCCACAAAATGGGTTATTATTCCTTCATCCTTCAATTTTCTTATCCTTGCACCTACCGCAGGTTGGGAAATACCCAAAAACTCAGATATTTCGCTTTGAGACATCTTAGGATTGGTCGTGAGTAGTGAAATAATTTTTCTGTCCACTTCGTCGATTCTTGCCATATTCTCCCTCTTAATATAAGCTAATGGGAATAGTTACTTTTAATTTATAAACATTTCTAACAAATATTTTATAATCAATAATGACAATGTTTATGTATGATAACCTCGATATAATTTTTGAAGTTGTAGAGAGGATTGTCTGTGGAACTGAATCGTACTTGCAGACTTATTGAAACGAAAGGTTGTCCTGGTTTATGGGCATGCCACTTCCCTGACCTGTATTGCAAATGTGCATATGATGAGCATGAAAGAACGGTAATAACGTATAAGTATATTGAAGGACAACTTTGTGGATTTGAGCCCATTCACGTGGTACAATCTTTTGTAGAGAATGAAATACGCATAGCAAATCAAATGGGCAAAGAAAAATACCTTGACATGCTAAAACAAAAACCAAAACTATCAAAGTGTCCCACGATGTGAAACTAAGCCTAAAACCTGCCCGCTAGACGATGAAGCCTCAATAATCCTAAATGAAAAACGTGATTTGCTCCTCTTCAGCGGTCAACTAAGCATATAGAATTATTCATTCTTAAAACAGAAACGGTGAATGGATAATCTAATCTTTAAAGGAAACCAAAGAGAAGTCTCACGCTACGTTTTTAATTCAGTTTAGTGTTAATGAATGCAAGGCGTTGAGATTGCTTCTGCATGAGGAAATCAAAAGGTTGGAACAAGTTTGGCTGATTTTGGCAGACCTTTACCAAGATTTATCTCGAAGGGATGTTCATGTTAATGTTGCTTCTGAGCTAAGAAACTGCAAAACTTTAATCCACTTTATACGAACGAACGTTCTTCACCCTCCCGTGAAAGAACTTTCAACGGTCGATGACTCTTTACAGAATTCATCGCAAATTCTAGGTAAAATAAAACATAGTTTAATCTCAGCGGCTCAAGGGGTTGGTGAAAACTACGCGAAGGACTGGATGGACAAAATCGACAAGGCGGAACGCGCCGAGCTAGATTATAGAATGATTCACACAGCATCCAGTTTTGTTCCAAGTCTTCCTAGGGATCTTGAAAGGGGATGGATACGACTAACCTTGCCCAAAGCTATTGCTGAAGAAAGAGTGCAAGACGTTGCGGAGCAGTTTGGGGTAATAATCGAATTTGAAGACGACTGTCATGTGGTTATCCGCGGTAGGAAGACCTTAGTCAAAAAAGTAGCCCAAGACATCCACGATTTATCCCTTGAATAGGCTTAGCTTTAATATAAGCGCAATACCTAAGCCAGCAGAATATAATTTGACTAGCGCGTCTTAATTTTCCGTTAAATTATGATCGCAGGGCTTCCTCAAAGACTAGGCATAATATCTCGTCTAACTTTTCGAAATTGTCGAACTTCACGTCACCCCGTCTAAAAGAAGGTTTATAAGTGAATCGTTCGCTTAATTAGAGAATCAAAACAAAACTTTAATCGCGGTTAATGGTTTCCACAAGAGGATAATATGTGGAGGCTCAATTGTGGCTAGTCCTCAAAAAAATGTTGTGCGACTAGATGAGTTGGACATGAGTTTTGCGGAAGCGGTGGCTAAGGCTGGCGGAGAGAAGATAAACCTTTGCGTTCAATGCGGCACCTGCTCCGCTACCTGTCCCTTAGGACCCAAAGCGGCTGTTAGAGCACGCCACATAATCAGGAGGGTGCAGTTAGGTTTTCGAGACGAAGCCCTCTCAGACACGGGTCTTTGGTTATGCACAACATGCTCCACCTGTACACAACGTTGCCCTAGAGATGCAAATCCAATGGAGATACTTATTGGCGTGCGCAGCCTTCTCGTTGAAGAAGGACGCGTTCCACCCACAATAAAAGATGCCCTAGAAGGAGTTTTTAAGTATGGAAATCCGTGGGGGCTAAGCCGAAGTAAGAGGTCTGAGTGGGCGAAGGACCTAGAAATAAAGTATGCCTCAGAAGGTGAGAAGGTCCCGTTACTCTATTATGTTGGGTGCGCACCATCCTACGATTCTCGTGCACAAGAAGTGGCTAGAGCGCTGGTAAAGAATCTAAATAGGTTAGGGATCGAATTTTCGATACTGGGAAATAAGGAAACATGCTGCGGGAATGAAATATACTCGCTTGGAGAGAAAGGGCTCTTTGAAATCTTGGTCGAGGACAATTTAAACCTTCTAAATCGGTATGATATTAACAGAATGATTACCACCTCGCCACACTGCTTCAACGCGTTCAAGAACAGATATGGAAAAGGAGACCTTCCAGTTCAACATTACACGCAATATTTCGCAGATTTGGTCGATGAAGGGAAGCTCCGATTTTCAGGGAGAGTCGAAAAAGTGGTAACCTACCAAGACCCCTGCTTTTTAGGCAAACACAACAACATCTATGATGAGCCAAGAAAGATAATTGAGAGCATTCCAGGTATAAAATTCTTGGAACTAAAGCTGTCGAGGGGTAGAAGCGTCTGCTGCGAGGGTGGAGGAGGAAGGATGTGGTATGATGTCCCGGGCGAACGCGCCGCTGAAACTCGCGTCAGGGAAGCCGTTAACCTTGGAGCAGAAGTATTGGTTGTGGCATGCCCCTTCTGCCTATTAACATTTGATGATGCCATCAAGACAACGGGTAATGAGAATGTAATTCAAGTCAAGGACATCATGGAACTAGTTGCTGAAGCCCTTTGACTTAAATGGAGCGTCCTTAAGATCTAAGATCTTAAAAAGCTCTAAACCTCAAGTTGCTGTTCAATATGGTTGTCGCTTGTTTCCATTTCAAGAGGCAAACGGTTAAAAGTTGCCTTTACTTATGAATCAATTCCCTTTGAATGTAAGGTGAGATAGGTGTCTAGTAGGGAACGGAAGATAGATAAGTCGAAATTGGAGCCCATTCGCAAACGTCAAGAAGAACGCGGTCTCATTATAAAAGAACTGAAAAACCATCCGTCAACCATCCCAGAAATTTCAAAGGCAACCGGTTTGGAAACAAGCGAGGTTTTCAAACACGTGGTTGCAATGATGCAGTTTGGAAAGGTTACTGTCGTTAGCCAGAGAGAGGATCAGCTGGTATATGCTTTGTCTGAACAATAAGAAGATGTTTGTCTATTGCGCGCTTCAACTAACCGGTTACCTTGCCACTTACCAATATCAAGTGTTTGTTGACATTTCAACAATTTTAACGATTGCTTCTTATAATTTTTCTAGGCAACCTGGATGCACGTCGCCAGGTTAGTACATAAACTAGGGAGTCGGTTAAGAATTTTTTGGATGGTATGATGAAAAATTTATGTTTGCTATAGAATTCTGAAGAATTTGAGTATCATGCGTATGCTTAGGGTCATAACAGCGATGCCTACTAATGTGCCTATCATTTTTTGAGGAAGTTTCTTGCATCCCCACGCTGCCATGGGTGCGCATATTACTCCTCCGATGAGTAAGCCTAGGATGATTATCCAGCTGAATTTTTCGGGTCCAATTAGGATTATGAAGGTTATTGATTCGGTGAGGGTTACGAAGAATTCTGCGAAGTTAACCGAGCCTATGGCTTTGCTTGGTTCAACCTTGTTTGTGACTAGGGTGGTTGTAGCGATGGGTCCCCATCCTCCTCCACCTAGAGCGTCAAGAAAAGCGGCTACATATCCTAGCCCCACAAGCATTTTTGAAGATGGGCGTTCTTTTCTAAAGTGAAGCACTTTTTTGAAAGCGAAACTAGAGAGTATTCGCAGTCCCATAAAGAGGAGTATACACCCGACCATCAACTGCAAGATGTTGGCGGAAACCCAGACAGCTACGAAAGCGCCTGTGGCGCCTCCGATTATGCCGGGCACTACTAAACGGAGAATCATGTCTTTTCGGACGTTGCCCAGTTTAAAGTGTGAGGCTCCTGAAACTAGGGTTGTGAATATTTCGGCTGTGTGGACGCTGGCGCTTGCAAGGGCAGGATAAACGCCAATAGAAACCAAGGCAGTTGTGGAGCTTAAGTTTAGCCAAACACGCCTTCTACGTATGCCTTTGTCCTCGGATCGCTGGGCTGATTGAAGATGGTTTCGGCTGGTCCATGTTCGATTAACTCACCTAAGTAGAGAAAAATCACGTAGTCAGCAAGCCTTCTTGCTTGACGTAAAACATGGGTAACAAATACTATGGTGTAGTCTTCTTTAAGGGCGAGGAGTTGTCCCTCTATGTGCCCTGCAGATATGGGATCAAGAGCTGATGTAGGCTCGTCACATAGAAGAACTTCAGGCTCCACGGCGAGGGCTCTGGCCAAGCAGAGCCTCTGCTGTTGCCCTGCGGATAGCTTTGAGGCGGGTTCTGTAAGTCTATTCTTCACTTCGTTCCATAGACCTGCGGTTTGAAGGCAGCGTTCAACTATTTGACCTAGTTTCCTTTTGTCTTTAACTCCGTGGATTCTTGGGCCGTAGGCTACGTTGTCATAAATCGACATAGGCAACGGGTTAGGCATCTGAGCTATGAAACCCATCTTCTTTCTTATATTAGTCACATCTACCCCATTATCAAAAACGTTAATGCCGTCGACTAAAATTCTGCCCGAAATTTTAACGCCATCAACTATGTCTGTTAGTCTATTAATGCTTTTTAGGAGAGTTGTCTTTCCACAGCCAGAAGGTCCGATAATGGCTGTGATCCGTTTTTCCGGGACATCTAAGGTTATATCCTTTAACACATGACGCCCCTCATAAAAGACATTTAATTTTTGAATGCTTATATGTGGCTTAAACAAGTTTATCACCTTCACTTTATCACGTATCTCATGAATCTCTTTGTTAGGAGCCTAGAAGCTATACTAAGCGATAGAACCATAACCAAAAGTATGAACCCAGACGCATATGCCCTCTGCTGGACCTCAGGGAATGGAGTTCCAAGCTGGAAAAAGACCGCAAGGGGTAGTGATGCAACTGGGTCAAAAAGCGAACCAGGAATATTGTCGGAATAGCCTGCTGTGAAAAGCACGGATGCCGCATCACCAATAGCTCTGCCCAGTGCCAACAAAATAGCTAAGACCACTCCAGGCAAAGCTTGCCTCGTTATAACGTTCAAGGTTGTTTCCAGCTTCGTTGCTCCTAAAGCGTAAGATGCCTCTTTCAACTTAAGTGGAACCATCTTCATTACTTCGTCCATAGCCCTAATCATAATTGGAACTTCTAGCAATGTTAATGCCACTATCCCTCCTAACAGCGACGCCCTCATGCCTACGTAGACCATAATAGTGAAGCCAAACACACCGAATATTATAGACGGAATACTCCATAAGACATCTAGGGACTGTCTGGTGAAACTTGCCAACTTGGATCTAGAAGCGTATTCATTTAGATACAGTGCAGTTGGAAGACTAATAATAAAGGCTATGACTGTTGCCCCGCCAGCCAAGTACAGAGATCCAACTATCGCGTTTAGTATTCCACCCTCTTTCCCTAAGTAGTACCCTCCTTTCGGAGTTTGAGTAAGCATTGAAATGCTGAGAGCAGGTGCACCCCTCAAAAGCACCATTATGAGCACAGATAGAAGGCCGCCTAAAATTATGAAAGTTGACATTATCATCAACACCTTAAAGAAATTCTCCTCAAGTTTTCGCCTATCCAATGGCATACCCCCTCTTGATCCTTGCCAAGAGGACCCCCGCCGCCGCACTGAATAGCAAGACTATGAGCAGTAAGAACAAAGCTGCGAGCATAAGCGCTGAGTCATACAAGGGTATAGACATCATCTCACCATAGTTATTTGCTATCAGCGCTGGTAGAGGATAAGCAGGGTCGAAAAGTGCGGTTGGAGCCTTAGACACGTTTCCCACAACCATGAGCACGGCCATGGTCTCTCCAAAGGCACGGCCGAAGCCCAACATTACGGCTGCTATAATGCCAGGAAAAGCGCTCCGCGTGACCGCGTGTTTTACTGTCTGCCACTTCGTAGCTCCTAAAGCCATTGAAGCTTCTCGGACATGTTGAGGCACGGCCCTAATCACCCCCTCTGAAATAGAGATTATTATGGGAGAGACCATTATGGAAAGCACTACGCCTCCTGTGAGCACGCTGTAGCCCGTGGTGGTAACTCCTACCAGAGGAGCCACGTAATCTCTTATCAGAGGTACCACAAGTAGCACACCCCAAAGTCCAAAGACCACGGATGGTATTCCAGCAAGCAAATCTACCATGGGTTTTGCGATTCCTCGAATCTTAATTGGTGCATATTCTGCAAGATAGATAGACATCAGGAGAGATGGCGGTATAGATAAAACCATGGCAAGGGCAGTCACCCACAATGTGCCCGCAATGAAGGGGTAGAAGCCGAATTCTCCCGCCCAAGGATGCCATGAGGATGAAAGAAGTAGTTCACTTAACGGTTGGGTTGTCAAAATCAACGTGGACCTCTGGAAAAGGGCAAACGCTATGATGAAAGCGATCAGACTTGAAAGAATTGTGGTTAAGAACATAAACTTGCTAGCGACGAGATCCTTTAACCTTCTCGGGTTCATATCATCCCTTCCGTTGAGACGTCACCCCTCCAGTTTATTCAGTTGCTCGTTAATTATGTCCTGAGAAAACGGCACATACCCGGCTTCTTCAACATATATCTGTCCGCCTGTTAGAATCCATTTTACAAATTTCTTGGCTGCTCCGGTGAACGCACCTTTGGTTACAAGGTGCAAGTTCCTCGCTGGCGGAGACGGATAGACTCCCTGAACTATTGCCTCAACAACCTCATTTTTGGTGTTATAGAAGTTTTCTTCGGAGTCTACTTGTCCATTTTCGTTGACGTCAATGGGAATAACCTTTATCCCTTCAACCTGTTGCTTGGTTTGTATGTCATAAGCGTAGCCTATGTTATTGAAGCCTATCCCCAAACGATCGTTTCTAACCGCTTCCAATAATCCGGGGTCCCCATAAACACCAACTCCCTGAAGATCCTCCTGTTTCTTGCCCAGGTATTTTGCCCAAGTCTCTGCAGCGCCACAGGCATCAGACCTTGTATACACGTGAATCTCATCCGTCACGTCAAGTCGGCTTACGACTTGTCCCCACGTGGTTATGTTTCCGGCGATGTATATGTTGTAGAACATTTGGTTCGTCAATCCCTTTGTCAGAATGTCATTCAAAACGGGGTTATCCTTGTTCATAGTCGCAACTACAGCGTCCTTAGTTACCACAACGTAAAACGCACCTTTCTGAATTTCTTCAGGATAAATCTCTCTGGAGACCATGCCTATGTCCACTAATCCCGCGAGGGCATCAGCCATTCCCTTACCCGCGCCGCCAGCAGATACCTCAATTATCACGTTTGAATCGATCTTCTGGTATTCTTCCGCCCACTTGACCATCATGGGATAGAGGGCCCATGCTCCTGACACTTTTATTGTCTCCTTTGACCTGCCTGCACCACTGAAATAGCAATACGCAACAATGGATACTATGACAATTGATGCCACCGCTATTGCTACAAGCTTTCTATTCATGCTAGGTCGCCTCCATGCTTTGAGTTCTGTCCCATTCAACATTCAGAACTATCCCAGCTCCTAAAGGTCCCTTCTTTCCCTCTATAACAAACCGTCCCAACGGCGGATACTCTGAATAATTTTCTATGCTTAAGGATTCTAAGGACGAAAACTTAACTTCGCCCACGTTGCCCTTCTTCAACGTTTTGGGAGAAGTTGCGAGTATAATGAGGTTTACCGGGTCGATCTCAGTTAATATTTCTTCTACCTTGCATTTTTTCTCGGCTGTTCCACAACGTATCGTGTGCACATCGCCATTTCTTATTTCAGTGTCCGAAAACAAGATTATCTCAGCTGTGAAGCCTTTTGCTCTTTTGGCTGGATTTTCAAGATAACTTATAACCTCTCCTCTTTGAATATCTTGAACTTCCTTTATGATTAAGCCAACCGAGTCACCTGGCACGGCTTTTTCAAGCTGGTTGCCAAACATTTGTATCGATTTAACGGTTCCCTTCTTTCCGGATGGTGAAAAACAAATAGTTTTGCCAGCTTCCAGTATGCCTGTTTCGATTTTGCAGATCACTATCTCATTGTCTTCTAGTTTGTACACGTCTTGGACGCAGCCCCGCAGAGGTTTGTTAAGTGGCAATTGAACCGGCTTTACAGCATCATCTAACGTACCGATTAACGTTAAACCCTTGTACCATTTCATATTTTGCGATTTTACGAAGACATTGTCTCCATTGAAAGCAGAAATCGGCACCTTAGGAACATTGTCAAAGCCCATAGACCTTAGGGTTTCATCTAGAGCTTCACAGGTTTCCACGAAAATGTTTTCTTGATATCCCACCCGGTCCATCTTATTGATTGCAACCACTAGTTGACTTATGCCTAGCGTTTTTACTAAGAATGTGTGTTGCTTGGTCTGGGCTTCTATTCCTTCTTTGACGGAAACCACCAGAACAGCAGCGTCTGCTTGGGAGGCTCCGGTAAGCATTTTCTTAATGAATTCTCTGTGACCCGGACAGTCTATGATGGTGTAAGTGTATTTTTTGGTTTTGAAGGGCGTTTGCATTATGTCTATTGTTAAGCCGCCTCTTCTTTCCTCCTCTAGAGTGTCAAGCAAAAATGCGAATCTGAAGCCTTCGTCTCCAGCCTTTTTAAGCTCCGCTTCAACCTCCTGTAGCTTTTGTTCGGGAATAGCATTCGAATCATAGAGTAGCCTGCCTATCAGAGTGGATTTTCCATGATCTTTGTGACCTATCACAACCAAGTTAATCTTGGGGGGCATCATCTTTGACACCTTTAATTTCTAAAAAGATGATCAGAGTGAGTCCTACATGTAGCCTAAGGCGCGCAGTTTTTGCATCATATAGGCTTTTTCCTTGTCTTGGGATCTTCCAGCCCTTTCCGGAGTTTTAGAGGTTTCCAATTCCTTGACGATTTCATCTATTGTTTCTGCGTTGGAAGGAATTGGCACAGTGCATGGTTGGCAGCCTAGGCTTCGGTATCGTTTTCCGTTTTTTGCATAGTAGAGGGGATTTATGGGCAGTTTTTCCTGTTTCACGTATTGCCATACGTTTAGTTCAGTCCAGTGTAATATGGGGTGAACTCGCATGTGGGAGTAGTCTTCTGAGGGCTTTACGTACAGGTCCCACATTTCGGCCGGCTGATTCTTGTAGTCCCATTTGAACTCTGTATCTCTGGGAGAGTAATACCTTTCTTTGGCTCGTATTCCATGCTCATCCCTTCTTATCGCAAGAATCAAAGCATCGAATTTTTCCTTCTCAATCAGTTTTCTTAAAGCCTCTGTTTTTAGTAAGGTGCAACATTCGAGTCTTCCCTTCTCGGGGGAGATCCCCCTTTCGATGGCTTCTTCATTTTTGGCGATAATTAAATTAAAGTTCCATTCTTTTGCGATTTTATCTCTAAACTCGTAGATTTCTGGGAATTTATACCCCGTGTCAATGTGAATGACTGGAAAGGGTATTTTGCCGAAGAAGGCTTTTTTGCATAGCCAGATGGTTGTGGTTGAGTCCTTTCCAGTGCTCCAAAGAGCGGCTAGATGTTGAAATTGAGCCTTGGCTTCCCTTATGATCGCGACACTTCTTTTTTCGAGATCCTGAAGGTACATGTCGACCTTTTGGTCTAGTCCCATTTACAAAGCCTCAAGTGCGCTCTGATGGCATTAGATTTTGATGAACTGCTATTTAAGTGTTATGTAACGGATATATAGAAGATTTATCACGTAGATAACGTGGAGACATCAAGTAAAACATTCATGTAGGTATTTTAAAAAAGTTATGCCTAATACTATCGGAGCTAGGCGAGCGCCTGTCAACACGCTCACCCATGGGACATAAGAGACGGAAATTCCTCAGCAACCGGTTTTTAGTGGACTAGATAGATTTTGATCTCGTTTTTAAGTGTTATGTCAACCTAAAAACTGTGAGGAACATGCGCTAAACCGTTCTTGAATTCTGGAGCAAATTACTTAGATTTATAAGCAATTTCAATCAATTATTTATCGTTGAAAGGGTTGTGAAATTGTGAGGCTTTTCCATCACAGGGACGACTTTGGGACAAAAAAGGAGGAAGAACTGCAGGCGGTCCTGTATGAGAAGATGCCGCCTTCTAAAGACACTGAGAATGGATGTATATGAGTAGAGACAAAATTTCTCAGCTTTTGAGTGCCTGCGGACTTTATTGCGGTTGGTGTCCCTATTATGTTAAGAGAACCACCGAGTTCGGTTGTCCTAGTTGTTGGGAAAGAGAAAAGTGTCCTATTCGAGACTGCGCTAAGGAGAAGGGTCTCAAACTATGCACTTATTGTACCTCGTTTCCTTGCTATACATTTTTGCAAGGTCCTCAGTGTGTGCTTGAGCGATGCGTATTATAAATTGAAGAAGGAACTTGTAAGGTCAGAGAAAAAGGATAAAGTAAGATATTTATGGTTCTCGTTAGCGGATTATCCTGTCTATCAAATTACCTTCAGAATCAAAGAGTTGGACATCTAGAGCCATATTGCCCCAAGCATGTGTTGCGCAACTTAAGCATGGGTCAAATGCTCGGATAACTGCTTCAACCCTATTGAGTAAACCTTCACTTAGTCGTTTCCCACTAATGTACTTCTTAGCAACCTGAGTTATAGCCATGTTGTAAGCAATGTTGTTATTCTCAGTTGCAATAATCATGTTAACCCAAGTTATCATACCTTCTTTATTAACCCTATAGTGATGGATTAGCGTCCCTCTTGGAGCTTCTGCCACTCCTATCCCTTCCCTTCTATTAACAAACGCCTTAGCCTGGACATCCTCTGAGTAAATTTCATGGTCTTCAAGGATCTCTTTGACACGTTCGAGGCAGAAGAGTATTTCCACTAAACGTGCGTGATGGTAGAGAAAGGTGCTATGTACAACTCCATTTCTACCAAACTGCTTAAAATCTTTAAGCTCTTCATCCGCAAGGGATGTGCCACAGTGTGAAGCTATGTTAAGTCTGGCCAGAGGTCCTACTCTATAAACTCCATCGGGATATCCTAATGGCTTGTAGTAGGGAAACTTCATATAGGTCCATGGTTCGACAGCTTCCCCAATGTATTCAAAATACTTTCTGGGATCGAGTTGGTCGGCAACGATATTGCCCTCTGGATCAACTACTCTCATTACACCATCGTAGTGCTCGAGTCCACCATTTGGGGTTACTAGCCCTATATAGTATGTTGGAAAGTTTCCAAAGTTTTGTATTTCCTCATCTAGACCCTTTAAACTGTTTTTGAACATTGAAATTGTTTTAAGCGTGATCTCCAAGGCTTCTGGTAGATTAGAGAGTAGCTTATCGGATTTTTCTTTTGAAATGGGGGTTTTCACGCCACCAGGTACAACCCAGTCACTGGAATGGATCCTTTTACCCGCTAAATATTCTATTATTTCTTGCCCAAACTTTCTCAGCCTAATGCCCTGTCTCGCTAGATCGGAGTGACTTTCTATTAAACCGAGGATGTTTCTCTTAGACGGGTCTGAATTCATTCCTAGAAGGAGGTCAGGTGAAGAGAGATGAAAAAAGTTTAGAGCATGTGACTGGATAATCTGCCCCATGTGCATAAGGCGACGTAACAGGATGGCTGTCCTAGGTACGCTTACAGCCAGTATTTCATCGCATGCCTTCACTGATGCTAGCAAGTGGCTGACCGGGCAGATGCCACAAGACCTTGAGGTTATGCTTGGCATTTCGTAAAATGGGCGTCCTTCACAAAACTTTTCGAACCCTCTAAAATCGGTGACTTGGAACCAGGCTTCCTTAACTGATCCATCTGCCCCTAGGCGAATGGAAACTTTAGCGTGCCCCTCTATTCTCGTTATAGGGTTAATCACTATCATGTCATTCATTCCTCTAACGTCCTCTTCAACCATACTTGAACTTACCCTCCATGCTAGGAGTCCTTCCGGACAACAATTCTGTCAAGACATAATTTATGAGATCTGCCGGTGGAGGGCATCCCGGGATATAATAATCCACCTTAACTATTTCATGTAATGGATACGCTTGTTCCAGCAGTTTCGGAACATCTATTGGAATTTGAGGGTTCACATTGACGGTTTCCACGTATGCCTTTTGGAGAACAGATTTAGCACCGTCATTGAGAGCATTTCTTAGGGCGGTAACATTTCCTGTGACAGCGCAGTCGCCCAGTGCTACCAGAATTTTTGTGCGCGTTCTCACTTGTTTAAGTAGATTTAACTGTTCTTCGTTTCCTACGGCGCCTTCAATAAGAGTTATGTCAACGTCATCCGGGAAGGTTTTAATGTCCGCTAAGGGACTGTAAATCAGTTGAACCTTTTTAGCCAGCTCTATAAGGCGTTCATCTTGATCGAGAAATGACATGTGACATCCTGAACATCCGCTTAACCAAACGGTTGCCAAACTAATTTTTTTCGATGTATCCATTCACCGACGCCTCCTTTCCATAATGAATTCCGGTAGCTCCTTATCCTTGGTCTCGGAAAGTGGTTTACCCTCGAGGTATATGGCCCCAACTGGGCAGACTACGGCACATTTCGTGCATGAGGTGCAGGTGTAGGAGGAGCCCCAAGACTGGTCGAGGTCAATGATAACTCGTGAGTCCTTTCCTCTCATCTTTAAGTCGAGTGTGTGAACGCCCTCCACTTCGTCACAAACCCTAATGCAGCGCGTACAGAGTATGCATCTGTTTGGGTCAAGCACCAACTGCTCGTGAGAAGAGTCAATCTCATGCATGGTCCATTCACGTTCAAACCTAACATGGTCCACCCCCAGCATGGTAGCCATTTCTTGAAGCTCGCAACAGCCATTGGCCACACAAACCGAACATATGTGAGTTCTCTCGGAAAGGAGGAGTTCAGCGATCATCTTACGATATTCCATTAGTTTGTCTGAGTTTGTTATAACCTCCATCCCGTTGATCACTGGTGTTGTGCACGCGGGAAAGAGTCTCGGCGCCCCTTTCACTTCCACGAGGCAGAGGCGGCATCCCCCTAGGCTGGACAACCCCTCTAGGTAACATAGTGTGGGAATGGAGATTCCATTTTCTTTAGCAACTTCAAGAATTGTGTCACCCTCTTTGGCGATAACCTCCTTTCCATCTATCTTTAGCTTAATTGTTCTAACAGTCATGCCCTGCTCGCCTCTTTTTCATTTGTAAAACACTTTCCTGCTGGACACTTCTTGTCAACGATGTGCGTGGCATACTCGTCCTTAAAGTAGCGCAACGTTGTCAGGACAGGATTCGGGGCTGTTTGGCCAAGACCGCAGAGGCTAGTTTCCCTGATAAGGCCACCCAATTCTTCCAGGAGGATTAAATCCTCCATCCTACCTTCTCCTCTGCTAATCCCTTCAAATATCTTTTTTACCTTAAGAAGACCTACTCTGCAAGGAACACATTTGCCACACGATTCGTCTACACAAAAGTCTGTGAAGAACTTTGCAGTATCGACCATACAGGACTTGTCGTCCATTACAACTATCCCACCTGAGCCCATTATGGCTCCAGCCTTGGTTAGGGATTCGTAGTCTATCGGAAGATCCAGCATATCTTCTGGGAGACATCCACCTGAAGGACCACCCACTTGAACTGACTTTAACTTTCTGTCCTCTGGCACCCCTCCTCCTATGTCAAAGACAACTTCCCTTAATGTGATTCCCATCGGAACTTCTATTAGCCCTGGGTTGTTAACCTTGCCAGTAAGTGAAAAACATTTGGTTCCGCTGCATCCGAGGGAACCGATCCTCGAGAACCATGCTCCACCATTTATTATTATTAGTGGGATGTTGGCTAGGGTTTCCACGTTTTGTATGAGGGTTGGCTTCCCCCACAAGCCTGAGGTGGCAGGGTAGGGTGGACGTGGGCGCGGCATAGCCCTGCGTCCCTCTATCGAGGCAAGTATAGCTGTTTCTTCGCCAGCCACAAAGGCTCCAGCCCCCAACCTTATGTCAACATCGAACTCAAAGGAGGATTCAAGGACGCTTTCCCCTAGAAGGCTTAGCGACTTTGCCTGCTCTATACCCTTTTTCAGAGTCTGAATAGCTAGAGGGTATTCAGTCCTTATGTATATGTAACCATGCTCCGCTCCTACGGCATAAGCAGCTATGAGCATGCCTTCGATTATCGCATGGGGGTCGGCTTCAGCAAGCGTTCGGTTCGCGAACACGCCTGGATCTCCTTCATCCAAGTTTGCTACTACATACTTAGGGGATCCTGGGGCTCTTGCGACAAAATTCCATTTGTGACCCGCTGGGAAACCAGCACCGCCTCGACCTCTTAGACCGCTAGCAGACACTTCGTCTATAACCTCCTGGGGGCTCATCTTAGTTAGACATTTAATCAGTGCTAGGAATCCCCCAACAGCTATATAATCTTCAATTCTGAAAGGATCTATCTTTCCAGCGTTCCTAAGAACGAGCCTAAGCTGTTTCTTGAAGAAGTTCTCGTTACTGTACAGTAGATTCTTTGAAGGCACCCCTTTAACTATATGCTCTTTTACTATTTCTCGAGCTTTTTCGGGGGTGACGCTCTGGTAGAGATAATCACCAGGTTCTACAACTACCGCCGGACCCACATAACAGGTGCCTACGCAGCCTGTCCTAGCAACCTTGCACTTCTCTTGGACACCGAATTCCTTAACTGCATCTTCAAAAGCCTTCAGCACCTTCAATGCGCCAAAAGGTAAACAACCACTAGAACAGCATACATTTATTCTATACTTATACAATCTTCGGAGGTCTAGAGCCCTTTCTGCTAACTTAATAATGTCATCTGGTTTCAACCTTTCCATCTCCAATTGAAGTTTTTATTTTTTCTATCACAACTTCTTCCGTTGCCTTACCTATCACTTCATCGTCAACTATTACGTTGGGAGCCATGGCGCATGCGCCTATACAACGTGTAACAAACAGTGAAAGCCTTCCATCGACACTGGTTTCACCACGCGTTACGTTAAACTCACGCTCGACCGCCGATAAAATTTTCTCAACTCCTTTAACAAAGCACGCAGTCCCTAGACACAGGGTGACCGTGTGCGTTCCAGGTTTTTTCAACCTAAAGAAGTTGTAGAAGGTTGCAACTCCATAGACATGACTTGGGGGAAGATTTAGAGACTTAGAGATGTACAAAAGCAAATCCTTGTCCAAGTAACCATAGAGTTCCTGGGCGTTATGAAGGATTTCAAGAAGAGAGTCCTTCCGATATTGATGCTGTATAATGGCTTTCTCAAGCAAGAAAAGGCGTTTATCACTTTTCAAGACAGTGTGTGGAATGTCTACTCTCAAACTTGTCATAGCGGAAGAAATTTAACCTTGTATTTAAGGTTTGCCTCAGAGCGGTAAATCATAAACTCAAAAAGACTTTAAGCCAGAAAGAAAGCGACTCAAAACCATTGAATAGAGGCGCGGATTGCGGAAATGAAAAATGTAGGCTTGATTTCAGGTGGTTACGAGTTTTTCCTGGATTTTTAGGCGCTTTTCTCTAGGTACCGGTCCCATTTTTGAGATTCTGGCGTTGAAGGTTTCGAATACATTGAGCACCTTATTGTATTCTGGAAGAGTTGTGGTGTAGGAAATTAGGCGGAGGGATTCAATGCCATAAGCGCTTAACTCCTTTTTCAGTTCCGTGACATGTTCCCTTAAGGCTTCCTCCCTGAAGACGCCGCCGTGATCCTCAATGAGGATGACGCCGTCGGCTCCATCCGCGAAGGCGTGCAGCAGATGTTTTAGGCCCACTCGCCCTGTGGTGGGCACGCTGATGATCTCCACATTGGAAGAATAGGATGCTCTGGATTGTCCAGCTAGATCCGCAGACCCGTAGGCAATTTCCTTCTCGAGGAAGGCGATGATCTTCGGCGGTCTACCGCCTGCACTCATCCCTCGGATTTGGGCGATCAGCTGGGCTTCGGTGCAGTGCTTGAGGTCGATGGCCTCTTCGGGGCATCTTGGCACACAGATTCCGCATCCCACACACGAGACTGGGTTGATGCTTATGCCAGTGGGAGACTTTTCCACTGCTGCAACAGGGCAGACCTGTACGCATACTCCGCAAGCATTACACTTCTCCGGGATGATGTAAGCTACTTCTGGTGACACCGGGATTTCGCCTTTCCCCACGAAGGTTGCAACCCTTGAGGCTGTCGCCATAGCCTCTAAGGTGGTTTCCCTCACGTCTTTTGGGCTCAAGGCGCACCCGGCGACAAAAACTCCCTCCCGCTGACTATCCACTGGCCTAAGCTTGTAGTGTCTTTCCAAGAAAAAGGCGTCGGAACCAACTTGAATGCCAAGCTTTTGAGCCAGCTCATGGGTGCCTGGATTAGGAACAATCCCTAGGCAGAGCACCACTAAGTCGAATGTTCCTTCGATTTTGGTCCCTATGAGGGTGTCCTCCGCCCTCACCAGTACTTGGTCGCCATTCCACGGAACCACCTCCGCTACGCGACCTCTGACAAATCGCACGTTATGATCTTGAGCCGTAGCGTAGAATTCTTCGTATCCCTTCCCATCGGCTCTTATGTCGGTGTAAAAGATCCATGGCTCGGCGTCTGGCACGATCTTTTGAACCAACATAGCCTGCTTAATCGCGGCCATACAACCTATCTTGCAGCAGTGTTCTACTCCCCTATCTTTGTTCATCATTCGGCTGCCCACGCAGAGTATGAAGGCGACCTTCTTTGCCACCTTCCCATTGGACGGCCTGCGCATTTCATAGTTCATGAGTCGTTCTATCTGGAGGTTCGTTATGATGTCTGGGTGTAAGCCGAAGCTGTACTCCTCATAGTCTCTCGGGTCGAGTTGCTCAAATCCAGTACAGGCAACAATTGCGCCTACATCCAATTCCATGGTTTCCTCTTTCTGATTAAAATCGATGGCTTTTCCCTTGCAGAATCTTTCGCAAAGCCTACAAACTCCCTTAGTGAAGTATAGGCAGTGGGCCTTGTCTATCACGTAGGTCTTTGGAACTGCTTGCTTGAAGGGGGTGTAGACGGCCTTTCGAGGAAACAAGCCAGCCTCGAATTCGCTTGGAACCTTGACGGGGCAGACCTTCTCGCACTCTCCGCATGCCGTGCATTTGGATGCGTCCACAAACCTCGGGCGCTTCCCGATTAAGACCCTATAGTTTCCGGGCGAACCTTCCACGGCTATGAGCTCCGCCATGCTGATGATTTCGATGTTTGGATGCTGCCCTGCGTATACCATTTTTGGCGTAAGGATGCACTGGGAGCAATCAAGAGTGGGGAAGGTTTTGCTGAGCTGGGCCATATGCCCCCCTATACTCGGGCTTCTCTCCACTAGGTATACCCGATAGCCCTTGTCCGCCAACTCAATGGAGGTGATGATGCCCGCGATCCCGCCCCCAATGACGAGGATGTCCCTCTTCACCGGCATACTTTTGATCTCTAAGGGCTCTAGGTAACGGGCTCGCTCCACTGCCCCACGGAGAAGGTCGATCGCCTTTGATGTAGCAACCTCTATATCGTCATGAACCCAGCTGCATTGCTCTCTGATGTTCGTCATCTCGAGTAAATACGGGTTTAAACCCGCCGATTCTAGTGTTCGTCTAAAGGTGTCGAGGTGCATCCGCGGCGAACAAGATGCTACCACGATCCGGTTGAGCCCATGCTCCCTTATTCCCTTTTTGATCATATCTTGTCCGGGGTCGCTGCACACGTATTCGTAGGTCTCCGCAACTTTAACCCCTTCAAATTTGGCAACGGCTTCCCTCAACCTTGCCACGTCTACGGTATCACTTATGTTTCCTCCGCAGTGGCAGATGTACACCCCAACCTTCGGTTCTTCTTTTGCCATCTCGTCTCCTCTTATGGAAGTTTTTCAGTAAAGATTTGAATCTGAGTTTTGTTTTTATGCAAACCTAAAAGCCTTTTGGTAAATGCAACTTTGGTTCCTATTAGCATCTTGCATGTGCCTTCCTTTAGGTGAACATAAAGATATATGGGACGCTTGGATAAAAAACTGATACATTCCCCGTGAGGTTAGTTGTTGCGCGTTGAGGTCAAGGTTAGGGGCATTGTTCAAGGGGTGGGTTTTCGACCCTTTGTGTATCGGATCGCCGTAAGCAACCGGCTGGTTGGCTACGTGCGCAATCGGGGAGACGCTGTTGTGGAGATCGTTGCCGAGGGGGAGAAAAGCAACATTAAACGTTTTCTTCAAGATCTGAAACAAAAAAAGCCCCCCCTCGCTAGAATCTACGAAACGATCACCAATTATGGAGAGGACAAAAAGGAATTTGAAAGGTTCACGATTTTGCCTAGCTCTAAGGAAGCTAAACTTTCGGGGTCCGTCATTCCGCCAGACGTTTCCATATGCGATGAATGCCTGAGGGAGCTTCGGGATCCAAAAAATGAGCGCTACGAGTATTTCTTCATCACGTGCACCGACTGCGGTCCACGATACACGATCATTGAGGGTCTTCCCTACGATCGACCTAACACCACCATGCAAGACTTTACGATGTGCAACTTCTGCTCCAAAGAATACAAGGACCCCTCGAATCGTCGATTCCACGCGCAAACCGTGGCGTGCAACAAATGTGGCCCCTGGACCTACCTCACCACCAACGATGGTCAGCCCATCGAGCAAAAGGATCCCATTCGGGAGGCAGGCAAACTCCTAGAAGAGGGTCACATTGTAGCCATCAAAGGGTATGGAGGATTTCACGTCGCAACCGCCACTACCCTGTCTGAGCCCATAGCGAGGCTGAGGAAGGTGAAGCATCGAGCCCAAAAACCCTTCGCGATCATGGTCCGCGACCTCAAAACCATACAGTCGTTTGCAGAAGTGAGCCCGGAAGAGGTAGAATTGCTGACCTCATACATTAAGCCCATTGTTTTGCTGAGAAAAAGAGACAATTACTTCCTTTCAGAGTTGATCTCTCCAGGCTTGCACAATGTGGGTGTGATGCTTCCCTACACAGGATTGCACGTTATGCTGTTTGATGGAGTGCGTGAGCCCGCCTTCGTGATGACGAGCGCCAACCCTCCTAACGAACCTATTGTCACGGATAACACCGAAGCCTTAAAGAAGCTTGGGCCCGTGGTTGATTATTTCCTGTTCCACAACAGGAGCATCGCCCACAGATGCGACGACTCTGTTGTTCGTCTCCATGGCGAAGCCCAGAGCATCATTCGCAGGTCAAGGGGCTACGCACCCGAACCGATTCACCTAAAATGGTCAGCCAATCGCTGTGTCTTAGGGGTTGGGGCAGAGCTCAACACAACCTCCTGCGTGCTGTTACGAGATAAGGCCTTCATTTCCCAGCACATTGGAGACGTAGAGAACCTTGAGACGCTGGATTTCCTGAAAGACGCCACCAACCATCTGATAAGATTGACGAACAGTAAGGTGGAGGTCATCGTCCACGACCTGCATCCAAGGTTCACCACCACGAGGCTGGCTCACGACTTAGGGAACGAGCTTGAATGTCCGGTTATTCCGGTTCAGCACCATCACGCTCACATCGCTTCCCTCATGGGCGAATATAATATCGATGAGATGGTGGGTGTCGCTTGCGACGGCTATGGCTATGGATCGGACGGCAGTGCGTGGGGCGGAGAGGTTTTACACTGCCACCAAGGAGGTTTTCAGCGCTTAGGGCATCTTCAAGAGCAACCCATGGTGGGCGGCGACCTAGCGACGCTATACCCGTTGAGAATGGCGGCCGGAATCCTTCATGGTGTAATGGATGTTGAAGACTGGCTACTGTCAAAAAGCGACCTCTTTCCCCACAGGGAAGAGGAAGTGGAAGTAATCCTCAGACAGTTAAAGAGCCGATCAGTGCCTAACACCACCAGTTGCGGAAGGATACTAGACGCGGTCTCGGCCATACTAGGCATATGTTACGAACGAACCTATGAAGGGGAACCAGCCATGAAGTTAGAGTCCGTTGCCACCAAGGGGAGGGATGTATTAAACCTAACACCTGAGCTCAAAGGGGGCATCATTAACACCACATTGCTGGTTCATGAAATCTTTCGCAAGAGGAATAACCACTCAGTTGCTGACCTAGCTTGCTCTGCCCAGTCCTATTTGGCTTGGGCGCTGGCTCAACTAGCCGTAGAGGAAGCGGAGCGACTAGGCGTTGGCGCTGTCGGTTTTTCAGGGGGCGTTGCCTACAACGAGCACATGACGTTAACCATGAAGAGGGTGGTGGAAGAGAACGGCTTCAAGTTTATGGTTCATGGTCTGGTGCCACCCGGGGATGGTGGCATATCCTTCGGGCAGGCGATGGTTGCAGGTTTTATGCATGGTTAACCGGAATTAAAGGGTTAGGTTACTATTTGAAATCGCAAACCAAAGGGGGAGGGCGTACACTTTCGACTTCGCGATTGATCTCGCAATGTCCCTTTCATTGGCGGTTCAATTTTCCCATAATTGATTTATGTGTGCGGTTCATGTTATAGGTGATACGCATGTGTCTCGCCATCCCTGCTAAGGTCGTAGAAATCAATGGAGATGTCGCTAAGGTGGATTTTGGCGAGGGGATCATCCGAGACGTGAACGTGATGCTGGTGGACGCTAAGGTGGGGGAGTATGTTCTGGTTCACGCGGGGTACGCGATTCAAGTGATCGACCAGAAGGCGGCGGAGGAAACCCTCCAGTTATGGAAGGAAATTCTTAACCAAACCGAGCCGTCGCCTTTGTAGTTGGAGGCACCTGGTTTGAGGGAAGTGGTCAAAGCCGAGGAAGGAGAGGTTTACGACATTGAGCTCGAAGCCGACATCCTAAGGGCGAATGAGAGACTGGCTGAGGAAAACAAAGAGCTTTTGCGGAAGCATCGCGTGGTGGCCATTGACGTTATGGGAGCCATTGGTTCAGGAAAGACCTCCCTCATCGAGAAAATGGTTGAGGCGCTGAAGGAAAAATATCGAATGGCCGCCTTCAAGGGCGACTTAACGACCACGATAGACGCAGAGCTGATTGGAAGACACGGCGTTGAAGTGGTGGCCATAAACACCGGAAAGGAGTGCCACCTAGACGCCAACCTAGTGAGAAAAGCCTTTCAGAAGATCGATTTAGAAAAAACAGATGTCTTGTTCATTGAGAATGTGGGAAACCTCATCTGCCCTGCAGAGTTTCCTTTGGGCTCGGAGAAGCGTGTGGTGGTGGTCAGCGTCACCGAAGGACCCTACATGGTGGTGAAACACCCCTTCATCTTCATGGAGGCCGATGTGGTGGTATTCAACAAGGTGGACCTAGCCCAAGCGATGGGGGTGGACGTCAAGAAACTGCAAGCAGATGTGGAGAAGGTTAACCCGAGGGCGAGGATTGTGGCCACCAACTGCCGAAGCGGGGAAGGCGTCAAGGAAGTCATCGAAGCGTTGGGTCTCTAACCCCTTGTGAGGTTGTTTAGGAGTGCACGAGGGTTCTGTCACCACCCAGATCGTGGAAAACGTTCTCGAGGAGGCTAAAAAGCATGAAGCGAAGAGAGTTGCCGAGGTTCACCTCGTGATAGGTAAACTGACCTTTCTCAATCCTGAACAGGTGAGGTTTTGGTATGAGGTGTTAACGAAAGACACGATCATGGAGGGCTCCAAGCTTCGCATCGAAGAGAAGAACGGCCTAGTGAAATGCAGCGAATGCGGCTACGAAGGAGGCTTCAAGTATGAAGATGACCCCATATACCACGTTCCCACCCCGACGCTCCGCTGCCCAAAATGCGGAGGCATTGTAGAAATCGTTGGAGGCAGAGACTGTCTCATAAAAAGCGTGAAACTAATCGTGTAGAAGGTTACGATTAATGAGGGAGCAGCTGAACTTCAGGGACCCGGCCTTGGCGAAGCGGGTCGCGGCTCAAATTCGAAGGTTGGCTCCAGCCTATCAAGTTAAGTTCTGCCATGTATGTGGTACTCACGAATGGAGTATAACCCATTATGGGCTGAGGTCGCTTCTCCCCGAGAAAGTGGATGTAATCGCTGGTCCAGGCTGCCCCGTTTGCGTGGTTCCCTCAGCCGAAATCGACGAGGCTATACGGCTGGCCCTCAACGGGGTAACTATCGCCACGTTTGGTGATGTGATTCGGGTTCCCGGTTCTGAGATGTCGCTTCAGGAGGCTAGGGCCTCTGGCGGGGACGTTCGAATCGTGTACAGCGTGAGCGATGCCGTGAAGATGGCGGAGAAGGAGCCTAGCAAGAACTTCGCCTTCTTTGCGATCGGGTTTGAAACCACTGCGCCGTCCACGACCATTGAGATTCTTCATAAGCCGCCCGGAAACCTCAGCTTTCTGGTTTCGCATCGTTTGATTCCTCCTGCCATGGAGCTGCTTCTCGGCGTGGGTGACCTCCACATCGACGGCTTCATCGCGCCAGGTCACGTCTCCACCATCATCGGCATGAAACCCTACGAGGTTTTCCCGGGGGCGTATCGCATGCCTACTGTCGTAGCTGGTTTCGAGCCTCTAGACATTCTCTTCGCCGTTTCCATGCTGCTGAAGCAGATACGAGAGGGCGAAGCCAGACTGGAGAACGAGTACACGCGTTCGGTTATGTGGGAAGGAAACGTCAAAGCCCAGCAACTCATCCAAAGGGTGTTCAATGTTGTTGATGGACATTGGAGGGGGTTGGGGAAACTACCCCTATCTGCTCTAGCCCTGAAGGAGGAGTTTCAGCCCTATGATGCCAGAGAAAAATACGGCGCAAAGGTTGAGCGGTCCAGAGACCTTTTGCCAGGATGTCTCTGTCACCTCGTTATGATTGGGAAGATTAAGCCTCCGGAATGCCCCCTTTTCATGAAGGCCTGCACTCCTCAAACCCCTAAAGGTCCGTGTATGGTTTCCTTTGAAGGCACATGTGGAATCTGGGCTAAACACAAGATTGCAGAAGCTTGAGTTGAGGACGTGAGCTACTTCATAGTTTGGAAAGAACTTAACGACTAACTGTAAAGAAATTTGAAGTTTGCTCAGAACTCAACGTATCCAGTCGTTTTTGCTGAAATATATTTTCTTTCCGCAAACTCTGAGAACGTCTCGGCATATCATATACGATTCAAAAAGGTTTTTACAGTTGGTTACCTCAACTCCAGCAACCATATCTGCGCCCCTTTTGAAAAAGGGTTCTGGTAGCATGCTAGAGGTGGGACCCATAACAATGATGTCCTCTGCATCCTTACTCCACTCCAAATAATCTTCCATGCCACCATACACCAGCGCAGAACCAGTTATGATCACGATGGAGGAGGTGCCAAGGGCTTCTCTAGCTCGGCTCGGAGGATACGTGCCTTCCATCCCTTTTCTTTCGATTATTCGGAGTTCCTTCGCTGAGGAAAATCTGGGCAGAAGAGGCTTGAAATAGCCCACCATAGCCACGATCTCATTCTCTGGATCTACGCTATCTATGGGGTCGCCGTACCTCACCGATGACTTCGGGATGGCTTCCCAAGAAAGGGCATTAATGGCGGCAACTCCCAGCGACCTCTCTCCTAAATTGTCGCTTAACGCCAACTCTGCAACTGAAAAGGCGTCTTTCCTCCCTATCCTCGGAGTTGAAGAAACAACGTCGTGGGGATAATACGCAACCCCACAGGTCCCTGAGCTGAGTTTTACAACCGCATACTTCACCCCTACGGTGTAGTCATCTATCATCAAACTGAGAAGCTCTGGCCTCTTCAAAAGTTCTAGCTCATCTTCCAATATGGAACTCATGACGGTGGCCTCCCCTCTGTGGTGGAGAATGAGCTATAGTCATTTTAGGTTTTCTCCTAACAAATTCTGGGTACAGGGTCTCCTATCGGTGGTGTGAGGATTCTTTTTCCGCCGACCGCGGTTTCGAGGACGACTGCCCGAAACCGCCTGGTTACTTCTCCTATTAGTTGGGCGTCCTTTCCCTCCTTGGTTTCTCTCAGAACCGTCAACACTTCCTCAGCCTTTTTTGGCACAACTCCTATTATCACTTTCCCTTCGTTTCCCACCTCTAGCGGATCGATGCCCAGCATCTCGCAAGCTGCCCTCACGTCTCCCCGTATGGGTATCTCCCTCTCATGGATGACTATGCCGACCCCCGACTTTTCGCTCCACTCGTTCAGAGCATTAGACAAGCCTCCTCGGGTCGGGTCCTTCATGGATACGATTCCTCCCACGTTTAAGAGGCGCATAATCAGCTTGTTCAACGGAGTTATGTCGGAGGCGATTCGGCTTCCGAAGCCATAGCCCTCTTGAGCTGAGAGCACGGCTAGTCCGTGGTCTCCTAGGTTTCCGGAAACGATGATCTTATCCCCTTCTCGCAGGTTGGAGTCGAGGATCCAGCGGGCTTCGAAGGAGCGATGCCTCTTCACCTCTGCGATGTTCCTTTCTAGGGCTTCGTTTCGCCTGCCTATGCCTGAAGTGTTGATAACGCACCCCCCTAAGGAGCCCTTCTCCACCACCTTGGTGTCGCCGGTGATGATATAGACGCCAGCCTCTCTGCAGGTTTCCCTCATGCTCGCTAGAATTTTTTCGAAGTCAGGTATTGGAAGCCCCTCTTCCAGCACAAAGCCGGAGGTGAGCGCCATGGGCTCGGCTCCCATCACCGCTATGTCGTTGATGGTGCCCGCCACCGCCAGTCTCCCTATGTCGCCACCTGGGAAGAAGAGGGGCTTGACTGCATGCGAGTCCGACTTCAAAACGATGCCGTCTATCACAGCCGCGTCGTCGAGGGCTTCCAACGGTACCTCAGCGCCGCTTCCGCCCAAGTACCTCAACACATACCTCTTGACCAAGTCGTGCATGACGGTTCCGCCAGCCCCATGAACCATGGTGATTCGTTCCATGAGCGATCGCTCCTCAACAACATTGGACGAAAGGCTGTCTTAAGAAGCTTATTCAAAACCGCAGACACAATGAAGTGTTGCGTCGTTTTCTAGTTTTTCGCGATTAGATTAAGATATTATAAACACTATATTGTGATAATAATCCTTATAAGCGTCGCCGTGAAAGAATATGCCTCCCAACGAGGGTTTAGGCATGTCAAGTGAGAGGCTGATTTATCCTCTCTTGGGTGAAACCCGAAGGCTACTAATAGTGAATTTGCTCGGCAAAGAAGCCAACGCCATCGAGCTAGCGAGGAAATTAGGGATCAATGAGAGCGCCGTGAGAAGACACCTTGAAGCGCTTGAGAGGGAAGGCCTCGTTTGCTCCAAGTTCGAAAGGCGTAAGAGGGGTCGCCCAAAGAAAATGTTTTCTCTCACGACGGATGGGAGAGGGATGTTTCCGCGAAAAAGCGGGGCACTCCTCTCGTTAATTGTTCAGAAGATGACAAGTAGATACGGAGAGGAGGAAGTGAATTCACTGATGTCTGCGGTCTCGAAGGACTTTGCCGAAAAACTCATAACCAAAGAGATACAGGGAGACCTAGAAAACAGACTACGGCAAATGGTTCAACTTCTCGACGACTACGGCTTCTTCGCTTCTATCTCCAAACTCGGGGATAAATACGTCATCGAGTATCGGAACTGCGTTTTTGAGGATTTCATTCCCCATTTTGGGAAATACGTCTGCAACATAGATGAGGAGATCACCAGAATAGTCGCTGGCGAGGTCAACATTGATTGGAAAGAACGAATAGCCGAGGGTGACAAAAGGTGTGTGCAGATCGTCTCGCCCTCAAGTCCCCGTGACTGTCCAAACTTTCGTAGGGTCACACATATATACAAGTTTACAACGCCTAATACTTTTCAAACTAGGCAACTGCAACCAGTGCGTGGAGGGGAATAAGAGTGCCTATGAAACAGCTAAAAACGGAAACAGAGAACGAGCTCATCGTGGAAAGGGTTCATCACGCCAGGCGCTACTCGCTAACCCTCGACAAAAGCGTGTGCGTGGGCTGTGAGATTTGCAAGATAATCTGCCCCAAGGAAGCCATCGAGATAAAAACGTTTCCTAAGGTGGCGGGAGATAAGGCTAAACGGCCCGTCATCGATGTCAACGAACAAAAGTGTCACTATTGTGGGATGTGCGATGTCATTTGTCCCTACGGAGCCATAACCGTGAGAACCAACGGCGAACCCATGAATCCCGTGGTCAAGACTGAAAGCTTCCCCAAGCTCCTCCGTGAAATCGAGGTTGACGCAACAAAGTGTGACGTGGGTTGTGTAGAGTGCGAGGAAGCCTGCCCACTAAACCTCATCAAAGTCACTGTGCGAACCCCACAGGGCGAGGAAGTCAAGAACCTAGAGTCCATAAAGTCTAGATCAGACAAAGACGAACTCACGGTCACGGTTGACATAAAAAAGGAACTTTGTCCATGCTGCCGACTATGCGAGGTGAAGTGCCCTGACGAAGCTATTCGCGTGCGAAAAATGTTTTACGGCGTTATCAAGATAAACCGTGAAATGTGCCCAGGGGGATGTCGAGACTGTCTCGACGTTTGCCCCATCACTGGCGCCCTATACCTCTCTGGGGATGAGAAGGTGTATGCTAACGAGTTATATTGTGTATACTGTGGTGTCTGCAAGCTGGTCTGCCCCGTAGAGGGAGCACTGGAACTCCAGCGAACGTCCATACGCCACACGCTGGTTCATTCTGGAGCCTGGAACAAGGCCCTAGAAAAGTTGACATCCACCAAAGAGATGACGAAGGAACTGCGAGCTAAGGGCCTAACCAAGGCTCGTGAATCCGTGGATAAGAGACTCGCTTGGAGGGCAGCCTGATGTCAGAGGAACCAAGAATTGGGGTATTCATCTGCCATTGCGGTCTCAACATCGCTGGTGTTATCGACATAGGCGCTCTGGTCGAGTACGCCAAAACCTTGCCCAATGTCGTGTATGTGAAGGAAAATCGCTATACGTGCGCCGACCCAGGACAAGACGAGATTAGGAAGGGAATAAAGGAGTACAAGCTGAACAGGGTCATCGTCGCCGCTTGTTCACCGCGCTTGCACGAACCTACCTTCCGTAGGTGCATCGCTGAGGCCGGGCTAAACCCATACGTTTTCGAAATGGCAAACATACGGGAGTTCTCCTCTTGGTGCCACCCCAGCACCCCAAAGGAAGCCACGGAGAAGGCGAAAGAGATTATAAAAATGGCGGTGGCTAAGGCGAGGCTGCTTCAAGTCCTCGAGGTCATAGAGGTGCCGGTGACTAACAAGGCTCTCATTTTGGGGGGTGGAATCGCCGGAATCAGTGCCGCCCTAGACCTCGCTGAGATGGGCTTCAAGGTATACCTCGTGGAAAAGGGCGAAAGCATAGGAGGCCACATGGCCCAGCTCGACAAAACCTTTCCCACCCTTGATTGCTCCATATGCATCGAAGGACCCAAAATGGTCGATGTCTCTCGCCATCCTAATATTGAAATCATATCGTACGCTGACATCCTCAGTGTGGAGGGCTTTGTGGGCAATTTCAAGGTGAAGGTTCGAAAGAACCCGAGGTACGTGATTGCGGAGAACTGCACCGGCTGTGGGGAGTGCCGGGACGTTTGCCCCATTGAGTACCCCAACGAATGGGACATGAACATGGGTGTGAGAAAAGCCATATCGGTTCCCTTCGATCAGGCGGTTCCCCTGGTATACACCATTAACATGGATTACTGCATCGAATGCTACAAGTGCGTGGACGCTTGTGGAGCGCGTCAAGCCATCAACTTTGATCAAAAGCCAGAGGAGATCGAGCTTGAGGTGGGAACCATCATCGTAGCCACCGGATATGACATTTACCTGCCATACGACAACAGCGTATACGGATATGGGAGATACGATAACGTCATCACGGCTCTGGAGCTAGAGAGACTCGTTTTGGCGGCTGGCCCAACCGGTGGCAAGGTGATACGTGCCTCTGATGGGAAGCACCCTCGCACCGTGGCCTTCATTCAGTGCGTGGGCTCAAGAGACGTCAACAAGTATGAGTACTGTTCAGGGTTCTGCTGCATGTATGCCTTGAAAGAGGCCATTCTAATCAAAGAACATGAGCCAGAATGCGAGATCTACATCATCTACATCGATATGCGCACCAACTTTAAGGGCTACGAGGAGTTTTATCGAAGAGCCCGAGACCTAGGCATCACCTTCATCCGAGGAAGAGCCTCCGAAATCATTGAAGACCCCAAGACGAAAAACCTCATCGTACGCGCTGAAGACATGACCCTTGGGGAACCCATCGAAATCGAAGCGGAACTAGTGGTTCTGAGCACCGCCGGCATCCCGAAGAAGGGTTCCGAGGAGGTAGCGAGGATCCTTAGCATCACACGAGGAGCCGACGGCTTCTTCATGGAAAGCCACCCAAAGCTGAAGCCCATCGACACACCAGTTGACGGAATCTTTCTGGCGGGGGCTTGCCAAGGACTGAAAGACATACCTTACAGCGTTTCTCAGGGGAGCGGAGCCGCCGCGAGAGCCGCCACCATTCTTTCAAAGCCTACTTGGAAGATTGAACCCATTATAGCGGTGGTGGACCCAGACAAGTGCCGGAACACGAGGGTGAAGTGCGGCATCTGTGCGGAGAGATGCCCCTATGGAGCCATAAAAGCTCCTGAAGGGCAGCCTGCTCAAGTCACGGCAGCCATGTGCCACGGCTGCGGCACCTGCGCCGCTGAATGCCCCGCGGACGCCATTACTCAAATGCACTTCAGTGACGCCCAAATCATTTCCCAGATTCGAGCCGCCTTGGAGGAGAACCCTGAGGACAAGATACTCGCCTTCCTCTGTAACTGGTGTAGTTACGCTGGCGCAGACCTCGCGGGAACCAGCCGCTTTGAGTATCCGCCTACCATACGAGCCATACGGGTGATGTGCTCGGGTCGTGTGGATCGAGACTTCGTTCTGGAGGCGTTCAGGCGGGGTGCTGGCATGGTTCTGGTGGCTGCTTGTCACCTGCCCTACGACTGCCATTATATCTCGGGCAACTGGAAGATGAAGGCGAGGATGGAAGCCTTAGCAAAGATATTTGAAAAGCTGGGTCTCAGCTCCGAACGGTTCCGAGTTGACTATATTTCCGCGGCAGAAGGGGTCAAATTCGCTGGGCTCGTTAAGGAAATGACTGAGCAGATGAAAACCCTGGGGAAGGAAAGAATTAGGGCAGAAAACGAGAAACTAAAACCGTTCCTCGAGAGGATGCTTGAGAAGAAAAAGGCATAATTCCCAGCAATCCAATAACCCATTCGTTGCCTTGTACTATCTTACATTACTTACTCTCAATACTTGTCTTTCACCTGCACGATTGTATACTGCTACATTTCCCTCTCCTAAATATGGATAAGCCACGATCATAATAATCCTGCCCATCGATCGATTTAGATCTGCAATTGAGGGCGTTAGGTTTCCGGATGGATGAGAATGCGCGGTGCCGATTATGGAGAAGTCGATGGGCATCCTATGCATCGGAAAACTGGCAAAGCCCTTCCCGTATGTTGCCGTTGGAGGAACCAGAACTTCAGATACGTGTATGGCATCTTTGCCTACCTTACCACGTAAAAGCAGAATCGCCTCTCTGGGATGCAAAACCTTAGCGTTTTCAAGAATAACTCCGAGCGCTTCTCGACTGATGGAAACCACGACACTCAAGTTCTTGCCTCTAATACCATTTAGTCAGAATCGTTAATGACCTTTTGCCATCTATTCTAGCAGGTCAGTTCGAAAATCAAATTAATTTAAAGGATCCACCACGTATGTAGTGGCGGGTAAAGTTGAGCGCTTGGAGGCTACTAAGACTAGAGACCAATGACGCCTTCACGAACATGGCTGTTGACGAGGCCATTATGACGGCTCGAATAGCGGGGTTGGTGCCGAACACCCTACGCTTTTACAGGTGGAAACCCTCAGCCGTGTCTATTGGGCGTTTTCAAGACGTTTTCAAGGAGGTTAACATTGAAAACTGCAGAAGATACGGGGTGGACGTTGTGAGAAGAATCAGCGGTGGAGGAGCCGTGTACCACGATCATGACGGCGAAATAACCTACAGCGTGGTCGTCAACGAAAAGGATCTAGGGTCCTTGGACGTGGTTTCCGCCTACAACGCAATATGTGATGGGCTCATTGAGGCCGCAAAAATCTTAGGAATTCGCGCCGATTTTCACCCGGGAGACCCAAAACATTGTCCAAATATTACCATAAATGGAAGGAAAATCTCGGGAAGCGCCCAGCATCACGGAAGAGGCGTCCTGCTTCAGCATGGAACGTTTTTGGTGGATGTAGACCTCGAGAAGATGTTCACGTTCCTTAAGGTTCCTTGGGCTAAAACCCTTATGGATGTGTTAACCATAGCTCAGAAAAGATTAACGTCCGTTCAGCACGAGCTTGGTTTCAATGTGTCTACGGAGGATGCGTGTCGTGCCCTAGTTAGGGGCTTTGAAAAGGTGTTAAAGATACAACTCGTGAAGGGGGAGTTAACGAGTTACGAGCAAACCCTCGCCGAAAAACTTCGCAAAGGAAAGTTTGCAACAGAGGATTGGAACCTCAAGGGCAGAGTTTAACTCAAAATTAGAGACTGTTAAGCTCGCTTGTAGTAGAATGAAGGGGTTCCCATACATACAAGGCTTGATAGATTTGAGTAATGATTTGTAGAAACCGCGTCGCTCACAGAATGAAAGTTCTTAGGATGAGGACGATGGCCGACGCGATTGCAGAGATGACTATCGCCTTGCTCCAAGTAACCTCGTGTGAGGAACGGATCGCAACCGCGCAGAGGGCCGCTGTCCATATGTCAATGGCGTAGGAGAGATACTGTAACGCTTGAAATGCCAAAAGAGGGTACCAGTTTTCCTGTAGTTTTTGGTTTATTACCTCAACCGCGACTGTAGCTTCCTCGCTTGTAGCTTGTGGGTCCCAAGCCTTCCATGCTAGTGTTGGCAAATTTATTGACGGAAGTGCCGAGATCAGCGCTGCATTGACTAGGATGTAAACTATTGTGACAGAGAACACGTATCCTATACGGATGTAAAACATGGTCCATGGTTCCGTTTTTATGCGAGATATTTTGATAGTTAAGAATAAAACGGCAGCGTACATGATCCAGTTGATGAAAAAGTGAAGGGCTGTGTTTATCAAGTAGGGTACCACTAGTCCACCGAAGGAAGTAAATGTAAGCAAGGAGACATATCTTTCATTAAATTGGAGAAATATCTTGGAAGCACTAATGTACTGCGCACCTGCGGTGGTGATCATGACGAGGGCAAAAATTAGGAGAGGTCCCTTAAAGCTGGGGGTTTTCGCGATCTCCTCGAACGCCCTAACCGGAGAGTACAAAACCCTAAGCACTTGACGCTCGATCACCCTGCTTGTCACGTCTCCTTTACTCTACCTCACCTATTGTGGCGTCCCAAAACTCTTGTTAACACTATAACGAGTAAAGGTCCCGTCTCAGCCCATATATGGGTTTCCAAAGTCAGCTTGATTGTAAGTTTTCAGTGAGCAGTGACGTAGCGCTGCAATTGCAGTAACTAGCCATAAATGCCCCCTTCAAGGCTTTGTCTTCATGTTTCTTCTTCCTTAGAATTTGGTAACCAAACTTAGGTTTCTTTAGGGGGCAACCTTAGCGGTAATTTAGCCTTTACTATGCGGACCTCGTCAACACCTTTTACGGCTACACTATGCTCATCCATAACCTTCGTTAGATGGCTATAATTTATGTTGGGTCCTCTAATCGTGATCTTGATGGTCTCTGTTTTGACATCAACTTCACTAACTACCGCTTCGACCTCTTCTACGCCCTCAACGGAACACAACGCCTGTGATAAATCCAGGATCGATGTCTCTCTAGGCTTTAGAGCGTCAACGAGCAACCTTGTAATGCTTACAGACACAGGTTTTCACCTCCTATACATGGAGACGCTTCACCCTTAAATTTTTCTCGCGGAAAGCGCTTCATCAAATTCTTTCAACCTCAGTTCAGGACTTCCTTTAAGCAATTAGCGCCCCAAAAAAACTAGGAGGAGGAGAGCCGTTAGGATGCCGGCGCCCACCATTAGTAGACCGTGAATCCAAATGTTCTCGTGGGATACCTTTCCAAGGAAGACCCCTAGGGTGAAGAGGATGAACAAGTTTAGAGTAAGGGAGGCTACAAGACCGGTCTCCACGGGGATGATGTGGGCGAGGACCATGGCAAAGGGCATTAGAGGGATAGCTGCAGCCAAGGCAGGGGATAAGCCGTCTACGAGGGCGATCCATAGTGCGGCTGCCTTGGAAGCCTTGTCAAGTATTGAGCCCTCTAGGTTTCTGAACATGTGGTTTTCCAGCTCCTTGAGGCTTCGGCGTCTCTCAGCCCTCTCAGCCATGTATGCACCCCAAGCGCCAGAGATTCCCATGGCTAGACTAGCGCCCACACCAGCGCCTATGATGACCCTTGGATTTACTTCTCTAATCATGAAGGCGCCGACGATGACTCCCAAGATAGTTAACGCTCCGTCGAAGGCGTTCATCACAAAGTAACGGCGAGCAATGTCGCTTGCCTCGGTGACCTTGATGTAGCTCCTAAACCTTCCAAGATAATTCTTTAAGCCCGATAAAATTCTGTTGATCAAAAATCTCAGACGTCTATACATACTCTTTACATCCGCCTAACAGAAGAATTTGTGGGAATTCGCCCTCCGGCCCGATGAGAGAGTGTCCCTTTTAGGGCTTAGCAAGATAACAAGTCTCGTAAGATTGGGTGATTCCTGTACCCTAGGCGACAAGCCAGCCTAATCCACCAGGTGCGGGATATTGTGCAGATTCAGTGATTAATAAACCTTATGTATTGTGTGTCAGCGTGTGTTACGCTTTGCAAGACTCTTAAGAGGGCAGAGGTAGGGGATAAAACTTTTCGTGCTAGTCGAGCTGATTAGATTTAAGAGATTGGTTATCAATAGTTATGATTTGACTGAAAACCAGACTAAGGGTCGTGGAAAGTGGAAAAGGTGTCGGAACCACGCTTTCTAGGGCGCTTTTCAAAGGAAGGCATCGTAAATATGGCGAGGAGAGGGGTCTTCGATCGCAATCCCCTGCTCGCCACTTCTCATGAGTTGGTGTGTAAAGCTTGTGGTTGTACGCTGAGGATAACTTATCTTGAGCGCTTGAAGTCGGGGAGTTTTGAGTTGGGGAAAACGAGGATGGTTGAAGTGGCGGTTGCAGCCCCCACGATCTCGGGGCTCTTTAGCACCACGGAAAGGATAACGCCAATTATAATGAAGGTTAGATGTGAGCGATGTGAAGCTGAAATCTCGTGTACTCCCGTAAGCTTGGAGTATCTGTTGTTCACGACGAGAAAACCACAAAAGTTAGAGTATATGTATGTGTGATTGTTGCATGCAAGGTTGTCGGGTTAGTTAAAATGTTGGGATGGATGGTTCCTCCTCCTAAGAAACCGGAAAAGACGAGAGAGGAGTTGTTGAGGGAGAGGAGGGAAAAGGTGAGGTGGTTGGTTGAGCAGGGTTTTCTAAGGTCTCAACGGATACTTAAGGCGATGATGAAGGTTCCTAGGGAGGAGTTTGTGCCAGAGCCCTACCGAGACTACGCCTACCTTGAGGTCCCACTACCCCTTCCAGGAAGCGACGCCACGATCTCGTGTCCCCATAGCTATCCCATGTTTTATGAGGCATTAGAGCTGGGGGAAAACGACAGGTTCTTGGAGGTGGGAGCGGGTTCTGGATACGGAGCGATCTTGGCAAGAGAAATAGTTGGAGAAGGGGGACGCGTGGTCACCATCGAGATAGATGAGGAAACCTACAAGTTTGCCAAAAGAAACCTAGAGAGAACAGGCTATTTGGACATACTACTTCTCCTAGGGGATGGTTCATTAGGCTATTCTGCCGAGGCACCTTATGACAAGATATGTGTTACCGCTGCCTGTCCTAGAATTCCAAATCCCCTGATCCGTCAACTGAAGCTAGGAGGAAAACTGATAGCTCCGATAGGAAGCCCCGGACTTGTTCAGGACCTGGTTTTATTGGAGAAGGGGCGTGACGGAACTCTGAAAACCAGCTTCGTAGAGGAGGTCCTCTATGTTCCCCTACGAGGAAGATACGGCTGGTCAGAAAATCCCCGAAATGTGACTTTTTAAAAATACTTAAATCTTACTCGGTTTTACGCGTGCGTAAACTTATTTGTAACACGTAGAATAACGATCGGCTTATACGTTCCAAGCCTACACCATTAAATGTATCCATTATGGTCCTTATAGTCGCGCGTTTGAAAGGAGGATCATCATTGAATAGAACTAGATTTGTTATCACCTTATTCATCGTCGCAATAGCGATTAGTCTGCCTGAGACGTTCTCCTTTTCATCCTTGACTCGCCCAAATCAGACTCGTATTGTGCCAGCCTTGGAATCATCTCCATCAAAAAATCAGTTGAAGAGAACTGCCTCGTACCTCATATCGATGTATAGCCCGAAACTAGGGTTGGTCGCCAACAGCGAAGACAGGGGGCCGAATCCCTACGGGGAAGGAGTACCCTGCAATAATACCTATTGGGTGTACAGCGACAATCTGTGGGCTGGATGGGCTTTGCAACCCTTCGATCCAAGCATTGCGGAGAACATAATGAACACCGTCCAACGGTACACGGTAACGTATGGAAGGTCTATGCTCTTTGAGGTAGCTATTGGAGAGCCGATTCCAACGACGATTCATGCGAATAGGGATATCAAAGTCTTTGATGGTACTGTGGATGGTATTCGTGTTCAGGTTCTGCTTGATAGGCATCAATACACTGACAACCCTAGTGTCTTCCACGATGCAGACGAGTACGCAGACCTCTGCTGGTACATGACCCTAAACTATTGGATGATAGGTGACACGAACGCCGCGATGCATTGGTTCAGAACAGGTGAAAGGATGTGGAACTACACCACCAAAAAGGGCTTCTACGACAAAGCAGCTAGAAACGACGGTCGCTACCAGAACTTTAAGCTGGGCCTTTTCCTCTTAGTGCAGAATGTCACAATGTTTCAGTCGAACATAACTGAAGACGTTGAGGCTGCAGCTTGGAGCTACCAGAACGATTTGGGAGGGATTACAACCCAGAGCTGGTTGGATGGTTCGTTCTACGGAACTGCAAACGCTGAGGCCACATCAGCCCTCCTGCTAGCATACAACGAACGATTGATCAAGGGGCTTCGCGAGAGAAAGAGCCCTGTTGAATCCAAGCTAGAGAAGGAGATTAGCGATCTCAGGGACCGACCATGGGTTGCTGATCCATGGCCTACTTGGTTCACGGTTCTCTTGGTTTCGACGATAGTCCTAGCGACAACGACCTCTATCCTTACTGTTTGGGTGAGAAGACTCAGGTCCACGAAGCACGCGCTATGAGATAACAAGTAGTGTGACAGATTGAGTTAGGACCTCGAGGAAATTATTTTCCAGCTCAACTTGTTGTTGCCAAAATTTTCCGAAACGTACAAGAAACCGCGGCACGGTATATAGGGCGTCTAGAAAGAGAAAGATTAACACAACAACAAAACAATTAGAGTCCTAGTTTAAACCTCCTATAGGTGTCGTAATCCACATGTTCCACATGCTTGCTTTCAACCTGATGCTGAACAGTAAACTTCTGTCGACCCCTCTTCTCCACTATCTGACTAGTCGTTATCAGGGAGTACGCATCACTTCCAGCCCCAGACCCATAACTAACAATGATAACTCTCTCGTTCGGTTTAGCCCTGTCTAGAATAGCTGCTAACCCGATGGGTGACGAACCAGAATACGTGTTGCCAAACCTAGCCACCTGAAGACCCGGCATATACTGCTCCTCTTTAAAGCCCAGTTCCCTAGCCACCTCGATGGGGAACCCCAGGTTCGGCTGATGAGAAACAAAGTAATCCACATCGCTCGGTTGAAGATTTAATCTTTCCATAAGCTTTCTTCCAGCCTTCAATATGTGCTTAAAGTAGGCGGGTTCACCGGTAAATCGACCACCATGCCTCGGGTAGGGTTGAAGGTCCCTCCTCCAAAAGTCTGGCGTATCCGAAGTGCAGGAGTACCAGCCCTCCAACTCAGCGATGACATCGTGCATGCCAAAGATAAAGGCAGAGCCACCATAACCCACAAAGAAATCCAACTCTCCACCAAACTCATCCCGGGGGGCAGCCTGAGAATTGTCTGTACCTATCACCATGACATAGGGTGTGCGGGCGACAGGATAATACACCAGCGCCGCCGAGTCCTTAAACATGCTCGTAGCAGCCTTACACGCAAACTCTGTGTCGATGGCGTCCACCCCCTGTACACCCTCCATTCTCTCCTCTTCACCAAGCTTTAGCACCTGAGCCACCTTGGAGGCTATAGGCTTAACAGCGTAGGGGTTAGACTCAGAACCCACATACACCTTACCAACAAGCGAGGGATCCACGCCAGAATGAATTAAGGCCATCTTTCCAGCCTCAACCGCAGCCGTGATGGCATCCTCGTCTATGAACGGCACAGACCTTTCTATGGCCCCCTCTTTGATCCTGAATTTGGAGACGTATACCCCGTATCCCACGATTCCCGGCGTTTCACACTCCTTCCCAGGCTTAACTATTTGATGTTCCTGATGGGGATAGTACTCGTCGGCGAATGTAAAGGCTAGTGAAATGGTTGGAACGATGTCGCTTTGCTCCACAGCGTACCTTCTTCTAAACCTTGGAACCACCTCTCTATCCTCAAAGCTGGATAAGTCTACTTCCTCCTCCTTCAAAATGTGATCCGTTAATCTACCTGGGACCCTCACTTTCCCATCGTGGAATGAAATAATGCCGTAAACGTAGGGCCCCAATTTCGCAAATTTGTTTGTGGCTTCCCTGATAAGTGTGCAAACTTCTAACGTACCCTTCTCATAAAAGAAGTCGATGTCCTCTATTCTGCCAAAGCTCTTTCTTCCGCATTCCCCACAGTAATCTCTGACCCTGAAGTACTCCTTGCCACAGAGGCTGCATCGACTACCTTTCAGTCGGTCCCCAATGTAAGAGGCTCTTCTTTCAATCGGCTCGCTACTCAACTTCAATCCCTCCCTAAAACGGTCACATAGGCCTTGGTTCCGAATCCCTCAAGCTCTAAGACGCATCCGAACCTTAAGTCTTTATCCGCATCCACTTGTCGATCACCCGCTTCTCCCTTCAGCTGCCGAACGACCTCAAAAACTTGGGCTCCACCAGTAGCGCCCAGAGGGTTTCCATCAGCCTTGAGGCCTCCGTTTGTGTTCACAAAAAGTTGCTTCCCATCGATTTTGTAAAATCCCTTATAGTCCTCGCAACTGTTATAGATGTCAAGCCAAGCCCTACCCCTCTGCGAAAATCCTAGGTCTTCCAAGGACACCATTTCCAGCAGCGTGGACTGGTCATAAAGCTCAGCTATTTGTATGTCCCCTACCTTTATACCGGCCATTTTAAGCGCCTGTTCCATCGCTATCCTGCTCGCTACAAATCCGGTTCTGTCCTCACGCGAAGGAAAAGTGACATAGTCAGTGGCTGAAAAGGAGCCCGCAACGTACACTGGCATATCAGCACACGTTTTAGCAGTTTCCGGGCTTGCCAGAATCAATGCACTGGCACCATCGGAGATAGGGGCAAAGTCGTAAAGTCCCAGATTCTTGTGCGCTTTAGTTCTTTCCTTTAAGACCCTGTCTAAGCTGACCTCTTTTCGAAATTGTGCGTACTCGTTCTTTACTGCGTGACGATGGTTCTTAACTGAGATTTGAGCTAGGGCCACGTTGAGTGTTTCCAGCACCTTACCTGAAATCTTGTGTTTCTTGACGTATTCCCTAAGCATGAGTTCATGATTTGCTTCTGGGGTACATCCAGCGTAATAGCTCCACGGGTCCCCTAAGAGCATAAGGTCGTCCCTAATCTTATCCCAGCGATCCGTCATTTTCTCCACTCCGCCCACGAGGGCAATTCCATACTTTCCTGACTGAACCGCGTGGCAAGCGTTGAGGAGGGCAGAGCTGAACGACCTCATCTTTTCCATAGGAACGTGTAGTTCCAATAACTCAGACAAAAACCCCTCTTCGATCCCGATTTTGTTAGTGATCTGAAGGAAGTAATCCGAGAAGTAGCAAGCATCCAAATCTCTCCGCTCTATGCCGGCGGAATCCAAGGCTCTCAGCCCAGCCTCCTCCACCAGCTTTTCCGGCTCCCTTTCATAATGCTCGCCGAACTTCGTTCTGCCGACACCAATTATAGCTGGGTGTTGCGGCTTCATGGGTTCATAATCTCCTTTTCTGCCAAAATCTTATCCCTCGTTGTCGTCTTTTAAATGTTTGCCATTTTACAGAAAACTGCATAAATTGCTAGAATAGGGATATTGGTTAAGGCTTTGTGGTTCCTTGATGGTTTTCGATGGGTAAATAAGTTTTGAGGGTCTCTATAGAGGAACAGGACAGGTGACTAGTGGGCATGATTTTATTTAGGAATTGCTTACATCATGTAGGGGCTTGTTATGAGTAAGATTTATCGTCTCATCGTCACTGTTAAGGAGATTCGAGGCAGGTGTCCCGTCTTTAGGGTGGGAGACAAAATAGTCTTTGAAGAACCAGAGATCGCTGTAACGAAAACAGATGCCCTCTGCGTTCATGCCTTTGGGTCCATGCTGTCAATGATCATTCCCCTCAGCCGAGGCGTTAGCTTCAAGGAGCTGGGCTTATCCAAGGAGGAGGGAGACACCGGCTATGTTCAATGCCTCGATCCAGGGCCTCCGTACACTCCCGGCGGAACGGTGGTTTTTGAAGTGAAGCGAGAGGCAATGTAGTAAACTCTTTTATGGTGAGATCGTGAATATAGTGGGCAAATTGATGAGGAGGGGTGTGGGTGCTTCCCATGATGTTTGCTCTAAGCGTTTTTATCGTGAACTTGATCGTCATGACCGGTGTTTTCTACGTGGCTGGCGTTATAGTTGTTGGGAAAAAACGGGCTCTCCTCAGCGATGCCTTTGTAATTTCCCTCCTTGGAACGATTTTAGGCACGATATGCACCCTGTTCATTCCATTGATCGGTGCCATTGTCTCCTTCATTGTTTGGCTACTTTTAATCAGACACTATTACGAAACGGGATGGTTGGGAGCCCTCGCTGTCGCGATATTGGCAGTGATCATATACGTGGTGGTTCTATTCATCCTAGCGTTCTTTCTGGCGATTCCCTGGCTACTTTTTAGAGGGCTCACCCCACTTCTCTGGGCAGTTATGGTTTAAAGAATATTTTAATCATGGCTGTCTCTCTTCTAGACCCCCCATATAGCACTCCTCTACTAGGGTGCCGGGTTATGGTGGTTTTTGGATGGCTTTTCGTGGGCTCGGGTTTATGTTTACAAGGTGTTTTGGCTACAACCGTGTTTTTGAATCCCGTTACTGTTCCTTTCTTCTTCGCCTCTAGATTAATAAGCTGCTTGACAAGCAATTAAATGGATATATTCTTTATTCGAAAATATCCTATCAAATTTTACATTTTCATTATCGAAACTTGGCTTTTAGCTCGCGGATACGATCATAGGTAGGGTTATGAATTGCGATTTAAGTCTGCCTTTGGTGGTATGTACCCGATTGGCGTTTATATCCTATTCTGGTTTAGCGTGATCTTAGACTTTGGTAGCACGCTCTTAGCAATGAGTTTGGGGTCTCAACACCGGTGGATAGAGGCAAACCCTCTATTCTATGAACTGGGGCCAATCCGGTTTTTTGCGACCTATGTTTTCGTAAATGTTTTCTTATTTTTAATAGCCTTGCATTATCAAACTAGGTGGAAATGGGGAGCTATTGTTCTGCTCGTCTCTGTTTTGGTTCATGGATCATATGGCATAAATAATTTGATACAACTTTTGAGTCTATTAAACGAGGTTGCTTAACTTATTAAATCCTCTAAACCACTGTTGTCTCGATATTTATGTTTACAAGAGATAGAAACTTAGTTTCGGCTAGGTTATTTGGAAAGTTATCTGAAGTTGCACGTGTATACCACTTCCGGGTATCTGGGCTTTAAGATAGACGTAGAGATATGAAACGTCGCTCGTGGTCGCTTGGAGGTTGCTCATGCTTATGTATATGGTTGCTGAGCCTGCTAAGTCATATAGTGCTCCTTCTGACTGCGTTATAGCTCCGCCACTGACAATTATCTGATCGCTTGTTGTGCCGTCGTGAAAGCTTATGGTTGCGCTGGAAAGGCGTTCGACGTTGGAGCTGCTGAAAACTTTCAAATTGACTTTCCAGTTGTCCGCAACCTGGTTGACAACTTTGAGGACATAGTCATAGTCAGATCCTCCTGTCCAGACGTGTAAAAGTGTTGCATCTATTTCCCAACTATCTTGATTGGTGTCGCCTGTTTCCGTTGCACCCTTAAATCGAATTGTGAAAGTAGAACCGCTTAGGTATGATGTAATTGAAACGTTATTCCAGCCAGTGCTAAGGTCTGTAAACACGTTTTTCCAAGCAGAACCGTTCCATACGTCAACTTTAATGTCTTCACTTCCCATAGTTCCTCCATAAATGCATAGTTCTCCGTTCGGCAGTAGGGCAGGAATGTCCGTCCACTGAACTTCTAAATCTAATTCGTAATTAGCTGCTTCTGTTGGCAATTCGATAATTTGCCAATTATGGTCGGATATCTGTCCGGTATACCATCTTTCTAAGTGTAGGTTTGTTGTGCTAGTAATTCTTTCTATCCAGAACGGTCTTGGAAAGAGAGTTCCAGTTCCAGTGCAATCGTTTGTAGTAAACGAAAATGCTCTATTCAAAGCAACAGAAGTAATTGTTATATCGTTTGTATATTCTGTGTTAACAGTAGAATCATGATATCCTCTTTGAACACTCGTTCCAGAGGGCATTTGTATTACGAACCATCGGACATAACATATTCCAGTAGTTGTTTGTCTAAACCATCGGATTTCTGTAGAACTTTCTAACCATCCTCTTGGAGAAACTTGCGCTAATCCATTTGCAGTAGCTCTCCATGTAAAGTAAAGCCAAGTCCTCGACAAGTCTACTGAGCTTATGCTTTGAGTTGTAGGATTTGATGTACTTACCGTCGTTTCTCCAGTCTGAATTGTTGTTCCATCATTGAATTTTACTACGAACCATTCTACGGTTACTATTGTTCCAGTTCCTTGTCTTATTAGTCTTAAGTTAGTAGCACTTGTTAGTTCGCCAGTAACAAAAGACTTGGCATAATAAGTTGCATCAGTTCCAGTTGATCTTCTGGATAAAAATACAACACATTTGCTAGTGTCTGTAACATCAGTTATAGTCACATCTTTTTGAGTTTCTGTTGAGGCGAATTGTGTGGTTCCAGATTGAACGCTTATTTGTGTGCTTAAGGCTTCGATTACATACCAGCCAAAGTTGGCTGGATTAGTAGTTCCTATCCTATCAAAACGTAATTGTGAAGCAGAGTTAAACTTCCCACTAACAACAACATCTTGTGTGGGTTGAGTGGTTGCGGCGCCTCCTCCAAATTTTACGAGAAGAAATGACTTGGATAAAGTAACTGAGTCAATGTCAACGGTAGTGTAAGTGCTTCCTGAGGCGATAGACCCTGTTCCGGATTGGACTTTCCAACCACCAGTGTTTTCTTCTGTTAAAGTGTCAAAAACTGAATCTGGACCAGCTTGTTGTGCTGAGAAATCGCTGTGTGTTCCTTTATCGGCAGATGAGTCTACGTCAGATGTATTATTATCAACATAATCTTCTATGCTACTCTCCTCTATGTTACTCTCCTCTGATCCAAGAGAAGCTGAAGGCTCTGGATCAACGTACTTGCGTACTTTAAACCAGTCAACCTCCACCCAATGACTAGAACTGGACAAACCAGCAAGATGAACGCCTAAACGAACTGGATCAGATAGCCCACCGCTGAAGGATATTTGAGACCCGAGTTCTGTCCATGATATACCGTCAGTAGAGTACCAGGCTCTTGAGGTCCCTCCAATCCTACTCAGGCGGCAATACTTGGGTTGTGTAGCGGTAGTTTGTTCGAATGTGCTACCTCCAGTCGAAAGCCGGTAGGAGTTAGTTGCTCCAACGGCAGAGTACACGGGGGACATAATCCGATTTTTAGAGTTAGCGTCAAGGCTTTGTCTAAGTTGGGCTCCCCCCATCTTCGACCAAGTGTCGTGAACTCCTCCCCAACTAGGTGTGTACGATTCGATAAGGACGTCATAGCTTCTTGTAATGGATAGAAAGAGAAAGTTGTCGGAAGTGTCCCATAAGTCACCCGAGGTTGTCGCATTAAGTAGTAGAACCGTACCAGATTCGGAATAAGAACCTGAGGCCCCTCCTATCTGTGAAAATGTCCATGCTGGATCCAGGGAAGCATCGTCGAAATCATCCCAGAAATCATATACATTACTCTTATTTGCGGGCGGATTCACCGCTGAGGGATTGCCATAATACATGTAATAGTTGTTATCTGAACCGCTTGCAGAGATATCTGCTTGGGTTTTGAACCAAACCTGCGTCGAGCTAGTATTCATGTCTATGATATCACGGTCTATTTGAACCCAAGAGCTCCCATTCCAGTAAACAATCCTCAGGTCGTTCCCGCTTGAAAGCATCTTACCACTGGAGACCAGGGAGGAGGTGTTTAGGGTTAAACAAACAGAATAGCCAGAACCAAGCGTTGACGCTACATTATTAACAATTGTTATTTGCATTCGATAGTCGTAGTCAGCATTCCACCAGTTTTTAGGCGCTACAACGCTGACCGTTGCGCTATTTCCTTCGTCTCCTATCGTTGACGAGCCTGCTATTCCATTTTGCAATGCGATTTTAGGAGTGGTTACCGTAGCAGGATGCTGGGATCCTGGATAAACCAAGTTTACGCCTGCCAGCATTAGTGGTGGCTGAACTAACACGCTGATTAGAAACAGCGCAAGGGCAGCAGCCCCCATTTTCTTAGCTGTTGGCTTTTTTGTCCGTTGATTCTTTTCCTTCCTATTTCTTGATGTTTTCTCCTCCGGTTTTTCCTCTGGGTTCCGCCTTCTGTTTTCATAGAAGGCTATAGTCACATAGAGCACGATAAAGGACATGGTTATAAGTAAAGCTGGGAGCCTCGGGATTAGGTAATAGAGCCCAATATATGGAACTATCGCGCTTACGACCCCCACCACATTCTCTTGGGGTATAAGGAAGGAGTCTATCTGATCAATTGCGTCACCCTTTGTTACATAATATGCGTGGTTACCTACGCGTTGTGTCCCGCATATTCTATGAACTTCGTACCCTTCGTTTATGGGGTTCCTGAAGACTACTATGCTCCCGTTTTCCACCGCGCTGCCAGATATAACCACTATGTCTCCGCGCCTTATGGTGGGGGACATGCTGTCGGTGGCTACGACAAAAAGAAAGTGGGGCATAAAAGGGAAGGAAACGAAGGGCAGAATAGTCGCAAGTAAGACCACTACCGCAAGCTGGCGCAATCTCTTCTTAAGGATGAGATTCATGGAGCTATCTACCCTAATCTTCCCTACCATCCTCTGCTTCTAATAGGCGTAGGCTACGTTGTTACGATGCTGCTTGGCGCTATCTCCACAGTAGATGAGCCGCTGGCGTCTACCCTGGCTGAGTTCCAGCCATAAACGAGTTGAACAAAGTAGGTTGTAGTCGCGGCTTGGGTGATAGCGGCGCTTTCCGTATCAACAGCAGCTAGCAAGTCAACAACTGCTTCTACGCTTGCATCTACGTCTGATGTCGGTGCAGTGGCTCCTGTCCATATCCTCAGCTTCAACGTGTCTGGCTCTGGACTAAGTGTCCCTGACAAGGCGGTTTCTATTTTGATCTTGAACGATGTCACGGGGGCATCAGCCGTCAAATCCAGAAGTTTGTCTACTGTTACGCTTCCCCCAGACAGCCCACTGATTGTCAACGCAAAGCTTGCGGTGTTATCGTGGGATGTGTAGCCCGAAGCGAAACCAAGATTCGAAGCTAGAGTGTAGTCGTCCCCAGTGTCCCAGGTTATCGGCGGAGTTGCAACGTCTGCCGTGAACTCAGAGCTAGGATATATCAGTGAGATGCCGGCATAGGAGACGAGAGGCGTTAGTAAGGCAATTCCAACTAGAAGCACGTAGAGCAGGTAGTCGAGTCTTTTCGGTACTCGTTTTCCCAAGTCCATCCCTATCCCTGTTTTAAGTGTTGAGAAGTTATAGGCTACCATATTTAACTCGTACGAATTCAGAATCTGAATCAGAATGACTGCTAAAAACTGAACAACGCGTATCCAACTAATCGAAAACTTTTAGGGGGGCAATGTAATTGAGTGTAAACATCACTTATTTCGTAACATGCGGTGCTATGACAGTATCCCAGTCTATACGGCTCGCAATATGGATGGAGGGGCCTAGCAAGTGAGAAAGAGGAGCAAGAAGAAAGAATCACAGGAAAGCAAGACTTCAGTTAGAGCTAAGCAACAACAGGTTAACAATTAGTCTAAAGAGTTGATTGAAGATCGGGGAGTGATGGTGTGAACGAGACAAAAAGGACGATAACGCTTGGCTTGGCTTTTTTGCTCTGCTTGGCACTAGCGTATGTTGAAAACTTGTCTTTCTTCCAATATTTAAGAGACATCTTTTTAAACCCTCCCGCAGCCGTCATCCTAGTGTTTCTCCACAATGTTCTTGCTATCTCCCTCATCGTGCTGAGCATGACGTTTTATGTGGAGTTTGTCGTAACCTTTTTGCCTAAAAGAAAGTACGAGCATGTGGTGCTTCATCATCCCCGTCCTTTCGCATTCATGTTTACGGTGATGATCCTAGCGATAAGCATTCTCAGGGCGGGCACCCTTCTGTACGGTCAGATCGTCATAAACACGCTAGGTCTAATCATACTGGTGAGCGTGCCAAATGGGATCATCGAGGGATACGCAATATTTCAATCGATTCAGAAAACCTTAGAGAAGAGCATGACCATGAGAGAACTTGCCTTCATTTACTCCCTCCTGCTTTTGGCAGCGGTCATAGAGGTAGGGTTTATACAAGTTCTGCAGTGGGTATCCCCAAAATGAAAACCATAAAAGAACATCCAATCTGCGAACCGCACCGGTTTAGTTCTAACCGCTGAGCTTTTTAAATAAATAGAGGTACTAGTATGATAGAAGTTTGATCTATTGTTGAGGTGGTTTTATGAAGATGGGTGTTGTTGTGGTTGATATGTTAAACGATTTTGTGACCGGCGTCCTAAAATGTGAGCGTGCCCCAAGGATCATCCCTAACATTCGGCGCCTCCTCGACTTCGCTCGAAAGAAGGGAATCCCCGTCATTTATGCGAACGACACTCATCTGCCGGGTGTTGATAAAGAATTTGAGCTTTGGCCACCCCACGCCGTAGTGGGAACCAAAGGGGCTGAGGTTATTAATGAATTAAAACCTGAGGAAGGTGACCACGTTGTTCAAAAGCGGAGATACAGTGCCTTTTACGAAACCAATCTAGATCGTCTCTTAAGAGAGTTCAACATTGACACGCTGGTGCTCGTGAGATTGGTCACTAACATTTGTGTCCAGCACACCGCAGCTGACGCGTTCTTTCGAGGATACCGCATCATTGTCCCAGAAGACTGCGTGGAGGCCCTCACCGAGGAAGATCAAAAAACAGGAATCAAATACTTGAAAACGTTTTATGGATGTAAAATCACTAACCTACATGAATTAATGAAGATGGAATCGATTTAGGGGCGAAACATCATGCGCCTATTCCATTACGCAACAGACGAAGAGATAAAACGAGGAGAAACCACCGACATCTACTTCGTTAGAACCAAACAAATCCTCGAAGCTAAAAAAATGGAAAAACTGCAAGTGGTAGCGGAGGTTACTCCCGGCGAGCTTCCCGAAGAATGGCCTTGGGGAATCCTCTGTGGGATCGAGGAGGAGGCCCACTTGCTTGAGGGATGCCCCGTTGATGTTTACGCTATGCCGGAAGGAAGCGTAGTATACCACAAGGACCATAAAGGTATCCGAGAACCGGTCATGTTCATCGAGGGTCCCTATGGAGACTTTTGTCTCCTCGAAACTCCTCTGCTAGGCCTGATTTGTCAAGCCTCGGGAGTGGCCACTCGGGCTGCGAGGATAAAGAAGGTTGCGGGCAAGAAACTTGTCGTGTCCTTTGGGATCCGTCGCATGCATCCAGCCTTGTCTCCCATGATTGACCGCGCCGCGTACATCGGTGGCTTCGACGCCGTTTCCAGCCTCAAAGGAGCTGAGGTCATAGGGGCTAAACCCTCGGGGACCATGCCTCACGCGCTTATTATTGCTCTCCGTGATCAGGTGAAGGCTTGGAAAGCATTTGACGAAATAATGTCTCCAGATGTTCCAAGGGTAGCCTTAACCGATACCTACTTCGACGAGAAAATCGAGTCAATAATGGCTGCAGAAGCCTTAAAGGACCGCTTGGAGGCTGTGCGCCTCGACACGCCTGGGTCAAGAAAGGGAGACTTCGCCGAGATCGTTCGGGAGGTTAGATGGGAACTAGACGTGAGAGGATACCGACACGTCAAGATCCTTGTCTCCGGAGGCCTCAACGAAAAATCGGTGAAGCTTCTCAGCGAAGCTGGAGCCGAGGCCTTCGGTGTTGGAACATCTGTTAGCAACGCCCCCACCATCGACTTCGCCATGGACATCGTGGAGATCGAGGGAAAACCCGTGGCTAAACGGGGCAAGCTGAGCGGCAAAAAACAGGTGTGGAGATGCCCCGAATGCTTGGTGGACACCGTATTACCGTTTACCGCTCCCAAGCCAAACTGTCCGAAGTGCGAAGAGGAAACTCAGCCAATGCTAAAGCCCCTCATCAAAGATGGCAAAATCGTTGCAAAACTTCCGAAGCCCCAAGAGATTCGTCAATACGTGCTAAAGCAACTTGAAAAGCTTTCTCTCTAGAAAAACTGGAAGTTGCGGCTAAGCTTCCGCGATCGTTTTTTCTCTAAAACGAGTTTGTCGAATCGCGAATCCTCGGTTTTGAATCGAAACGCCTATTTAATTAGTTTTCTTGAATATGACTTAAGGGTTCGGCATGATGGAACTTGAGAAATATAAAATCAAGAAAATTAAGAAAAGGGACGGCAGAATAGTCGATTTTGACCCAGTCAAAATTGCGGATGCCATATGGAAGGCGGCAAAAGCTGTTGGAGGTAGGGATAGAGAACTCTCCAATAGGCTCGCTTTACAAGTCGTGAAGAGCCTCGAAAAACAGCTTAAGCCAGATGAGATACCGAGCGTTGAGCAAGTTCAAGACATGGTTGAGAAGATTCTGATTGAAAATGGGCATGCAAGAACTGCAAAAGCTTACATTCTTTACCGGCAAAAGAGGACTGAAGCAAGAAGAGTCAAGGCTTTATTGGGAGTGGTCGACGAGCTTAAACTCCCCTTAAACGCCATTCTTGTACTGGAACGAAGATACCTTAGGAAAGATGAGAAGGGCAGAGTCATAGAGTCAACTGGTCAGATGTTTAGAAGAGTCGCTGAGAGCGTGGCTGAGGTTGAGAAGCAATATGGTAAAAGCGACGCTGAGGTGGCAAGGTACGAGGACGAATTTTACCGCATGATGACCAGCCTAGAGTTCATACCCAACTCGCCTACACTTATGAACGCCGGCACCATGTTCGGACAGCTCAGCGCCTGCTTCGTGTTGCCCATAGAAGACTCCATAGAAGGCATATTCGACACGCTAAAGACAGCCGCCATAATTCACAAAACTGGCGGCGGAACCGGATTCTCTTTTACGCGACTTAGGCCAAGAGGAGACGTTGTCAGAACCACCAGCGGCATAGCCTCTGGGGCAATATCCTTTGCCAAAATCTATGATACGGCCACAGAGGTGATGAAGCAAGGAGGTCGCCGCAGAGGAGCCAATATGGGCATATTACGCGTGGACCATCCTGAAATCATGGACTTCATTGTTGCGAAGGAGAAGGAAGGTGTACTCAGAAACTTCAACATTTCTGTGGCTGTCACTGACAAGTTTATGGAGGCTGTTGAGAAAGACGGTGACTTTGAGCTGATAAACCCGCGAAACGGTGAAGTCGTGAAAACGCTGAAAGCAAGGGCGCTATGGAACCTGATAATAATGATGGCTTGGAAAAACGGCGAGCCTGGAGTAATTTTCATTGACACAATTAACCGTCACAATCCAACACCTCACATTGGGCAAATAGAATCCACCAACCCATGCGGAGAACAGCCACTTCTGCCCTATGAATCCTGCAACCTAGGAAGTATCGACGTGAGCAAGTTCGTTTCCGAAGATGGCAAGATGGACTGGGGCATGCTGAGGCAAACAGTAAGGCTAGTAGTTAGGTTCCTTGACAACGTCGTGGACGCCAACCTGTACACGCTCCCCGAGATAGAGAAGGTGACCAAGGGCAACAGAAAGATAGGCTTGGGAGTGATGGGTTTCGCCGACATGCTCATAAAAATGGGCATCAAGTACGACACTAAAGAGGGCTTGCAAGCCGCAGAGGATCTCATGAGATTCATAGACACAGAGGCTAAGAAGATGAGCGTGGAGTTGGGCGAGGAGAAAGGAAGCTTTCCGAACTTCAGAGGAAGCATCTGGGATAAACAGTTCAAAACCATGAGAAACGCCACAGTCACAACCGTTGCTCCCACCGGCACCATAAGCATTATCGCCGGGTGTTCTCAGGGAATTGAGCCGCTTTTCGCCATCGCTTACGTTCGTGAAGTCGCTGAGAGCCTCGGACGAAGTCTTGTAGAAGTTAATCCATTGTTCGAGAGAATAGCTTTGAAGGAGGGCTTTTACAGCGAGGAACTAATGAAAAAACTGGCTAGGAGGACTTCTATCCAAGACGTAGAGGAAATTCCGGAGCAAATAAGGAGGCTCTTCGTCACGGCTCATGACATAGACGCCGAGTGGCACGTCCGCATGCAGGCAGCTTTTCAGAAGTACACCGACAACGCGGTTTCAAAGACCATTAACTTTCCCAATTGGGCTACACCAGACGACATTGATAGGGCCTACATGCTCGCCTACAAGCTGGGGTGCAAGGGCATAACTGTCTACCGGCATGGCAGCAGAGAGATGCAGGTTCTGCGGCCCATCGAAAGTGAGGGAACAGTCGCGGACTTCAGTAAAGAATGCCCAACCTGCGTCTAGTAGATATTGAAGAAAGGATCTGGGAATTATCGTTGAACGTAGGTGAGGCGCAGGTTATCATACAGTGGTGATGAGAGTGGAAAGACAACTTAGCGCTGGATGGCAAATACTAACTATAAGAGGGGTCTAGCATTAAAATCTTAAATAGTTCCCGTTGTTACTACTATAATTGAGTGCGGAATGGCGGAAATTTGTCCGGTTTGTGGGCTTCCTAGCGACATATGTGTTTGTGGAGAGATTAGTAAGGAGCAACAGCGAATCCGGGTTCGTTTGGAAACACGGAAGTGGCGTCGAGAGGTGACAATAATTGAGGGCATCAACGATAAAGACACGGACCTCGGGCGGCTTGCACAAAAACTCAAAGCCTTTTGTGCTTGTGGAGGAACCGCTAAAAACAATCAAATCATGTTGCAGGGCGATCATCGGGAGAGGGTGCGTTCCTATCTGATTCGGCTGGGATATCCGGCGGAAAACGTTGAAATTCAGTGACTGAATGGAGAAGAGAGTGTGGGTATACTTGAAGGTGTGCGGGAGGTACTTAAAGGACTGAAACGAAGGAAATTGGTTCCTAAATTTTGCCCTAAGTGCGGAAGCTCTAAACTTCGGCTCTCTAGCCGCTTTGACATATGGTTGACCCCTGAGCAGTATGTTTGTGAGAACTGCGGCTATAAGGGGCCGGTCGTAATGGAAATAGAAGAGGAAGGGGAGCAGAGGGCAGCGTAGATGTTTTCAGTAATACTTGACCAAATCACTAATCTGGCAACTCAAGCTTGAGCTGCCTCTTGAGGTTCTTATAACGATTTCTAACAGTAACTTCAGTCACGCCTGCAGCTTCGGCAATGTCCTTCTGCGTTTTCTTTTCATTGTTTTGCAAGCAGGCGATGTACAGGGCAGCGGCAGCGAGCCCCATGGGGTCTTTGCCGGAGGCAGCACGTTTTAGCCTTGCTTCGTTGAGAATTTTTATGGCGAGTCCTTGAGTTTGGCCGCTGATACCGGTTCTCTCAGCGATTTTAGAGACATATGTAAGAGGATCAGCAATAGGCATCTGAACCTCCAGTTCGCGAAGCAGGAGCCGGTAGCATCGAGCAACGTCCTTCTTATCGACAAGGCTGGCCTCAGAAATCTCCCGGAGGGTTCTTGGAGTTTCGGTGGTTCGGCAAGCCGCGTAAAGAGCAGCGGCCGCGATGGCGGCGATAGACCTCCCACGCACCAAGCCCTTGTCAAGAGCCTTGCGGTAAATGACTGCGGCTTTCTCCTTAACTGGCCCAGGTATGTAGACCTTGTCGGAGAGGCGGTCAAGTTCTGCCATGGCTTGAGCGAGGTTTCGATCCACAGAGGAGTGAACCCGAGAGCGTATCTGCCACTTTCTCAGTCGCCACATCTGGAGTCTTGTGGAGAGGGGGAGTTTGCGGCCAAAAGCGTCGCGATCTACTCGGCCTATGGCAGTGGATAAGCCCTTGTCGTGCACAGAGTAGGATGTGGGAATGCCCACGCGGCTTCTAGACTCCTTCTCCTCTTGGGTGAAGGCTCGCCACTCTGGCCCTTTATCCATCATCTGCTCGTGGAGAACAAGGCCACAACTTCCACAGACAGTCTCTCCCGTATCATAGTCGTGAATGAGGTTTGTGCCCCCGCATTCAGGGCATTTGTCGGCGGTCCGCTGACGCTCTGCCATGGTCATTCTCCTCGATAGACATGTCTGGGGAGAAAACCGTCACAATGCTTGGTTCTTCATCAGAATTTCAGAATCAGGATCGTCCATCTGGCCCCGTGCTAACACAATGAAAATGTTTTAATATATAAGCTTTGCGGTCGCAGTCAACATATTTTTCATCAGTTAAGAGAAAGTCACGTGCGGGAATAGCTGATTATGTCTACGAAAAAGTTATAACAGATTTATTAGGAGGATAAAACTCTCATCTTAGTAGCCCGGAAACCAGCCCGGTGGTGTAGCGGTCAAAGCTCAAGCGATTAAGCATGGCGGGCTCTGGGGGAAGGGAGCCTTGCGTGAATGCCTTCCATTCCTAGGAGAGACCCGCTGACGGGAGTTCGAATCTCCCCCGGGCTACCAAACTCTAGAGTGTAATTTATACTAATTTGCCGAGGGGTGTTTCGCCCATCTCCCCTTCTTTTTTGTTTCAGTTTTATTGGTTAGCGTTTGGAGAAAGGATGTTTAGAGTATGCCTGTAATTTGTCGGAAGTGCGGTCGTTTCTTTCTGAGTGTGCGAGGTTGGAAAAGGCACTCGTGTAAGCCAAAAGGAGGCTCTCAACATGAAGCTTAGTCTTAGTGAAGACTATTTGATTGATACCGACGATTATCGTAGGGAAGGTCTTCGTATTGCGATTTTGGCTATGTCGGGTCATGGGAAGTCTAATGCTGCGGCGGATGTTGTTGAAGATGTTTTGGATCAGAAGGGTCAAGCAATAATTCTGGAGCCTATTACGGAATGGCATACGCTCAAGGCACGCTACAATAATGTGGTTACTGTTGGTGGCGAGTTCCAAGACTTACCATTAGAACTTGACTTCGCTAGGGAATATGTGCATGCCAGTCTCGAAAATGGCGTAAACCTCGTAGTAAACGTCAGCGATTTAGAAGAGGAAGCTGAGCAGCGCAGGTTTGTGGCTGATTTCTTATGGAATCTCTACCGCAGCGAGCAAAAGTATCGGCGAGTTGTTTTCCTTGCGGTTGAGGAGGCTGACACTTGGGCGCCTCAAATGTGGGACCAGACAAGCAAGCAGAGCTTGGCCAGAGTAAGCCTCATCGCTAAGCACGGACGCAAAATTGGCATCTTTCCGATTTTCATTACGCAGCGGCCAGCCGACTTCCACAAATCGCCATTGTCGCAATGCAACGTGATTCTCTTCGGCAAATTCACCAGCTCAGCTGACCTAGACCCGAGAACTGGTATAATGTACGTGGTAAAGAAGCTTCACATTCCTATTGAAGAGAAAGACATCATTAGCCTTGAAACGAGCGAATTTATCGCTTGGGACAAGTTTGGCGTTCATAGGATTAAGGCGCGAAAGAGGATCTGTCCGCATGGCGCCGATACTCCGCTGGTTGCGCCCGTTCCATTTGCAGCCGGTATTAACCAAACTCTTGGTTCACTCAAAGAAGCCATTCTGAAGGCTGTTGAAGCCAAAAGGAAAGAGAAGTCATTGATTGAGCGTCTTCAAGCGGAATTGGCTGCAAAAGACGAGAAGATAAAGGAGCTTGAGAAGAAAGCCGACATCAAAATCGCTATCTCGGAAATGCTGAAGGCTCC
>Ga0315312_1000168_pt1 | contig 102332 bp, 78 predicted proteins | sample TDP7_MG_FD_203629 | JGI IMG/M metagenome (GOLD analysis project Ga0315312, IMG submission 203629) | Freshwater sediment microbial communities from Lake Towuti, South Sulawesi, Indonesia - TDP7 | ecosystem: Environmental > Aquatic > Freshwater > Lake > Sediment | place: Indonesia: South Sulawesi...
GGAGGCAGAAAAAGACCGAGCCGACCGAGAAGCCATCGTGGCTTCTCTGCAAGACCAACTGAAGCGAGGAGACAAGTCTCTCGTCGGGAACAAAGATACCGCAAGTTCCTCAAGACACTCGAAGGTCGTCGCTTCGCCATAGATGACGAGAAGGTTCTCCACGAAGCTCGATTCGACGGGAAATGGGTCTTGCAGACCGACACAGACCTCCCCGCCGAGAAGGTCGCCCTGAAGTACAAAGAATTGTGGATGGTGGAAGCGGCCTTTCGCAGCATCAAGTCTGTTTTGGAGACGCGACCCGTTTACCACAAGCGCGACGAGACCATCCGGGGACACCTCTTTTGCAGCTTTCTGGCGCTTATGCTTCTCAACGACCTCCAGCAAAAGATGGAGGCTCGCGGCTGGCGGCTTTCCTGGGAGCGGCTCAGAGGCGACCTCGACGAGCTACAGGAGTTCACTGTCCGCAATCCGGGAAAGACCTTCATCATCCGAAGTCAAACCCTCGGCGACGTCGGCAAGGCCCTTCAGGCCGTCGGTGTAGCTCCCGGGCCGACCGTTCGCCTCCTCGAATGGGAAAACGCCTGAGGCTCACCCCCTCAAGCCAAAAACCGAAACGTAGTCCCAAGACCAACCCCCAAAGCCACAACCTCCCCAAAAACAAGAGATTATAAAATCGCCCTGTGGAAGACCCACTTGGAATAGGGCGAAAAGGAAATGTGGGAATGTGGACGTTCACGCGCTGAACAGCTAAAATGAAGCTGTTGTTCGAGTTCGCCTTCGGCGGGAATGAAAGATGGAGCCGTTTGTTGACATCGCCGCGAGCACTAAGATTGTGGCTCTGACCGGCGCAGGGATAAGCGCCGAATCGGGCGTGCCGACTTTCCGGGAGAGAGGTGGGCTGTGGGAAAAGTATGACCTGATGTCGGTGGCAACGCCCGAGGCATTCCAGAGAGACCCGCGGATGGTGTGGCGGTTCTACAACGAGAGGAGAAAACAAGCCCGCTTCGTTCAGCCGAATCCTGCCCATTACGCGCTGGCTCGTCTCGAGAGCCTAATGCCGGAAGGGAACTTCGCGCTGATCACACAGAACGTTGACGACCTGCACAGAAAGGCCGGCAGCAAGAACCTCCACCACATGCACGGCGAGCTCAGCAAGGTCCGCTGCACGAGGTGCCAGGCTGTGTCGGACGAGCCGGAGGCGCTTCCGGACATGCCTCGCTGCCCATGCGGCGGCCTGCTTCGGCCGCACGTCGTGTGGTTCGGAGAAGTGCCTTTCGAGACTGACAAGCTGTATCAGATGATCGAAGAATCCAATCTATTTCTGGCGGTCGGAACAAGCGGAGTGGTTCATCCGGCGGCGGCCTTCGTTGCTCATGCGAAAAGGAGCGGCGCTGTGACCGTCGGAGTGAATCTGGAGGTCCCCGAAAACCGGGCCTATTTTGACTGTTTTTATCGCGGGAAGGCAGGGGAAATCCTTCCAAAACTCGTTGACCATTGGGCGCGGTGCTTGGGGGAATAGGGGCTCGGGTTTGGGGTTTAGGGTTTAGGGGAAGGCGGGGCATCGCTAAAGATGGCCCAGGGGAGTATCTCGTCGTCGGGGATGGTTCGCGTGGCCAGCTCCTCAATCTTGGTTGCGGGGACTGCGCCCGCCTCGAGCCATTCGCTCAAAGACCGATTGCCGCGCGAGAGAATCGCTTGCGTCTGGGCTTGTCTCGGACTTGCAGAGGAAAATGTCACTCCGCGCATTCGGACAAGCTCTTTCTTCAGATAGGATAGCGTGCGCCTCAAATAATCCAGGGACTGCATGCCAACTCTCTCGTACGGCGTTCGAGCTTTTGGCACGAACGGGGAAACACTCACCTTCACGTGAATGACGGAAGAAAGCTCCGCCACCCGCTGGACGATTTCCTCCACGTCATCACGCTCCTCCCCCGGAAGACCAACGATGAAATATACTTTGAGCGATTGGATGCCGGAACCTTTGACGATTCGGGCGCACTCCATTAGCTCCAAATTGGAGAGGGGCTTGCCGATGGTTTGTCTGACCTTTTCGGAACCGCCTTCCGGGGCGATGGTCAGCGTTCTGACACCCCCTTTGGCGAGGGCCCTCGCGAGTTCGGGGCTCACTTTTCCCGGGCGGACGCTGGAGACAGAGACGCCCACGCCCTCCTGGACGAGGGAGGCACATATCTCCTCGATATGGGGGTGATCGCCAATAGCCGCCCCGAGCAGGCCCACTCGCTTCACGTCATTACGACGTTTCGTGCCAGCGTCAATCACTGCTTCCGCCGACCGCCATCTGGGCGGGTAGTAGATTGACCTTGCCCCGCAGAACTTGCAGTTCCGCGGGCAACCTCGTGAAACCTCCACGAGAAACATCTCGCCAAAAGTTGTGTTTGGCGTGAGAACCTCCGTTGTGGTGCCGAATTTTGCGATGTCGGGCGGCGGGTTTCTGCGAACAGGATATGGAACATCACCGGCCGCCGCGACCTCGCGCAGCCCCGCCTCAGGCGGGGTGCTGTAGAAGCAAGGGACGTAAACGCCGTCCAACTGTGCCAGCCTCTCCTTGAGGCGGAGCTTCCCTTTCCCTTTCTCGGTGGCTATTGTCGAAAGAATTTCGTCGAGGACGGTCTCCGCCTCACCGACGACAAACACGTCCACAAAATCGGCGATAGGCTCTGGATTCAGCATCACAGCCGCTCCGCCTGCCAAAATGAGGGGATAATCCTCGCCTCGGTCCGCGCTTCGCGGCGGAATCTTCGCCCTGCGGAGCACCTCCGGGACGTTGAAGTAATCAACCTCGAATGAGATAGAAAAGCCCACCACGTCGAAGCTCGACAGGGTTTCTCCGGACTCCAGGGTCACTGCCTCCTTTTCCTCCAGAAGAAAACTTCTCTCGCAGCGTGCCAGGGGGCTTTTGTTGATCAGGCCATAGACTGTCTGGAAGCCGAGATTGCTCATGCCCAGCCGATATGAGTTCGGATAGACAAGTGCAACACTGACATCGCCGTACGTTTTTGCTGTCGTTCCCCTTTCGGAACTGAGCAGCTGTTGTATTTCCTTTCTTGTGCTGGCTCGCACGGCGTCTGTCCTCACGTCAGCAGAGAATCCACCACCTTCTCGGCGGGAAGCTCGGCCTCCATGGCCATTCGCAACATGGCCCGGATGACGGGAACGATTTCTGCGCTCTGCTCTTTGGAGAGCTTCACCCTCCCGCATCGTTCAAACGAACTCTCCGCAAGGCGTCTCAATACCTGCAAGGTTCCTGCGGACAGGCTCCTCTTGAGGTTCTTTCCGCAGGGGTTACAAAGCAAGTATCCCCACCGCGAGTCGAAGAACACGCCTCCTTTCAAAGGGGAGGCGCAGCGGCCGCAGGCGGCAAGGCTCGGCAGTCTTCCTAACTTCTCAAGCAATCGGAGTTGAAAGACCATGGAGGCATTTTCCGGGGACGCGGAGTGAAGCGCCGATAGGGAGGATTTTAGAAGGTCAAAGACCGCCCGGTCGGCGTCCTCATCGGCCTGGGTTCGCTCGACGAGAGAAAGAAAGTGCAGCCCGCGAGCTATTTTGGACAGCCGGTCCCTCAGCGTTAGACCGGAATCGAGAACAAAAGCTTCCTTAAGGATGTGCAGTCCTCCTTTTTTCTCGATGTAAACGACCTCCAGCAGAGAGAGGGGGTTGAGTATCCCCAGAAACTCGCTTTTCTTTCTCCTGGCGCCCTTAGCGATGGCGCGGACCTTGCCGAAATCGCGCGTATAGATGGTGACGATCTTGCTTGTTTCTGAAAAGTCGCTGCACGTCAGCACAAATCCTGTTGTTGTCCGGAATATCAAGTGCCAGCTCCCGTTTGTGGCCCGTAAAATAAAAGGGAAGCGTCTTTCGCTCCCCGATGTTCCGCCGGAGGCGAGACGGCCGGATGCTCAACCTTTCTGGGTGGTCGAGACCTCCACCTCGCCGGCGGTCTTAGCTTCGTCTTTCTGGTTTGCTGTCAGCGCGCTGACCCCTCTGAACCCTTGAGGGACCACCGCGCCGCCCGATACAATCATCTTCAAAGCGTCCTCAACCGACATGTCCAGGCGGACTGCCTCCTTCTCCGGCACAATGACGAGGTATCCTGAAGTCGGATTCGGGGTTGTCAAAAGCAGGACGTTGATGAGCCTTTCCCCTGCTTTATCCTTGGCGTCTTTTCTGTTCATAGAAGTAACGAAGCCGATGGTGTAAATCCCCTTCCGTGGGTATTCGACCGCGACAACGTGGCTGAAAACGGTCTTATTCTGGCCCCAGAAAGCCTCGCTTATCTGCTTGAGAGCTTTGAAAACGCGGTTGACGACAGGGAGTCTTTCAAAAAGCGCTTCCCCCAGGCGGATGATTCGCCTTCCGAGGAAGTTTCTCGCCAGGACACCCATGAGTACAGTAAGCCCTAACATGAGGAAGAGGACAAGCAATCGAAACAAGACCCAGTTTTTTTTCAGGAATGCGGCATATTCTTTGTCGGGGAGCTGATTCTGCAACCACTTGTAACCGGGACCAGTTATCTTGTCGAAGAGCCATGCGAAAAGGGCTATCGTTCCCAGTAATGGCACCAGGACGAGGATCCCTGCCAGAAAGTTCCTTCTGGACCAGTTCTTGAAGCTCATTCTTCCTTTACCTCTTTTCTCGGCCGCCTTTCCGACTTCTGCGGGGAGGGCCGCGGAGTCGACGTTCCAGGTTGGCCCGCACTGCCTTCACGGGGCGGGCCTACATGCTGTTTCCGACTGCGGACTTTTTCCGGTTACCGTTGCGCTTGGGGGCGTTTAGAGGAGGCGCCAATACACCCAGGAAAGGGTCCCTTGCTGGCAAAGCCGCGTGTGACCCTCAACTTTCTCGATGTCAGTGTTCGCTTACATGGTTCCCGAGCTGAGCGACTCTGCTGCCGCGAGGCTTGCCGCCCTCGCAGAATTTCCGACGGTCTTCTGTCTGCTTTCGAGAATCGTCAGCCACTGGCCATGAGGCGGAACCACAGCTCCCCCTGATATTATCATTTTCATCGCGTCTTCGGTCTTCACGTCGAGAGGAATTACGTCCTCATCCGGCACCAAAACAAACCATCCGACCGTGAAATTGGGGGTCGCTGGCAAGAAAACGCTCGTTAGCCTCTCTCCTCGCCTGAGCATAGTGTCGGCTCTTGTCCACGACATCACGAAACCGAGCGTGTAAATCCCAGCTCGTGGGTATTCCACGGCCACAACGCGGCCGAAAACGGTTTTGCTTTGTCCCCAAAAGGCCCCGGCAATTTGCTTGAACGCCCTGTAAACGCGCTTGACCATCGGAATCTTATCGAGCAGCGTGTCGCCGAAGTGGATGACTCTTCTCCCAAGGAAATTTCTGGCAAGCGCTCCAACCAGAACAATCAGTCCAAGCATGGCAAACAGAACAACCAGACGAAAAAGGAGCACGAGGGTTTTCTTCTCGAAGAAAACCTGGTACTTGTCGAAGTGCTTCTGCAGCCACTTAAGACCCGGGTCGGTGACTGTGCCCAAAAGCCAAGAAAAAAGGGCCACCGTTCCCAGCAGTGGCACCACCACCAGTACACCGGCGACAAAGTTGTTCCTCAGCCAGCTCTTGAGGCTCACTGCTTAGTACCTTCTTTCTCCTCGGTCGCTTTCTTCTCAGCGAGTGGGAGGAGTTTCACCCTATGCACCCGCCTATCATCCGCCTCCACGACAGTGACAGATACGCCGTTTGACTGAAAGGTCTCCCCTTCTTGAGGCACCTTGCCCAGAGTGGCAACGACAAATCCTCCGATGGTGTCGTACTCGCTGTTGTCGGGGAGCTTTATGCCTATTTCTTCAGCCGCATCGCTGATGGACATCTTTGCGTCAACGATGAACCCGCCGTCTTTCGTTTCGACGAAGAGTTTTCGTTCCTGGTCGAACTCATCTTCGATCTCGCCGACGATTTCTTCGAGAAGGTCCTCGATCGTCACCAACCCGGCGGTGCTGCCGTACTCGTCCACCACCACTGCCATATGCCGGCGGGTCTGCTGGAACTCCCTCAGCAAGTCGCTTACGTTTTTGGTCTCCGGGACAAAGGTTATCGGGTGCATCATATCCCTCACCCTGACGGCAGCCAGCTCTTCCTGCGAATAGTATTTCAGGAGGTCCTTGCCCAGAAAAAGCCCGACCATGTTGTCAATGTCGCCAGAGTAAACGGGAAAACGCGAGTGGCCGGTATGAAGTATCTGCTCTCGCACTTCCGCGAGGGTTCTACCTTCCTCGAGACAATGCATGTCCACCCTCGGCACCATGACCTCCCGAACAATGGTCTCGGTCATGTCAAAGATACTGGATATGAGCACTTTTTCGTCATCCTGAAGTTGAGTCTCTCTCCCCTCGGGGTCCCAGACAGTTCTCCCGGCGGCCTGAGGGGGCCAGAGGGTCAGGCCTCCTGCATTCCGCCGCAGTAATTTGCCAATGATTAATGAGAGTTGCCGAAAGGCGAGCCGCACAGGAAAAACCACTGAGTTGAGCAACAATAGCGGCAAAATCGCGAACCTCATTGTCGGTTCGCGGCGGGAAGTGACGAGGACCCGCGGCAGGCCTTCCGCGAAGAGTAGGACGCACGCCGCGCTGGCCAGAAAGGAAATGGCCAGCGTCCACACTCGCGTCAGTTCCGGCGCTACCCGACTCAGCCAGGCAAAGAGAACCAGCGGCGAGGCGACCTTTGCAGCATTGTTGGCCACGATTGTGCTCAGGAAGAGCCCTTCGGCCGCTTTTCGCCAGACCTTCTGACGCCCTCCTTCCTTTCCTTTGCCCAACAACTCCTCCAATCGAGAAGGCTTCAGGGAAAGAAGGCACAATCTCGCCCAGTTAGAGAACGCCGCCAGACATATCAGCAGTCCGAACAATATTAGCCAGCTCGTCGGAGACAAATGTCATCACTCCTTCTTCAGAATTGGACCCCGCAGTCTTTGCCGCGAAGATAATTTTCTAAAACTCCGTTGGGGGCACGACTCTCGGCCTCGCCCGCCGGGTCTTCAAAGTTAGCCACGGAATCTATCTCGTTTTCAACAGGAGCCGCTCTTTATCGGCCTCGCGAAGAAGCTCCCTTTGCCTCTTCCTCATCTTCCTCTCGTCAGCAGGTTTGACGTCGTCATAGCCGAGTAGATGCAGCAGACCGTGAATCAGGTAGAGGGAGAGTTCCTTGTCCACCCTCACTCGGTGTTCTCTTGCATAAGAGAGGGCGCGTTCGGCCGAAACCACGACGTCCCCGATGATTTCCGGATGAAGGCTCGCATCCCCCGGATTGCTCATGGGAAAAGCTAAGACATCCGTCGGACCTTCTCTTGCCAGGTGCCTTGCATTGAGTTCGCTGATCCGCCGGTCGTCAACGAAGAGAATGCTGACTTCCTTTTCTGAGGCGCCTTCTCGCCGGAGCACGAACTGGGCAAGGGCCTCCACGCTACCCGGCAGGATGTCCACTGCCTCCTGTGAGTTCCTGAATAGGACGCTCACCTGTCTCGCCCTTGTCCTCCTTTCGTTCCTCGGGATATTTTACTCGCTGATGGAGGGTGTTGACCAGAATACGGTCGAATGTCTCCTCGATCTTGTGAAGGTCCTTCAAAGTCAGGTCGCATTCGTCGAGTTGCCCGTCCTCAAACCTGGTCTTAATAATGTTCCTGACCACCCCCCGAATCTTTGCAGTCGTGGGCTTCTCAAGGGAACGAGAAGCCGCTTCAACGGAATCCGCAAGCATGATGATGGCGCTTTCGCGAGTCTGCGGCTTTGGACCGGGATAGCGGAACTCGTTCTCATCAACCGGCGGATCGCTGCCGGTAATCTCCCCGGCACGCCGATAAAAATAATAGTCGAGGCTTGTACCGTGGTGCTGCCTGATTATGTCAACGAGCGCCTTATTTAGCTTGTGCTTACATGCCAGGTCAACGCCGTCTTTGACGTGGGACAGGATTATAAGGTGGCTCATGCTGGGGCTGAGGGTATCATGCTTGCTCCTCCCGAAAGCTTCGTTCTCGGAGAAATAGAGGGGCTTTTTCAGTTTTCCGATGTCGTGGAAGTACGAACCGACCCTTGCCAGGAGTGGATTGGCCCCCACAGCATCCGAGGCGCTTTCGGCCAGGTTGCCGACCATGAGGGAGTGGTAGTAAGTCCCCGGGGCTTCCATGATCATTCTTTTCAGGAGAGGATGATTTGAATCGGTCAGCTCAACAAGGCTGACGTTCGTCGGAGTCTTGAAAACCCACTCGAATGCCGGAAGAGAGATCGCTGCCACAAGGATTGACCCGACTGCGACGGCCACTCCTCCGCCAGCCTGAACCACGAGCGTGCCGACCCTTGCGCTTGTCAGCGCGCCGATGGCTGCAATCGTCAACCCGTTCACGACCCCAACCGCAGCCCCCGTCCTGATGAAGTCCCTTCGATGGCGCACGCGGCGGGCAAAGAAGGCCGCGGCCCATCCCCCGACGACCCCGACCAGCACCGGCGAGAGCGAACTGCCGAAGCTCACCCCCACAAGAAGCGCCGCGGGTATGGTCACAAACACCGCCAATCTCAGCCCGAGCATCATGGAGATGATGAAACTCCCGAAAGGCACCGCAATGGGATAGCCGAGAAAAGCCGAAGCCGGGCGGGTGTAAGTGAAAACCTTCGAAATGGTCATGCTTATCAGTACGACAGCCGCAACAAGAACCAGGTGCGAGTTACTGGCATACACCGGCCTGTGAAACCTGGCCAGAAAGGTCGCGCAGATGACGACTATGGCCGTCACTATCATGGCGGCCCCCGCCAGACCGAACAATCGCGCCCTCGGGGAGCGCTTTTCGGTCAGAGCCTTTCTCATCTGCTGTACCTGAGCGACGTGACTTGGCGTAATCTCTTCCCCTCTCGCGACGATCTTTGTTCCCTCCCGGACGGTGGTGTGTTGGGGAGGGACCGATTTCCTGGCGAAAGCCCGCAGCTTCTTGAGAGAGTCTGTGTCCTCGCGGAGATACCTCGGCGGCGAAATGAAATCGCTTGGAGATTCTCCCAAGGGAATGTCCGCGAAATGAAAGGAGATGGCCTTAAGAAGCCTCTCAACTTCTTCGTTCAGCGGCGACGGGAACTCCTTTTTGACGCCGCCCTGCAACTGCGAGCTGACTTCCTCGAGTGTGCGAACTTCCAGCTCGGGCTGCTCCGGCGGATAGGGCACCGCAGTCGCAGCAACCCGGTACCGGCAGGCTCTCAGAATTATCTGCTTTAGAGTTGAAAGAAGCTCTGCCGCCTTGGGAGTCGAAATGAGGGCGCTGACCTCCTCCTTTCCGAGAGAAGGAAGGAGTTCGCTAATGCCACGGACGGAATCTGGAGAAGAAGGAGATTCTTCCTTTCCCTCGGCGGGCTTCTTCAGGAGAGCGATGAGACTATCGAGGTCCGCCGTGACGCGGCTTTCGTCCAGCTTATAGATTACGGGGATTTTCTGAGCGGCCTCTTGCCTCAGCAGCTCGGTCCTGGCATCGTCACGAAACGTGAAGTCTATGGAAGCGTAGACATCCTCCATGGCGCTCTCGCCGACGGTCAACCTCGGCCAGTAGTAGTATCCGCCCGAGCAGACAATCAGCACCGCCAGGACGATAAACGCAAGACCTGTCTCAGCCCTGGCAAATGCGGAACTCTCGAAGTGGGAAACAAGGCTGGGCTTGTCTCCCGTCTTTCTCTTCACCCCCATGGAAAGACCGCGCCTTTTCAACCGCCTCTTTCTGAGGACCTTGCCAAGGAACCCCAAAGCGTTTATCACACCCATGACAACATCTCCCGCCCTTTTAGGCGGGGCCTCCCTCTAAGCCCTTGCGATGCCTTGCAGCACCCTCGCTTTCGGCGCGCTTCTTGTCCATCTCGTCGTAGGCGCGAACGATTTTCTGAACGAGCTCGTGTCTGACGACATCGCTTTCCGTCAGGTAGCAGAACTTGATTCCCTCGATTCCTTGAAGGACGCTTCGAACCTCCATCAACCCGGATGTCTTCGTGTGGGGGAGGTCAATCTGCGTGATGTCGCCGGTGACAACTGCCTTGGAGTTGAATCCGAGCCTTGTCAGAAACATCTTCATTTGCTCTGAGGTGGTATTTTGTGCTTCGTCGAGAATGATGAATGCGTCGTTGAGGGTGCGTCCCCGCATGAAGGCAAGAGGCGCCACTTCGATGACGCCATCTGCCATGAGCTTCTGGATTCTTGGAATCTCCATCATATCGTAAAGGGCGTCGTATAGAGGACGCAGGTATGGGGAGACCTTTTCGGCCATGTCGCCGGGAAGAAATCCCAGTTTTTCCCCCGCCTCCACCGCCGGGCGGGCTAAGATCAGCCGGCTGACCTCATCGTTGACCAGGGCCGAGACGGCCACCGCCATCGCCAGGTATGTCTTGCCAGTCCCTGCTGGACCTATGGCTAAGACGATGTCGTACTTCCTCATGCTCTCGACATATTCTCTTTGACCGGGTGTTCGGGGGAAGACGTACCTTTTTCTGGAGGGAACTTCTATTCTGTCAGGAAAGCGCTCCCTGTCTTCCGGTGCACCTGTCCCGGAAAACCTGTCGAGAGTGGCGAGAAAATGAAACTCGTCTATTGTGTAACCCTTTCGAGCTTCGGCGAAAAGATAGCTCAAAACTCCTTTAGCCCGCTCGACTTGTCCGGGGTGTCCGGTGATTTTGAAGATGCCCCCTCTGGCTATGATGCGAACGCCCAGGCGCTGCTCGATTCCCCGAAGCCGCTCCTCGCGGGGGCCGAGGATTTCTCTGGCGCGATGGTGCTGCTCGAAAATGAGCTCGGCAGTGGTTGTATCGTGCGAAACAGCCGTTTGCATCCTCCTTTCAAAGCGAGGCTGGCCCGTTGCTCTTGGGCATCAATGCTCAACTCGGCTTACCTCGCCTTCGGCGGGGCTCTCGCTGAAGAGGGAAATGAACCTTCGGGGATGGAAATGCCGGGCTTGACGCAACGCCCGCTGCGAAGCATCCCACCTCTTGGCGTACGTGCCATGATGCGATTTTACCCCCGTCTCCCTTCCACCTGAGGTGCCGGCGGGGTGACGCAAACCCTACAAGCGTTCCCTCAACTTTTCCGAGTATATAATAGCATAGCAGGCGCGGGACGTCAGGTCAAGCTCAATGAATCTGCGTGCGCGCTGCGCCTTCGCAAAACCTTCGTCTCTGAGAGGAGCCCCTGAACCGCGACTTGGCGGGGAAACCTGCCCCCCAATGCCCACGGCTCATCTGGAGTTCGCGCCGGAGCTGCGACGCAACACGTTGCGCTTCTCAGTTAGCATTGGAGTTCGGCGGCGCCAACTGCATCTTTGCCTTCCGCCTCGTTCTTCGGATGGCCGCAGCGCCCTCGGCAAGGAGAAGGAGAGATAAGCCGATCAGCGCCAGAGAGATGATTGCGAGGAGAGGGTCTTTAGTTTTACTTTGAAAGAACTCAACCAAGCTAAAGCCGAGGGAACCGACAGTCGTGACGAACATCAAAATCCCCGGGAATAAAGTGTAACGTATCCACTTTTGGCGGCTCAGGAGCCACACCGTGATGACCATCAGAGCAAGGGCCGCCGTCAGTTGGTTCGCTGCCCCGAAAAGAGTCCAGATTTTATCGGATTTCCCCCCCCAGGCCAGCCAGCCTGCAAAGGCGACCGGCAGGACGGTCGCCACGACGCGGTTCCTGATCCCGATAAGCTCTTGGGTCAGGTAACGGGCGATGCGCGTGGCGGTGTCCAGGGTTGTCAGTATGAAGGCGTTCAGGATGGTCATCGCCACCAGCCCGCCAGCACCCGCCAGGATAGGCCTGGTCACCACGCTGAACCCCTGCCCGAAAGCAGCGATTCGCTGGCCGCGCTTCACCAACCCGGCGAAAGTCGAATGCTCCGTGAAGCTGCACGCAACCGCCAAAAGAACTAATACCGCCACCAGCCCTTCCGCGACCATTGCCCCATACCCGATTCGCCTGGCGTCCTTTTCACCTGCCAGTTGCTTGGAAGTTGTCCCGCTGGCGACCAGAGAGTGGAAACCAGAAATTGCACCACAGGCGATGGTAACAAAAAGGACGGGCCATAGAGGACCCAGCGATCCCTTCCATTCAACAAAAGCTGGCAGTTTCACACTCGGATGAGTCACAAGGAGTCCCGAATATCCGACGGCCAGCCCACCGAACAGGAGAAATGCCGACAGATAATCACGCGGCTGCAGAAGGAGTTGAACCGGCGTCACCGATGCGACCATGCAATAGATTAGTAAGACTATCACCCATATTTCGAGGCCCCACTTTCCGAGCTTCACTGGCAAATAATTGCCGAGAACCATGCATCCCACTAACAGTCCCAAGCCGAGAACTGTCGCCGGAACCTGTCCCGTCTTCCTCCGGTACAATAGGTAGCCGGTGAGAACCGCCACCGGAATCAACCCCAGTGAAGGAACAACGATTTCCCCTTTCCCAACCAGGGTCCTGGCACAGTTATCCGTGAAAACCGCCATGACAAGAACCAGCGCCAGCCACACGAACACCGAAAACAGAATCTTCGCCCGCCGGGAAACTAATCCTTCGGCGACATGAGCAATCGAATTCCCCCCGTGTTTCACCGATGCCATCAACGAGCCGAAATCGTGGACTCCCCCGATGAATATCGTCCCCAGAACGATCCAGATTATGGCAGGAAGCCATCCCCAGTAGGCCAACGCTATGACCGGACCGATGACCGGACCAGCCCCCGCAATGCTGGAGAAATGATGACCGAAAAGAACTGTCCAATGCTTCGCGGGGACGTAATCAACCCCGTTGTATTTCTCATGGGCGGGCGTGGGTCTGGATGGGTCCACGCCGTAAAGTCTCTCTATCGTCCTCGCATAGAACCTGTAACCGAGGAAAAAAAGGATACATGCCGAACCGGCGACCAAGAGGCAATTCATATTCAGATATTTACCTCCTTAAGATAGTTAAGACACCGCCGGGGCGCTCTTCGAGCGCGACGTCGCTGGCTGAATCGCAAGTGACCTCCGGGCCACAGACATTAAAGCATGAACGGCGGGTAGAGAAAATAGGGGAGGTCCCTGCGGTGAAGAGCAGCGAAACGACCCAGCTGCCTCTCAGTCTCCGCCAGCTCATTCTCTATCAGAGAAATCTGCGCGCCGAGCCGTTCCAGGAGGCTTCGCCGTATCTGTTTCAGGCGAAGGTGATGCTCTGCGGAGGGCTTCCCCCTGCTTCGGCACAGTATGCGTTCGGCCTGCTTTGCCAGGGCGTCTCCCCCCGGGACGAACCTTTCCGGGTTGTGCCTCATGCGTCTGATTTTTCCCCTCAGCTCATCCATCTTCTGCTTGAGAGTCGCGGTTTCCCCGCCGGAGAGGAATTTCGTCCGGCTGCATACGACGTATCCGGGCGGTGAGACATTGTAATACTTCTCGATGATTTTGTCAGTAACCTGATCGTAATTTCCCCCTCCAACGCCGTGGACAAAGAGGTCACCGACGAATAATCTCAGGAACATCGTCAGACAAACTGCACGCGGACGCAGCCGCAGCGAAGCGATTTTCTCCGGAGAGACGGGCGTGATTCTCGTGGAACCGCCTTGCCCGACGACGAACCCCGCCTTGGGCGGGGGTTTTCCGCCAGCAAACAGCCTGCGTCTTCTGCCAAAGCTATCCAGTCCCCAGAACGGCAGCTCCCATAACTCTCCATCGCGCAGGAGATTTGGGAAAGGATTCGCTCCGCTTCTTATTCCATGGAGCTGGCGATATTCTTCCAGGCTCGAGTTATAAGCCTCGTGAAAATCCTCGATTCTCTCAATTATACCGCAGGCGTAGCTGAGAAATTCTTCGGTATTGCTGATGGCAGAGATGGAGTTCTCATGAACGTCGGGCGTAGGGCAGTAGCCGCGACGATAGGCCGTCAAAATGTCTGCCGCGGATTCGCCTTCCACGTAGACTCGTTCGTGGACTTCGCGGAATTCACAGAACGCGGAAAGTATCGTCTTGTCTCCCAAAGACTTCAGCAGCCTTTCAATCTCGGTGTAGCTCCTGTCCACTTCTTCTTTCGGCGGGACGGAAAGCTTTTCAAATACAAGGCCGTGCTGGTTTGGGAAAATTACGACTTCTCTGAGGCCAACGGTTTTTCCGGAAAGGTATGGAATCTCCACCGAGACGTCTTTGCAGAGGTCGCTATCAACGACAAAATTCACGGCGATATTGTCGCCGGATAGGCTCTGAAGTACTCCATATTTATAGAGGATTCCCGGGCCGTGGAATCCGGGCTGGTGCGCTGCCACGACGGCCCTGAAGCTCCCTGAGGCAAGTCGTTTCGCCTGCCGGGCGATTTTTTCTCTGAGTGACCTGCGCATTTTTCGAAACGAAGTCCCTCCTATTTCAAAATCGTAGCTTTCGAGGAGAAAATGATTCGCTTCGAGGAGCTGTGGCACATCCTCCCTTGCCGGATGGAAGAAGCACTCCCCGTTTTTCTTCGGCAGGTTGTATTTCATTGCAGGTCGTCGCCTCCGTCCCCGGAAGCCCTTGCGAAGAATCACAGGAGCCCGGCTGAGATGTCCTTTCAGTGTTCTCAGGAATTCTGGTAAAATGAGCCGAAGTTTTCCGGGCGAGGCGGCTGCGAATAAGCCTACCAAAATCCCGTTGAGGGAGGAAGGGAAAAGCCCCCGGTGACAGAAGATGTGAAATAGGCAACGCGACCATTGGGCAGGGCTATGCGAACTCGAAAAGAATACGAGGAATTCGAGCACAAGTACCTGGCACCCTACGCGCAGAAAAGCAGCCAGAGCAGAGGGCGCCGCCATCCGGAAAAGGAGCACGACCTGAGAACCGCTTACCAGAGGGACAGGGATAGAATCGTTCACTGCCGGGCCTTCCGGCGTCTCGAATACAAGACGCAGGTCTTTCTCAATCACGAGGGAGACCACTATCGCACCCGCTTAACCCACACGATGGAAGTGGCGAGCATCGGGCGGGCCATAGCGAGAATCCTGCGGCTCAACGAAGACCTGACGGAGGCTATCGCACTGGTTCACGATGTGGGTCATCCACCTTTCGGGCACACCGGTGAGTCCGCTCTCAATGAGCTTATGGCGGATTTCGGCGGCTTCGAACACAACCTGCAAAGCCTGCGAGTAGTGGATTTCCTCGAGAAAAAGTACCCCGATTTCAACGGGCTGAATCTTTCCTGGGAAGTGCGCGAGGGGATTATCAAACACCGGGACGTGCGTACCTTCTCTCAGCCGGACATCGAGGGGTTGGCGAGATTCCCCAGCCTTGAGGCGCAAATAATTGACTGCGCTGACCGGGTCGCCTGCAATACCCATGACATTGACGACGGGCTGGCTTCCAACCTCCTGTTGGATGAGCACCTCGCCGAAACGGAGCTGTGGCGCCGCGTCAACCTCGATTTCCGACGAGCGTACCCCGAGGTCAACAGCGAAGTCCGCATCTTCTATTCGGTTCGCAACCTCATTGATTTCCTTGTCTCGGACGTGGTCGCCCACAGCTCAGAACTCATCTCTCGGCGCAATATCAAGTCAGCGGACGAAGCCAGAAACAGCCCCGCTTCGCTGATCGCCTTCAGCCCGCCGGTTGCGGAAGCGATGGACCAGCTTCGGGATTTCCTCTACGCCAATCTCTACGAGCATCCGGTCGTGATGAAGAGAAATGCGATTTCGAAAAAAATCATCGAGAAGCTGTTTCACCTCTACGTTGCCGAGCCGAGGCTTTTCGACGAGTCACTGCCCCAAGAATCACCCGACTTCTGCCTTGAGAAAGCGGTCTGCGATTACATCGCGGGGATGACCGATAGGTATGCCCTGGAGAAGTACAACGAGATATTCAACCTCACCGAGCATAAACATGGCACTTTTCCGAGAGGATAGGACCAAAAAGCGAGGCGAGAGTATAGCGGAGAGAAAGTCCGTATCGGGCGCGGGGCGAGAAACTTTTTCAGCCACGAAAGGCAAACTGCGAGCGGGGCGACCGGCGGAAAAGAAAGAGGGCGCCTTGCGCCGGCCCGAAAAGGGCACCGAGGTCTCCGGGGGAGTTGCAAAGCCAACCTCGCAGCGAATGGGGCGGAGCGGCAAAAGCAGACAGGCGCGAGCTCTCAGGGGCATTCTTGCGAAGTACTTATCTCACTTCAAGGACACTCGCCTCCTCGTGAAGAAGACTCTCCGCAACGTCATATTCTACACCGCGAGCGTCCTTTGCCTGTATCCGCTGCTCGTTTTCAAGCACAAAGTCCTGATCGTCCTCTATCTTTTCCTGTGGACGAACATAGCCATAGCCGTAGCAGCTTTTCTCGACGAGCTTTTTGACTTGCCCCGCAAAGTTCCCGGATCAAAAGACGACCGCAAAGCAAAGAAATAGCTTTCTTCGGAAAGGTGCGAATTGCCTTGCAGATAGCCAAATCAGCCGCCCTGATTTCCAATTGCCGCTTCATCCAGCGAAACGCCCCACTTAGGGCAGCGAAGAAATAACAGAGCGTTCGGAACCGAAAGCGTTTTGTGCTTGACGTTGGTTGCTGTTCGCGATAAAAAGCCCTTCGTTAGACTGGTAGCACGAAAGGGTCCTCGTGGCACTGTGGCGTGCAGGCCTGGGGACAATGCCAGGTCGTGGACGCGGATGATATGTGCGCCGGGGGGTGCCATGGTTGATCTGATCCACCGCGCATTCAGAAGTTGGGTTGTGCGCCCGGCGTCCAGTTGGAACATGCAAGCGTTTTTGTGCGCACGCCTTAGTGCCACTCCCCGGAACAGATGGGCGGGCGCGACCACGAAATACTTGGAACTCAGCTTGATGACATGGGCATCGCTTGTCCTGGCGATGGCCTCGGTCATTTGGTATTTCATGGAGGGCGAGTCGGCCTCGGCAGTGACGAAAATGCCCGGGCAAAGCCGGACGCGGCCTGACTGAGTGTCGGGCGGCCTCAGCAAGCGAGGCCCCAATCGAAAAATGGGAGGGGTAAGTGGATGACGAACAGAGCGCTCAGTTTACTGGCGTCGGCAGTCGTGTTTCTTCTGGTGGGAGTTGACCGCTTGGGGGAATGCACTGGGGCCATCGCGCCAGAAACCATCCTGGACAATGACGCCACGATAGTACCTATTTGCATTGATGGCCGGCCGCCGGACGGGTGGGTTTCCCCGCAAGTGGCGGAGCTTCCGGAACCGAACATACAAGCGGGGATCAATATTCTCTCCGGCGTTCCCGCATACGACTGGTGCTACGGCTGCTCCGCGACATCGGCGGCCATGATGATGGGGTACTATGACCGAATTGGATACCCGAACATGTACACGGGTCCCGCCAACGGCGGTGTTTGTCCTCTGGACAACGAGATTGCATGGGATGCTGGTGAGTCTCCGCTGAGCGCCTCGCACCAGGGTTATGATGGACGGACCGTTTACGGCCATGTGGACGACTACTGGATCGAGTACGGAAGCACCGACCCCGATCCGTTCATAGGGAACTGGACGGAGCATTCGCCGAGGCCGGACTGCACCGGTGATGCAATGGGCACCAACCAATCGCTGCACGAGTGCACCGACGGAGCAACCTGGTTTTACAACTATTTGAGCGGCGATCCGCTCTATGACTACATAGCGCCCGATCCGCGCATTGACGGATGCCACGGCATGCGCGTCTACGCGGAAGCCTGCGGCTACGGCGTCCTTACAAACTTCAACCAGCTCATTAAGGGCCAGGGGACGAATCCGAACAAGGGGTTCACTTTCGACGATTACGTCGCCGAGATTGATGCGGGGCGGCCGGTCATGATACAGATTACAGGCCACTCGATGGTCGGGTTCGGTTATGACACAAGTGGCACTATCGTGTATATCCGAAACACCTGGGACCACTCCTATGACACGATGACCTGGGGAGGCACGTATTCCGGCATGCAGCACCGGGGGGTGACCGTTTTTCGCTTGGACCCCTCAACTTTGGCGGCACTTAGCTATTTCAAGACGCGAGGTTCTGACTCCGAGGTTGTTTTGGAGTGGAAGACGGAGGCGGAAGTTGACGTTGCGGGGTTCAATGTGCTGCGGGCTGAGTCTCTTATGGGGCCTTGGGTTGAGCGCAACAAGGAAATAATTCCGTCGCGTGGAACTTCGTGGGAGGGGGCTTCATATAGCTTCTCGGATGAGAGCAGAGAGGCTGGCACGGTTTACTGGTATTGCGTGGAGGAGGTGAGCGCTGGAGGGGTGACGCAGCGGTATCCCGCTCAGATGGTCTGGGATGAGGGCCTGGCGGACGCCGATGGAGATGATATGCCGGACGTATGGGAACAGAAGCAGGGCATTGATGCCGGGAGTGAATCGGACGCAAAGGCGGATGCTGACGGCGACGGGGCTACAAACCTCCAGGAGTATCTCTGCGGGACATCTCCCACGGATGCTGAGGATTGCCCAAGGCTTACCATCGAACGGAAAGGAGCAGGCATCGTCCTGAGCTGGCCGGGAAGGCCGGGAAGGACTTATACGGTCCTGACGGCCGATTCGCTCGCCGAGCTCCTTGGCGCCTCTCCGACAGTCCTTTCGGTCAGGACGATGATGTCCAACGGCGCCGTGCAGTTTGAAGCTAATCCCGAGGCGGAAGTGCGAACGCGATTCTATCGGCTCGTCGTTTCGCCGCCTCACTGATGGGCTGCCGATGGAAGCCTGCGCGAGCCACAGCCAGGGAAACTCAGGGATGAAGTACAAGAAGAAAGAGCTGGATACGGTTGAGCTTGGCGAGGAGCTTCTTGTCTGCGCTGAGGACGGCCAGAGGATGCATCGCCTCAATAGCACCGCAGCGGCTATCTGGAGGCTCTGTAACGGCCAGAGGCATGCCAGCGAGATTGCTGCGCATCTCGCCCGGGATTTCCGCGGCCGCTCGGAGAAAGAAATCAAAGGCGATGTCTGCGCCGCTTTGCAGGAAATGAAGGAAATGGGCATCGTGGAGGTCTCGCCGTAAGGATAACGCCCTCGCGTTTTGCTCAACATTTTTGATGGTCGGAAAAGATGAGTTTTGTAACATAAGCGACCCAAAGGGAGGCTGAGATGAAGGAAGGGAACACAAAAGGGCTTTCGCCACCCCCGGAAACGCTCACTGGGCGCAGGAAGAAGTATGTGAAGCCTAAGATTGTTTCGTGCTCTGCCGAGGAACTTCTCGATCGAATAGGCTCAGCGAGGGCCTGCTCGGGGGTGGAGAAGGTCCTGAGCTGCGGGGGGCAGATTCTAAGCCCATGACAGCCGGAGTGCTTGACCGCGTCTTGCCGGACTGCCGTCCGCTGCTGAGGTTGGAGGGAGAGGATTCCAGCATCTTCGTCCGGAAAGATGCGCCGCGCTGGCTGGTCGTCAACACCCTCGGAGCTGAGGTTTTCAATCTCTGCGACGGCAGGCGCTCTGTGAGAGAGGTCGCCCGGGTCATCAGCGGAATCTACGAACGGCCTCTCACCGAAGTGCAAAGCGATGTGCTTTCCTTCTGGTCGGATGTGGAGGAAAGCGGTTTTTTTGCCGAATTGGCCCCTCAACCGGAACCCTCCTCGGAAGTAAAAATAGCATCCCTCCATCTGTACGTCACGACGCGCTGCAACCAATCGTGCTCCTTTTGTGCCGTGCAAGGAGCGTTTTCCGACGGAGACATGCCGGCGGAGCTTTTCCGGGACGCGGTTCGGCAGTCAGTCGCTCTCGGAGCGGCGAGGATCGTGGTGACCGGAGGCGAGCCGTTCCTGAAGGAGGACCTGTTAGAGCTTCTGCGGTCTGTTGAAGGCGTGGCGCCGGTTCAGGTTCTGACCAATGGCACACTGATTAGCTCTGCGAAGGCTCGTGAGTTGGCGGAGCTTCGGGCATCGGTTCAGGTTTCTCTGGACGGGGCATCGGCAGAAACGCATGATTCGATACGCGGCGAAGGGGCTTTCGAAGCCGCCCTTCGCTCTATCCGCCTGCTGCGGGATGTCGGGGTAAATCCGCTTACGATAAGCTTCACGATTCAGGAAGCGAATTCGAACGATATAGCTGGGGTGCTCGAGCTGAGTGAACGGGAAGGCGTCGGAGAAGCCGCGTTCATGCCGGTCATTCCGGGGGTGGAGGGCGAGCGGAGATTTCAGCATGCCAGCTCCGACAGCATAATAACGGCCATGCGGCAGGTTGAGCAATACCGCGGCCCCGTCGCCGCCGCGGTCACGGTTCCGGGGTTCGGCAAAGACGCCGTCTGTGGCGAGCGATGGTGCACGCCGGGGCTGTCGCCTTCCATCGGTCCGGAAGGAAGCGTCTTCCCTTGCACGAGCTTCGCCCGCACCCCATTCCTGGCGGGTAAGATGCCTGACAGTTCCCTTGAAGAGATGCTTGGAGGAAAAGTCACTGAGGGACTGAGGCAAGCCTGTCGGGAAAGGGTTGACCGCATAGAGGAATGCGCTTCGTGCGTCTGGAAGCATTTCTGCCGTGCTGGCTGTCCAGCCCTCGCCTATCATGAACACGGGGATCTCCTGGCAAAGGACTGTTTCTGCGAAGCCCGCAAACGGATTTACAGGGCTGTTTTCCTCGGAGGATAGGACAATGCAGGTGAGCGCGGCGAACACAGTTCCTCTCCCTCCTCGTGTAGAGGGCTCGGATGCGATTTCAATCCCCTTTTCCATCCTCGGCGTCGGAATCCACTTAGAGGGGCGTCCGGGGGCCGATGTTCGCGCTGCGACGCAGATTTACGCTGAATTCCAGAACACTGAAGCGAACGCGACGTGGGCAATAGTGTGGAATGGGGATGCGTCTCCAACGAGACTGACCGTCAATGGCAAAGTGCATCCCGGCCTATCAAGAAGATGGATTTCTGCCCTCATTTCGACGAGGATCATGGACTGCGTCCATCGTTCGGTGAAGCATCTTTACCTTTTTCATGGAGCTGCGGCTGCGTGGCGTGGTGTGCTCCTCGCGTTTCCGGGTGAAAGCGGGACGGGCAAAAGCGTCTTGTCGGTAGCCCTCGCGAGAAATGGATGGTCGCTGTTCTCCGACGAGATAATAGCTATCTCGCCCGAGCATCTCGACGTGTGTCCTTTTCCTCGCGCGATAATGATTCGGGAAAGCGACGCCGGACTGAGCGGACTTGTGTCGAGGGTTCAGGGGGCGGGGTTCAGGGCGCAGGGGCTCTTGACCAAGCCAGTAGGCTTGGTCCCTCTCGTAGGAGGAGGAACGAAAATGATGATTCCGTTCTCGTTCTTCAACGAGCCTCCTGCCCCGCTACGTCTTGGAGCTATCGTGTGCCTTCGAGGGTATCGTCGTGAGGCCCGGCAAGGAGGCCGTGAGATTGTGGTGACACATTGGGATGAGTCCATGGAGAAGCTCGCGCGCCAGCGGGGAATCTTCGCCGACCTGGAGATTTGGAGGCAAGACGACTTCTGGTGCATCCGGAGCGACCACACCGATGCGGTCGAGGAAATCTGCACTTCCCTTGGCGGGATTGTCATCGAGCGAGACCTCATAGAGAGCTCTCCTCCTGTCTTCGGGGCGAGTCCAGTCCTGGAGCCGATTTCTTTTGCGGAGTGCCTGGATGCCCTCTGGCCGGTCTTTCAAAACGGGCGAGCGATTATGAGTCTCGAGAACGGAGCTGTAGGCTTGTATCTGCGGCTCGCGCGGCTATTCAGCAGGACACCCTGTTTCTGGCTGAGCCCGGGGCCGCCGTCCCCCACCTGCGAACTCCTCCGGAATCTCGCCGAAGAGCTGACAAGAACAGACCGAGAGAGTCTGCCGTGAATGAATCCACCCGGAAGATGCTTGCGTTCGTCCTACTTGCCCTTTGCCAGGCCGGGTTTAGCTTTTCGTCGGAGGCAGGCGGAGGCTGTGTCCGGACCACGATTTCAGCCAGCGGGTCAGTGGTCGTTCGGTTTTCCCTGCCGGAGAACCTGGCCGTCCCACCCTGGGACCTTGATGCTCTCAGTGAATGCGGCTTCTCGCTGGAGAAGCATGGCTCTCTGCCCTACTTCCCGGTGCGGCCGATTGCGATTGAAGTAGGCTCTGAGAATCTCTCCCTGGAGGTGCTGGAATCGAAAGTCGCAGAAGTTCCTGATGTGGTGAGCCGGGTGAGTCGGATGCGCCAGCCATCTATCGAGTCGGACGCACTATTTGCTCCGGGAAGCGGCCGCCCTATTCCGCTGGCAGTTTTCCCCGATTGCTCTTTCCCCAGCGAGCACGTGGTGGCCGACAAGCCGATTACATTCGGCAAAAGATTCGTAGCAAGGGTTAAGATATATCCCTTCGCCCGCGACGAGCAGCGTTCAACCTTCACGAGAGCCGACGTGCTTGTTTTCCGAATAAGTCCGGGGCAGTCGGGCGCCAGAGAAACGATTCCGGCGAAGCCGGCCAAAAGGCCGAAAGCGGGCGAGACCGAGAGTCCTCCGCCGCTCATCCTGAACGTTCGGTCCGACGGGATATATTCTATCCCAGCGAAAGACCTTTTTCCGTGGTGGGGAGGGGATGCTTTGCCTCTCACCGGCCTGGGGCTTACGTGTCGGGGAAAGAACGTCCCTTATCACGTCAGCGGCGACGGAGACCAACTGTTAGAGGACGGCGAGTCAATCCTGTTCTATGGGGTTGGCGGTGATAATATCTTCACCGCCCACAATGCCTACTGGCTGGCTCAGGAGAACGAGGCCGCGACCATGCAATCGCGCAGCGGGCCCCCACCGGATGCTGGGTCGGTAACGCACCTTCCCCGCCATGTGCGATTCGAGCAGAACTTCGTAATGTACGAGGCACAGCCTCCCGGAACCGGAGAGGACCATTGGTTTTGGGCAAAAATCACCGCCCCGGGGAAAGCGGAGGCCGACATTGAACTCCTCAACCTCGTTGACTCGTCGGGCTTCACGTGCGAACTAAGGGTGGGTTTGCAGGGTGCAACCGGTTCTCATATCACGCAGGTCTCCCTCAATGGGATCACTCTGCTCGAGGAACGATGGGAAGGGCTCGTCCCGAAAGTTCTTCAGGCGGCGTTCTCCCAGGATATTCTGCACGAGGGGACAAACCGCCTCACCATCGAAGAACTCAGCGGGGATGAGAAACCAGACATCGTTTACCTGGATTGGGTGGATGTGCGCTATGATGCACGGCTTATCTTAGAGGAAGGTCAGCTCACAATCAGCGTCTCCGCCAACACCCCCGGAATAATTGTCTCGGGATTTCACGAGCCAAACGTCCTGGTTTTCGATGTGACCGACCCGGAATCACCGGAATTCATAGAGGGCTTCGTGATTGCTCCGGCCGAAGAGGCGTACCAATTGCACCTTGGCACGATGTCGGACTCGGTGAGGAGATACGTGGTTCTGCCGAGCGGTTCTGCAAAGCGTGCCGATTCTATCCGCCAGAGAAGTGATTCAAACTGGTCAGGGGAAGAAAACCGCGCCGACTGGATTGTCATCGCGCACGCTGAGTTTGTTGATGCAGCGACGATGCTGGCGCGCCACCGACAATCGCAGGGGCTTAAGACTGCCGTAGTTGGTGTCCAGGACGTTTACGACGAGTTCAACTACGGAGTAACTTCGCCGGAAGCCATCCGGAAATTGGCGAAATCTGCTTACGAGAACTGGCAGGCGCCGGCGCCAAAATACCTTCTTCTCTTCGGTGACGGGCACGGCGATTATATGGACTGGTTCGGCACGCACCAGGCGAACTTTGTTCTTCCGCATTATTCCTGGGTACCTCCTCTGGGTTGGGCGCCGGACGACGATTGGTTTGGGTGCGTCAAAGGGGACGATGGATTTCCGGAAATCTTCGTGGGACGAATTCCTGTCCGGTCGGCGGGAGAGGCAGAGGAGGCCGTCCAGAAAATCACCGGATATGACCGCGTTGCGGTTCCGCAGGAATGGCAAAAACGAGTGGCTTTCTGCGCAAGCGCCGGGAGCGTGTTCCAGTCAATATGCCGGTCAATCGCCAGAGGGGCTGCGCCCAATTTCCATTCGCTGTATCTTTTCCGGGACGAGTATGCTGCGTCTGTTGGACTCAAGGAAGACATTGTCAGGACGTTGGAAGAAGGAAGTTCGCTGTTTTTCTACGTCGGCCATGGCAACGTGGAACGCTGGTCGGAGAATGTGCTCGACGTACCGGACGTTCCGTTGCTGGCAAACGCGGAGAGGCTCCCGATAATGTTCATGCTCACTTGCCTGAGCGGATACTTCGCAGTTCCCTGGAAAGAGTGCCTTGCCGAGGAACTCCTCAGAGCCACCAATGGCGGCGTAGCCGGGTGCATCGCGCCAACCGCGACAGGGTATCCCTCTGAACACGCTCTCCTCGGCCAGGAAATTGTGCGATGGCTTTTCACAGGCGCTTCGCTCGGCAGATGTCTGGCCGAAGCTAAGTTGGCTTGTTACGCGCGCGGGGTCAGCGAGTCTTCTCTCAGAGGGTTCGTCCTGCTCGGCGACCCTGCAACGACCCCGAGATTCGTTTTGCCGACCCCCGACCTGATATGGTTTTACTGAAGGCTGCGGCTTCTCATTCACACGAGAGAACGGTGCATAACTTCCAGTGCTCGCTCCTTCGTAAGCACCTCAAACGGACATTCAGACTTCTGTCATGAACCTGGATTGTGACAAGCGCCTCTCATATGCGACGGCGCAGATTCTTCAGAGAACTCGCCCGACGAGGCCCTTCCTCCTGCGGACCGAAGGCAACAGCATGTTCCCTCTCATTCCGCCTGGGGTTACGGTGAGAGTACAGCCTTCTACCGTCCCACCGCGTGTTGGCGAGGTGGTGGTACGCCTTCACAGGGGAGACACGATGATTCATAGAGTTGTGCGCCGGCGCCGACTCCGAGACTCCAAAAAGATTGTATTTCTAACCAAGGGGGATAATGCCGTGCGACTTGACCCTCCGTGCAATGGAGCAGAAATTGCTGGGGTTGTCCGGGGCGTTCAAATGACCGGAGAGGATGCCAGGCTCTCTGTGAAGGTTTTCCCGCACCTGTCCGGGGTGTGGATAGCGCATCTATCTTACTCGCTTGGTCTCCTGAGCGGTTTCCTCGGTCGCCGGATGCTCAGCGAGCAGAAAACGGGTCGGGGTAGAACAATCTCGTGGCTCGTTCTATCGCTATCTCGAAGGTTAATCGCGACGGCCATACACTTCGTCGCGCGAGACTTCCGGCGGCACGCGCCGCCGATCGGGCGCAGCTTAAGGACTCGAGGACATACCTGCTGCTCGGCCAGATTCCTACGGGAAAACCACGAGCCGGTAAAAGCGCCTGGCAGCCGGAGCATCATCGGCTGCCACCAAGGCCCAGATAAGACCGTCTCCGACAAACTCCGCCACCCCACGCCATGAGTCCGGGACACCGATGTCGTCGGTTGCCTGAAGCTGGTATCTTTTCCCCGTAACCGTGGGTGCGGAAAGCTGAATCACCCCCGCACCCTCTCCGGCGGCGATGCGGAGATACAGGAAAGATTGGCTATCGGTCGGCCTTGTTCCTGCAATTATCTCGTCGCCATCCTCCATCCCATCGTCGTCCGTGTCTGCGGAAAGCGGGTCCGTGCCGTATAGCTGTATTTCATCGAGGTCGCTCAGCCCATCCTGGTCTCCGTCATCGGTGAGGCCCACGCTCGTAAAACTCAGCGTGTCGAGGTAGCTTTCCGCGCAGGATGCTCGCACCATTCCGGACAAACCTGCGACGTCATTGGAATGAAAACCAAGGCCTTTCAACCTCGGCTGCCCGTCAACGTACAGGTCCCACTTCTTATTGCCGAAGTCGAGCTTGACAGTGATGCGGCGCCATTTACTCTCGTCCAGCGTGTCGCCTGAATTCAGAACCGTGCCGCCGCCTGTCCCGTCTCCGTCGAGGGCCTGAATCCCCTCGACACAATCGAAAATCACCGCCGCCGACTTTTTTGGCAGAGAGGGAATGGCTGGAACCATCGGCCCGCCGGCCGTCCTGACCCACACCTCCACCCAAATGATACTCTCTGCGACTTCAAGGGCAAGAGAAGCCTCCGAGCCTTCGCCGGTTTGAAGGGCCTTTTCGCCAAGACGCGAAACGCCGGTAATTACGGCAGCCTCTCCTTGCGCGACCAACCACCCACTGCGGCCCTGCACGGAGCCTTCTGGGAACGATTCGAAATCTTCCATGAATGAGAAGTCCGGCGCGCCCGCGTTTGCAGCGTCCGGGCATTTCGTCGCCAGCAGGACGAGAAAAATGGCCCGGCTAATCCGTCTCGCCCTCACCATTCTCCAACCTCTCCGACTATCTTTCCGCAGTTCACCAGATGTCCTCTCGAGGAGTTGGTCATCCACTGTTTACCTCAAGCCGAGAGCACGGGATCGGCGAAACAGGCGCCGTCTTCGCCTCTTATAGGTAGTAGCGTGCTGCGAACCAGAACGTTTGCGACGGCTAACACAGGTCCGCCGCTTGTCGAAGCGAGAATCAATAATGCGTCAGACTGCCGGCTATTTTGGCCCTTTTCACCGCATATTTGAAGCACAGAAATCCCAGCGGAAGCAGAATAGCACAAAATGCCGCGAGAGCGACTATGCTGGAAGCTATCGTTTTTAGGGAAGCTCCCCCGATCAAAGATAACCTCATGCCATCCAGCGAGTGGCGGATCGGCAGAAAGTACGAAACCTCTTGGAGGCCGGATGGCAGAACGCCCACCGGGTAGTAAACTCCGCCCAGAAGAAACGAAGCCGCCGAGAATGCGAAGGCCAACGGGTCGCCTCGCTTGAAAACCATTACAAAGCTGGCCGAGATTATACCGATGCCGCAAGAGGAGGCAATTGTCAGAACCAGGACCGCCAGGGCGCCGGGCAGATTGGCGCTGCCCATTTTGATGCCGAAGACCCCTACCCCGATGAGAAGATAGACCACTACGCTCAGCGACGCCCAGATGAACGCGTACAGCGAAGAACAAAGAATTATGGTCGCCACTCCGGTCTGGGTCAGGAGAAGTGCCTCCAGAGTCCCTTTCATCTGAGCCTCCCGGATGGTTCTCGAAAAGCCGCTGAGGGCAGTCTGGAGGTAACCCGAAAGCGCGATGCCAATCAGGACAAAGGAAAAGTAGTCCCCTCCATATCGCTCAAGGTGAGGCACGCCGCTTTTTCCGACCAATCTCGACAGGAAAAAGAAAGCTGAGCTGGCCAGAAATATCCCTGCGATGCGCATCAGAAACGCGAGCTTATAGCTTGCTTCTTCGATGACGTCCTTTTTGATGAATGCCAGGGGCTTCCTTAAAGGAGACATCATGTTTGACCCTTCGTTACGCAGCTAAAAATCTCGGCAAGCGATGGCTCAACAGCGATACATTCGACAACTTGACCGCCTGCGAGGACGAGATCACGGATAACCGATGAGATGTCCGCGGACTCACCCAGCTCCACAAGAAAGCATTCATAGTGAGCGTCCTCGCCCGCGGTTGGCTGACTCTGCGCTGCAAGCTGCCGGAGCAATTTGGCCACGGTGTCCTCCGGCTTCCGTAGTTTCAGGAGGAACTTTCTTTTCGCGCGAACGATTTTCCTGAGCTGAGAGAGGGCGCCGCAAGCCCTGACTATACCTCGGTCGAGGATGGCGATGCGTCCGGCGAGTCTCTCGGCCTCCGCGAGGTCGTGCGTGGCCAGCAGCACGGTCTTTTTCGGCTCGCGGCTGACGAAGCCAGCAATCATTCCCCTAACAGTCTCGGCAGTTGGCGGATCGAGACTCTTAGTTGGCTCGTCGAAAAACAGAATCTCCGGGTCGGTGAGCAAAGCGCGGGCTACCGCTAACCTGTGCCTCATCCCGGTCGAGTAATCCTTGAACGTCTTGTCTGCGTCGCTCTCCAGCCCCATCAGGGCGATCAGCTCGTTAACCTTTCGCTCTACATTGGCTCTCGGAATATTGTTGAGCACTGCGAAAAAGCGAAGGTTCTGTTTTCCGGTAAGCCGCCAGTAGAAGCTTCTTTCCTCCGTTACGACGCATCCGATTCGCGTCCTGACGCGGTCTGCGTGCCGCTCGACATCGTATCCGGCTACGAAAGCCTCCCCGCTTGTTGGCAGGACTAATGTAGAGAGGATTTTGACAAGGGTCGTTTTGCCGGCGCCGTTGGGACCAACAAGGGCGAACGTCTCTCCTGCTTCCACAGAGAGAGAAACGTCTCGCAAAGCAGTCGTTTCCTCCCTCGAAAAGGGCTTCAGCAATATCTCGCGATAGGACTTCGCCTTCCGGTAGCGCTTCGTGAGGTCGCGAATCTCAATGGCGAAGTTCATATTGCCTTCCCCCGATGACACCGGCCGTCCAGTTTGCGAGAGGCCCGAGCAACTCCGGCCACCCCGCTTCGGAATCCCGTCCCCGGCTTTCCGAGAAGGGTCGGCCTCCCGGCCCGGACAATCGCCCCCTTGAATTGGAGGTCCCGTGAAATTCTCGCGTTTCCCTATCTGTTCAAGAGCAGCCCCAGGCTTTTGTTACGCCGCGCAAACGCCCGTTGCCTGATATGCCAGTGTTGCCGGGCCCGAGGAAGCCCCGCTGCCATGTCGCTGAAGCCGGAGAGGCAGTCAGCCTTTCTTCCTGAGAAATAGGCAGAGCATCCGCATGCATAGCGCAATGGCCACCGCGTAAACGATGCTATTGGCTATTGAAGCGACGACAAACAGCAACTTGTTCGGTTCGAAAGGAATCCACCCCATGACGTGGAGAGGATATGCAAGGATAAGGGCCATGAACCCGCAAGCTGACTGGAAGGGCGTCGGCGCCAGAAAGTACGACCTCCTGTAGAAGAAGTAACACACTGCAAAAACTCCAAAGTGGCAAATCGCAATGGCGGCGAGCAGCCTCGAAAATCGAACGGGCCGACTAAATATCTTCCGAAGCATGGGTTCGCTTCCAGGGACCATCGTCCTTATCCACCTCAACCTGGTCCGAATACATGATTATCATACCATGCGCGCGATTTCAGGCAAACGTCATCTTCGCCGGCCGAGACAGTTAGACAGCGGCAATAACGGCATCAGTTGTTCGATTGGCCGGCGACTTTGCATGGCGGTTCGATTTTAGTGGGCAACGGCGCTCAGTGAGAAGGTCTCTCTTTTGCCTTCGTGTGAATTTTCTTCGCGGGCGCAACACGGGGCCATGCATACGCCTCCAGAACGGCATTTGAAGAGCACTCCGCGGCTATTCCACGGAGAATCTCGTCGGTAGCTTCCCGAATTGGCCGGCCGCAGGTTGTCTCGGGAGATAACTGAGCGCCTGTCCCATCCGCGTTCCCTGAGCCTCCCCGTGCAAGCCTGGCATGGCAATCTCCGGCAAAGTTTGCGCTGGGGCAAAACCGCATCTCGAAGAACAATCTCCGTCGGACGGGGCCGGTGCGCCTTCAAATGGCAACGGCGGGAAAGAAACCCCGCGATCAAGATGGATTCCGGCGGCTGCACGAACCGACATTGCAGAGTCTAAAACCTCCTTCCTGCTGAGGAAAGGATATGGTAGCCTTGTCAAGGGGGAGTGGCGCTTGCATGGTGGCGGGCCGTGAGATGGTTGACCTTTTGCTCTGGCGGACGTTGAGGAGAGCTGCATGGCGGAAAACCGATTGAAAGAGCCAAAGGGCGCAATTCTGGTCCTGGAGGCGTCCTCGTTTCATGCTCGCGTTTCTGGACTTGTCGCGGGTGGACTGGTTTTTTTGATTGTTCTTGGGGCGTATTTTTCAGTTTTGTTTGCCCAAAGGACAGCGGTCAAGTTCGGAGCTCTCCCCTTGTTCAAGATTTTTGAGGTCGGCGGCCGCAGGGTTTATGGGACACGCTCAACGATGGAGAACATCTACTCGCTTTACAATGGGCCGGGAAGCTCTAATTGGGCTGACTATGAGTACACCGGGCGGATGATGCTGACGGACGACCACGGCGGAGTCGGTGTCATCTTCCTCGCGAGTCGCCGAGGAGAAAAGGATTTTCTCTACAGGTTAAAAAGGTGCGGGAAAGGCTCAACGCTGGCTATCGGAAGTTACCCAATGGAGCTGAACGCGGAAGGGGAGACAGACACGGAGGTCTCGCCGGTCGGAGGCGTGTGGTACAATTTCAAAGTTCAGGTGGATGATGCCGGGGCACGCACGCGAATCCACGCGAATGTCTGGAAAGGTGGGGACAAAGAACCGGCAAAGTGGCAGACGGAGTGCTTCGATTCGGTTCCCGGCAGGAACGTCAAAGGCTCTGTGGGAGTGTGGGGCTGCTCGGAAGGAGAAAAATATTTCGACGACTTGAGTGTGAGACGGATTGCTGCTCAACCTGAAGAGAGCCCATTGGGTCGGGTGAACCGACCTGTCCCCGGCGAGGATGAAAACCCCAACCCAAAAATCCTCCCTGGCTCGCCAAATGATACGCCTTCGCTCGGTTACCTGCTTCGAGAGGATTTCAGCGGATTTCGAGCTGGGACACACCCTTCGGGTTGGAAAGAAGCGGTCGCCCCACTCGACCCCTCGGAGGCTGCGGACAGGGTTTCGCGTTTTTTCAGGATGAATCTGCTCGATTTTGCCGGAGGATGGGATGAGGTCTTCGACCTTGGGGCGATTGGCTTGGTTTTCTGCATTACCGGTTTTCTGGCGGCGATAATTCTGCGGCACAGGCTACGGCTTCGGCACCCGACCACTTCCGTGCGAAAAGGGGCGAGGATTCCGTTTGAGCTCATCCCGTTTCTCGCTCTTTTCGCCTACGCGGGCGCGACTGAGGTGCCCGTTGGCGTCGTCTACGCAGGAGGCGGGGCTTGTGCTGGCTATCTCTGGAGAGTTATCTATGCATTGTTGCTGAGGGTATTAGCTCCTTCGCGGCCTGCCAGGTCCCCGCCTTAGGCGGGGTCACGAGGAACGGGAACACAGGTCAGCAGATTCCACCGCGGTGTGAAGGAAGAAATCTTGAGAAAGGCGCGAATGTTTCCAAAAATCAACATCATGCGACACGATCGGGTCCGGGATGCTCTCTGTGGCGGGATTGCCGCCGTCGGCACGAGCCGCAGCGTTCGGTCTGGTATTCATCTTGCTGCCCAGGGCCGGCCCGTGGGGCGGATAAGGGTTGGGTCGCCATGTTCGGGAGCGCCTTTTCAGCCACGGGACGGCCAGGAAAATACCCCATCCCGCTCAGAACAGAGTTCGAAGAGGAGTAGATGGCTATTTTCGGAAATTCCCACGCATTGTGACCTGACAGGTCGAGCCCTACCTTGGCCTCTGGGCGTTGAAAAAATGTTCTGTTTGCGATAAGTTCTCTGGGGGAAAGGTCGGTGCAAATCCGATTATGAGAAACGAGAGCGTCGAAGTCACATCGCACTGCATGCTGCGGGGCAATCGGCGGCCAAGTGCCTGGCTCTGGCTGATCGTGGTTTCCCTGGTGGGAGGTGTTGTTTATCTCCCGACGTTTGTCTCCCTCGCTGTCTCCTACACAGGTCCTCACTCCTACTACGCCCATTGGTTTCTGATTCCGCCGGTCAGCGCTTTCTTCGTGTGGCTCAAGAAAGAGAGGATTCGGCGACTTCCCCCGCCAAGGGCGGGGTGCGGCTGGGGACTTACCCTGGCGGCGGGAAGCCTTCTGATGCACGTTTTCGCGGTGTGGTTTCGGATTGACTTCGTCTCGGCCTTCTCGCTGGTGGTCACTGTCCTGGGACTTGCGCTTTATCTCTTCGGAAAACGGATCGTCCGAGAGATAAGATTTCCTTTATTATTCCTCTTTTTCATGGTGCCACTCCCCGAATTGGTGGTTAGTCCCTTTGCATTTCACATGAAGATTCTGTCGGGGAAGCTCGCAGTTTTCTTTTATAATCAGCTCGGGGGAAATGCGATACTGTCAGGGTCGTCCATCATTTTTGCCGAAGGCGAGCCGCTCTGGATGGGATACGAATGCAGCGGGCTGAGGTCGCTGATCGCGCTGGCTGCTCTCGGGGCGGCCTTCGCTCACCTCGTTGACGCATCGCTGCCGCGGAAAGTCCTCTTGTTCGTCGTGTCGCTCCCTTTGGCGGTTCTTTCCAACGGATTGCGAGTAACTTCGCTGTGCTTTGCGGCAAATCGGTGGGGCGTAAACACCAAAGCATTCAAGGGATTTCACGATGTTTCAAGTCCCGTAGTTTTCATCATAGTGCTGGTGGGCCTGTTCGCGGCGCACAGACTCTTGTCCATTGGCAGGGGAAGGAAGAAAATTGAATCGGAAGGACCTTCCGCAGGCAAAGAAGCGTCCGGCAGCGAGGCGGTCACGAGGGCTGTTCCGAGGCGGCGGCTGGCCACGGCTTTTGGGCTGTTCGCATCATCCGCTGTTCTCGTGTATCTGTCGCCGCATTCATTGACCCTGACTCAGTGGATGTCGTTGCTGAAGCCAGTGGAACTGCCGGAGCACATCGGTGCATGGCAGAAGACAAGCACCGAATTGGTCGGGAGTGAAGGAGTCTGGGCGATGCTCAATACCAAGAGCATCATCTCGAGCACTTACCGGGATGCCGAAGGGAGGGAAATCGAAGTCCTGGTGGTGGCGTCCGACACACATCGGGACGCTTTTCATCCGCCGGAGGTCTGCATGGTCGGTGCGGGGAGTGAGGTCGTCAGAAGCTGGAAAGAGCCCATCACCATCGGCTCCGCTGCCTCGAAGAGGCTTTATCTGAACGCCTTCATCCTGAGAGGCAGCGAGCATTCGGACAAACTTGTGCTGTATTGGTTCATGGCCGGAAAGACAAGCATAGGCAGTCGTCTGCTACAGCAGCTCATTCTTCTCTTGAACGGTGTCAGAAAAACCCCGATAACAGGGTCAATGATTCGGGTGATGGCCCCGCTCACGACTATGTCACGGGAGGAGGCGCTGCTCTCAGCCAAAGACCTGATCAGATTGCTTGTGCCCATTATGCCCGGCCTTCTTGAGACGGCAAAGAAATCCGGCGCGCCGTAGGCGCGCCGCCCGCTGACGTGTCACAGAAATAGCCGCTGCGAGGGGCCCGTCATTATTGACTTTTGCTTAACTAATGGAGCATGCTGACACGCGCGACCGCATGAAACGATTATTCTGACACGATCAAAAGGATTCCCGACTTCACATATCCTGTTATCCCGCCAAAGCAATCGCGCCGCCGAGGTTAGGAACCAAGGCGCCGAGCCACTCTTTTCTTGGCGCAAGACCCAATAACGTATGCCTCGTGCAACCCTGCCAGCGGAAGCGACGGCCCGACCCCGGAACTCGACGTCCCTTTCTTCTTTCGTTACCGCCTTCCCTCGATGGGCACGGTGTACGTGCGACCTTGGCCAAGGAAGTCGAGACTCGGGCCCGTCGCCTTTATTTCCGCGCTGTGCAATCTCATCCGAAGAGGTTCCTCAATCATCTCAAGCTCGGTAGCGAAGATTTTCAAGGAGGCAACTCCCGAAGATAAGGTCTATCCCACCGCTTCCTGGCAAGTGAGTTTGTTTAGACCTTTCGCGAGGCGGTCCACCAGTAAAGCCTGACCGTCGGCCCCCGGCGACCAGAATGACGTCGCCAGGGGCGGGGCAGTCCATTCACGTGTCGGGCATCAGGCTTTAGGTTTGAGGTTCTCCCGTCCTCTTTTAGTCTCTCAACGCTATACTTCATTTCTCCGCATTATTTTGCGGCCCAATCGCCGCGGCGTGGATTATTGTCATCACATGCGTTGCTAACGGTCCGAGAAACGTTGCCAAAAATAAACATCGCCTGCTTTCCCGACGATGAGACGAGCGGGAGGAGTTAACCGACTTAATCTGCGTTAGTTGCGGCCCCTCACAAAGAGGCCCGGGGCGTTTACATCGTGCAACACCAGAGACCTGGAAAAATCGCGAAGAGGGGAGGCTCTCAAGTCTCCTTCCCCTATAACTCCCTGTGGCGGTGTGGGTTATCATAGCAGACAGGATGTTGGGAACGATTGGGGCGGGCATGGCATAAGGGTTGCTTGGGGCAGTCCGTCGGGTTCAGGGCCGGTATGTCCAACACGGGCGAGACCTCAAGGTCTAACAACATTCCTTTCCTTATATAGAGAAGCGCAGCATGGGCAAAGATGGAAGAATGACCATAACCGAAGCCGCCCGAGAAGTCGGCGTCAGCGCCAAGACCATCAGGCGTTGGGAGGAGGCTGGCAAAGTTCCTCAGGCGAAGAAGGACTGGCGCGGCTGGCGGGTGTACTTCCCGGAAGATGTAGACCGGCTGGTGGCGTTTCACGAGGCACTTCACTGATTTTGCCCTTCCCCGCCTTCCGGCGGGGTTGGCCGTGGTGACGTATGCTCGTGAAGCAAGCCGGGGGTCGTCTGCGTCGAATTGACCACGGAACGTCCCGGCCTGTCGCTGTGCTTCCTGCCCCGTCTTCTCGCGGGGTTGGCAGGATTGGTAAGTTACGTGCCTCTCCCGGGAAAAGCGGGCATGTAATCGAGAGGGCGGAGCTTTGTAGTGGCGTGAAACACAGGAGTTGGCCGAAAGGTTGACGGATGGAAATTGAGCAGGAAATAAAGCGGTTCGTCACGGACAATTTCATGCTGGGCGGGAATCCGAGGAAACTAACCGACCAAGACTCTTTCCTGGAGAATGGGTTCATAGACTCGACGGGCGTCCTGGAACTTGTCGGCTTCATCGAGGAGACTTTTGAGGTTTCGGTGGCGGACGACGAGCTGGTTCCCGACAACCTGGACTCCATAAGCAAAATCGCGGCATACGTCAGGAGAAAGAAAGCTATCCCAAAAAAGTAAGCTAACGCGGGTCCCTGTCGGGGCCGCGTTGGGTGACGGCGTGGCGTGAGGAAAACGTGAGGGAGCACAAGAGCGATGCTGGTTGATGATTTTCTTACTGACAGCGCGCGTAGAATGCCGGGGAAGGTGGCTCTTGCCTGCGACGGGACACGGCTGACCTACCGGGAGATAGACGAGCTGGCGAACAAGATGGCGAATGCCCTTATTGACGCGGGAGTGCAGCGCGGAGATAGGGTTGCGGTCTATCTGGATAACTGCGTCGAAACCGTTATCTCCATATTCGGCATCCTGAAAGCGGGCGCCGTTTTTCTCGTCATTAACCGCACAGCTAAGGCCGAGAAATTGAAGTTCATCCTCAACAACTGCCGCGCGAAAGGATTGATAGGCGACAAAAACGCCGCAGGGATATTGTGTGCGCTTTCGGCGGAGGTCCCTTTTCTCAACTTTGTAGTTCTGAAGGATGACTGGCCGGCTGAAACGACCATTGACTCTAAGAAATGCTTTTCGCTGACTGAACTTCTGGATTCTGCCAGCAGTGAGCGCCCTCCGAGAAAATGCATCAGCATCGACATCGCTTCGATAATCTATACCTCGGGGTCAACGGGCTATCCGAAAGGTGTCACGCTGACGCACCTCAACATGGTGACGGCAGCAACCTCCATCACCCAATACCTCGAGAACCTTCCGTCAGACATAATTCTCAATGTGTTACCACTTTCATTCGACTACGGTCTTTATCAGGTTCTTATGGGATTCAAGGTCGGCGGCAGGGTTGTCCTGGAGAAATCCTTCACGTATCCGTACAAAGTAATCAGTCTGATGCTTCAGGAAAGAGTGACGGGCTTTCCGGGAGTGCCGACGATATTCTCAATCCTTCTGGGGTTGGATGATATTAAGAAGATTTGTTTCAAGGATCTCCGCTACATCACAAACACCGGGGCGGCTCTTCCGGTGGAGCATATCCGGCGCATTCGGGAGCTATTTCCGAAAGCGAGACTTTACTCCATGTACGGCCTGACCGAGTGCAAGCGAGTTTCTTACCTTCCCCCGGAAGAACTCGACCGGCGGCCGGCATCGGTCGGGAAAGGGATGCCGAACGAAGAGGTATTCTTAGTTGACGAAAATGGAAACAGAATCGCGACGCCGAACACTGTCGGAGAACTCGTCGTGAGAGGCGCTAACGTCATGGCCGGATATTGGGAAAACCCTGAGGAGACAGCCAAGTGCCTCAAGGAGGGGCTTTATCCCTGGGAGAAGGTCCTGTATACGGGCGATTTGTTCAGAATGGACGAGGATGGATTTCTGTACTTCGTGGGAAGGAAGGACGACATCATCAAAAGCAGGGGCGAGAAAGTCAGCCCGAGGGAAGTGGAAAACGTCCTGCACGCGCTGCCCGGAGTTCTTCACGCGGCGGTCATTGGCGTCCCCGACGAAATTCTCGGACAGGCGGTCAAGGCGTTCGTCGTTCCGAAGAATGGCGCTTCTTTGACCGAGAAGGACGTTATTGCGCACTGTCGGGCGCATCTGGAGGACTTCATGGTGCCTAAGTACGTGGAGTTCCGGGAGCACCTCGACCTGACAGGCTCAGGAAAAATTCTGAAAAGCAACTTGAAATAGGGTAACAACGCAATGGTGCTGACAGGAAACCCGGCGAAGTTCAGCTCCGAGGCACTCCTAATAGACTGCGAAAGGGAATCCGAAAGAATCCAGGATTTCATTCGACAGGAGGTTTTCACTAACTTCAAGAAGGCGGGAGCAGTCGTGGGAATGAGCGGCGGGGTTGATTCGTCGGTGGTGGCCTCCTTTTGCGCGAGGGCTTTGGGGCCGCAGAAAGTTTTCGGCCTGGTTTTACCGGAAAAGGAATCAAATCCTGCCAGCGCGCGATATGCCAAGAGGTTAGCATCGAACCTCGGTATCCCGTTGGAGGAAGTTGCCATCACGGCCTATCTGGAAAGCGCGGGGGCTTACAGAAAGAGGGACGAGGTCATCAAGAAGGTGTTTCCGGAGTATAGAGACGGATACACTTTTAAGCTTGTTCTCCCCCAAAACCTACTCGACAGCGACAGGTTTAACATCTACTCGCTGAAGATTGAGGGCCCGAATGGAGAGTCGAAAACCAAAAGGCTGTCGGCGCCCGACTATCTGGCTATCGTGGCTGCCTCGAACATGAAGCAGCGAACAAGGATGATCATCCTCTATTATTTCGCGGAGCGCTCAAACCATCTGGTGGCGGGCACGACAAACAGGAGCGAGTTGGACCAGGGATACTTTGTCAAGTACGGCGACGGCGGGGTTGATATTGAGCCAATTGCCCACCTCTACAAAACGCAGGTTTACCAACTTGCAAGGTATCTGGACATTCCCGGGGAGATTATCGAAAGAACGCCGACCCCGGATACTTTCAGCTCAGAAGCAAGCGACGAGGAGTTCTACTTCTGCCTCCCTTATGAGACTCTCGACCTGTTGTTGTACGCCCAGGAACACAAAGTCCCCTTCGAAGAAATCACCCTTCGCACAGGACTATCCGAGCAGCAGGTGAAACGAGCGTTCAGGGACTTCGAGGCCAAGAGAAAAGCCACGGAGAGCCTTCGACACGTGCCCGCTTCTCCCAAGTGGGAACAAACCAGTCCCGGTGGATGATTCTCGCATTTGCTGACCTTGAACCGTGATGCAATCGAAGGCCTTCGCGGCCGGTCTGCTTGGCGGACGCAGCGGGAGAAAGTGAAATGAGAACATGCAGTAGATGCATTCTTCCCGAAACCTTTCCCGGCATAAGGTTTGATGGAAATGGCGTGTGCAATTTCTGTCTCGGGTTCAAGGGAAAGGAGCACCTCCATGCCGAACGAGAAGCGATGCGCGAAAAGTTTGACCGCCTTGTGAATGAAGTACGCGGCAGGGCGACGTGTGACGTTCTTATGTGTTACAGCGGAGGCAAGGACAGCACTTACACCTTGAGTCTCCTGAGGAAAAAGTTCCACCTGAAGGCGCTGGCCGTTACTTTCGACAACGGTTTCGTTCCGGAGGAGGCGTTCGTCAACATAAGGAAGGTTTGTGAGGTGTTGAGCGTTGACCACCTTTTCGTCAAGCCGAGGTTCGATCTTCTCAGGAGAATCTTCGCGGCTGCTTCTGAAAGGGCGCTATTCCCTCGAAAAGCCCTGGAGCGCGCCAGTACCATCTGCACTGCTTGCATGGGGATTGTGAAGTTTGGCGCCCTGAGGCTTGCCATCGAGCAGGAGATCCCGGTCGTGTCCTATGGATGGTCTCCGGGGCAGGCACCGATTGCTTCGTCTGTATTCAGGCACAACCCAACAATGCTCCGGAGCATGCAGAAAGCACTCTACGGCCCTGTGCACGAGATTGTGGGAGAGGACATCCGCCCCTATTTCCTCGAGGAGAGGCATTTCGCTGACCCGTCTAAGCTTCCCTACAACGTCAGCCCCCTCGCCTTCTGCGAATACAGCGAGGAAAAGATCCTTCAGGAGATAACGGGTCTCGGTTGGAGGCGTCCGCGAGGACTCGACGCCAACTCCTCCAATTGCATGCTGAACTCGTACGCCAACCTTGTCCATAAACGCCAGTTCGGCTTCCACCCGTATGCCTGGGAGATGTCCAATCTCATCAGGGCCGGCCAGTTGGACCGAACGGACGCTCTCAGGAAAACGGAAGATTTCGCCCATGAGGAAGCCGTTCGACTGGCCGAGGAAAAGATTTTTGTTGGAGACCCGCCGCGAGCTTTTGAGACTCCTTCAGCTTGGTCTCAAAACAGTAAGCGACGACGAACCTGAGAAGCCGCAAGAGCCGGTGATGAGAACAGACGCGGCCGTGAAAAATGGTTGGCATACGTCGGAGCCGGGGTTGGAGCGTCTTGCCGCTAAAAATGTATGGCGGTCAGTTCTCTTAGCTTTGCCGTCTTCGTTACATCTCGACGATACGCGTGAGCACTCTGTGCGGCCCCTAAGCGATGCATGTAGCCACTGAGTCCGCCCTATTTTTTGAGAGCAACGGAGCTAATCTTTTTGCAGTCCTGCACGAGGCTGACTCTGGAATCCGGAAGTCGGCAGATATCGCACTCGTGATGTGCTCTCCCTTTGGGGAGGAGGCACACGTTTGCAGGCGCGTGTTCGTGAACTTTGCCAGGTGTGCGGCGAAGCTTGGGATACCGGTCCTGCGCTTTGACTACTTTGGCTGCGGAGATAGCGACGGAGAGTTCGCAGACGCCAGCATAGAAAGGTGGATCGGGGACATCAAATCGGCTGTCAGTTTCGTTCGGTCCGGGTCGAATGTGGAACGAGTGGGGCTGGTTGGCTTGCGTTTTGGTGCCTCCCTCGCCCTCCTGGCGGCTGAAAACGACCCGACGATTTCTTCCCTGGTGCTGTGGGAGCCCATTGTTTCCTTGAGGTCTTGCATGAGAAACGTGCTGAGGGCAAGCCTCGCGGCACAGATGGTCAGGCACGGCAAGGTCGTTCGGAGTCGAGCCCTTCTCGAGAACGACCTGGCTTCTGGGATACCGGTGGATGCCGGCGGCTTTCAGCTTAGCCCTGCTTTGTATCTCGGTGCGAAACAAATAGACCTTCTCAGCCGCGCCCGAAATTTCTCGGGCGATAGCCTGGTTGTGACGATTCGTTCGACGCACCACAAGGGTGAACCCGACTTATTCAGTTTACGCAGGGGGTTAAGTTTTTCGGGAGGAAACGCAAAGCTTTGTTCAGTCCAGGAACCGCCATTCTGGAAAGAGCTCGGAACATACATTTCCGCGGCCGAAAAACTAAATACTATAACTCTGAATTGGATACTGAACAGATGACAATCTGCGCGGAGCTAACGCAGTGTCTGCCTGTCTCGATTCGGAGCGCCGGCCGCAGGTTGTGTGGGATCGTTCACCTCCCGTCGCCTTCGGTGCCGGAAAAGAATTGCAGCGTTGTCCTTTTCCCGGCTGGTCCGAAGTATCGAGTGGGTCCGCACCGTTTGTACGTCCATCTCGCCAGGGCTCTTTCGGCGAGAGGCTTTCGCGTTCTTCGAGCGGATACGTTCGGTGTGGGCGACAGCGAAGGAGAAATTCCAAACGGGAATACTCTCCATGTTTATCGGCTGATAGAGAACGGTTTGTTTATTAAAGATGCCCGGCTCTGGGCGGACTATTTCCGTCAATTCGAAGGAGCAGGTCAACTGATTCTGGGCGGACTGTGCGGAGGAGCGCTGACTTCTCTATATGTCGCGGAGGAAATCAAGGAAGCGGCTGGGGTGATCCTTCTGGGGCTTCCTGTTTTGGTGGATGAACCGGGGACGATTCCAGATAGGAGGCAGGCCGGAACCTTCCTGTGGCAGTACGTTCAGAGGATCGCGCGGGTCGGAAGCTGGTCGCGGCTATTGAGACAAGAGAGCGATTACCGGCTAATGGGCCAGTCCATCCGGGGATTTCTGGGGATTACTTCCCGTTCTGCTGTGCGGGTCAACAAGAAGCTTATCGAATCGCTTGAAAGGTACCTGGCATCCGGCAGACCGGGAATATGTGTCTTTGGAGAGAATGACATCTATCATTCGCAGTTCACGCAGCACTTTGAAAGCCGATATGGCCCCCTGTCGCTCTCGCTGAGAAAGCTTTTCGAGTTCAAGGTGGTCGAGGCCAGCGACCACTCGTTCTCATCCCCGCCCGCCGAGGGCACCGTGCTCAAAACAGTGAGCGACTGGCTGGAGAGCATTTGCCATCACGATTTCAGCCGAGCAGAGCTTTCAGGCTTTCCAGACAAATCGAGAACGGCGTCAACACGGAAGCAAGTCATGCGACCGCCGCGGCCTATGAAAACCATGGGGCGACATGCAGACTTCAAAATGCCAACAAGTCCAACTGAATAAATGCGCGAAGGAGACGGTGGGGTCGCTTGCCTTGAAGGCGGTGTACTTCGTCGAAAAGCATGTTCGGCCATACAAGTTTCGTCTTTTTGAGCTCTCAAGGTGGCTTCGCCGCGGTTGCGCGCGAAAGCGTAAATCCCTCCCCAGTCCGCAAAACTCACTTCGGGCAGGGGACCGAGTGAGAGTCAAATCGAAAGGGGAGATTCTGGCGACTCTTGACGGGCGCAACCGCCTGGGTGGTCTGGGGTTCATGGAAGGAATGTGGAAATACTGCGGGCAGGTTCATACTGTAAGGAAGCCCGTGCGTCGGATTCTGGATGAGAACGTGTACAGGGAGAAAGCGGTCAGGGGAATCGTAATTCTCGACGGTCTTTTCTGCGAAGGGACAGCCGATTTTCCTCATTGTGACCGCACGTGCTATTTCTTCTGGAAAGAGGAGTGGCTGGAGAAGCTCGATTGAGAACTGTGATTGCTGAAGCTTCGCGCCGACCAGAAACACGTCCGGCACTCAGGTACGAAGTTATCCGCGACGCTCGCAGGTTCGCGGCGATCAAGGAGCTTTGGAGCGAGATTCTCGATGAAGCCGCGATTGAGCTGCCCTTTCTCACGTTCGAATGGCTGGCGGAGGCATGGCAGCGTTTCGACTCCAACAGCGATCCTTTCGTGATTGCTGCCTGGGACGGTGTCCGTCTCGCTGGCGCCATTCCTCTCCTTCGACGCAGGGTGGTCTCGCACGGCGTCCCTCTCGCCCAGATTGAGTTTCTCGGCGCCGCGGAAAGTTTCCCTCAGGCTCTCCCCTTTCGCAACGCGGAGTTTGAACAGGTTCTCGCGGGGCTTTTTGACTGCGCGACCTCCATGCGATGGGATGTCATGAAATTGTGCTTCATGCCTTCCAATACCTGGAGCGGCCATGGCATCAGACGCTGGGCAGAAGAGCGTGGCCTGCCGACAGAGACGGAGCCTTCAATCAGTACTCCCATCCTCGAGGTGCGCGGGTCGTGGGACGAGTTTCTCACCGGGAAAGGACGCCATTTCAGGCAGAAGGTTCGAAAGAAAGTCAGAAAGTTTTTGGGCGTGCCCGGCGCGGCGGTTAACCAATACACTTCTGCGGAGAACCTCGTCGCTGGGTTAGATAAGATGTTCCTCATCGCCGAAAAGTCGTGGCAGGGAAAAGCTGGTTTCGGCGTCATGAGGTCTCCGCGCTTCTTCCGGGGCTTCTCGGTGGCTGCAGCTCACCGTGGCTGGTTGGTTCTGAGCATTGCCGAGATGGCTGGGAAGCCCGTCGCGTTCCAGTACGACCTTAGATATCACGATTGCATCTACGCTCTCGCTGCTGGCTTTGACGCTTCCGCTGAACACTTTTCTCCGGGACTCGTCCTGAGGGCGATGACGCTGGAAAAAGCTGTAGAGGAAGGATATCGCAGGTTCAATTTTCTTGCCGGCAATCACCCATGGAAACGCGAATGGACAGACGAGTCGGTTGCATATGAAGACCTTTATGTCTTCAACAGGACAGCCGCCTCGTGGCTGTTCCGAAGCGTCTATTTCAAAGTCAGACCATGGATGAGGCGGGTCTTTTGCTACATGAATCATCGCGGGGAGGTCAAGGGCACAGGGTGACCCTATGGCCGGCGGACGCAACCGAGGAAAGAATGCTGCCTCGATGGTATTGACCAGGCCAGCGGTTGCTTCAAGAGCAAAAATGCGCCCAATCGCGATCCGGCGGTCGGACGAAGATTTCACCGCCGGCCGAATGTTTGGGCAGCGTTCGCCAACGTTTCCGCAGGTTGGTTCAAAAGAGGCCAAGAGGAGATGGCTCGCACTTTTTCGGTAGCGTCTTGCTGTGGTCGGATTGGTCGTGACCCGCTGACCGAGATTTTCTCCCGAACACAGAGTTGTCAAACAGAGTCGTTCGTGGGCATACCGTGAATCAGCCCGAACAACAACGTCGGAGGTAATAACAATGGTTAGAGTTTGTGTCATAGGATGTGGGTACTGGGGGCCGAACCTCGTACGGAACTTCTGTTCCGCCAATGGAAAACGCATGGTCGTTTGCGCGGACCTGAAGAAGGAACGGCGTGACTTTATGAAAGAAAGGTTTCCGGGGGTAAAGGTTGTTTCCGACTGGGGAAAACTCCTGTCCGATGGTGCCATTGACGCGGTCGCAATCGCCACGCCAGTTTCGACACACTACCAATTCGCAAGGGAAGCAATTGAAGCTGGCAAGCACGTCCTGATAGAGAAGCCCATGACCGCGACGATTAAAGAAGCGAGAGAACTATGCTCTCTTGCCAGGGAAAGAAACGTCGTCCTCATGGTAGACCATACGTTCATCTATACGGGCGCCGTTCGCAAGATGAAGGAGATTATCGCAAGCGGAGAACTGGGCGATGTTCTCTACTTCGACTCCGTACGCGTAAATCTCGGGCTGTTTCAACACGATACGAATGTAGTATGGGACTTAGCTCCTCACGACCTCTCGATAATGGATTATCTGCTTGAGACGCGGCCCACAAGCCTTTCGGCGACCGGCGTAGACCACACCGGTTCCGGTTTCGAGGATGTCGCTTATGTGGCTGTGAACTTCCCGAACAATTTGATAGCGCATTTTCACGTCAACTGGCTGTCGCCGGTAAAAGTGCGTCAGATTCTCATTGGGGGAAGTAAGAAGATGATGATTTTCAACGACCTCGACCCCGACGAAAAAATAAAGGTTTATGACAAGGGAATAGAGGTTGCTACCCGGGAGGGAGCCTACGAGATGTTGGTCGGCTACAGAACGGGCGACATATATATACCGCACTTGGACAGGACCGAGGCGCTTGCGAACGTTGCAAGGCACTTCATCAATTGCATCGAGAGAGGAGAGAAGCCCTTGACCTCCGGCGAGGATGGTCTTCGCGTCGTGAGCATGTTGTGCGCCGCTCAGAGGTCTATTTCTGAAGGAGGAAGAAAAGTAGACCTTTGGGATTAGAAGGCGTAAGGGCCGAACCTCAGGCTGAGTAGAGGGAAAGACGCATACGCATTTGTCAATCTCTGTTGACGCGGGGTCGGCCAACATCAGGGTCAAAAGTCTGATAGAGCTTCTCAATAACACGGAACGTGTCCTCGACGGAATCAAACGCTCACTTCGGGGGAAAGTGTTATGAAGGTTCCATTTCTTGACCTGAAGGCACAGCATCTCCTAATCAAGGACGAAATCGCAGCAGGTTTGGCGCGGGTGTTATCGAGCGCTTCATTCGTCCTCGGCGCTGAAGTGGAGGCTTTCGAAAAAGAATTCGCCGAGTATTGCGAAGCTAAATACTGCGTGGCACTCAATTCCGGGACTTCGGCTTTGCATGTCGCGCTTCTATGCAAAGGAATTGGTCCCGGAGACGAAGTGATCACTGTGCCAAACACCTTTATTGCCACGGCCGAGGCCATAAGCTACACGGGCGCAACACCCGTTTTTGTTGACATCGTTCCGGAGACCTTCAACATAGATGTCCGCAAAATCGAGGCAGCGATAACGGACAGGACCCGGGCGATCGTACCTGTCCACCTTTACGGTCAGCCCGTTGACATGGACCCGATCATGGAAATAGCCAGGGAGCACGGCCTCGCAGTGGTCGAGGATGCGTGTCAGGCGCACGGGGCCCTCTACAAAGGCAGAAATGTTGGCAGCATCGGGGACATAGGCTGCTTCAGCTTCTATCCGGGCAAGAACCTCGGAGCTTACGGGGAAGGCGGAGCGCTGGTGACCGACGACGAGGAGGTATATCGCCTCGCCAGATTGTACCGGGACCATGGCTCGCCGAAGAAGTACCTTCACGACGTCATAGGATACAACTACCGCATGGATGGCTTCCAGGGAGCCGTTTTGAGAGCGAAGCTTCAGCACCTTGACGGGTGGACGGCCGCCCGGGTAGACCACGCAAAGCGGTACGATGAACTGCTGTCAGAGCATGGTGTGCCGCGTGCCAGGCAGGCCGAATTCGCCAACTCTGTCTACCATTTGTACGTTGTGCGGGTCAAAGACCGAGACAATGTTCTTGGCAGTCTCGCGGCGGACGGCATAGGAACTGGAATCCATTATCCGATTTGCATCCATCAACAGAAAGCGTACTCCCATTTGGGCCTTGAGAAAGGGAGCTTCCCAGAAGCGGAGAAAGCAGCGTCGGAAGTTGTCAGTCTTCCGATGTTCGCCGAGCTGAAGGAGGAGCAGATAAAGTACGTTGTGGACCGGCTTATCAGCGCCATAGGAAAGCAACATGGAGATCGAGGATAAACGTTTTTTAGTAACAGGAGGAGCCGGTTTTATTGGGTCCCATGTCGTAGACCAGCTTGTCCTGGGGCATTCTGGAGAAGTAATCGTCGTGGACAATTTCGTTCGCGGGAGGATGGAAAACCTCGAGCAAGCCCTGAAATCGAAGGTTGTCCGCATAGAACGAGCGGACATACGGCACCCTTGTGAGATTCGCCATCTCTTCGAGGGCGTTGACGGGGTCTTTCACCTGGCTGCCATAAGGATCACTCGCTGCGCCGCGAATCCGAGGGAATGCCTGGAAGTGCTGATTGACGGGACTTTCAACGTCTTAGAGGCAGCGGTGGGTGCCGGCGTAAAGAAAGTTGTGTTTTCGTCCACAGCGTCTGTTTACGGCATGGCGAATGCTTTCCCAACTCCGGAGATTCACCATCCGTACAACAACGATACATGGTATGGGGCAGCGAAGCTCGCTTGCGAAGGGATGCTCCGCTCGTTCAAGGCGATGTACGGCCTGAACTATATTGCCCTCCGATACTTCAACGTCTATGGGCCGAGGATGGACGTCCACGGCAAGTATACGGAGGTCATCATTCGCTGGCTTGAAGCCTTCGACAGAAATGAACGTCCCAAGGTCTTCGGTGATGGGGATCAGACGATGGATTTCGTGTACGTGGAGGACGTTGCGAGAGCCAACCTCTTTTCCATGCGCTCGGAGGTCACGGACGAAGTTTTCAATATCGGTTCGGGAAAGGAGACTTCGCTGGTGGAGCTCCTCGAGGTTCTCTCGGAAGCAGCAGGAGTGAACGGGATAGAACCGGAGTTCCTGCCGGCGAGGCAGGTCAATCCCGTTGCCCGGCGCCTCGCAGCAGTAGAGAAGGCGAAAAGTCTGCTCGGTTTTCGTCCAGGCACCGCCCTCGATGAAGGCCTTCGCAATCTCGTTCTGTGGCGGAAAGAAACCTTAAGCGGATGCGTTCATAAATGATACCGGTCACGAAGCCCTGGCTCGGAGAGGAAGAAGCCGCAGCAGCGCGGGAGGCCATCCTCTCTGGATGGGTCACGCAGGGCCCGCGGGTTAAAGCATTTGAAGAGGAGTTCGCCGCCTACGTTGGGGCAAGACATGCCGTTGCGGTATCGTCCTGCACCACGGCGCTGCATCTGGCGCTGCTTGCAGTAGGAGTCAAACCCGGCGACGAGGTGATCGTCCCCGCATGTACCTTCATCGCAACCGCCAATGCTGTGTGGCACTGCGGGGCAATCCCGGTCCTTGTTGATGTGGATAGAAGAACCTTCAATCTGGACCCTGCGAAAGCCGAGTTGGCAATCACAAAACGCACAAAGGCCATAATGCCTGTAGACCAAGTCGGCTTACCCGCAGACTGGGATTCATTCCGCCAGCTCGCAGAGAAGCATGGTCTGGCTCTTGTTGAAGATGCTGCATGCGCCGCCGGCTCCACCTACAAGGGCAAGATGGTCGGCAATCTGGGCGACTGGCCGGCCTGCTTTTCGTTCCATCCGCGGAAGGTTCTCACCACCGGTGAGGGGGGCATGGTGACCACAAATGACGATGAGCTGGCGGAGAAACTTCGTCTCCTGCGCCACCACGGTATGTCCGTGTCGGATAGCGCCCGTCATCAATCGAGTAGAGTAATTTTCGAGGACTACGTTCTCGTCGGATACAACTATCGGATGACAGATATTCAAGCCGCAATCGGCCGAGTGCAATTAAAGAAGTTGCCCGAGATGCTGAAGCGAAGGAGGTCTTTGGCCTCGAGATACAATTCAGAACTGGGAAAGCTTGGCTCGGTTGAGACGCCTCACGTTCCAGAAGGATGTGAGCATAACTACCAGTCATATATGGTGGAACTCAAGGCGAACGCAAAACTGAGCCGGGACGAACTAATGCAGGCCCTGCTCGACAGAGGCATATCCACGCGACGAGGAATTATGTCAATTCACCGTGAGCCAGCGTACCGTGAGCTTTGTTGGAAGTCGGTTTTTCCGCAAAGTGAGGCTATCACTGACCAATGCATCATTCTCCCGCTTTTTCACGGCCTCCTTGAACAGGAGGAAAACGAAATCAATTCAGCTATCCTTCAGCTTCTAACGGAGGGCCTGTGAGTTCGTTGAAGTCGAACGCTTCGCATGATGCGCGCGGGATGACTACTATCGGTCTCGAAGAGATAGTATGGCATTCTCGACAAGGCAGCGAAGAATTCGAGAACTGAAAATGGGGATTTCGGAAACGTTCCACACAGTATTGAGGAAGTTTTTTCAGAGACTTCACCACATCCCGCTTAACCGATACAACCCCCACGCCTGGATCGTTGGCAATCCCGTTATTGGAGAAGGAACATGGATAGGGGCTTTTTCGCTGATTGATGGGCAAGGAGGGCTAAAAATCGGCCGCGGGTGCGACATCAGTTGCGGCGCGCAGATTCTAACCCACAGCACCGAGCGAAGGTGCCTCACAGAGCGTTACTACCCGAAGATTGACAAAGCTCCGACGGAGATTGGCGATTTTTGTTTCATTGGGACGCACGCAACGATTCTTAAAGGAAGCGTTATAGGACATCATTCAATCATAGCTGCCGGATGCGTCGTCCCAGAAGACTCCAAAATCCCTCCATACTCGCTTGTCGTCGGAGTACCGGCAAGAATTGTGCGAAATATTGAAAAGGAGGTCGCTGCGTGGCGAGAAGGGGCGTAGGAGTGAGTAGCGCTCAGCCGGTGGAGCATTGTACTATTGTGGATACCACTTGTGTCACCCCTGGGGCGCTCAGCCAGATTTACCATGTCGCTCGTAACCGTGATGATTCCTTGCTATAACGAATCGGGGAACGTCCGATTCCTGTACGAACGATTAACGGGAGTTGCCTCTCAGCTACAGGATCACGAGTTTGAGTTTCTGTTTGCAGACGATGGCTCCTCCGACGGGACTTTTCCCGAGCTTTCCGAGTTGGCTCAGAAGGATTCGCGTGTGAAGCTCATAAAGCTCTCTCGAAATTTCGGGAGCCACGCAGCCCTGGCAGCCTGCCTTCAGCATGGAGCCGGAGATTGCGCAATTTCGTTATCGGCCGACCTACAGGATCCCCCGGAGCTGATACCTGAGCTCCTCAGCGAATGGAAGGAAGGGAACGATGTCGTTTGGGCGGAGCGCGGAGGAAGAGATGACCCGTTGCTGATACGGGTGGGATCGCTTGTGTATTTCTGGATTATGAGAAAGCTCATGCCTCGGGGTGTTCGACTTCCCCGAGCCGATGTGTTCCTGATAGACCGCAAGGTGATTTCTATAGTTTCTCACCTGTATGAGAGGAACACCTCAATCTTCGGTCTAATAGCGTGGGTTGGTTTCAGGCAGGCAAGTATCAGCTATCGTAGAGAGGCTCGGAGAGCTGGAGCTTCAGGCTGGACACTCGCCAAGAAGGTCAAGCTTGCTATTGATTCCTGCGTATCGTTTTCATACTTCCCGATGAGGTTGATGTCGGCTGTAGGCATCCTTCTCGCCTTTTTGGGAATCGGGTACGGTGCCTTCATTCTATTCCGCGGGATTTTCTTGGGGTTCCCAGTGATGGGGTGGGCGTCGCTCATGGTGACGATGGTGTTCCTGTCAGGGATTCAACTTATGGTCCTGGGGGTTCTCGGAGAATATCTCTGGCGGACTCTCGACGAAGGCCGGCGCAGACCGCGGTTCATCGTTGAGCGTACTGTCAACATGCAGCGCCAAGCCGAAGAGAGAAAGTCGGTTTAGGCAAATGAGTTTAGGAGCCTTTCCTTTTCAATGAAACTCCTCAGGAAGGACGCCCGCCGGCGAACCAAGGTGGCGTGGCTTTTCGCGCGAATTGGTATCTCTGTTGCGCTGCTCTGCCTCATTCTGAAAAGCGCAGGCACACGCGATACTTTGTCATCGCTGGGGCGGTGTTCCTTTTCGGCAATGTTTTTGGCCCTTATCTTCACAGTGTTTGGGCTGCTTATCTGCGGAGCACGCTGGCAGTGTCTCCTCAATGTCGTTGGACACAGGCGCTCTCTGGGGGTTCTAACAAAGCTCCACTTCGTCGGCCAGTTCTTCAACTTTTTCCTTCCCTCAACAGTTGGGGGTGACGTGGTCCGGGGTTACTTCGCCTCGAAGAAGTTACCCAGCGCAAAGGATGCTTACGTCTCGGTTGTCATCGAGCGGTTTCTCGGCTTGCTCTCTCTTGGCATTCTGGCGACAGGAGCATCGCTGCTGCTCATGTCGAAGGGAGGCCGACAGGTTTTGCCGGGAATGGCCGCTTTTGGGGCGACGCTTTCGCTGGCTGCGGTGGTTCTTTTCAAGACTCGTCTACCGGAGAGGCTCTTCATGGTTCTTTCCCGACGCAGGACAAGGAGGGTTGGCCAGGCGATTATTTCGGCTTTCTCTTCTGCGAGAGAATACGCAAATCATCCGGCGGCTGTGGCTGAGGCCTTCGGTTTGTCGGTGGCCTACCAGTTTGCCGGCAACGTCGTTCCGATTTACATAATAGCAAGGTCCGTGGGAATTCCGATTGCTCTGCATTACTTTGTCCTGGTAGTCCCCGTCATAGCAGTTGTCTCGATGCTGCCAATTACGATAAACGGCATGGGGGTTAGGGAAGGGGCATTTGTGATGTCGCTCGGCTGGATGAATGTTTCCGCTTCAACCGCGACGGCTATCTCCTTGCTGTGGTTCGTTCTCATAGCCGCGACATCAGCAATCGGCGGGGTCGTTTATCTAACGGACGCTCTTCGCCAGAAGGCGCCGTTGCCCCTTCCTGAAACAGATTCCGAAATAGGGGATGAGAGGTTGCGGTTCCGGCAGAAGAATCCTGCGTGACCGCGATGCCTCAAACCTCTCCATGAGTCCCGTCGGACAGGTGTGATGCCGTGATAAACCTACTGAGCTTTCAACTCTGGGGCACATTTCTCCTAAGCATCGTTTTGTTTGTTTTGCCCGGAATCGGCCTCGGCGTGCTCATCTTTGGCAGACCGACTCGAAGAAACCCCGAGCCACTCGTATGGGGCATTGTTCTGGGCCTCGGTGTGAGTTCTCTCATAACGCTGGTTATCGCGAGCTTCTGGGGCTGGCGAATTCTATATATCGTGGGGTCTTTGGTTGTTCTCGGTGCGATCCTCTTGCTGATTGCGTTCAAAACGAAGCAGGTTCTCCTGGCGCCCAGAACCTCCTGGACGCATCTCGATTGGCTGCTTGCCTTAACCTTCTCGCTGGGTGTGCTTGTTGCCGCGGCATTCACGTTCTCTGCCGTCGGGAAATTGACGCCGAACGGCTATGCTTTCCCGGAGCTGTTCGGGTACGATTTCATCCTGAGGAATGCTTATTCTGCGCACGTCGGACATGGCTTGCCACTTGAGAACCCCTATTTCGCCGGGCACCGAATGTACTATTATCTTCTTTACTACATCTTCCCGGCTTTCGCCTACAATCTAACAGGGTTAAACGGCTCGATAACCTCGATATGTATTTTGTATTCCGGTGCTCTGGCGGCCACATTCGTTTTCGCTCTCTTCTCCTTGATCAAAATATGCACGCGCAATAGATTGGCTCAGGGCTTGGCGTTGACCATGGGAATGTTCGCCTCAAGCTATAATAGCCTGTACGTCTTCGCCAAGAGGATGTTCCTCCCGCTTTTTCCATCTCTTTACACTCTCGCGAAAGCGAAAGGGCTCTTGGCCTTCTCCGACCTTTCGAATACGTGGTTCCGATACATACTCGTTGAGCCACAGGCGATTCTCTGTCTTCTGGTTGTCCTCCTTGCGGCTTATATTCTGTTAACGGCGAGAGAATTCAAACGGAACCTTTTGCAGGGTACAACGGTGGGCCTCTTGGTGGGCATTGCCATGGGAACAGACGGATTCATCGGGTTTGTTCTTGCTACATGGATACTGATTTGTGGACTGCGGCGGCTGGTTTGCCGCAGAGCGTGCACAGGCCTGACGTTCGCGAATTACGTCGTTGGTGGAATTGTTGCCGGCTGCGTCGTGCTGATTTATTTTCTCGTCGGAATGTACGCCATGGCCAACCGTGCAAGCGCATTCAATTTGCGCCCTCTGTGGTTCATAATTGTGGCGTCGCCTGTTTACTTTCCACTCGACTATGGGCCTCTCTTCATTTTTGGTGTCATTGGAATCTACTCATATCTCCGGCGCCTTTCGTGGAAGGCTGAGGATATGCGTATCCCAGGTATCCTCTTGATCCTGGCCGTTGTATGCGTTTTCTTCATATTCTTCGTGGGACAGCCCGTTCAGGACGCTCAAGCCGGGGGAGGATGGGACCTGGTATTGAGGAAAGCGGGCATGTGCCTGCCGCTACCTCTTCTGCTCTTTTCGGCTGTTCTTCTTTCTCGGCTCCTCCTCAGTTCTGAGAAGAAATGGCTACGTTGGGTCGTTGTGGGAGTCGCGTTGACGCCCGGTCTGGCCACCTTTGGGGTTGACTTCTATCATTTCCGCGATGTGGATAACCCGACAGATACAGTGTATCTCAGCGTCTCCGATAAGAATGCGTCCGATTGGCTCAGGCGTAATACTCCGATTAACACGGTCATCCAGTGCTCGCCATATTACCCGGGTTCGGCGGTTTATCATCCGCCGATTCCGGCCATCTTCGCAGAACGCAAGATAGCTGCCGGGCCCCGTGCGCTTGCCCAACTGAGCACCGCAACTCCCGAAGACGTCCAACGTGTTCTCGATGACGTTCAGAGAATGTTCGAAACCGAGGACCTCGTTGAAGCGGTAGCGATTGCGAGGCGTCATGGCATTGACTATGTTTACGTCGGACCGCACGAGAAGGAAAAGTATGGGAATGGCGCACGAAAGTTCGCAACTCCGTGCGCTGGCTTGATGAAAGTTTACGACTGCGACGGTGTGTCCATATTTCAAGTCCTCAGAGAACGCCCCAATCCGCGATAGCGGAAATCCAAACCGAGGGGAAGGCGGGGCTTGCCGACGAACCCTGCCCCCGATGGGACGACGGGGAAGGGCGTCGCGGCCGAAGTGTGCCCTCCGAGGCGATGGTGGTTTTGCTGGAGCATGGATTCTGTCACGTAAATGCAGGCGATTGCAGTTGTCATAAATGCTATAAGCGCTGCTCTCAGCTTGGTGGTTCTCTACCTTCTGTTTTTGGCTGTCGTTCACCTTTTGGCTCGCAGTCGTGAGGTGAAATTTTCACCACCGGAGAAGCGCTTCGCGGTAATCATTCCAGCGCACGACGAGGAACAGGCAATTCGGGAGTCCATACGCAGCATCCGGGATTCGGATTATCCGCAGAGCCTTTATGAGATTCATGTGGTGGCAGACAACTGTACCGACAGAACCCGCGAGGCCGCTGAGGCAGCCGGCGCCAGATGCCTTGTCAGAAACGACCCTCTCCGACCGGGGAAAGGCTACGCCCTTCGGTACGCCTTCGACACACTTGCGAACCAGGGCTACGATGCTTTCGTTGTCATAGACGCGGACACTGTTGCATCGCCCAACCTTTTATCCGCTTTCAACAACAGATTAATCCTTGGCCAGAAGGTCATCCAGTGCCGGTACCTGTTTGATAATGCAGATACAAACTCTTTATCCTATCTTCTTCACGTTGGGAAATGCATTGAGAACAGTCTGCTCTGGGAGTCCAAGTGCCGTTTGGGTTTTCCTGTGATTCTCCAAGGGAACGGGATGTGCATCGCATCGGAGGTGCTTGATTCGCACCCGTGGGAGGCGTTTTCCATCACAGAAGATACTGAGTACTCCTTCTTCCTCATCAGAAACTCTGTGAGAATCTACTTTGCTCACGAAACGGAAGTCTCCTCCCCCCCAGCCGCGCTTTACAGTCAGACATCGAAACAGAGAGCGCGGTGGGCCTCAGGCAATTTCGAGCTATCCAGAAAGCATGTCCCCAGAATGATTCTCGACGGTTTGAAAAGTGGCCGAATCGAGTGCGTCGATGCGGCATTCACACCCATACTCAACAGTAAGCTCACACTTCTAATGGTCTCCACGGCAACGCTGGCGGCTTCCGTCTTCCTGCATTTCATTAAAGCGGCAAAAGTGCCGCCGACTACGCTGATATGGTCGGGAAGTGTCTTTGGCCTTGTCATTTTCTACTTTGCTGTGGGTGTAGCCATATCCAAATTTTCGCTCAGAAGGGCCAGACTGCTTCTCCTTTCTCCTGTCTCACTGCTGTACTTGAGCCTGGTTTCTTCTCTCGCACTGCTCAAACGGAAGCACAAAATCTGGGTGCGAACCCCGCGCGGTTCGAACGAAAGCACCCTATAGTCACAGGGCAGATTCGATGCGTGTCCTTCATCTCATCGCGACGAACTTCTTCGGCGGGCCCGAACGTCAGATAGTCAGACACTGCGAGAGGGCTCGAAGGCTCGGCTTCAACTGCACAATTGCCACCTTCGTTGACGGGGCGCGGCAGAATGAATTAATCACGAAAGCTGTAGACCGAGGGATTGATGTCAAGCCGGTCTTTCTTCGCAGCGCCTATGACCCGGTTGTCTTCCGAAAGCTGCAAGCCCTTTTTGTGGAATGCGCGCCGTCAATCGTTTGCACGCACGGGTACAGGTCCACGGTCCTGGGACTACCGCTGGCAGGAGCCGGGCGCGTTCCGCTTGTCGCCTGGTGTCGCGGGTGGACGAAAGAGAACTTGAAAATCAGGGCTTATGAAACCCTTGAGAAGGCTATCATCCGTTTTGCCGACCGTATTGTGGCCGTGTCGCAGCAGCAGAAGAAGACACTCATAAAATGGGGTGTCCCGGCCCGAAAGATTCGTACAATACCTAACGCCATTGATCCCGAGGAGTTGGTAGGAGACGCAGAGGTGCCCTTCATTGACATGTCTCAGGAATTCGGCATCCCCGCGGGATGTAAGGTAATCTCGACTGCCGGCCGCCTCAGCCCAGAGAAGGGGCACAGATACCTCATCGAAGCGATGGCTGGCATGCTCCAGAGAAGGGATGACGTATTTCTGCTGGTTCTGGGCGATGGAGTGCTCAAAAATAAGCTGAAACGGCTCGCGAGTCGAATTGGCCTGAACGGACACGTCGCTTTTGCTGGGTTCAGAAAAGATTTCTATGAAATCCTGAGACAGATAGACATATTTGTTCTTCCCTCGATTACGGAGGGATTGTCGAATGTGATCTTGGAAGCATTTGCGGCCGGCAAGCACGTCGTGGCGACGGCGGTCGGGGGAAATCCGGAGCTCGTGCGCCACATGCAAACCGGGCTTCTCGTCCCGGCGCGCAGGCCTGACAGAATCGTGGGCGCCGTTGACTTCCTGATGTCGCATCCTGACAAGAGCCGCGAAATGGCCAAGGCAGCGAGAAAGCTCTTGGAAGAGGAGTTCTCGGTTGAAGGCCAAACGCAGAAAATCTGCAAGATATATCAAGAGGTCGAGAATAAGTCGGGGAGGTGAAGGAGGCAGCGTGGCGAGATTGGTGCCACGCTTCCACTCAACGTGCTACTTGCGCTGGCAGGAATTGTGCTGTCGGTCGCAGTGGTAAACCAAGAGCGATGAGCAACACCCTCGAGCAACCGCACAAGAAAGGCTCATAATTGTGACAGGCTTTATGGGTGGAATTGTAAAGAGTTGGCGAGACAACCTGGCCAGATTGATCCTGCCGCTGGGCAGGAAAAAAGTGTGGATTTTCAACTTTCACCGGGTCGTCGGCGATCATGAATTCTGTACTGGCTCAACGCCCTTTGTTCGCGCCAGCACATTTGAAAAATTGGTCTGTGACATCGGCAACTGTTTCCACGTGATTTCTCTCGACCAGCTTGTCTCGTCGCCGCGGTGCGACAACTCGCGATTTCGCTGTATCTGCGCGTTGACATTCGACGATGGTTGGAAGAACGTTTATCATAATGCTTTTCCCGTTCTCCGGCGGCTTGGTTTGCCAGCGACCATTTTCCTACCGGTGGGATTCATCGGGACATCGAAGATGTTCTGGCAGGACCTCCTGTGCTTCGCCCTCGGGAAGCTCTATGGCAGGCGCGATGAGCTCGATGATTATCTGATGCAGGTGACAGGTGCTCCGGCTCGCCACTACCTGGGCTTCCTCGGCCGCCCTGCGACAGTATCGAGTATTCACCGATCCGTAGTTCGGGCAATCAAATCATTTCCAGGTCCGAAGCACCGTCAATCCATCGCAGCAATCCTCCGCTTATCAGCCTTGCCGGGTTTTGCTCCGCCGGACGGAAGGGCACTTCTCAATTGGCAAGAAGTCCGGGAAATGCAGCAGTGCGGCATAGATTTTGGCTCGCATGGCATGTGGCACGAAATGCTGACGAGGCTCCCTTACGAAGAAGCGAGACGGGAAGTCTTCGACTCGAAGGCCGAGTTAGAGAGGCTCTTAGGCAAACCGGTGAGATTCTTTGCTTACCCAAACGATGACTTCAATCCTCGAATTGCGGGTCTTGTTTCAGAGGCCGGCTACACGGCTGCGTTCATCCAGCGAGACCGGCCCGTGGGTCAAAGTGACGGTTATCACGACATCCCACGGTTCGAGATTCGGGAAGACCTTGTCACAACAAAGACAGGAAAGTTCAGTCCTGGCCTTCTTCAGCTAAGATTCTCGACTGTTGTGCTCGGGGTCAGACGCACTGCGAAGAAGTTGCTCCGCCGCTGGCAAAGGGGAAAGCGTCTGCGTCCGATCCGATTGGGGTTCATAATAGATTTCATGCCCGGTCCGATTGCCGGAACGGAGAAGCAACTTCTGGAGTTGCTCAGGCGGCTTGATCGCAGGAGAGTCCAACCGCATCTTGTTATTCTCAAGAGGCCCAGGGACACGGAGATGGCGCTGTTTGGGTTATCGCAGGGGGCCTACTTTGCGTGGCTGGACTACATGTCGAAGGCCTGGCCGCTGCGCCGATTGAGGTGCGGTCCCTCCCTCGTCAGTCTTAAGGGCGTTCGCGGCCTGATCCGACTGGTATCATACTTGACCACCCGGCGAATAGACATAGTCCAGACATTTTTTGCGGATTCTTGCCTCATGGGCCTTGTGGCCGGAATTCTGACGCGGAAGAAGGTCATAGTGAGCCGAAGAAGCTGCGGGCACGATGACACGCGTGGCCAGGTTTTCTTTCTCTCCTTGTTGAGCCGTTTCGCTTCGAGGATTCTCGCAAACTCGAGGGCAGCCGCAGACGCTTGGAGGGAGCGCGGCCTGTTTCGACATCCTCCCGTAAACGTCCTGAGGAATGGAGTTGATGTGGAGGCCATTCAAGCCATTTGCAGGAAGGGCCAGCAGGCCAACCGCAGAAAGCTCGGCTTGCCCCCGGCGGCAAAGATAGTCGGTGCCATCGCGAATATGCGATCCGTGAAAGCCCTTCACGTTTTGCTCGACGCTGCGGAGGTCGTCCTTACCAGGCACCCTGACGCTCTTTTCGTACTCGTCGGCTCCGGCCCGCTTGAAGGAGAACTGAAAGACCGATCCAGGCGTCTCGGTATTGAGGAGAAAGTTCTCTTTGCCGGCCAACAAAAAGAGGTTGCGTCATATCTGGCGAGCTTCGATGTAGGGGTCCTCCCTTCTCTGTCGGAGGGTCTTTCGAATGCCATCTTGGAGTACATGGCCGCCGGGCTGCCTGTTGTGGCGACGGGCGTCGGCGGCAACAAGGAACTTGTTGATGACGGTGTGACAGGCTTCCTTGTTCGGCCAAGAGACTCCGCTGTTCTGGCGAACGGAATCCTCAAACTTATCGAGGACAACGATCTCCGCGTCAGGATGGGAGAAGCAGCTCTCGCAAAAGCACAGTCAGAATTCTCCGTCGAAAAAATGGTCCTGGCGCACGAGGACTATTACGAAAGCGTTTTTTTCGATGCCGAGCGCGGCATTCAGACCGCCGCGCCTCGTAGCCAGCCTGCACGGCGTACTGCACTTGTCCGATTTCTTCCAACCGAGCTTCCGAAGAATGCTTGTCGAATGCGACAAAGCGAACTTTGAAGCTTCCGTCGCGCCTCGTTTGAAGTACAGCAAAAAGTGTAAGGCCTCATTCCAGATAAGTGGTACGAGCGGAAAGGTCGAGCACCTACAATCTCGAGCAATGGTGCTGTTGCAGTTTCGGCTGGCCTGAAACCTTACAGTTACCAGTGAACACCTGGACGATCTTTCTTTATCACGACATAAGAACCGGTGACCCAAGGATAGATAGAGATAGCCCCGCGAATTCTCCCTACATCCTTGACGACAAAACGTTCCGAGACCAAATGAGATGCCTTTCCGAGAAAGGGATTTGTGTAGTTTCTTTGACGGAACTTGTGGACACAGCCCGTGAGAACGCCGGTTTCCAGAACCCAACCGTGTGTCTAACCTTCGACGACGGACACATAAGTAACTTCACTCATGCTTTCCCAGTTCTGCAACAGTTCGGATATCCCGCCTGCTTTTTCATAACCGTGGACGAAATTGGTTCGAGACGCGGACTTTTGTGGCGCCAGGTCAGAACCATGGCTGAAGAAGGAATGGAAATTGGCTCCCATGGCCTAACCCACATTCCCATGGCGTTCCTAAATACAAAAGAGCTGATCCATCAGTTGCGCGCCTCCAAGCAGATTCTCGAAGATGCTCTTGGGAAGCCAGTGAAGTTCTTCGCTTCGCCCACCGGGTATTCCGATGCGAGGTTACAGCACTTTGTCAAGGCTGTGGGATACGAGGCTCTCTGCACGGGGCCGGTCGTCCCGAAGTGGCACGGGAACGGCCCATTTGTCCTGAGAAGAATTGATGTGAAGCGTGGCCTCGACATCCGGACTTACGCCCGTCTGGCAGCCCGCAACGCATCAGCCGTGGCATGGAATCGCAGCAAAGAAGAGTTCCTTTTCTGGTCTAAAAAGCTGCTGGGGTTTCGGGCGTACGAATATGGGAGACGAGCACTCCTGATGTGCAAGGCGGCTGTGTCGGACGGCGCGGCTCCGCCGATTTTCTCCCGGCTTCAGACTGGTAAAGAATAGGAGTTTTCCCTTGAGCGCTCATTGTGAGGAAGTTGCCCGGCGACTCCCGAAGAAAGTGGATTATTCCATCATTATGCCAATCAGAAACGAGGAGAGCTGGGTTGAGAGAGCGGTCGAAGCCTTACTCAACCTCGATTATCCCCAGGACAGAATCGAAATCATCGTGTTGGACGGACGCTCAACAGACAGCTCGGCTTCCATCGTTCGTTGCCTCGCTGAGAAACACCCGAACGTACATCTTCTCAGCAATCCAAGCAGACTTTCCTCAAGCGCGCGCAACATCGGCGTGAGGAATTCATCTGGAGACGTTATTGTATTCATAGAGGGCCACTGCTTTGTTCACAGGGATTTCCTCAAGGCTGCGTCAGATTACCTTCAGAGGACCGGCGCCGGCTGCCTCGGGCGCCCCATCACTCTCTGTTGCCAGGAGAAGGGAAAAGTCCAGGCGGCCATTTCGTTGGCCCGGTCATCTCCATTAGGGCACAGCCTTACTTCGCAGGTGTACCGCAACGGTTTCGAGGGATACGTAGACCCGACAAGTGTCGCCACGATCTACCGTCGGTCGGTGTTCGAAAAAGTCGGCCTCTTCGACGAACGTTTCGACGCTTGCGAAGACTTGGAACTTAACTACAGAGTCAAGAAGGCAGGCATCATGTGCTATTTCGGCTCGAAGATGCATGCCGATTACGTTGCCAGGCCGACTTTTCGCCAGCTTTTCCTACAACTGAGGCGATACGGCCACGGCCGACTCAAATTCGTACTGAAACATCCGAAGGCAGTCAGTCCTAACACAATGATCCCGCCGATGTTCGTTCTCTGCTTGCTGTCCTTGTCATTCGTATGGTTATTCAGTTGGAATCTTTTCCTCTTACTAACTGTCCCCATAGGGGTGTATTTGCTCCTTGTATCAGCTTTTTCGGCGAGGCTTACGCTCTTACAGAGAAAAGCCAGTTTCTTGTTAGTAATGGTTTCATTTTTTGTTATCCACTTTTCGCTTGGATTGGGTTTTCTTCAGGGCTGCTTGTGGGAGGCCATGTCAAGGACTTCGAGAATCAGTAGACCCGCCTGACAGACAACACGCGCGTTTAGAACCGAAATACACGGGCCGGAACGTTAGCTTGTTGTTTGAGGGGGCTTGGCAGCGACATCAGCGTTCGGCCAGGGCACGCCAGGTAATTTGTCCGGGATAAGCGCCCTTCCTTGGCGGCTAACGCTGGTCAGTTCGCGTCGGGTGAAGAAAGCTGTCAAGCCAGCCCGACAGATTTGAGTCTCATTGGGGTGGTCAGCGGTTCGCGTGCATCATAACCTGTAAGAGCTGAAGGGAAGAATTTCTTGGCCAGCGTGAGACAAGACGAGAAGCATGTGAGTGGCACCAGTCAGATTATGGAAGCAAGCGTCGCAAAAATGGATACTGCTGTTTGTCCCGCCGGCGGCGACGCGGCGATCTCAGGTTCGGGAAGCCAGTTGAAGAATGGCGTGTGGCCGCGTTCGGCCGCCTTGTGGATGGCGGCATTCTATGTTGCGCTTTTCATCATACGGCCGTGGGAAGTACTTTTCCCGGAGTTAGCTGCGATTCGCTTTGAGCGCATATATGCCATTTGCATGATCGTTGCGGTTCTCGTTGGTTCAAGGAGCAGTTTGCGTACGGACCTCCAAACGGCAGCAGTGATTCTTTTCTTCATAGGTGTGGGCATATCGGGTCTGTTTGCATGGGACGCCAGCCTGTCCTGGGAGCCATTCTACGAATACCTTACTCTTGTCATCTTCTACTTTGTCCTGATTTTGGCGATCCGCACCCCCTATCAGTTGGTATTTTTGGTAGCATGCTACATCATTACTATGGCGGCGTACCTGGCGAAGGCCCAGTGGGAATATTTCGTCCACGATGCCGGCATCTATGATATGGGCGTCCATCGCATGGTCGGCATTGAATCCACTTTTAGCAGTCCAAACTCACTTGCCATGTCTATTGTTGTTTCAATGCCGATGTTGCTGTTTCTCTATTCGATACGCAAGAAGTTCACTTGGTCATGGCCCCGCCTGTGGCGAAAGGCGTTTCCATGGGGTCTTGGGGTTTATCTCGGTCTGGCCATAACCTCGGTCGCGCTGACCAACAGCCGGAGTGGTATGTTGGGTTTCATCCTTTTCGTCTTGCTGCTCGTCTTCAGGGGAAGGCGGGTGGGAAGGAGACTTGCCTACCTCGCCGCAGGGATTGTGGTGCTCCTCTTAACTTGGGTCGTCTTGCCTGCGGAACAAAAAGGGCGTTTCCGCAGTATATGGGACCCGACAGCCGCGCCTCCTAATGCGACTGTTTCGGCGCAAGGTCGAGAGCGGGGATTGAAGGCTGGGCTAATCATGTTCGAAAGATTCCCACTGACTGGCGTCGGGATCGGAAGTTTCCAGTCATACAGGGCTGCCCACGTTGACGGCGGTGCATATTCCGCCCACAACCTGGTCGGCCAGCTCCTCGGTGAAACCGGGCTTGTCGGAGGACTGACCTTTGCGCTGATGGTTGGAGCAACTCTCACGAATTGTCGCAAAGTCAGGGTCGTTGCCAGAGGGCGCGATGGCCAGACACTGGAAGTGCTTTCAGCCCTTGCCGTGGCTTGCCGCGACGCCATCATTCTGTTGGCCTTCGAGGGTCTGTTCGGGCACAACGTGAGGCGGTTCAACTGGCTATGGCTGGCGGCATTCAGCTTGCTCGCTCTGCAATATGCGCAGCAGGCGGTCCGCGAGAAGAGGGCTAACACGTGATTACGGCAAGATGGTATCACAAGGTTACGCAGAGACGCGCGCTGAACGTCCTGCAATTTCTGAGAGAGAGCCAATTCTGGACTCGCGAACAGATACGCAGGTACCAGTTCCAAAAGCTTAAGGCCCTCCTGCGTCATGCTTACCTACATGTTCCGTATTACCGCAGACTGTTTGCGGCATGCGGCGCCACTCCGGACGACATCAAAGACTTCAACGACTTTGAGGGAATCCCCACTTTGACGAAACAGATTATCAGGGAAAACTTCGATGACCTCATAGCGACGAACATTGCCAGAGACAGGCTTGTGCCCAATTCCACCGGCGGCTCAACGGGAGAGCCGCTTCGCTTTTATCAGGACCGACGGTACGAGTTGTGGGCTGATGCCGCGAGAATAAGGGGCTGGTACGAGTTTCCAGGATGCGAACTCGGAGATAGTTGCGCCGTCGTATGGGGCGCGATGCACGAAGTGAAAGAGAATTACTCGCCGCTGGAGAGACTCGAGCTGTTTTGCAAGTATGGCCACATTCCCCTGAATGCTTTCAATCTGAGCGTAGAAAGGAAGCTCGAATTCTTGAAGTGGTGCCGGTTGCTGAGGCCCAAACTTCTGAGAGGATACGTCACCGCAATAAAGGACCTCGCGCGATTCATAGACGAGGAGGGAATTGCGTTTCCGCGTCTGAAGGGCGTGATTCTGTGCGCTGAAACGGTAGATGCCGAGACACAGAACTATATAGAGAGTGTGTTTAGGGCCCCGACGTATAACTCGTATGGGGGCCGCGAGCTAAGTCTCATAGCCACAGAATGCTCACACAGGAGCGGACTACATGAGGTCTCGGAAAACAACTACGTCGAATTTGAGGAAATAGAGCTGGCAGGTTTTCCGAACGCTGGGAATCTGATCGTCACAGGTCTGAACAACTATGCCATGCCATTCATCCGTTACATGATAGGGGATATAGGAGTGGCGAGTTCTATCGAATCATGTGGCTGTGGGAGAGGTCATCCGCTCATTCAAAAAGTGATAGGAAGGACGACTGATGTGTTCGTATTCCGGGACGGGACGAGAATTGCGGGTGAGATGTTCATCCACCTTATGAAAGACTTTCCTCTCAGACAATATCAGTTCGTTCAGTCTTCCGACTCAAGGGTAATTCTCCGCACGAAGAGGTCCGACAGACTTCACGAGTCCCTAAGACGAGATATTAGGGCTACCTACAGGGGCTATCTCCCCCAAGCGGTGAAACTGGATTTCGAGGAGGTTGATAGCTTCGATAGGACGCCAACAGGGAAGTTCAGGTTTGTCATCGCCGAGCATTCGGGCTGAATTTCGATTCCGCGTCATCGGGGACAATCAGGAATTGGTGAACCCGCTTATCCAATTTTGTCCTCAGTGACGGATTGGTTGGCAGGGTCCGGCCGAGGCGTTTGAGCAGGGAACCGGGGGGCCTTTGTCGTGGGGCCATGCATCGGCTGTGCCCGGTTGGGTACTCGTCCCTGCGCAGAGAAGAGCCCAAGTATGCGGCAGGGAGAGCCGTGCAAGGACGGCGTTGCGGTTTTATGCATCTGCGATTGTCTTTAGCCTGGATTATTCATAAAAAATGAGCGAGACGACCTGATTTGCTTATGCTACAATGTGTTAGCAGCAACGAAAAACTAACACAGTGAGGTCGCTCGCTCATGTTGAATCCTACCACTGACCAACTCGTTTTTTCAAGTGTTTGTGCCAAAAAAATCACGGGTGTCTTCGACGATCATCGGGTCACCTCGGATGCGGGAGTGTTGTTGTTGCGAGAAGTGGAGAAGCGCATCGGGGTGATTGAGGTTCTTACCGATGCGATCGTGGACTCCCGTCATCCCTCCTATGTGAAGCACGAGGTGTGGGAAATGAACGCCCAGCGAGTCTTTCAGATCGCGTTGGGATACGAGGACGCCAACGATTGCAATCCCCTCAAAGGGGACCCCGCGTTGAAGATCGCGGTAGAGCGTCATCCGGTGGAAGACCCCGACCTGGCGAGTCAGCCCACGATCTCGCGTCTGGAGAACATGGTCACTCGCAAGGACCTGATGCGCATTGCCTACGCGTTGTGTGACCACTTCATCGCCTCCTACAAACGGCGCCCGAAGGTGATTGTCCTTGACATGGACTGCACGACCGATGTCATGCACGGGGAACAGCAGTTACGCCTCTTCAACGCCTACGAGAACGAGTACTGTTTTCAGCCCTTTCACGTGTATGAGGGTTTGTCCGGCAAACTGATCACGGCCATCTTGCGACCGGGCAAGACCCCCACGGCCCAAGAGATCATGGCTGTGCTGAAACGCATAGTGAAGCGGCTGAAGGAAGCCTGGCCGAAGACGAGGTTTCTGTTCCGGGCTGATTCCCATTTCGAAAAGCCCGAGGTCCTTGACTGGCTGGAGTCGCAGGGGCTTTTCTACCTCGTCGGGCTGGCCAGGAATTCGGTCCTCCTGAAACGGTCTGAGGTCACACTGGCACAAGCCAAAGAATCGTTTCAGCGCCACGGGGCAAAGGTCCGCCGGTATGCGTCGTTTTACTATGCGGCGAAAACCTGGAGTCGTTCCCGCCGGGTGATCCTGCGGGCCGAGGCCTCGCCCCTCGGCGTGGACCCGCGGTATGTGGTGACCAACGTAGGCGCCACACCCAAGGTTGCTTACGAGAAACTCTACTGTTCGCGCGGTTGCGTGGAATTGATGATCAAGGAACACAAGCGTGCCCTTCGGTCCGATCGCACGAGTTGTCACCGATTCGAGGCCAACCAGTTTCGGCTCTTCCTCCACAGCGTGGCCTACATCCTCATGCACGCGTTCCGTTGCACCCTCCTGAAGGGCACCGAACTGGCCTGCGCGCAGTTCGACACCATCCGTCTTCGCCTTCTGAAGATCGGCGCCCGTGTCCAGGTCCTCAAGAGCAAGATCATCTTTCATCTCCCTCTGTCGTATCCCCTCAAACCTCTTCTGACACGCTGTGTCGCGACACTCCTTGGGCGTGAAGGCAAGCCCCTCCATGCCGTTCCCGACGGATAAGTATCAGTTTGGCGTGCCCCCCGCCGAAAAACCAATTGGGGGTAAGGGGGCAGTGTCTGTTCGTGCAGCCTTACAACCCACATTTCCGCGCGATAAACAATGCAATCGCCAAAAGCACACACAAACGCCCCTACTAACACGCTCTCCTATCGGTTCATGAATAATTCAGGTTAGGCATATTCTTGCCGGTCTCGTTGTTCGACAATTTGGAGATCGTGGTTAACATCGGCTATCAAAAAAGGCCTGCCCTTTTATCCCACTGGGCTAAGTGGTCTCTTGTGGCACGGACGACCTGAAAGAGTCTCCCGGCCCTTCTTGTTCGGTATATGGGCTCTCCTGTAGTTTTTGTTTTTGGCGTCCCGTTCAACATGATTGCTTATAAATGACGGATGAGGGTACGGACCGTTTTGACAACTGAAGGGCGCGGACGTTTCAGGGGAGAAAAGATGCTTTCGGCAGCGCATGTCGTGATAGCTCAGGGGCCGATGCCGTGGGCTTATCCAGCCGAGCCGCCATTCCTCCCACACGAAGCTTATCCAGAACTGAAAGGAAGGGTCCCCGCGTCAAAAGAAAGAAACATCGTTTACTCTCTCTGGCGTGAGCTTATGCGTGGCCTTGATATGGACGGGCAGCGTTTCTCGACCGCAGACTGGAACCCACTCGGCGAGTTCATCCATCCGGGACAGAAAGTCCTGGTCAAGCCGAATCTTGTCCGGCACCTTCACCTTGGAGGAGGCGATTACAATGCAGTTGTGACCCACGCGTCCCTGGTGCGGTGCGTTCTTGACTACGTTGCGCTCGCTTTGCAGGGCCGAGGAGAAATCGTCGTGGGAGACGCACCGGTCCAAAGCGCCGACTTCCGTCGGATTGTCGAGCTTACAGGTCTTCAGGAGGTCTGTCGGGATATCGGCGAGGTCTGGCAAATTCCGGTTCGCCTCGTGGATTTTCGCCTACGGTCTGTCAGCCTGGATAACTGCCATCGCGTGATAAGGAGTGGTTTCCTGGGAGGTGATTCTGGGGGATATTGTCGCGTGAACCTGGGTCAGCGCAGCTTACTATCGCCCCTCGACGCCCAATCAGATAGATTCCGGGTCACTAATTACGACTCCAGGGAAATGAGGAAACATCACAATCCGTCAACTCATGAATACCTCATCCCGCGAGCAGCCCTTCAGGCCGACGTGATCATCAACCTCCCGAAACTGAAGACCCACCGCAAGGTCGGCCTCAGCGCCGCTCTCAAGAACATCGTGGGGATCAACGGCCATAAGGACTGGCTCCCTCACCACCGCGTCGGTTCTTTGGATGCCGGCGGGGACGAGTACATGCACCGGTCCTTTCTGAAGAGAGCCCGCACGCGTCTCACGGAGAAGATTGACAGCGACCCGTTCGCGCCGAGTAATTCCTTGCGGCGCCTGAGTTCACGCATCCTCGATAGACTTACCCGGACATGCGCTCGTGACCCGTTCACAGAAGGAAGCTGGTATGGAAACGACACCCTCTGGCGCACTGTGCTCGACCTGAACCGTCTGATTGTCTATGCTGATAGGGAAGGAAACATGGCCGCCGTCCCGCAGCGAAAAATATTGACTGTGGTTGATGCCGTGGTGGCAGGCGAGGGAGAAGGTCCAATGGAACCGACACCTCGCCCATGCGGCATCCTTGTCGGCGGAGTGAATTCGGCGGCCGTGGATGCCGTCTTGGCCACGATGGTCGGATTCGATTTTCGCAGAATCCCTCTGATAGCAAACAGCTTTGAGCTCGCGGAGTGGCCTCTCGTGAATTTTGGCCCAGAAGAGGTCAAAACCTGCTGTGGTGACCGGCGCTGGCAGTCGCTAAGAGTCGGCCAGCCCTGCGAGGTGCTGCGCTTTACTCCTCCGTCTGGATGGCTGCGACACATTGAGTCCGATTCTACGAGCCTCCTGTGAACGGGGGACTGGTCATGAAGGAAAGTCGGAATGATAATCATGCGCGGCAGGAAGCTCGCGGCGCGCTCTTCCTGCCGGTTTCAGAAAACCACGGTCATGGTAAGTTCAAATTTTGATCTCGAAAGAGTCATAGGTCAGGTACGAAACACCCTGGCTGAGTATTACTCCCGAGAGGAGAAAGAAGAACTGGAGCAACTCGATGTCTTGCGAATTCTCCCCAGGGCATTTTCGACTGTGGTTTTCCTCCGCGCCAGAACCTCGAGCAGCGAACACCAACTGGTGATGAAAACCACGAGGCACCATCCCCACAACAAGGCCATTACCGAAAAGAAAAACCAGGCGGTTGTCGAATTCGACATTCTGAGATACCTCTATCCTCTCTTTCAGCGCTTGGAAGGATGTTCCGTTCCAAGGCCAATCGTAGTCGTTCCGGACATGGAAAGCTACGTGATGGATTTTGTGGAGGGGCATTTCCTGTTGGAGGAGCACCGGCACGCCCGGTACTTCTCGTCACGCAAGGGATTCGACATGCTGCTTCAACACTATTTCTACTGTGGGAAATGGCTCAGGCATTTCCAGGAGTTCACTGGAGTGCGAACCGCGGGTCCCGAGGCTCTCGCCGGAATCCTGCAACGGTGCGAGCACAGGTTAAGACTCATCGAGGAGTCTGGCGACAGCCGCTGCCCCAAGGGACTGCGCCTGACAGTCACTGTCCTCTTGGACAAGCAGCTTTCGCAGCTTTCGGGAAAGGCAGTCCTGATCAGCGGCCGGCACAGTGATTTTGGCCCTTGGAACATACTGGTCGGCCCAAGGGGAATCACCGTTCTCGATTTTTTGGGCTACCAGGACGACCCGATTGCGGTTGACCTTCTCAAGATGCTGATGAACTTCGAAAACCAGAAGAGGTACCTGGCGAACAGCGTACGCCGGATAACCCTTTTGCAGAAGAGCTTCCTCGAAGGATTTGGTCTTCTCCCTTCTGTTCCGGAGCCGGTCCTTGTCATCTGTGAAACGCTCCACCGCGTTTGCAGTGTCTGGGCGTGTGTCTCCACGAAGGGAGAACCGCTGCGCCGACGCATTGAGTGGCATCTTTGTCTGAAATCAAATCTGGAATGGCTCACCAACGGCGGAACGAGAAAACTGCTCTGGCCAGGGTGCGGTCGTCCGTGACAGAACCGGGCATGCACCAACAGGTTTTTCCGAGAATCCTGACGGACATTGAAGAGCCCAGGGTCTCGGCGGCATGGTGGGATCGAACCGATTTCCGTCCCGAAGTTGTTGGCGGGAAAGGTTTCTTCTCTGACTTAGCGGCGGCAATACGTCTTTTTCGCGCCAGCCGGACGTATGACATTGTAGTTGTTGGTTGTAGTCGAAAAGGGGTTCTGTTCGCAGCGCTTTCAGCGCTGTGTCCCCACAAGAGAGTGCCAATTCTGATGGTTGACTGTCTCTGGGACAGACCCCGCGACCCCTTCCTGCTCTGGGCAAAGAGAATCCGATTTCGGCTCGTGAGCCGCGCTGTTAGCAAGTTTGTTGTGTGGGCATCTCGCGAAGTTCGAGATTACGCGGCAACTTTTCTGGTCCCGGAGGAGAAATTTCTGCACATTCCTCACCACCACACGCTGGAAGGGTATGAGTACCAGGTCTCGTCGGGAAACTACATTTTCAGTGGGGGCGATGGAAACAGGGATTATCAGACTCTTATCAGTGCGGTTCGCGGGCTGGGCATAAAGGTCGTCATTGCGACGAGGCGAACCGACTGGCACGGCGGAATGTCCGTTCCGTCAGAAGTTGTGGCCTTCCCTGCGAGTCATTCAGATTTCAGGAAATGGATGGCAGGCTCCAGGATAGTGGTAGTGCCGATGGAGAAAGGCCATTTGCATACAGGGGGAGAGCAGACTTATCTCAACGCCATGGCTATGGGCAAGCCGGTCATTGTAGGTGATAACCTGGGGGCCACGGATTACATACAACATGGGGTCAATGGTCTAATCGTGCCGTCAGGTAATGCAGTTGCCCTGAGAGCGGCCATTAACTCGTTAATAGACAATCCCGCCCTTGCGGCAAGGCTGGCTGATAACGCGAAGAGGGCATACGACGTGTATTCGACGCCAAAGTGCATGGAGAGAATTCTTGAGGCTGCGCAGCAGATTGCGATAGGAGCAAAGAGAGGAGCTGACATGTCATCGGCAAGCGGGCACACTCATTTGGTCGGCGTTTCACAGGCTGGCACTGTATACAAGGAAGCCTAAAGAAGATGTTGCTCGAGAAAGCGTGTAATCCAATTCTTCACTTTTACGGTCACATCGTTCCTTACCATCGGGGTAAGTGGCTCGTGTTCGATCAACTGATCAGGGGGCTGAAGCTGGGTAAGCGTCAGGTGCGTCGAGTCAACAGGCGGGGACTCGTATGGGAGCTGGATTTGGGGTCTTACCTTGATTGTCGTCTGTATTATCTCGGGATTCATGAGCCCTGGGAAACGCGTTTCGTCGAGTGCGTGACAAGGCCCGGCTTCGTATTCTTTGATGTGGGGGCAAACATAGGGTACTTCACGTTGCTTGCTGCGAAGAGAGTTGGCCTCTCCGGTGAGGTTCATTCTTTTGAGCCGTCCCCCGAGGAATTCACCAAGCTTTCTCGGAATGTGCGTTTGAACGGCTTCGGAATGGTCCGACTAAACCGCAAGGCTCTATCAGACTCTCCGGGGAGAGTCTACATTACAGAGACGAGGAGCGCTGGAACAACACGCATCGCGACGGACTCTGACCTTCGTGCAAGAGAGGTAGAAGCAGTTTCGTTGGACTCGTATGTGGACGCACGCGAGGTATCCCGCCTGAACCTCATAAAGGTCGATATAGAAGGCGCGGAATACAGGTTTCTGCTCGGCGGCGTCAGAACTATACGGCGATTCCGCCCCATTTTGATAATGGAGTTGAATCCAAACGCGCTCGAAGCATTTGGGTCGCATCCTGGGGACATAATTAGGTTCGCGAAAAGCGAGCATTATTCTCTCTACAGACCAAGACCGAAGGGTCTTGCGCCCTTAAGGAAACTGCCCAGCGGCATTGAGTTCGTCAACGTCGTGGCCTTACCGTCACAGCGTTCCCGTTCGGGGGCATTTATCCCCTGGAGTTCTGTCGCGAAGTGGGCCACAGCGTAGAAGAGCGGGGCCCCCGCGCCGCCATTATTGAACGCCGACATCAGACGAGCCTAATCCACTCCGGCAGATTTTTCGGCGCGCGACCTCCATGATTCAGGCGGTCGCTTCATTGAGGTCGCTCTCTGCTGCCGAGAGGTATGCGGAGGATTCAAATCGTTGCTCATAGTTCGCTACGTTTGTCGGCCAACCATGGTTTGAGTGGTAACCGCTCTCGAAATTTTTTTGACCACATGGGAGGTACTTGATGTTTGTCTCAGTTATCATACCCACATACAACTACGGGAAGTATTTGAGGGAAAGCGTTGGCTCTGCGCTGGGTCAGACATGCCCACCGGACGAGGTGATTGTCGTGGACGATGGCTCGACGGATGGTACTCCGGAGGTCATGCGAACGCTCCTTGCGGATGCGCGCCTCAGATATATACGCAACGAAAAGAACCAGGGCGTCGCACATGCAAGGAATCTCGGCATCAGAATCTCCCGGGGTGATGTAATCGGATTTCTGGACGCCGATGACATTTGGCGCCGAGACAAGCTCCAACTTCAGCTTCCCCTGTTTCAGAATCCGCGGGTGGGTGTGGTATATTCCCTGAGCGAGTTCTTTGATCAAACAGGCGTAGTACCTCACCGCCATGTGAGAGTTTACCGCGGACAGATCCTCCACGCACTCATGACCCACAACATCGTTTGTGCTTCTTCCGCTATGGTTCGACGAGAATGTTTCGAGCGAGTGGGCCTGTTTGACCCCAGCCTGCCGCCAGCCGAAGATTTTGACCTGTGGCTCCGCGTGGCGGTCGAGGGGTACGAGTTCGACTACGTGAACGAGCCGCTGGTGAAGCGTCGTGTTGGACACCCGAGCCTATCATGCAACCGCGAGAGGCACTTCCAAAGCGCCGCTCGTATCTTCACAAAGTTCTTCCGGACCCACAAAGATGACCCCCGCGTCACCCCCGAGATGAAGCGCTTAGCATGGGCATCGTTTCACTGCAAAGATGGGTATTGGCGTTACGACGAGGGGAGCCGAGTAGGCTCGATGGGTGTCTACTTGCGTGCGGTCTGCTGTCATCCTCTCTATGCGGACGCTTGGCGCGGCGTGGCAAAGTGCTTGCTGCCGCGTAGGGTGGTATCAAAATTGCGCAATCTCGAACATGACGACAATGGACTGAATGTACACGCAAGTGAAGCTTACACACACTGACGCCCTCGGGAGGGCGCCGCATATTTGCCAAGCCTACTCTAAAACGATATGCCTCCCGGCAAACCCGATTTCTGCGTTTTCTCTCTCCAACGAGTCGTTATTCCATCGCGGAGCCGTGGCCGTTACGGGACTCCCGTGCTGCATGCGACTTGACCGCAACTGTCGCGGAAGAAAGGGAACGGAGCGATAATGCCATCAACTCTTCGTAGACTCGCGTCAGGCTCTGCCCTTCGTGTGGTGGACTTTTTCGCGACGGCTATCATCGCCTTTTTCATGATGCCGTTCATGGTGCGTTCTTTGGGCGACCGCATGTACGGGCTCTGGGCTGTTGTCGGGACATTCTTAGGCTATTATGGCCTTTTGGACCTGGGGATGTCTGCGGCAGTCATTCGTCACGTCGCCGGCGCCATCGGAGGCAAAAACGACGAAGAATGCAACCGCGTTTTCAACACCTCTCTTATTCTTTACACCGGTCTTGGCCTTGCTGTTTTGGTCGTGAGCGGCGTTCTTGCCGGCCTGTCTTCTGTGATAAGCCGGAATCCGGAAGATGCGTCTGTCCTCTGGAAGATCATCCTCATCTTGGGAATAGACGCTGCCGTCGGCTTTCCAATCAGGACGTTTGGAGGGGTTCTCAGGGCTCAACTGCGCTACGACATAATGTCAATTATTGACCTGCTTTCGACGGTTCTCCGGAGTGTGCTTATTGTCGTTGTTCTGACCTCCGGCTATAAGATTCTGGCCCTGGCGTGGGTAACGTTTCTTTCCACCATCCCGAAGAAGGTCTTATACGTATACTTCGCGAAGAAGAATCTCCCCTCTCTCCGGCTGAGCCGCAAATACTGGAGACATGGGACGGCAAAGGTTCTCTTTTCTTACAGTTCCTTCGCGTTCATCGCCCAGATGGCGGACCAACTCAGGTTCAACATGGATGCGTTCGTGATAACGGCTTTTCTGAGCTTAGCCTCGGTGACCCATTACAACGTAGCGGCTACTCTTGTGCACTATTTTATTGGTTTCGTAATGGCGTTCATGGGGATTCTTCAGCCCCTGTTCAGTCGCCAACACGGGGCAGGAGAAAAAGAGGCCATCAAGAAAACTTTTTTTCTGGCCACAAAGATTTCCGTTTGGGTATCCAGCTTCGTTGGTTTTGGACTGATAGCCTGGGGGAAGCCTTTCATAGAAAGGTGGATGGGACCTGACTACCTTGATTCCTATCCATGCCTTGTCTTTCTTGTCCTCGGTTGCCTGACCGCGCTCTGGCAGACTCCTTCGGTTGACTTTCTCTATGGCACTTCCAAGCACCGGCTGTACGCTGTGTTTCTCCTCGTCGAAGGAATATGCAATCTATCGTTAAGCGTCGTCCTGGTGGGACGTTTCGGCATCGTCGGGGTGGCTTTCGGCACGTTCCTGCCGATGGTCCTGATAAAACTTACCTTCCAACCGCTTTACGTCTGCCGAAGCATATCCATTCGATATACGGAGTACGTGGCGGCGGTGGCAAAGACTCTGGCCGCGGTTGGCCTTTCGTTGATAATCCCTGGCGTGATCTCCTTTCTATACTCCGTTCCTGACTATCGTGCCCTCCTGGTAATAGGATTGGCTTCGGCTTTCTTCTACTTTCTGGCAATCGGTCTTTGCGGGCTTAACGGGAGAGAGAAGCGCAGCATACTACAGGCAGTCCTACCACGACTGCGTCTCGGCAACTCCAGGTCCAGAGTCACATCCTGAGTCCCAAAGCCACGCCTCGTTAGCAAAGACGTAGCAGAGGCCAGCTTGTTCCCCTTTCTCTACCCTTGCCGAAGGGAACTTCCCCCGCCACAAACGCCGGCACAAACAAATGAATGTTGAGATTTCCGCATCCTGCCTGCCGGTTTGCTCACCCTTTGGGAGAGTTCGCAGCGGCTTCTGAGAAGCCGATAAACGTCTCTCCATACCAGACAGCACCCGCGCAACATTTCCAGTCCGGTATACTTCCCAGCAGGGCTTCGAGCATTCGTAATCGAAGAAAAACCGTCAACTGGCCTTTGAGCGCAACGTCTTTCTCTTGGGCTAATTGCGCTCACCCAATCTCGGTTTTCCGCGTCGGACTCTTTGACCCGGAGCGAAATTGTGTAGTATAATTTTAAAGAGGGATTGTACGGTTAACGAGAGAACGTGGAGAAAGTCGGGCGCCAGGAACCTGACAGGTTCGCGTTGGCGAAAGGTTTGGCATAGAATGTGCGTTCGACAATACCGTCTCGTTCTTAAACGCGATCAGCCCAACTCGTTCACAGTTTGGAGGACAATGTGGCAACATCCCGATTTCGAGCGATAGTTTGCGGACCAATCTTGACGGCAGCCTGCTTCTTCTTGTCATGCGTGCGCCCTGTTCCCGCGGAGGGGGCGTCGCCTGAAAACCTTGACGAAATGTTGAGGCGGAAGCAACGCGCAGTTACTGCGGCGTGGCCCGGGCAACTTTTAGAAGACGCCTCGAACCGCTACATTTGGCAGCCGGAAACCTTGACGTACACCGACATCCAGACCGGGCATGAAGTGTGGATTTTGACGTTTGGCCCCGGCGGAGAGGAAATATGTTCAAAGGAATGTTCGACTAATGATTGGTCGGTTGACGGCTCGCGAATCGGGTTCTTTTCGATGTGGAGGCCAACCGCCAACCCGGCAGTCGGCCTGTGGCACTGGCGCTGGGTCGTTAACAGCGACGGGAGCAAGATGAGGGCGTGCGAGGGATACGGCCGAGTGGAGCGGCCGTTTGAGGGGTTTGGCTGGTCCCGTGTCGTAAACGCCTATTACAGCTTCTGTTCGCGTGCTGACGAAGGACCGGGCGCCGCCCCCTCGAAACTCTTCAAGCACCGCCTCGACAGCAACAACGTCGTTACTGCCTCTCTTGTAATAGACACCGCATCGGCCAACGCGGAGAAAAAAGAGCTGGTCATGGAGGGCGTGAGCGGACTGGACAGTTGGCTTGTTGCCAGAGGCGGGACAATTTTCGGCACTACTCCTAATCCTATCGAGACGACGGGGGTCTATTTCATTCGCCTGACTCCGTCGCCTGAGATAGCGCATTGGTGGGGCGTTGCCAGAGGCTGCGGGCCTGCTGGAGACCCTTATGGCAACCACGAATGGTCAAAGGAGCACCACTTCCACGGCGTTTCAAGCCCCGGCCCCGATAAAACCTGGATTCTCGGTGTCTTTTCGGGGACGGCGGTTTACTGGTACTTTAAGAGAAGCGGGCACTACTCTGACGGCGGGCCGCTGTGGGAAGACTGGGACGGGGATAGCTTCGGCGAGTATGAAGAAATCCGATGTGTATCTGACGGCGCTGGGACGCCCGATAATCCCTATGGAATGCCGTATATCGGTCATCCCGCTTGGGATAGGTGGGGCCGCTACGCCGTTTCAGGCACTTATACCGATAACCCGGTGCCCGGAACTCGGATTTGGGACATTCAAAACAACTGTTTGCTCCCGCATTACGTTCTCGCCTATGAGAAATATGACGGGCAGCACCACTCTTGGACGGGCTGGAGCGATTACGTAATCGGGGTTTGTCCCGACTGGCCGCCCGGGTACGAAAAGGCTCACTATATCTACGCAAATAAGTGGTACGCAAATTACACTGACGCCATTGAGGTCGTTGACAGCCACTATGGAGATTATCCTCCTCAGAGTTACAATGCGCACCCCCGGCCGAGCCAGTCTCCTGATGGCACAAAAGTCGCCTTCGCGCAGTATATGCTTCATCCCGGCAACTATCCTTACGTCGCGTGGGCTGTCGTTCATCACCCGTATCCTCCGACAAATCTGGCAGCAACGTATAGCAACGGGGTGAGGCTGACCTGGCTGCCGCCAACTTACACGAAAAGGGGTTGGCCAAACGAGAGCACCGATCCTCCGCCTTTTGCGAGGGAAATTCGTCGCTACCATATCTGGCGCTCGGAAAGCCAGGACGCCGGTTGGCAGGAAATCGCTTCTGTGGGCCAGAGTTACGAAGCCCATGCGACTTACGGGCACCGCCCGGTCATCGCCGACTGTGTCTACACGGACAATCCCGGTGTCGGCACGTGGTACTACGCAATGACTTGCGAGGAGTGGTCGGGACTGGAATCTCGTGAGCTGTCTGAGGTTCTGCGAGTCACGGTTTCCGGAGGCGCGATAACAAGTTCTTCAGTGGTGGCGCCGAAGGGCCAGAAGAACTTTTGGACGACGCGTCCGCCGGCTCCTTTAGGCTTTAGCTATGCCGCAACGGGCACCCCCGGGCAATACCGACTGAAATGGACGGAGCCAGCCTCCGGCAAGGCTCGATATTACAACATCTACTATTCAACAGAAGGTGCGCCGGCACCGATTCAGCAAAACCGAATCGCATCGGTTCCCGTAGGGACTTCGAAGTACCTGGATTGGCTGGCCAATCCAGACGCGCTGGGATACTACGCAATCACGACGGTTGACCGGCAGGGAAATGAGTCGCAGCCCGCAGGGCAGTCAATCTCTGATAGTCAGCCGCCTGCTGCACCTACCGGCCTTACGGCAACAGCGGTCAGCACGAATCAGATAAACCTGACCTGGAACGCCTCGACCGACAACGTTGGTGTCGCCGGATACAGGGTGCACCGCAACGGGAATAAAATAGCCACAACCGGCAGCACCAGCTATCCCGACACCGGATTGACCCCCTCAACCACGTATGCTTACACCGTTACTGCTTACGATGCGTCGGGAAACGAGTCTCTTCACAGCGACCAGGTCTCCGGACGAACTCTGTCTGAACTATCCGACGAGGAACCCCCCGCCGCTCCGACCGGTCTTGTGGCAACAGCGGTCAGCACGACCCGGATAGACCTGACCTGGAACGCCTCTTCTGACAATGTCGGTGTCGCGGGGTACAGAGTGTACCGCAACGGGGAAATGGTAGCTACAGCCGCCACGACGAGTTATTCCGATACTGGGCTGACTCCGGCCACCGCTTACACGTACGCGGTTTCTGCATACGATGCAGCCGGTAACGAGTCGCCTCGGAGCAACGAAGTCTCTCAGCAAACCCATCGCCCACCAAACCAGCCACCGGTTTTTCTCGGCAACACGCCTGAGAACGTGGGCTTGAACAAGAATGTGACCGCCAGCCGTTCCGATTACAACACCTCCGCACAAATGGCCGTGGACGGACAGGGAGAGGGAGGAAATACCTGGGTGGCGATAGGAGCGCCGAACTGGGCGGTCGTGGACTTGGGACAGGACACGAGCATAAGCAGGATTAAGGTCAATCCCTTTAATGTCAGCGGCGGCATTTACTATTATCAGGGAGCCTGGAACGTTAGGTACGCCACATCTTCGAGTCCGAACACGTGGCTGCATTTCACCGAAGTGGTCAAGAACACCGGCGGCGGAAGTCTCCTCGGCCAGGGAATAAGTATCGAAAATGGTGACCCAGGTTCACGGAGCAGAGACCCCGCTTTTCTATTCTACGATTTCTCCTTCAAAGGGGCCGAGGCGCGCTACGTGAGATTTGAGTGCACCGTGGGCGACGAGGACAATGACACTAACCTCAACGAGATTGAAGTATACACCTCCGGCGGCATCCCGAATCAGAGGCTTGCGTCGGGTGGGACTCTGCACAGCGCATTCGACCTGGACGACTACTTCGCAGATGCGGATGGAGACGTTCTAACCTATTCTTCGAGCGGCGGAGTGAAAGTAACTGTGGTCATTGGCTCGGATAACGCGGTGTCGTTTGCGTCCTCACCGGGATGGAGCGGCGCAGAGACAATTACATTCACCGCCGCTGATGGTAAAGGCGGCACCGCAACGAGCAATGGCGTGACGGTGACAGTGGAAGCCGCGCAGCTCCCCGGCGCCCCGGGCAAGCCAATCCACCGTGATTAGCGCCATAGCGATTCCGACAGTCCCGCCAAAGGTGGGGCGCGTAAGGGCATCGTTCCGCTCACGGTTTCGCTTGCATCTCGCATCCCCTCAGCGGAGGACGCGAGTCGGTCGGCAACATAGCTGGCGCCCACGAATCTGGCTCGCCCCCTCAAAAAGAGAACTTCCCTTCGGGCTTCAACATCCGGCTCAATCAACCGCAGCCCCCTTCACATTTTCCCGTCGAAGAACCCGCCTTGAGGTCTCTTCGCGTCCGCTTCGGATTCCCTACTCTGGCCAGCAACGCACCGCGAAAGAGGTTTCTACCCGAAGCGTGGCTCGTAGATGCAGTATGGTTCCTCGGCGAGGAAGTCGCCTGTGCAACCGTAAGCTCTTGCTCGGCATCCCTGGCAGACATTCCTGTACTCGCAGATTCCGCATTTCCCTTTGAGCTGCGACGAGTCGCGGAGGCTTTTGAAGATAGGTGAGCTACGCCAGATTTCCGCGAGAGGTTGGCGTCTGATGTTGCCGGAAGAGACCGGAAGATACCCGCAGGGGAAGACCTCGCCTGTGTGAGAAATGAAGCAGACGCTCTGCCCTGCGAGGCAACCTTTCGTTGCGGCGGCCATGGGCTCCGCGTGAACCAGCTTCCGGCCTTGAGCCTCAGAAAAAACCGCTGCCGCTTCAGGGGTATCATGGCCTCCCGCGGGCGGCTTCTGCTTTCGGGCGCGAAGGGATTCTCCGGATGAGGCGAGCTGTCGCATGATACGATAATAATGGGGGGCACACGTGGCTTTGAGGTGGATGCTTAGCTCAAGCGATTTCTCGAAGAGCCAGCGAAGGACTCTCTCGTACGTTTCCGGCGAAATCTGCTGTTCTACGGCAATCTGCATTCTACAACCGACGGGGACAAGGCAGAAAATGTGAAGCGCGTCAACGTGCAATCCGAGGGCCAGATCGAGAATAGCCGGAAGGAGGTCAACATTGTGCCGGGTGACTGTGGTGTTTATCTGGGTGGTGATTCCGACGGCCTGAATTCGCCCCAGGGCGGCAACAGCGGCATCGAAGCTGCCAGTCAAACCCCGGAACCCGTCGTGAACAGCGGCAGTCGGGCCATCGAGGCTCACGCTGACTCTCCGGATGCCGGAACGCTTGATTTTCTCAGCGGTCGCCTCATTGACCAGCGTGCCGTTCGTGGCCAGAGCGACGCACAGGCCCTTTCCAGAGGCGAAGGAGGCTATATCGAAGATGTCAGGGCGGCAAAGAGGCTCCCCGCCGCTGAGAATGAGTAATGGGGAAAACTGAGCGGAGAGCCCGTCTATGAATTGGAATGCCTCCTGTGTGGTTAACTCGCCACCCCGGACATCCTCATCAGAAACAACACGGCAATGGGGGCAAGCGAGGTTGCAGGCCGTTGTGGTCTCCCAGAAGACGATTCTGAGCTCGGGCGTCTCATGCTGCTCGGATTTTGCCCTGTTGTCTCGTCTCGTTCGCACAAGTCTTGTGCCCATGCTCGGGGAACACACTCGACGGCGCCCGCAAAGACATCAATCCGAAGACCGCTTTCAGACGCGAACCAGGTTTCTGAAGACCTGAACACGCCTGTCAATGTCCTCCTCGGTGAGATTGGCGGTTCCCTCGACGCCGAAAGCCTGCACGTTAAATGATGCCATGACGCAGCCATATAGAACTGCTTCGCGAAGCGACGATTCGGTCACCTCCCCAAGTTGGGCGAGTCTCCCCAAGAAACCGCCTGCGAAGGTGTCGCCGGCTCCTGTGGGGTCGCGAACGTCAGAGAGAGGCAGCCCAGGAAGAGCAAAAGGGGAAACACGCTGCTCCAAGTCCTCGTACAGCCAATCGCTCTTCCCACCTGTCAAAAGGGAGCTTTCGCCGGCAGCGAGTGAGCAGAAAAGGATCGCGCCGTGTTGGCCCTTCTTGACGACAACGTGCTTTGTCCCGTAGCTCATGATTCTCTCGGCGGCGACAAAAAGGTTAGTCTCGTCGGTAAGCATGCGGGCTTCCGCATCGTTAATGATAGCGGCATCGGCTGAGCCGAGGAGTTTCTTGACCGAATCCTTCTTGTCGGCGATCCAGTGGTCCATTGTGTCTGCGGCCACCAGAACAGGCTTCCTGACCTGACGGAGAACGTCCGCCTGGAGCTCGGGGTCAATGTTAGCCAGGAAAACGAAAGGGGAGTCTCTGTAAGATTCCGGAATGGCCGGAGAGAAGTCCCGGAACACGTTGAGCTGCGTGACAAGAGTCTCGGCCTGAGCCATGTCTCCGCGGTAGATAGCTACCCAGCGGAAAGTCTTCCCGTGCCGGACCTGCACTCCCTCGAGGTCCATCCCTCTGCTCCTGAAGAATTCGAAACCTTCCGCGGGGAAGTCCGTTCCGACGACCGCCACCACCTTCACCGGCGCGAAATACCTCGCTGCGCATGCGAAATGCGTGGCCGAGCCACCTAACATTTCCTCCCTGCGGCCGTATGGGGTCTCGACGGTATCGAAAGCGATTGAACCTACGACCAGAACAGACATTTCGCTGCCCAACAGAAGAAGTTACCATCCCGTTTTTTTCTATTATCTCACGATTGATTCCATTTGACAGCAGTTTTCTGTAGTGTGGTGGTCTTTCCGCGTGCTCCGAACAAAAGCTTGATTGGCGAACGTCCGGGGCTATAACATGAACCCCGCCAACCGCATCGGGCCTGAGGATTTCAGCCATGAGTGAGCACCGGATAGTTTTCGCGGACAGTCGCCAAATGCCAGAGCTCGGCGATGATTCTGTGCACCTGGTGGTTACGTCTCCGCCCTACTGGTGCATAAAAGACTACTCTCATCCGGGACAAATTGGCTACAACCAGTCCTGCGAGGAGGACCTCAGCGATCTCAGAAAAGTGCTTTCCGAATGCCACCGCGTCTTGCATCGGGGCTGTCGGGCGGCCATCAACATCGGTGACCAGTACCTGCGGGCCAGCGAGCACGGGAGGTATCGGGTGCAACCCATTCTGGCTGACCTTATTAGGATTGGAACGAAGATAGCGTTTGATTTCATGAGGAGCATCATCTGGGAAAAAATCTCTACCACCAGGCAAGCACATAGCCCTGTTTACTGACGGGGGAACGCCGACATGAACGAAAGTCTTGTCCAGTGGGTCCTGATGAGAAGACCGGAGTATCTGCAGTCCAGGTTGGGCTGCACACTGGGGAGCAAAATAGGAGAGAACTATACGACCGACCAGGGGAGAATAGACTTCGCCTATGAGACCAAGGACGAGGTCTTAGTTGTGGAACTCGAAACAGCGATAAACAGCAGGGCCAAGTACGACTTTTGCACCGACCAAGTGAGGAGATACGGAGAGATCAAGTTCCCCACGGAAAAGCCTGTCCGGTTCGTTATTCTGTTTCATGAAGAAAACACCCCTCCAAGGTTTATCAAACTCCTGCGCGAATTTAAGGAGGTTGACGTGCTGCCTGCTGGGGAATTCCCAGACATGTTCACGTCGAGAACGAACTATAGCGTGTATAGAGCCTTGGCGAGGTACTTCGAGCTGATAAGAGAAGGTTCGCACGGCCAAATAGAGCTGACAGACTACGGGAGAAGGTTTCGGGACAACTATAACGCTCAGATAATCGAAGGCAGAGCGTCCATCCGGTGTGAGCGTTCAAGCCGACGTGTTTCGGCTCTTCCCCCAGCAGCCCCAGGCGGCGGGCGCACCCGAATTACGGGTCTGGTGTCAAGGTGAGTCGCAAACGCCCTCCGGGGCCCACGTTGTGCAAGGCCAACGACACGCTCTTCATTGAGGATTCTGACTGAGACGTGCGAAGGAACAACCTTAGAGTTTTCTGCAAGAGGGCGGAGAAGGCTGGCGCGCTGGAGGCGAAGGTCATTCCGGCTTCGAGCGTTGTGACGGCACCGTGGGTCAGGTTCAAGTGTCAGTATGGGTGCGACGGATACGGAGCGTGCCTGACTTGCCCGCCGTACTCCCCTTCCCCCGACGAGACGGCGAGAATTGTCAAGGAGTTTGAAAGGGGGATTCTCCTGCACGGAGATGACCATGTGGACATCACTCGCCTTGCCGCGGAGATGGAACGAGAGCTTTTCCTGGCAGGATATTACAAGGCGATAGCTTTCGGGTCGGGACCGTGCCGGCTCTGTGACGACTGCGACCTGGAAGGAAGCTGCAAGCATCCTGCCCTCGCGCGACCCTCCATGGAGGCGGCGGGAATTGACGTTTTTCAGACTGTGCGCAATAACGGACTCGACATCAGGGTGGTCACGTGTCCCGAGAACAAAGCGGACTATTTTGCTCTCGTGCTTGTTGATTAGCCGGTTTTGGCTCCGGGCTGAATTGCCCTCGTTTCGAGAAGGCGCAGGGGACAAGGGAAAGGAAAGGACTGTTGCGGCGGGTCAGGCGGCTTTTTTCTGAAACCCTGGTTATCCTTGTGGTGGCTCCCGGCATCAGGTAAGAAAGAACGCTTTGAGAATCGGACCTTTCGAAGTGCAAGGCTGCTGAGATGGCTGAGGTGGCGATCGTATACCACGAAGATTTCCTCAAACACGTTACCGGGCAAGGACATCCTGAATCGCCCGAAAGGCTGATGGCAATCATGGAGCGGCTCTCGGCGGAAAGGCTGCTGGAGCGCCTCGTGACGATAGTCCCGGAGGAGGCATCGTCGGATACGGCGGCTCTGGTTCACAAGCCGGAGTATGTCCGCTGGGTTCGGGACAGATGCCAGCAGGGGGCGCAATGTCTCGATTGGGGAGACACGACGGTCTGCGCGGATTCCTACCGGGTGGCTCTGCTGGCAGTGGGAGCTGTGACGGCGGCTGCCGATTGGCTGATGGAGAGGGAGAAAAGGAGGGCCTTTTGTGCTGTCCGCCCACCCGGGCATCACGCGGAACCTGACAGGGCGATGGGGTTTTGCCTTTTCAACAACGTGGCTGTTTGCGCGAGGTATCTTCAGAGAAAGCATAGCGTCGAGAGAGTGTTGATAGTGGATTGGGATGTTCATCACGGCAACGGCACACAAACCGTTTTCTACGGCGACGACTCAGTCTTCTACTTCAGCGTTCACCAGTATCCTCACTATCCGGGGACAGGTAAAGAAAGCGAGCGAGGCGTTGGCAGGGGGGAAGGTTACACGATGAATGTGCCTCTTCCGGCGGGGAGTGGTGACGCAGAATACGTGCGGGCCTTTCGCGAGAGGCTCGTTCCCGCCGCGGAATCGTTCCGCCCGGAGGTTGTTCTGGTTTCGGCTGGCTTTGATGCGCACGCCAACGACCCGCTGGCGTCAATGTGCGTCACAGATGACGGCTTTGCGGAATTGAGCGAAATCGTCAGGAGCATCGCCGAGCAACACGCCAATGGAAGAGTGATTTCGGTGCTTGAGGGCGGGTACGGAATAGCCCATATGGCCGCCTCCATCGCGCGGCATTTGAGCGTGATGATGGATTAACGCCAGAGCAATTCGCTTCCGATTGGGTTGACGAGCACTTCGCAGCCCCGAATGAAATTGTGTTGATACTGCTGTTGGCCGCGTTATAAGCTGGCAGTGCTATGAGCCGACATTATTTGGCCGAAGATACACTCTCAGTAAAGGCGAGGAGGGCGACGGACCCGCCGATCGCCTGGCTTCTCCGGATGCCGATTGCTGACCCTCAGATTATTTCGCTGGCGGCTGGATTTGTGGATGAAGAATCGCTTCCAGCGAAGGAGGTGGGGGAGTGCGCCCGAGAGCTTCTCGGCGAGACCGAAAGCAAGGCCGCCCTTCAATACGGTGCCACGCCCGGTTTTCTTCCACTGAAAGAAGAGGTCTGCCGAATGTTAGAGAAGCAAGGCGCCGGCACGAACATTTGTCCAGAGGAGATTGTGTTGACCGCAGGGTCGCAGCAGCTCCTCCACCTCGTAACAGACGTTCTGATTGACGAAGGGGACATCGTGCTCGTGGAAGACCCCACCTACTTCGTCTATACGGGAACTCTGCGGGCAGCCGGGGCAAGAGTGATGGGCGTGGAACTCGACGAGAATGGGCTCATCCCGGAGGCCCTTGAGGAAAAGCTCAGGTCACTCCAAACCTCCGGCGGTATCGAGAGGCTCAAAGTCGTCTACTTGATGACTTATTTTCAGAACCCGACAGGCGCAAGTCTTACCTGGGAGAGGAAGGAGAGAGTTTACGAGATACTCAACAGGCATTGCCGTCTTGGGCGAAGGACATTCATTATCGAGGACGCCGCTTACAAGGAATTGCGGTTTGAGGGGGAAGATATTCCGTATCTGACGGCCCTCGACTCCAAGAACAATGGAGTAGCGCTTGTTGGGTCGTTCTCCAAGTCCTTCTCGCCGGGGCTGCGGGTCGGGTTTGGTTGGATGCCGCGGCAGTTGCTCGAGCATGTTCTGCGGCAGAAGGGAAACGAGGATTTCGGGAGCAGCAACTTCTGCCAGCATCTGATGCACAGGGCGATTATAACTGGAAGGTATCAGCGGCATGTGGAAATGCTGAGGGTTCGCTACCGGCAGAAGAGAGACCTGATGCTTCGATGCGTCGCCGAGCATTTTCCACGGGAAGTTGAGGTTATCAAGCCGCTCGGCGGCATGTACGTTTGGGCTTCGCTCCCCGGCGACGCGGATACGGGCTGTGAAGGCGAGCTCTTCAAGGAAGCGCTGAACCGAAAGGTGCTGTACGTCCCCGGCGAATTCTGCTACTGCCCGGAGGCGGGGATGAAGAAGCCAACAAACAAGCTCCGCATTTCCTTCGGTATGGTCACTGACGAGAACATCGCCGAGGGGATGGCAAGACTGGGAGAAGCGGTGCGACGCGTGCTGCGGTAAGCGCAGGGGCTTTTGCAGAGGAAATTCATCCGACTGACAAACGCTGCCACTTCCTCCGGGAAGGCAGGTGCGCCGCGCGAAAACCGCATGCGACCCGGGGACCGCTTCAGCGCTCGATCGCAAACGTGGCGTACACGGTGACTCGCACTTCGATGGCACCAGGCGCGAACGTTCCGCTGCTGACATCAGCGGGCAGACGGCTTTCAGGGTCGAAGTACGCCACGTTTGACACCCAGTCGCGACCCGCAGCAGAGGGCCTGTACTCCTCGACGGTTAATACCATACCGAGCTTGTCTCCGAGCTCCTCGGCCATGGCCTGAGCCTTTTCCCTGGCAATTCGCAGCGCCCTGAGGCGGGTCTCGGCCCTCAACTCGTGAAGACGCGACGACTCAAAGCCCAAGCTGACCTCCATCTCCGCACTCGAGACAAGCTTGCTCAGGAACTCGTCAAACCGCTTCAGGTCACGCTGCCTGATTGTTATGCTGCGGGTGACGGCGAAGTGCTTGAACTCCGTCCGGTTGCCGTGCTCGTCGCGGTGGTACTCCCGCTCAATCCGGAGATGCCCCGTCTCCATGTCCTCCGGGTTGACGCCGAGTTCCTCCCTCAGAGCCAAAATAGCCTTGAGCTTGTTGTCGCTGCTTTCTTTGGCACGCAGAAGGTTCTTATCGAAGTCGCTGGTGGTGACATGCCAGACGACCAGGTCGGGGACAGTCCTCGCCACAGCCGTCCCCGAAACTGATATTGTCCGACGGGGAATGCACGGCTCCTCACCCACCGTCGCCGGACAACAACCAGTAAGTGGAGAAAAGCATTCCTGGAAGGTCCCGCAGGTGTTCTCCAATTCGGCTCCAAGCGCCGCCGCACCCATCCCGACGACCATCACGACAATAGCCAAAGTTCTCATTTTCGTCCGTAGCTCCTTCCCTTCGATGTTTGATTGAAACCGAAAGCCAGCCGACTCTTCCAGAACCCATTTTGCCGTCGCTGAAGTCCGGCCAAATTCAGACGTCGTGGCTTATGCTCCTTCGCCTGCCGTAGGGCAATACCCCTTGCGTTAATCAGCTCATAGGAAGAGGACAACCTCCCGGACTTCCACTGCCTGCCACTCCATTCACTCACTTCCCTTTTACGCCGCTTGCTCATCGAAGGTTCCCAGCGCCCGCGCAGCAATCTACCTCGATCGCCACTGAGGAGTCGCGTCTTGTCCGACGCCTTATTCTCTCAAGTACAGGTCAATTGGCTTCGCAGCCTCAGTCCGGAACGGAAGCCCCACTTTCTTGCCCGTCCGAGCCGATTCATACGCTGCGAAAATCACCTCCAGGACGGCTCTTCCATCTTCGCCGGTCTCAAGCGGCTGTGCGTCGTTGCGAACGCATTCAACAAAATGCTGCATCTCCTGCGGGAAGCCGTAGTTCCATATCTCTTCGTAGATTGCGAAAGACCATCCTCTCGTTGTCGGCGCCTTTTCGACAGCGTACCCATATCCCACATCGCTATAAGCAAGGATGGAGTTACCCATCAAGAGATTTGCGTAGGCCACCCCTTCTGAACCGTGAACCTCCGCCCTGTCGTCCATTCCCCCTTTCTTTGCCCAGCTCTCCTCAGCCATCCCGACGGCACCATCGTCAAACGTGACGATGATGAGGCTGTTGTCGTCCCCTTTGGTCCGCTCACCGTGCACGCACGTTGCCATCTGCGCATAGACGCTGGTGGCTTTCCGTTTCCCGAGCATCCACCGGAAAAACTCGATGGCGTGGCAGCCCATGTCCATCGTCACACCTCCTCCGGAAAGCTCCACATCCCAGAACCAATCGGAATGCGGCCCGTCGTGCTTCTCGCTCTGTTTGACAAGGTAGACCTTGCCGAAGGCCCCTTCATCTGCCAGCTGCTTCAGCCGCAAGTACTTGGGGGCGAAGCAAAGCTCCTCCGCGTACATGAGCTTGACCCCTTCTTCCTCGCAGGTCTGGATCATGAGGTCTGCCTCGGCGAGATTCATCGAAAGCGGCTTTTCGCAAATGACGTGTTTGCCAGCCTTCGCGGCAGCCATGGCCGCCTCTGCATGCAAATAATTCGGCAGGCCAAGAACGACAACATCCAACTCCTTGAGCGAAAGCATCTCCTTGTAGTCCGTAAACCAAATCGGGATTGAGTATTTGTTCGCGAAAGCTCTGACGTGCTTCTCCGTCGGCGAAGCCACAGCCGCAATTTCCGCCCCCGGCACCATCTTCAGTGCCTCCGCATGAATCGTGGAAACAAAGCCCGACCCGATCAATCCAACTTTTACCTTATCCATCCTTGAACCTCCCTTTGAGCAAGTTAGAAGATTGCATTCCCTTGCCACGCAATCGTAAGCAAGGGTTGTGAAAGTCACAAAATTGCCCTTCCGCTTTTAGGCTGCGTTTGAACGGATGTCAACGGAAAAAGGGCCTGTCCGGTTCGGAAAAGTCATCCTGCCGCCTCCCTCCTGCAACGCTACCGGTTGTAGAACCGTCCGAAGGCTGGGAGCGCGAGAGAAAGAGAGAAGCTCCCGCGAGGTCTCGAAGGGCTATGCCGTTCCGTCGGGGAGCGCCGGCCAAAGCTGAACCGCGAGGCATGAGAGCATTCGGATTGATTCCACGCCTCTTTTCGGGTTAGAATGAATCATGTCAACGCGCTTTGGGGACACTTCCTGGCGCTGCGGCCGGCGCAGAGTCCCGCCAAACGCGGGAAGTATCCCCGGCGGCGTGTCGAGGAGCGGAATCAATGCCATTCAGGGCGACAAGACAGAAGTGGGCGGGCAACACACGCGCAGGGAAGAAAAGAGTTGTGCCAGACTCCGGTCCCAGATCAGGTCTTGTGTTTCCTTATCTGGTTGTCCTTTGTTCTTGCTGGTTGCCGATGTCTGTCCGGGCGGCGACATACATCGAGGGACACGCTTCGACTCCGGCAGGGGCAAGTCCGATTCCCATTTCGATAGCTACCGAGGTTGCCCACGATTCTGCGAGGTTCGTGAACGGCGACCGCCTCACCGGAACCGTCAAAGCAATCGCAGATGGCGTGGTCTCATTCACTCTCTACCTCACCGACGAAGCGGCAGAATTTCCGTTGAGCAATTTTTCCGAGGTATCATTCGCTGGCCCGCCCCGCTTCAGCGGGGCTCGCCTCGATGCCATTTACCTTCGAGATGGCAGTCGCCTGAGCGCGAGGGTGACCCTCTTCAAGGATAATCTCCTGGAAGCGGAAACGGTTTTTGGGCAGGCGATCGTCGTCCCGCAAGACCGTGTTCTCGGAATGGGCTTCTACAATCCTGATGACATTGTCTTCGAAAGCGATTTCTCGCAGGGGGGGCAGGGAGGATTTGTCCCTGTCCTGGGGAGTTGGGCCGTTGAAAAAGGGCAGTTCGTGCAGGCCAGCCCCGTCCCTTTCTGCCAAGCGTACATTCCGGTAGTTCAAACTGGAATGATGAGCTATGAATGGGGAGTGGACGTGTCCCAGTCTTACAACGCCGGCTTGGTCTTTTTCGCATCGGAGTACGACACGCGATTCAGTCAATTTGCTTATATGGTCATGGTCCGAGGAAGAGACGTTTATTTCTACAAGCTCATCGGGCGAGCTCAGCAGTCGTGCGCGAGAGAGAGAATCAAGTCCGCGGATTCGGTGGTCCACCTGAAGGCTGAGTACGACCCCAGAACGGGGGAGGCCGTCGTATGGGAAGGAAAGGACATTCTGACGCGAATCTTTGACCCCAAGCCTATACGCCGGGGAAAATATGTTCTTCTGCATACCGAAGGAAAAGGCGCCTTCGACGACGTGAGGGTCGCTCACCTCGTCGGCACAATTGATGACACGCCCCCACAGGGCCAACTGGATTCGGTCCTTCTTTCAAACGGCGACAGGGTCTCCGGGCGACTTGTAGAAGTTTCCGACCGGGTCGTGCTGAAAAGCCCTTACACGGCTCTTGAAACGGCAATTGATAGGCGGAAAGTTCGCTCCATTTCGTTCGCGGCTTCTCACAGAGACGGACCTGCGCAAAACGAAGCTTCCCACCGCATCTCCCTCTGGAGCGGCGACCTTATCCTCGGCACGGTCATCAAAATGGATGACCTCAGGCTCACCGTGAAAACATGCTTTGTGCCGGAGTTGTTCATCGGGAGAGCGGACCTTCGCTCTATCACGTTTCGGCGAGTCTCGCTGCTGCTGCCCCCTCTGCAAACGACGCCTGCGACCGTTCTGACCGTGCGCCATGGGCAGGAGGCGAATGCGCCTGCAAACGCAATTATGAGGAATTCCCCGTGAGCGAGTTTAAAACAATCATAACCAACCGTAAGGCTCTGCGAAACTACACCATTCTGGAGAAGATCGAGGCTGGCATCGCGCTGCGAGGAACGGAAGTCAAATCACTCCGCCTCGGCAAAGGCAATCTCGGCGACAGTTTCGCAAAAGTCGAGGACATGGAGGTATTCCTCTACAACTTCCACATCAGTCCCTACGAGCAGGGCAGCATCTTTAATCACGAGCCGCTCCGCCCAAAAAAGCTCCTCCTTCACAAACGGGAGATAAAAAGGCTCTGGGGACAGACCTCCCTGAGGGGATTTTCTCTCATCCCGCTGCGGGCTTACTTTAAGAACGGAAAAGCGAAGGTTGAGCTTGCCCTCGCCAGAGGAAAGAAGCTCTACGACAGGAGAGAGGACGTCAGGCGCAGGGAGGCCGACGCCGAGGCGCAAAGAGCCATGAAGAAAATGCCCGGAAAGAGGGGAGGCACCAGCACCTGACAGGCCGGGCGAGGCTTCCGCCGGTGAGGAATCGTCCCTGCACCACAACTCCGAGCGTCCGGTGAACGCACATGGGGTCCTCCCGGAGGCGAGGCATGAGGCGCTGGGGGGTGGGTGGCCTTCTGGCCATTTTCCCGCTTGTGCGGATCTCGCCTTCTCTCGCGAAGGCGCCGGGCCGCTCGCCCGTGTGATGCTCAAGCCTCGTGGTGCCTTCGCGCGTTCGCGAGATACCTCGTTCCTCCCGTTCTGACAGGGCCAGTGAGTCGCCCGTCGGTCGGGGCTTTTGGCCATCGCTGCCTCCGGGGCCGCCCCGCTCCGAGATACGCCTTCGTGTGGTGGGGGCCGGTGCCCTCTTGGCTTGCAGGAGTGCCGAGCGGCCGCACCGCCTCTGCCAGGCCGCGCGGTCAGCTTGACTATGGGGTTGGAGGTAAAGGCACCCAGTTGCATCGCCATACTTGGCGGAAGGGCTCCAACATGGGCAACGCGTAGGCACCAATGTCGGCCTCCTCGTCGAAGGTGACCGCACCGCTCCTGTCCTTGTGGAAGAACGCGGCGCGGACGTGTAGGCTCCCGTCCGCCTGTGCCCCAACCACCAGCAGCATCTCTCGTCGCTTTCGCTGTCGTCCGGGCCGCGGCTGGTGCTGCCCACGGGCGAGTGGAGAGAACCACGCCTCGTTCACGAGGATGACCGATGTCGCGCCGGTCTTGGCAACCCCAGCCGCGAGGCGGCGGAGGATTAACGCCTTGGCGGCTCTGTCTACAAACCCCAGCCGCTGGATGGTCCGGGTACGGTCGGGGTATCCGACGATTGCGATTGGGTCATGGTAGCCGTCCGTCTGCAGGACGAGCTTGGCCAGCCGGAAGGTACCGTCTACTTTGCCGCGGAGGTCCGCCGCATGCGCAACCTGCTCCTTGAGTTGCTCAGCTCCCGCATAGTGGGCAGGGATAGCCTTCAGCTGCTGACGCGACGGCCGCCATGCGATCCGTGCTGGCGTCACGCGCGCCCCGTCGGTCAGGTCCACCCATACCGTGCGGTCCCATTCTTGGGCGACCATGCAGGGCGGCAATCGGCCCCCTTTGGCCTTGATGGGGGCGTACCAATCGCATACAGATAGCTCCTCGGTCGCCAACAGCCGCTCGTGTGCATCGATTAGAAGGCGCGCAAGCTCGCCAAAGACGTGGCCGAGCGCTTCCAGCAATTCCCGACCTGGGAGGTTCTCGTCGATCCACCTTCTCTCTACGCGCAGGAGGCACCCCGGGAGCGCCAAGCCCTGGGGCTTTGTTGCAGCCACAACGGCGGCGACCTCCTCGGTGGGCGTCAGGGGCGGGACCTCCAGCTCGTGTGTCGCGCGCTCGAACCAAGAGTCAACGACGGCTACGTGTGCCTTGCTGCACGTCTCTAAGTCACCCTCCTTGACCACCTTGTTCCTGGCCCGCACCAGCCACGTAAGGACGGGGTCGGCGCGCATTCTGTCCTGCCATTGGGCATACCACGACGCGAAGCCAGGGAACTTCGCCCCTTGCTTCTGCAAGATGAACGTCACGGTCCGCAGTGCCTGGATGCAGGTGTTAAGGCTCCTGCGGAATGGGCCGGGCTCACCGTATTGCCTCCTGCACTCGAGCCAGGCAGCCAGGGCATCAGCGTGACGCCTTTCGGCATCGGCGAGGCCACACCGACGAGAAGGAGTTTGGCTCATCCCGTTTGCACACCCAAGAATCGCTACAGAGTCTACCTCAGGCCACGAAAATGGGCTTCTTATCTCTGTACAAGAAGTCTGGCGGCGCTGAGCTTCATTCACGTAACCTGCGTCCGATGAGGGTCCTGCGGGTTTGCGGCCCTCTGGACGGTTCCGATTTGGAGGCCCTGCACAAGGCGCCCCATATCTCCTCGGTGGCGCTCGGCAACGGGGCCTTGGCCGGTCTGCCGCACGCAGCGGTTGAGCAAAGCGTGCGATCAGCCCGCTGCCGTCAAGGCCTTCTGTGCCTCTTGAGGAAGCTGGATGCGGACGAAGTATGATTCGGGGTACAGGTAATCCTCACCCGATTCATCCACGACCCGAATGTACCCGTCCCTGGCAGCTTCCTCATCAGGGATGACTCGGTAGACCTTGCGCTTCTCAAGGTCGTCGCAGTCATCGTTCTTGACGCATAGCGCGAACTGCTTGGCTGTTGGTTGTCGTGTCATGGTTTTAGTCGAGAAACCTCTTGATCTTCATTTTCTTGCGGCCGACCCCGTGAGCCTCATACCAGTGGACTTCTGCCATCCTGACGTTTCCACTCGCCAGTTGGACACGGGCAATCCCATTCAGCTTCCTCCAGCGCCCCGGGCCAAACTGGCGCCGAAGCCGCATGATGTCCCGGATGCGGCCGCCGACCGCCACCGTCTCAATGTTCTCGATTTCGCTCAGGAGCTGAAAATGCACGCCGATATTCTAACTCATAGCGGGGATTCGGTCAATTGTGACGAACAACGGTCGTACGGTCTGGATAGGGCCGCAAAAGCACGGCGTTTGCCTCCGTACAACAACACTCGCGAAGCTGAGCTTGATTCACGTAAGTTCCGTCCAATCAGAGTCATGCCAGTTTCCCGTCCCCAGGATGTGGCACGGCTCCGTGCACCGCGATCTTTCCCATCTGATTCTCGGTCATTCTTCCGTCTCCGCGCCTTTCTTTGCGTCTCTGCGCCTTTGCGAGAGGCTTCCCCTCCGATGTGCCGTCGCTTCTCCTCTCCCGTTATGCCCGTCCCAGAGGGTTTTCTTCACGTCAAACTCACACACGCACTCCACTCGCCGAGGAATATCCCTGAAACTCACCTTACGTGAAAGATGGGTTGACCGGAGGGCTACCGACAATCCCCCTACGCACGGTCGTAGTAAACGATCTTTGCTCCTTCCGGCTCGAGCTTGAACGCGACCTCTTTCATCTCGGGAAGGGCCTGCCGGACGCGCTCCCGATTCCCTTTCTCGCAAAAAAGCAACAGAAAGCCGCCGCCTGCACCAAGAAGCTTTCCGCCAAGCGCACCGGCCCGAAGCGCCCGTTCGTAAGCGTCATCAATCTCGGCATCGCTGATTCCCGGATTGATTGCTTTCTTGAGCATCCACCCTTCGTGCAAAATGGGGCCGAGCTCGTCGAGGTCATCGCCTCGGCGGAGAACTTCCGCTGTGCGGTAGGCGAGGTCACGCAGTTGGCGGAGGCTGTCGATCATGGCCGGGGTTCTCTCCTGCTGAGGGCGGAGGACTTCGCCGGCGCTTCGGCTCTTGCCGGTGTACAGCAAAAGGAGATTGTCGCTCAGCTCTTTTCTTGCAGCCTCCGGGCAGACAATGTGGTCAACGAAGACCGTCTCGTCAGGATTGAAGCATATGTGCCTGATCCCACCGTAGGCGGCGATGTACTGGTCCTGCTTTCCTATCGGCTCGCCCAGGCGGTTAATCTCGATCTCGCATGCCTCGCAAGCCAGCCTCTCCGGGGAAGCGTATTCCCCCTTGAACGCGTGAAGCGCCGCCAGTAGCCCTACCGTGAAGCTGCTCGAAGAACCGACGCCGGTGCCCGCCGGGATGTCCGCTACGGAAGTTATCTCAATCTGAGATTCGACCCCGCAATACTTCAGCGCCTCCCTCACAATTGGGTGGACTATCTGGTCAACGCTCTCAACGATTTCAGTCCGCGAATAGCTTATCCTCAAGGTGCGGTCGAACCGCCGACTGACGGTAATGTACATGTACTTGTCAATAGCGGTGCTGGTAACTGCCCCTTCCTCGACGGAGTAGAAGGCGCGGAGGTCTGTCCCCCCACCTGCGAAGCTGATCCTGAACGGTGTCCGCGTTACTATCATTGTCGCCTGCTTGGCTTGTCGAACACTCTCGCCGATGCCCCCGCAACTTTCAAGACCGTAACCAGTCATCGGCCGCTTATGAAAGTGAAAAGCTTCATTTTCAATCTATGCCAGACGTGTGGCACGTGTCAAAGGCAATTATTTGTTTGCGACGCTTCCGGCGTCCGCCGCCAAATATGCTAATATAAACGTCCCGTTGAAGGACTTCGGCGGAGAAGGCAAACGTGGTCGGGAATATCCTGGATTATGTCATCTATATTGCTGTGATTCCCGCGGTGGTGATGGTGGCGGCTGTTCTCGTCATCGTCTTGCGAACTAAGGCCAGGATGCGCCTGGGAAGCCGGGAGGCAGCAAAGGAGCCGGAGCCCGAAACGCTCACGGTCATCGCCGACGCCACCGAAGCAGACCAGATTGCCTACTCCGTCGTCGAGAGGTATCGGAAGCGGATATGGAGGCGCTTCTCAGTCAACACATCATTCGGTGTCGGGGCGGTCGCCGATATGTGCAGCAGCCTCATATCCGAGATCGCCCACGTCTACTACCCGAACTCGCCGCGGCCAGAGCTTGAGGTTACCGTCGCCGACCTCCTCGACCTCAACGAGCGAGTCATCGCCCGCCTCAGGAAGCTCCTGGCGAAGTTCCCCCTCAGCCGCCTCCAGGGCGTTCGCATGAGCCAGCTTGTTGACTACCACAAGCTTTATACAGCCGTCACTGGCAGTGTCATTATCCGCTCCATAAGGAGGAAATGGGCGAGGCGAGCAGCCCGCTCGGCAGCCATCGCCGCAAGGTACGCCAGCCCGAGGTTCTGGATAATGCGTGGGCTCAGCCGCGGCGGGAGGGAGTTCGCCGCTCGCTATTTCCTGACCTCCCTGGTCACAATCGCCGGAGAGGAGGCGATTCTCCTCTATCGCCGGGGAGCCGCGGAAGCAGAAGCCATGCCTCAAGGATAACACGGCGGCTTCCTCGCGACGAGGGGTGACCGCGCTTTTCGGCAGTTCAGTTCGGCCAGGGGGACGGGCGGAAAAGGGTCTGATCCCAGAGGGCTCCCCGCAACGGGCCCTGGTGCCTCCCGCAGGGCATGCCTTGCCGAAAAAGCCTTGACAGCGGCCGACGGCGCGCGCAATATGACTATAGGTAAAGACCAAAGCTGCACCAGCACACATTGGAGGGGGTAAGAAAAATGAAGGGGAAAGGATTCAAAACGGGGGCAATTCTTGCTTCAGTCTCTCTCACCGCAGGTTCGATTCTCTTCCTGCAATACACTCGCAGTTCGTCAGTTATGGCAACGGCGCAGGCAGGGGGGGGGTAGCTCGCCTGGTCTCAGTGTAAGGGTAGTTGCGGAGTATCTCCCGGTGGAGCTCGTTGAGCTGAGGGACGACCACACCAGAGTCTGGGAAGTCGCCAGGGAACTCGAAACAACTCATCCCGATGGCACGACAACGGTGGAAACAGTCAAGTCGTACATTCACGAGAAAGCCTCCGGCCTCTGCTACAGGGATGGAAGCGGCAACTTCGTTCCCGCAGTTGCGGAATGGCGAGAAACGCCCGAGGGCTTCATCGTTGACCGCTGCGCCTATGGCCTCGCCATCGGAAAAACCATCGGCTCGGGGCTTCGATATACGGTTGAAGGGAACGACCTTCTCCTGCGCCCGGCCCACCTCATGATTTCCGACGGACTGAAGGAAGCCCACCTGGCAACCCTGAATCCCGAATCCCGGGGGTTCATCGTCCCCGGTTCCCCCTCGCTCCCGAGATTCCCCGAAGCTTTCGGCCCCGGCTACGACCTCGAATACGTCGCCGAAAAAGATGGCTTCCACCAGAACCTGATCATCGCGGAACCTCCGCGTCTTCCTGTTGGCTTCGAGCCCCAGGAGACCGCCATTTACCTCTACACGGACATGAACCTGGATCACCACCTCGCAGCTTCGGGGCTTGATGTCCTCGTTGAGGGTGAAAGGGTAGATGCGCGGATTGCCGACCTGGTGAGTCCCCCGTCCCTCGGAGGTTCCATCTCTTTCTGCCGGCCGCGTCGGTCCCCCGGGGAGGAAGGGGAGACCGTGCATGCCTTCTATCTTTCAAGGGTCGCCGACTCCTCCCCGGCCTGGGACCCCTCAAGGGAGACCATCGCCGAGAAGCGCCTCATGAAAGTGGCTTCAACGGGAGCCGCCTATCTTGTGGAATCGGTGCCCTATTCCTACTTCTCGCAGGCGGGACTGGTGTACCCGGTAACTTGGGATTACTGGCAGAAAAGCGGGTCAATTGGAACTGAGACCTGGGAGCCGAGGTACACTTACTGGGTGACCGGCAATGTGACTGTTTCGGGTACTCTAACCATCCTTTCTGGCACCACCGTCAAGCTAAACCCCTCGAAAAAGATAAGTATAGCCGGAAAGGTCGTAGCCAAAGGCGAACCCTATAACTTTGTGACATTCACCAATTCGACCGACGGCAACTGCGGCGAGCCGATTCCGGAAGCGCCGACGGGGCGCTGGGACCGTGTCTTTGACATTCAAAGCGGCTCGTCGTCACAATCTGCGATTCAGTACTGCAAGTTCGCTTACGGTAACATCGGCATTGACCTTCGACAAAGCCTCAGTGCACCTATTGCCCACAACATTTTTTACGACATGAACTGCGCTCTGAACACCTACCATTGCTCCGTGAGCGTGCACAATAACCTCATGTTGACATGTATGTACTATAACATCTACGCATACGGCTCCGGGACGGAGACGGCAAGGTTCACCAACAACACCATTGACTATACCAACGTTGGTATCTGCAGCCAGAACCATTATCGGATAGAGGCGACCGACAACCTGTTCTCACTGTGTGGCACGGCCATCTACACGTCCGATCAGACCCGCGACATCCGCCACAACGGGTATTTCCAGTCCGGGGGGACACCGCGGTATGGTCACGACAATATCGAAGTGGGTGCGTGCCCCTTCCAATCGTCGGGCATTGGCGTGTACTTCCTCAACACGAGCAATCCGGGAGGGGCACAACTGAGGGACGCGGGAAGCCGTAGCCCAGCCGATGCGGGACTGGCACACGAAGTGTTCACCGTCAATCCCCCTGAAGAAGTCGGTGGTACGGAGCAGGGCACGCAAACCTGGAGCAGAGTGGCCGTCGAGGATCCTACAAGGCCTGTGGATATCGGCTACCATCACAACAGGGTTGACCGATACCTTCCGGACAATTACACCATTTCGGGGAGCGGCAGCACGCTCGTCATCGAACCGGGCGTCGCTGTGGGAATACACCCCGATAAGTATCTTATGGCGAACGACACGGCGAAGTTGATTTCGGTCGGCGACCCCAGTGCCGGTGGGTTCAATCTGTTCACTAACCGCAAATCCCTCTCGATGAACATCGAATCACCAAAGTTCGCCCAGACCTATCCCATCGTGTGGATCTATAGCAGCGCCAGCCCGGAGAGCCGAATTCAATTTACCAGGACGACATGGCTCGGCTTTGGTGTGCTCATCGGACTGAAATTGAACGAGCCCATCCGAGATAATGTCTTTGCGCTGGGCCACCACGGCATCCAGAGCTCTCCGCAGGGCAACAAACTCTTCAACAACCTGGCACACGAGAATATTTACGGCGCCCACGCGGCGGGCGCTTCCGAGGTGGCAAACTGCACCTTCGACAGAAACGACACCGGGATACGAGTTTCTGGAGGCTCGGGACAGAAGCTCCATATCAGAGACACCCTGTTTACAAAGAACAGCAACGAGGGCATCTTAATATATTCTGGCGCCCAGAATGTCCTGAACTACTACAACGCTTTCTGGGAAAACGGATCGCCTGTGACGGGCGGGGCTCCCGGCAACGGCTCTCGGTTCCTCGGCGCCTCGCCTTATTACGCCGGCATAGAGAGCCCGTGGCAGACCCGCTACCGACTTAAGCAGGATTCTTCGCTCGTTGACGGGGGAACAGTCAAGGCGGCTGATGCTGGGCTTGCCGCATACACGACAGCGAACGACAACAGGTATGATTCAAGAAATGTTGATATGGGCTTCCATTTCCTTGCCCGGCGGACTATCTGGGTGGATCAGAGCTATGCCGATCAATACGGAGAGCCCGACGGGTCACGTCTTAAACCTTACGGGAACATTAACGAGGCGCTGGAGTGGGGTCAAGCCGTCGACGGAACAACGCTGCTCGTCCTCCCGGGCCGATATCTTTATGGTGAGAACGCGAGTACTAGTTTGGATTCCCCAAGGGAGGGTGTGCACATTATCGGCAGCGGGAGTGACATTACGCTTCTCGAGGGGAAAGGACAACATCCACTTTTCAAAATCGAACGGACATCCTACGTAACGCTCGCGGCGTTCGCTGTTAGCGGCAAGGACAATGATCTTATGGATGGCAGCGGCTGCGGTGGGGGGATATTGTGCTTTGACTCAACCGTGGTTTTCATCCGTGACTGTCTTATCGCTGACAACGAAGCCGATTACGGAGGTGGGCTTTACATCGAGAAGTCCGAGGTGACAATCGAGGACTGCGTCGTCCACCAGAACACGGCAATTTCAGGCCACGCAGGGGGCGGCGTCTGCATAGTGGGGTGTGACAGTTCCCAGTACAGAAAAGTGACGATCAGACGATGCATCATCTCAAACAACGCCGCTGGCGACCCAACGTCATTTTTGTCAAGAGGAGGAGGAGGCATCTACTGTCGCAACATAGCTGGGGAAACAACCGCCACCGATCCCCTGATAGAGGACTGTGTTATCTCACATAACCGGGCGACTGCCTACCACGGCGCGGGCGTTTACCTCGAGGAAAATTGCAATGCTACCATTCTCAACTGCGTTCTGGAGCATAACATGGCGACGCACCCCGACAGCCTCTACTCTGGCCGGGGAGGGGGAATCTATCTTTACAACTCTTCGCCCACGATATCCGGCTGCACCATCTCCGACAACACTTCGGTTGCAGGAGGATGGGGTATAAACTGTGTGGGGGCGTCATCCTCTCCGGCGATTGTGAACTGCACGGTCGTCTACAACACCACCGATCCAGAACAAAATGGGACCGGCATCTACAACGATGGTGCGAACCCGAGGATCGTTAACAGCATCGTGTGGGGGCACTATGATGACCTTTTCTGTTGTAGCGCTACCTATTCGTGTATTGAAGACCCCGATGAAGGCGAAGGGAACATTCACATAGATCCCCTTCTTGTCGGGTCGATTTACGGCCCTTATCATCTTGGATACAACTCGACCGCTTGCATTGACAAAGGCACCACGGACCCCGCGAAGCTACCTCCCGGCTACACAATCCCGCAATTTGACATTGACCGCGATAATAGGGTCATCGGGCCGAAGATAGACATTGGCTCGGATGAGAGACACGGGTTCCTTGACATGATTGGAATTAGAAAAGACTGTGGTGAGGACACGGTTGTTATCACGTGGAAGAGTGAAAACGGTACATCCTACGTGGTCTATAGGAGCCAGGAACCTTTCGCCAACCATATGAGATGGGAGTACGTTCAGGAGGTCGCCGCTACAGGGGGCACAGCGTCATGGACGGACACATCAATCAACTTTCAAAGCGACGATCAGCGCTACTACAGAGTCCAGGACAAGAACGGGACCTACGCGGGCCTTTTCACCCGCCCGGTCGGCTTTGTCAACGCAAAGATTAATGACGTCGATCCCACCGGCAATTACCAAAGCACTTTCTTCGCGATCCCACTCGAACTGAAGTACGAAGCGATTAACGGCATCCAAGGAGCAGAGAATGAGAGCCTCGGCGCCATGATATCCGAGGAACTCAGTGAGGGGGATACGATCAAATTCTTGAAGCTGCGATGCCCGGATGAAACTCAGGAGTGGACCCACCTACGGTTGACATGGGTGTCCGGCGTTAAAAAGTGGTTTACGACAGACCCTACGCCCGTGGAGTCCAAAGAGCGCTTCACTCTGGGGGAGGTTTTCCGCATAGTGCAAAGCAATGCTTCTCCCGTCAGAATAACCCTTCTCGGGTTCGTTCCGTCGCGATCCGTCTCTCCCATGGTTTTCAGATCCACCAGACCGGAGAAGCACGTTGAATTCGGATACCCCTACCCCGTCTCCACATCGTTGAACGCCATTCCTTTTGTGCGCTACGGCGGACTCAGTATACCCCCGGAGAGCAAGGCCGATGAGATATGGGTCCCTGTGGCTCCGGAGGAGCAAGATTGGAAGAAATTGTGGCTGAAGAGAAAGGATAACGGTACAACTGTGTGGATGGACGGACAAAACGAAGCCGTGTCGCCTGACATCGACATCGTCCCTGGAAAGGGGTTCCGTTACTACGGTCCACTCGAGTCCGGAACCGGCGCAGATCCGCCGTACAGGGTTTATTATGGGCGGGTCCCTGTAGCCCGTCCGTATCGAACGGAGTGAGGCAAGACCCTTCGAACTTTTCGCAGCGGAAAAAGCGATGGGCCGGAAATAGCCAGCGCCGAAACCGGTGAGAAGGGAGTCATGAGGATGTGCCTGACCAAGGTTGTTCTCACGATACTGACAATTTGTCTTGGTTCGAATCTTCCAGTGTCTTTTTCGGCGCAATGGTATGTTGATAGCTCGTCCCCCCAGTCCGGCGATGGGCGAACTTGGGAGACAGCCGTCAAGGCCATACAGCAGGGCATTGACCGGGCCACGCATGGCGACACGGTGATCGTGGCCAAAGGCGTGTACGTCGAGAATATCCTGTTTAAGAACAAGAACATCGTGCTTCGCAGCACCAAACCTCAAGACCCGGAGGTCGTCGCCAGTACTATCATTGACGGCGGCGGAGCCGGTGCCGTGGTGAGTTTCTATGGCCGTGAGGATCACACGTGCGTGCTCTCTGGCTTCACGATTCAGAATGGACGGGGCCGCACAGGCGCCGGAATCAATGGAGCTTACATCGAACAATTCACCCACGCGACGATCGAGAACAATGTCATCAGGGATAACCGGGCCGACAACGTCGGCGGGGGGCTTGCCTCCTGCTATGGCGCGATCCGGAACAACATGGTCTATGGGAACTCCAGTGGGCGGTATTTGTCGCCAGGCTATGGCGGGGGATTGTACGAATGCAATGGTGTCGTCGAGAACAACGTCATCTCCAGGAACTTCGCCACTATGTCTGGAGGCGGCCTGTATGGGTGCATTGGCACGTTCCAGGGGAACGTCATCTCCCGCAACGAGGCGCAGGGAAAATACGGTGGCGGAGGTGGTGGGCTTGCCGACTGCGACGGCATTCTCCGAAGCAACGTGATTAGCGAGAATATCGCTTACAATGGGGGCGGGCTATGGGAGTGCGGTGGCATCATCGAGAGTAACCTGATACGCGCGAACTTCGCCCGTCTTGACGGTGGGGGGCTCCTTTACTGCTCCGGCCGCATCCGGAACAATATCATTTCTGCTAACAAATCAACCTATGGGGGCGGGCTGTACGATTGCGACGCGATCCTTGACAACAACACGATTTGCTACAACGAGGCCCGCCAAGGCGCGGCGCTGTTCGGATGCCAAGCCGAGATCCGTAACTGCATCATCTGGGGAAACAGTCCGCCCGAGGGGGTTCAGACCAAATCCACAGCCATTCACCTTTCCGATCAACCGACCTATTCGTGCATCCAGGACTGGACCGGAGGCGGCGACGGGAACATTACCGAGGACCCGAGCTTCGTAGACGCGGACAACGGAGATTTCCGGCTTCTACCGGATTCGCCGTGCATTGATGCCGGGTTGAGTGCTCTGGACTTGCCGCAGACGGACATTGCCGGGATGCGCAGAATCATGTTCGGCGGAAAAGAGACCTGGCGCGTGGACATGGGGGCCTATGAGTACTACATCAACGACCTCAAGCCGGGTCCTACGGAGGATCAGACAACATTGACCTGGAGCTCCCTCGCCGACAGGAACTATTGCATCTTCTATTCCGATGACCTCCTCACCTGGCATCTCGCAGACGCCGCCCTCCTCTCCGCCGGCGACACGACCACCTCCTGGATTGACGACGGGTCAAAGACCGGCCTCTCGCCATCGCTCGTCCCCCGGCGCTTCTACCGCATCCGCGAGAATCCGTAGGGAGGGCGTGCTATGGCTTCTGATGCGTGGGAGGACTCCAAGAACGTTGTGGCGGTTGATGCGGGGTCGCTGTCGGCTTATGATGCAGGGATGGACGAGCTGACGACTTCTGCGGACCGAGGCCCGGACGAGGGGGTCGTTGACATAGGTTTCCATAACCCCAGCCAATACGAATGCGTTGACCTAAGGGCGACCGACCTATTCGGAACGGTCTCACCGGCAAGGGAGATGCACGACGGGGCTTACGTCCACTACAACATAGACGACGACAATGCTTCGGGGAATTATCTGGCTGACTACACAGAAACAGAGCAGTACGTGGCAAACGAGGACGACCTGAAGCTTCTCCAAATCGCGGCAAGCGACTCCCTGACAAGTGGAACCGTTGTCCTGACCCGGAATAACGAGGCTGTCAGGGTCTGGAAAAGCCCGCAAAAAGGCGCCGGAAATGAGGTTCTCACGGGCAGCCCGCACCAGCCGGATACCGAAGGAAACGGGAAGAAAACATGGGACCTCTCGGACCCCGGTGAGCGCCAGGAGTTCAACTCCGTTAAAGGGAGCCTCTACGTCGAAGGGGTCCAGCTCGGCACGGCTCTCCTCGCGGTGACATACACCAGCGGCCAGACGGAGGTCGCGGACCAGATTACCTACACCCTCATCGCCGCGACTTGCGGCCTCGACGCCGGTGTCCCGCAGCCGGGTGCCCAGAGGAGGGCCGACCTTCAGCGGGATTACCCCGGTCTTCTGGGCTGCGAATGGAGCGTCACCGACCCCAAACCCGAAGAGGGATCCAACTACGACTGCGTAGCATGGTCCGTCGGCAGGACGGACGCCTGTCTCTCGGACTGGAGCGTAATTGACGACCGCTTCGACGAGTACCCCTGGGGAAACGCGACGTGGATAGCGGAGCTCTCCGACTACGACGACTTCTACGCGTGGCACGGCTATGTCGTCGCCTCGAACATGAACGACGCCGATATCATCCTGTACGCCAACCCCCCGACCTCGGACTGGCACTACCCGGACGCGATCACCCACGCTGCGAGGAGGGTCGGTCAGGCCGAACCCGACTCGCCCACGTCGCAATGCCAGTGCGGAGCCGGGAGGTGGGCAATGTTCGAGAGCAAGCTGAACCCGTTCCGCGAGAGGATCGAACACCGGTGGGACCAGCTGACGGGGGGAGGCATCGGCTATCCGTTCAGGTACTATAGAAAGCAGTGACCATGGGGCCCTCCGCGGCCCTCCCGACGAAGGATGGCGCTGTGTCGCCAGCCTACGGCCGAAGGTGTAGCTCGGGCCGGTGACAAGGTAAGGAAGGAGGTTCTTCATATGCTTACGGGGGCCCAGGCGTTAGCCTGCATCGGTGTTCTTGTCCAGGGCAGTTGCCTCTGCGCCGTTCTCGAAGTTGGCCCGGACAAGCCGTACAGGACACTGTCGGAGGCCATTCTGGCATCGTCGCAGGGGGACACAATCGTTGTAGACCCGGGTGTCTATCAGGCATCGGTGGGGTTCAAGCACGGGTGCACGCTCACGGGCACGGGATTGGGCAAGACTGTTCTTGTCCCTAGCCCGTTCGGGCCAGGCAGCTACCCCGTCAGCCCCGGCGATGGAACCTTGATCCGCGGCTTGTGGCTCTGCGGGGGCTGGCGTGCGGGCGTGCAGGGCTCCCCCGGGTTCACCTCCCGGCTGGAGGATTGCGTCATTTGGGGCAACGGCACAGGAGTGGTATGCGATGGCCCTGGTAACCGTATGTTCATAACAAACTGCATCATCTGCGGAAACGACGAGGGTGTCGCTTCTCTCGCCGGGGCATCCGCCCTCCTTCTCAACACGGTCGTCTACGGAAATGAGCAGAGCTTCGGAGGGGAACTGGCCAACATCTCCGCGACCTATTCCTGCATCGAAGGCGGCTGGCCGGGGGAAGGAAACATCGATGCGGACCCCGTGCTCGCCAATCCGGTCGAGTGCAGGATCGGCGAGCTCGTTGACCGGCCCCAGACCTACTCACGATGGCCCGACCTTCGCCTGAGGGCGGGCTCGCCGTGCATTGATGCGGGATTAAATGACCCGGACCTACCGGAGACGGACATCGCGGGAGTGCAGCGGATAATGTTCGGCGGAAAGAGCCTGACCGTGGACATGGGGCCGTATGAGTACTACATCAACGACCTGAAGCCGGGGCCGACGCCCGACCAGACAACCTTGACGTGGAGCTCCCTCTCGGAGCGGAGCTATTCCATCTTCTGGTGCGATGACCTGCTCACCTGGCACCTGGCGGACGGTGCCATTCTATCTGCGGGCGACATGACCACCTCATGGGTAGACGACGGCTCCAAAACGGGCATTCCGCCCTTCCTCGCCCCCCGGCGCTTCTACCGCATCCTTGAGAACCCGCAGAACGATTTGCATTCGACCCGGCACAGCAAGGACTGGTGAGATTGTGCACCTCAAAAGCAACGCACGGACCGCATCCGAAAATGTCCCAGTCGGCTCGCACTTCTTGCTCGACGAGCCCCAATTCCCGCCGGATAGGACCCGCCTCCAACGAGAAGAGATCGGTTTGCCCGATCCGTAACACCTGCTGTCTTCGCAAGACCTCTTCCTACTGCCGCATGCAAAGCACTACAGGGCGCTTTCGTGATTTATCTCGACCTTCGCCGCAAAAAGTAGTCCGGTGTGTGAACCCCGCGCGTAAACAGAACAGACTCCTCTAAATACAGCTTGCTTCGAAGCATCTTTGCCAGAGCAACCACCTGGGGGATTTATCGTGAGCTTCAACTGGCCGGTCTGACAAAGCTTGAGGGGAATCTAATGGTGAGAATCTGAGTTCAAGAGCGGCTTCACCAAACTGGAAAACTGAGTCCGCGGCTGTCCGGGCAGGAGCATATCGGCCAGAAGAAAGGTCTGTTTGCTTGATGTAACTTACTTGTTCAGAAAAAGTAAGAGCCAAGCGCGCCCGGGGGGATTCGAACCCACGACACCAGGATCCGGAGTCCTGTGCTCTATCCAGCTGAGCTACGGGCGCGCCAAAAAGAAACCTCTTGTGCCTGCGAAAAGCGCTAACGGGGGCATCTTCTCGCCGCCTTGCTCTCCCACTGCGAGCGAGAATAGCAAAACCGGGGAATCCCGACAAGGCCGTTTTATCAAGAGCTGAAATTGTGCCATAAGGGGTGGGCTTACTTCGGGAAGGGGGCGAGGCGGGACAAAAAGGGGTGACCTTATCGCCGACCGTGAGCCGGGGAGCGCGTCTGGACGGGTAGGGGGGATTGAGTTGGGG